>Ga0302314_10022756_pt1 | contig 10264 bp, 9 predicted proteins | sample III_Palsa_N2_3_FD_200533 | JGI IMG/M metagenome (GOLD analysis project Ga0302314, IMG submission 200533) | Peat permafrost microbial communities from Stordalen Mire near Abisko, Sweden - III_Palsa_N2_3 | ecosystem: Environmental > Terrestrial > Soil > Palsa > Peat permafrost | place: Sweden... | reverse complement strand
GGCCGCCATTCCGTCCCCGGTATTGCCGCTGCCGCCGTCGCCGTATTCCCACAGGTCGCCGTCGCTGCCCTGGTATGCGATCTGGTAGTAGCCGCCTGGTATCGCCGTGATGCTCGGGCTGGTGCCGTCCATCATCGCCACGCCGGTGTCGCCGGAGCGGGCGGTCCCGTAGGTCCAGAGGTCGCCGTTGGCGCCCTGATAGGCGATCTCGTAGCCACCGTTCGAGAGCGCGGCGATGCTGGGGCTGCTCCCGGCCATCATTCCCAGGCCGGTGTCGCCCGCGCTTGCTGACCCGAACGTCCACAGGTCGCCCCCGGCGGCCACCGCCGTTGCCGGGGACGCGGCCAGCGACGCGGCGGCCACGAGTACGATCACCAGCTGGCTCAAGGACCGGCGACGACGGTACGCGCCCGCACCTGCGGCTGGAGCTATCAGGCGCCTCACGACTCGCGTACGTTACCCGCGGCTGCGAGCAGCTTCACGGTGCCGGTCGCCGCCAGCTGTGTTGTCCGTAATCTCAGACACCGTGACCCTGCCGTTCGTCCCCTCCGACGCCTGCATGATCGCCGTTCAGGCAGGGATCGTCGCCGCCCCGAGCGCCGATCCGCCCGGTCTCGAATGGCTACACCGGCTCGGCGGCAGGTGGTGGTCGCTCGTTCCCCTAGGCTCGATCGTGGTCGTGATCTTCGCAATCCGCGGTGTCTCGCAGACAGCGACCGGCCTCACGTACCTGGCCCTGGTCGCGGTTCCGATCCTCGCCGCGCTCGCGGTCGGCTGGGGAATGCGCGGCGCCCGCCCCGCCGCGGCTCTGGTCGTCCCGCCGCTGTTCGCGGTCGCATGGATCTGGCGCACATCGCTTTCCGGCGAGGGCGCCGCGACGATCCTGTCCGCACTCAGCTGCGTCACGCTCGGGATTCTGCTCTCCGCGCTGACGCCGCCAAACTGGCTGAAGGTCGGAATCGTGCTGATGGCGATCGGCGACACCTACCTGGTCGCCACGGACCTGCTCCAAGCGCCGAACAGCACCCTGACGCTGGCTCACCCCATCGCCGGCCTCCCACAGCTCCAGAGCGAGCTGTTCGGCAACGTCCAGATGGGCTACGGAGACCTATTCATCGCCGCGGTCCTAGGCGCGGTCCTCGCGAGCAACCGCACGCGTCAGCGCCAAGCGGCCTTCCTCACCCTCATCTTCGCCGGGGCCTTCGACCTCCTCTTCTTCGCCGTCAACGAGCTCCCGGCCACAGTGCCCGTCGCGCTGGCCCTGATAGCCGGCGAGCTGTGGGCTCGCCACCGACCGCCAGACGCCTCATCTCCAAGCTACGACAACAACCCGGCCCGCGTCACCGCACCAACCCGCCGCGTTTGCCCACGCCTATAGTGTTTGGGGTGGTACATACCAAAGGCGCCCCAGTTGCCGCTAGTCGGAGTGGTGGGGGCGACTTCGCGGATATACGTTCTGCGTGGGGTGAGCTCGGCTCGCACGCGGTGTACTTCTTCCAGACGCTCGAGTGGATGGAACTACTCGAGGGGCGGCTGGAGGGCGACGTCGCCTGGGTTGCAATATTCGCCGACGGGCGTCCGGCGGCCGTTTCGGTCCTGCTCCGCTCGGTGCGACGCGGCGCCGGCATCAACTTCAGAAGGCTGTTCCGGGCACCACTCGGCGAGGCTCAGATGCTGTACGCGGACGGCCTGCTCGACAGCGACGCCTTTGGCCAACACCACCTGCGCGAGTTGATGGATGCGTCGGGTCCCTGGCATCTGTTGAGGCTGGCGGGGCTGCGGGTGGGATCACCCTGGCTTGAGCTCGCCGATGCGGGGGTCGCCCGAGCGGAGCCGGACCGTGGCGTCGGCGTCTTGGACACCGGTCTGGCGTTCGACGAGTCCTGGCGCGCGGTCCCCAAGAACATGCGCAACTCGATACGCAAGGCTCGCCGCAAGATCGATGAGAATGGCGGCGCGGAGATCACGGTCGCGACCGGTCTGGAGATCGGCGCGGCCTACGAGCGGTTCCTCGAGTTGGAGGCCTCGGGCTGGAAGGCAGATCAGGGAGGCGGGCTCGCCAACATGCCGATCGAAGGGGGGCTTTGGCGCGACTACCTCCGTGTTTCTGACACCGCGCAGGTCCGATCACTGCGCGTCGACGGCCGGCTTGCTGCGGCACAGATCACTGTGACGTGTGCGCGAACACTGTTTCTGCCCAGGATCGCCTATAACGAGGAGCTCGCCAGCCTGTCGCCGAGCAATGTGCTGATGGCTGACCTGTTCGAAGTCTGTTGCAACGATCCAGCGATCGACCAGATCGACTGCATGATGTGGCAGCCCTGGCATCAGCGATGGGGCATGGCTCGCGAGCCGACGTATTCACTGGCCATATTCAACCATCGCACGGTTCGCGGTCTCGCTGGACAGGCCGCCCAGAGCCTGCGCAGTCGGATCAGATCCTCGGGTTAGGCAGCAACGCCGTGCCCGCCCTCGTCCTCTAGTGCTGGTCGCCGCCAGTTGAGGCCGGCGGCCGCGATTCCTCGGCCAAAGACGTTATGGCCAGCGCGCCGCGAGCCGATCCTTCGAGAACCGTTGTCGCCTCCTCCGCCGAACGGGCGTAAAGCTCCACCAGCAGGTGGACGACGATCTGGTCATCGTCGTGCTTGTGGAAACGCACGTGGGTGAAGAACTCGCGGGTGCCGTGGTCGCCGAAGGCGGCATACGAGAGAGCGTCTCCCGCCTCCGGGCCCGAACAGGTCTCGACCTCTTCGGCGTCGACGGTGACAGTGCAGGACGCAACCCAGGGCGTCCCGGCGATCATTCGCTCCCAGCGATCCTCGATCGGCTCAACGCGTCCGTTGTGGAAGCCGAGGTGCGGCTGGTCGTGCATACAGTCCAGGCACTGGACCACCGCCTCCTGCATCTCGTCCACAACCTCGCCCCGTTCTCCTGTCTCGGGATCGATCCTGTGGATTCCCTCGTAGTGCACTTGCACCTCGAGGTTTTGCGACCAGCAGCGATAGCAACGCAGCCAGCTCCGGACCTCAGTGGAGCCCTCCATGCCCTTGATTCTATGCTGCGCTCGCCTGCACGCTCCCCACAAGGGTTCACGGGGCCGCAATAACTGGCTTAGAGGAGGCGGAAATGAAGGCGACGATCTGTGACAGCGCCAGATGATTCGAAGCTCCGAAGCTCCGATCGGCGTGATCCTGGCGGGCGGGCTCGGTCGACGGATGGGCGGCGCCAAGGCGACGGTCACGTTACGTGGGCGGCCGCTGATCTACTACCCGCTGCAGGCACTCCGCTCTGCGCTCGCCGATGTGGCGATCGTCGCCAAGGTCGACACCGAGCTCCCGAGCTTGTATGGCGTCAAGGTGTGGATCGAGCCTTCCGAGCCGCGGCATCCGCTCGTCGGCATCGTCCACGCGATCGGTCTCGCCGAGGGACGGCCGGTGCTCGTCTGTGCCGCGGACATGCCGTTCGTCACCCCGGCGCTGGTGACCGGGATCGTCGCGGCGGATCCCGCGGGAGCGCCGGCGGTCGTTCCCACCTGCGGCGGCGAGCTGCAACCGCTGCTCGCGCTTTACCTGCCGGCCGCGGCGGCCGCGTTTGGCCCGGACGCTCTCGGTGCCGGCCGCCCGCTGCGCGAGGAGGTGGCCGCGATCCAGCCTCACCTGCTCGAGATCGAAGACCGGCGTGCGTTCTTCAACGTCAACACTCCCGAGGACCTGCTCCGCGCCGCCGCGATCCTCGACGGTGCGTGAGCTGCGCCCGCGCCGCGGCGATCCTCGACGGGGCGTGAGCTGCGCCCGCCCCCTGCGTCGCCCGGCCTAGCCGAACGTGAAGTCGTACGCCTCCACGCCGGGGGGGAGCTGAACCGTCAGCAGGCGCTGCTCCGCGGTCGGCATCGAGACGAGGTTGTATAGACGCTGGCCCTTTACGGTCACGACTCCTCCATGTACGTCGGCGCCGGCGTCCGCCGCCGGGATCGGCCGGCCGTCGAGGCGGACCTCGACGTTCATAGGGACATCGCCGGCCGATGTCAGCACCAGATAGACCTTGGCGGCCTGGAAGTCGAGCGAGATCTCACCTGAAGCCGACACCGGCGTCACATATTGCGAGGTCACGTCCCAGCTCCCCTTCAGCGCGGCCTGGTTGAGCTGCAGGCTCCCATCCCCCGGATAGCTGTGGACTCCCGACCGGACCGCCGGCACGAAGTCCTCGTCCTCCGCCCGTTCCTCGCCGAGGTAGGTCTCTGGCGTCGCCAAGCCCGAAGACGCGGTCGGGATCTTGACCGTGATCGGCGCCGGCAGGTGCCTGACCCCGGCCTGGAACAGCAGTTCGCGGACGGCCGCCTCTTCCCGCTTGTAGTCGCCCTCGCCGAACTGCGTGTGCCTGACCTCGCCGCCGGCGTCGATCAGGTAGTCGGCCGGCCAATACTCGTTCTGGTATGCGTCCCACGTCCCGTAATCGTTGTCCTGGACGACCGGGTACTGGATCCCGTCCGATTGGATCGCCTGCTTGACGTTGCTCGCCTCCTTCTCGAACGTGAACTCCGGCGTCTCAACGCCCACGACCTCGAGGCCGTACGAGTGGTAGTCGGCGTACAGCGCCTTCAGGAACGGCAGCGTCCTGATGCAGTTGATGCAGGTGTAGGTCCAGAAGTCGACAAGCACAACATGGCCACGCAGGCCGGCCATCGTCAGGGGCCGGCCGCCTGGGGTGTTGAACCAATCCTGATTGTCGGTGAAGTTAGGCGCCGGCCCGAGGTCGTCCAGCGACGGCGTCGTGACGCCCGGAAGCCCGACCCCGGCGCTCGACGCGGTGGCCGGATCGGCGATGTCGGCGGGGACCCCGTCGGCGTCGGCTTCGCGCTGGCGGATTGCGAACCGCGACTGCGGTCGCAGCGCGGCGAGGCGGCTCTGCACGGCGTTCGAGTTCTCGAGTGAATGGGTCGGGTCGACGAAGAACGCGAGCACGCCGGAGCAGTGGCCGTTCGCGCAGCTGGTGGCGTTTGCAAGCGCATCCTCGAAGCGGACATCGAGGTTGGTTGCGATCACAAAGGCGGTGATCAGCAGCACGGCGCCGAGCGTGCGCTCGACGATATGGCCGCGCGCCTTGCGGCGCACCACGTCCATCACCCGGCGGCCGCCGACCGCGTAAAGCGTCAGCACTGCGCTCAGGCCGGCGACGTAGGAGATGGCGACGGCGACCGAGCTCGCGGAGGTCTTGCCCGTGTTTCCGACCGCGATCACGGCCGCTAGGATCGGTCCGGCGCAGGGCGCGCAGACGAAGCCGAGCGCGGCACCGACGCCGATCCCGGACCAGAACCCCGTCCCGCGGCTGCTCGGGCCGAACCGCGCGAGGCGCGAGAGGGGGGCCTGCACGCGCTCGGCAAGCGCCGGGATCAGCATCACGAGACCGAAGGCGACCAGGATCACGACCGCGATCGTCCGCGTCACCCCGCTCCCGAGGCCGACGCCCTTCTCGATCTGGGAGAGGGCGACGATCGAGATCGTGAACGTCACGGCCAGGCCGAGCACGATCCCAAACGGCCGGCGGCGCCCTCCGACCACGCTCGCCGACAGCAGCGCCGGCAGAACCGGGAGCACGCAGGGGGTGATCGCCGTGCCGGCGCCGGCGATCAGGGCGAACAGCATCAGCAGGAGCATCAGGAGAGATCATGCGCGCGCTGTCTTGCGCGCGTATTAACGCCCGGTGGGGCGGAGTCGCGTGCTTCCTCGCCGGCCTGCTGATCCCGGGGGCGACTAGCCTCCGATCGCGGACATCGAGCGCGCAGGGCGCACGAACCCTGCCTCACCCACATGATGCTTGAGCTCCTTGCGCCACACCGCGTCGCGGATGATCTGCTCGAGCTCCTCGTCGTCTGCGCCGGCGCGTAGCGGTTCGCGCAGATCAGTCTCGTTCAGCGAGAACAGGCAGGTACGAAGCTTCCCCTCGGCGGTCAGGCGGATCCGGTTGCAGTCGCCGCAGAACGGCTCCGAGACGGGATTGATGAAGCCGATCCGGCCATTGCCGTCCGCGAAGCGATAAACGCGCGCGGTCGCGCTGCGCTCCCTCGGCTCAGGCTCGAGCGGATACACAGCCTCGATCGCGGCGCGAATCTCCGCGCCGGTCAGCACCTGGTCGGGCGTCCACGCCTGATCGGCGTCGAGCGGCATGAACTCGATGAAGCGGATCTCATAGGGGGTGCGGCGCGCCATCTCCGCGAATGGCAGCACCTCCTCCTCGGTGAAGTCCCGGATCGCGACCGCGTTGATCTTGATCGGATGGGCCTCGGGGAAAGAAGCCAGGCGCTCGAGGCCGCGCATCACCCTGGGGAGGGCATCACGTCGGGTGAGCTCGAAGAAGCGGTCTCGCTGGAGCGAGTCGATCGATACGTTGAACCGGTTGATCCCCGCTGCCACCAGCGCCTCTGCGTCGCGCTCGAGCAGGAATCCGTTCGTCGTCACCGAGAGATCGTCGATGTCCTCGATCGTGGCGAGCATCGCCGCGAGCTTCGGAAACCCCTTGCGGACGAGCGGCTCGCCGCCCGTCAGCCGCACGTCGGCGACGCCCATCGACGCGAGCATGGCGACGATCCGGTGGATCTCCTCGAACGTCAGGATCTCGTCGCGCTCGAGCCAGGGTAGGCCGTCTGCCGGCATGCAGTATTGGCATCGGAAGTTGCAGCGGTCCGTCACCGATATGCGTACGTCACCGATCGTGCGGCCGTGCCCGTCTTTGAGTGGTTCTCTAGTCATCGCCTCAGAGGATCGCTGAGTCTGATGGACAAGTCACGTATATATACGTCACAACCCCCCGACTGGATCTATGACGCATCATCGCACAGTAGGCTTTGGTCGATGGCAGGTCGCGGGAGGAGCGGGATGATGGTGCTGGCGTTGGCGTGCGCCACGTGCGCGCTCGCCGGCTGCGGGGCGAGCGAAAGCCAGCAGGTGCAGGCGAAGGTGCAGCAGTTCGCTCGCGCGGTCGCGCTGCGGGACTCCAAGACGCTCTGCGAGCAGGTGTTCGCCCCGGCTTTGCTCGATCACTTCACCGCCGTGGGCCTGCCCTGCGAGCAGGCGATGCATACGTTCTTCGGCACGGTTCACGACCCGACGCTCGCCATCGGCCGCGTCGTCATCAACGGCGACAGGGCGGAGGCGATCACGCTCAGCGGCGCACACCATCAGCTCGGCGCCCTCGACGCCGTCGAGTTGGTCAACACCTCGGGCGGCTGGCGCGTATCCGGACTCGGATCGCCGCTGCTGCCCAAGAAGCACACCTAGCCGCCCGGGAGTTAGGCGTCAGCCGAACTCCCAATGGAATCGGCACGGACGCCGGTTCCAGATCGGCCGCCAGCCGATTCCGCGTCCCCCGGCAACAGCCCGAACGCGACCATGTCGAACGGCGCCTCGTGCAGCATGTGGTAGGAGCGTAGGACGGCCTCGCGCGTGAACCCGGCGCGCTCGGCGACGCGTTGCGAGGCACCGTTTCCGGTGGCGGCCAGGAGCTCGATCCGCTCGAGCCCGAGTGATGCGAAGCCCCACGCGCAGATCAACCGCAGAGCGCGGGTTGCGTGGCCGAGACCGCGAGCCTCGCGCGCGAGCAGGTACCCGACCTCGCCGCGCGCGTGCTCCCACGTGAAGCGCACGAGCGAGATCGAGCCGAGCAGCTCATGGTCCGTGGATGAGATGATCGCGAATGGCGCCGAGATGCCGTCCTGGACCAGGGCTCTGCTTTCGTCGACCCAAGCGCGTGCCGCGGTGATGCCGTAGGCGGTGGGCACCCGCGTCCAGCGCATGATCTCCTCGTCGCGGCAGATCGCCACGAGCCTCGGGATGTCTGACTCCCGCCACGGACGCAGGACCGTCGCGCCATCGCTGAGCGGCTCTGCGGGCAGGACGATCCTGGCGCCGCTCGCCATCCCGATCACGAGCTCTCCGAGGCTCGCATCGCGAGCACGCGCCCGAGCGCGGCGACGTCGAGGCCCGGATCCTGCTGCTCGAGCCAGCGCTCCGCCGCGCGCCGGCCGCCGAGCTCGCGCAGGCCCCGCTGTCCGTGCTCGGCGGAGAAGTCCGCGAGCGCATGCAGCCGGCGGGCGCGCAGCCGGCGACCGGGGAGATCGATAGCGGCGCGGTGTGCGTCGAGCGCGTCCACGAGCTCGCCGATGCCGGCCGGCGGCGGGATCGAGGAGACCGCGATGACCGGGATCTCACGCGCGCCCAGCGAGCGCAGCGCGGAGTGGAGGTCGGCCAGCGCGCGCATCGCCGGGCGTCCGAGGTCGGCCTTGGTCACCACCAGCACATCTGGGATCTCCATGATCCCCGACTTCAGGAACTGGAGCACGTCGCCTGAACCGGGCTGCACGACGACGGCAACGGTATCCGCCAGGTCGGCGACCTCGGTCTCGGACTGGCCGACGCCGACTGTCTCGATCACGACGACGTCGAATGCCGCCGCGAGCGCACTCGCGGCCGCCCGGGTGGCGGGTGCGATCCCGCCGAGGCGGTCCCCGACCGCAGTCGACCGGATATAGACCTCACGGTCGGCCGGATCGTGTTCGATCCGCGCCCGGTCGCCGAGCAACGACCCGCCGGAACGCCGCGATGACGGGTCGACCGCGAGCACGGCCACCGAGCGCCCTCGCGCGCGCCACTCCGACACAAGCCTCGACAGCAGCGATGACTTCCCCACCCCGGGTGGCCCCGTGACGCCGACGACGTGCGCGCGCGGCTCATGCCCGAGCGCCGACGGCGACACCGCGGCGAGCAGCTGCTCCGTCTCTGAGCGCGCCGCGGCGGATCGGTTCTCGACCAGGTTGAGCACCGCCGGCGCGGCGCTGAGGTCACCCGCCCGCAAGCGCTCGCCGAGGTCCGCGCCCTCGGGCATCACCAGCCCTCGCGGGCGATCAAGCGCTGGCGCCGGCCTGGACGCGCTGGCGCTCGGCCACGAGCTCGACGATCTCGTGCATGATCCGGTTGAGGTCGAAGTCCTTGGGCGTGTACACGGCTGCCACGCCGGCCTCGCGCAGGCGCACGGCGTCCGCGTCGGGGATGATCCCGCCGACGATCACCGGCACCTCGCCGACACCTGCCGCGCCCAGAGCCTCGATCACGGACGGGATCAGCTGGCCGTGCGAGCCCGACAGGATCGACAGGCCGACGACGTGCACGCCCTCCTGTGCCGCTGAGGTAGCAATCTCCGCCGGGGTCAGCCGGATCCCCTGGTAGACGACGTCCATGCCGACGTCGCGCGCGCGCACCGCGATCTGCTCGGCGCCGTTGGAATGGCCGTCGAGCCCGGGCTTGCCGACAAGGATCTTCAGCCGCCGCCCGAGCGTCTCGCTCACCCGCTCGACCTCGTCGCGGAGCTCGGCGAGGTCCTCGCTCGGCACCGAGGCCGCCGCGCCGACACCGGTCGGAGCGCGGTAGCCCCCGAACTCCGAACGCAGCGTCTGCGCCCACTCGCCCGTGGTCGCGCCCGCCCGCGCGGCCGCGATCGTCGCCGGCATGATGTTCTCAGTCCCGTCGCGCGCCGCTCGCGCCAGTTCCGCGAGCGCGGCGTCGACGGCGGCCTGATCGCGTGAGGAGCGCCAGTGCTCGACCGCCGCGATCCGTTCGGCCTCTACCGCGGGGTCGACGACGAGGATCCCGCCCTCCTCGTCTGCGGTCAGCGGCGAGGGCTCCGTCTCCGTGTAACGGTTGACGCCGACGACGATGAGCTCGCCGGACTCGATCCGGTTGATCCGCTCGCGATGGGACTCGACCAGCGCGGCCTTCATATAGTCGACCGCCTCGACCGCGCCGCCCAGCTCCTGGACCCGGCTCATCTCCTCACGCGCGCCCTCGAGCAGCTCGGCCACGAGCCCTTCCATCACCTTCGATCCCTCGAAGATGTCCGGGTAGTCGAGCAGATCGGTCTCATACGCCAGCACCTGCTGGAGGCGCAGTGACCACTGCTGATCCCAGGGCCGGGGTAGGCCGAGCGCCTCGTTCCACGCCGGCAGCTGGACCGCCCTCGCGCGCGCGCTGCGGCCGAGGGTGACCGCGAGCGCCTCGAGTGCGATCCGGTAGGCGTTGTTCTCCGGCTGGGCTTCGGTCAATCCGAGCGAGTTGACCTGGACGCCGTAGCGGAACCGGCGATGACGCTCGTCGTGCACTCCGTAGCGCTCGAGTCCCAGCTCGTCCCACAGGATCGCCATCGCTCGTAGCTTCGCGTGCTCCTCGATGAACCTGACGCCGGCGTTGACGAAAAAGGAGATTCGCCCGAATACGGC
>Ga0302314_10022755_pt1 | contig 10264 bp, 8 predicted proteins | sample III_Palsa_N2_3_FD_200533 | JGI IMG/M metagenome (GOLD analysis project Ga0302314, IMG submission 200533) | Peat permafrost microbial communities from Stordalen Mire near Abisko, Sweden - III_Palsa_N2_3 | ecosystem: Environmental > Terrestrial > Soil > Palsa > Peat permafrost | place: Sweden... | reverse complement strand
GTGCTCCAGATGCCGTGCAGCAGCGACAGCGTGATTCCGATCGCCACCCCCTGTTCGATCGGCAGCACGATGATGGCGGCGGCGGTCGCTGCCACCAGCAGCAATTCGCCAAGCGATTGCCGAGAAATCGCCATGATCTGGCCGACCCGGATGATGCGCATGGCAACAAACAGCAGGACGCCGCCGAGCGCTGCCTGCGGCACGTGATGCAGCAGCGAGCCGCCGAAGGCGAGCAATCCGAGGATGATGGCGGCCGCGACCAGAACGGCGAGCTGCGATTTGCCTCCGGTCTCCGCCACGATCGCGGTGCGCGGCGGGCTGGCATTGACCGGAAAGCCACCGATCAGGCCCGAGAAGATGCTGCCGACGCCGACGCCGACGAAATCCCGATCGACATCCGGCGGCTGGTTCTTGTCCGACAGGAACGAGCGTGTCGTCGCCGCGGTCTGCACCATCACGATGATGGCGATGATCAGCGCCAGCGGCACCAGTTGCAGCCATCGGCCGATCGGGATGTCGGGGAGCACGAGTTTCGGCAGCGTACCCGGGATATCGCCGAGCACGGCGACGCCACGGCCCTCAAGGTTCAGGAATATGACGGCTGCGGCGGCAGCGATCAGTCCGATCAGCGCGCCGGGAATGCGCACGTCGATCCGTTCGGAAACCGTAACCACGGCCAGCACGGCGATGCCGATGCCGAGCGTAAACAGATTGGCGTGCGGCAATTGTCCGGCCAGGGTCGCCAATCGCTGCAGCATCGGGCCTGATGGCGTCGGCAGTCCGAGGATGGCGGGCAGTTGCGAGATCAGGATGTGGATCGAGATGCCGGCCAGGAAGCCCACGGTCACGGGTATCGAGAGCAGGTCGGCGATCCAGCCCAGCCGAAAGATGCCGCCAATAACCAGCACAACGCCAACCATCAGCGCCAGCACGCCAGCGAGCGCCATATAATCCGGCGAACCTGATGCGGCCAGCAAAGCGAGGCTGCCGGCGAAAATCGGCGTGATGGTCGAGTCGGCACCGCTGGAAAGGAAGCGGTTGCTGCCGAACAACGCGAAAGCCAGTGAGCCCGCCAAAAATGCAAAGAAACCGATCTGCGGCGAAAACCCGCCAAGCCGCGCCGTCGCCAGTTGCTCCGGGATCGCAATGGCGACAAGGGTCAGTCCGGCGACGAAATCGTGCGAAATATACGCGGGTTGATAGCCTCGCAGCGAAGCCAGTACCGGCCAGCGATGGGTTTTCGCGACTGGGCTCTCGGCGACAAGGCTCTTGGTAACAGGACTCGGACCGGTTGCCGGAGAATGCGATGGATCGATCATGTGCGCCCCCTCGGCAAGCCTGGAAAAGCCAGCGACTTTACCGGGAACTCTGCCGGAAGTCGTCTGGCAAACGCAAGCCTGAAGCGGGGAGGCTGAAGCGCGGCCTGTTTATTGCCGGCTGCGCAGGCGCGGAGGGTCGGCGCTGATATCCTCCAGCGCCGCGCTGCGGTCGGCGACCGAGCGGTGGAATTGTTCGAGCGCCAGATTGAAGGCCGACAGGTCGCCTTCTTCGATTGCGCCGTCATCGTAGCTATTCAGGGTCTCGCGGATGATGTGATCGACCTCGCTTTGCATGGCGCGCAGCTCTTCGATGGATTTGCCGTCCCGCGCCAGCGCGGCGAGCGCCAGCACCCGGTCGCGCAGTGCGACGCTCTGGGCTTTTTCATCCCGCTTCAGGTAGCCGCGGAACCAGGCGCCGGCGGAGCCGAGGCCCGACAGCAGCAGGATCGCGCCCCAGATGTAGTCGCTGTATTTCTCCAGGAACGTCCGCTCGGTGCCGTCGATATAGGCCGCGGCGCCGCGATGCGCGGTCAGGGCGGCGTCCTTGTCGGTATCGGGCGGTGCAATGTTGGCCGCGCCCGGCAACTCTCGCGCCAGGGCCTGCCGAACGCTGAATAGCTGCCGCGTGAACCCTCCCACCGCCGTCTCGGATAACTCCCGTCGCGCGACGATGAGATGGTTGACGCCGACGGTTTCGATCTTGTCGTCGGGCCTCGCCGGTGACGAACTAAATATGCTTCCGGGAATTTCCTCGGATTCATACAGCGGATGCTTCTCCGCAATCGCTTCGGAAACATCGATCGGCAGGAATTTCGGTTCACCGCGCTCGCGGGCGGTCGCGGCGATCGCCTCGGAGGTGATCTTGCTGTCCAGCGGTCCGACCGACATGTAGGCATCGATACTGGCGTCGTGCGCCATATCGCTGATCTTGTGGGTCGCGAATTGAACCACGGTGACTTTGCTGGCATCGATGCCGGACTCGCTCAGGATGACACGCAGTAGCGTCACATTGACTTGCGTCGTTCCGATCACGCCGATGCGATGTCCCGGCAGGTCGTCGAGGCTCTTGATCTTGGGTGTCGGCGTCTTTTTCGATCCCTTGGCCGGCTGCCCCGACGGCGACCACAGCACGACGACATTCTTGCGCAGGATCGCGACCGATTGGGCGTCGGCCGGCATATCGAGATCGCCGCGCGCCACGGCGAGGTCGGCTTTGCCCGCGCCCAATAGCGCCAGGCTCTCGGTCGGTCCATTGGTCGGGATCGGAGCGAGCCTGATCGCGCTGCGTTGTCGGGCGAAGCTTTGCGCCAGTGCCTGAATGAGCTTCTGATCGTCGCTGTCCGACGGGCCAACCGCGATCCGCAGGGTCTCCGGCCGCAACGCATAATAAAGCGCGCCCGCCGCGGCCACGAACACGAAAATTCCGATCAGCAGGATGAGAAACGAAAACCGCTGTCGCTTCTGGCGAAGCAGCGGGGCTCCATTCAAGGCTCCGTTCAAGTCCTGGGTCAGGCGTGAATCCATCGGTTATTCCGGCTACCACGGCTTTATGTCGTATCGGTGGTGATGTCGGTGGTTACGGCCCGTTGCCGTATGGCTACCTGCATCTAGGCCCGGGGACGGGTTTGATCAAGGTAAATACGCCACAGGTGATATTAGCGTAACTAAAGGCCTTCCGGCCCGGTCAGTGGCCTCTGGCGGCGACAATCTGGTAGAAGGTCGCAACGATCTCGAGCGCGATCAGCACCACGACAATAAGTTCGAGCCGAAGCGACCGGCGCGTATCGATGATGTCGGCAAGCGTGTTGGCGGTTTCCGCCACCACGGCAAGTTTCCGGTTCAGCGTATCGACGCGTTCCTTCAGTTCATATTCGTCTTCGAGCCGGGCGTAGAGCCGTTCCAGGTCCGCCCGGTCCCACAGCGCATCCGGCTTTTCACCGATCGCGACGCGACCTGATACCCTGTGCTGGACCAGCAGGGCATTTCCGATCAATTGCAAAACCCCTTTGCGATCCCGCTTTGTGTAGCCGTGATCCGCCAGTTCCTTCGCAAACGGCTCGATGATCTCGAACACTTTTGCCACGTCGCGTTCGTCGCGGGCCAGCACCACGCTCTTGGCCAGCACATCGGCGATGACGAGAAGCCGTCCCGGCGACATGTCCCGCAACTGCACCGGGCCTCCCGCCTGAACCTGATCCTCTTTTTCATCGGACAGCGTCACGATTGCGGTTTCTTCTTCAAAACGCGCGAACTGACCGCCGATCCTGGGCGTCAACTTCTCCAGAAAAGCCCGCTCATCCTCGGCTGAAAGGCCGATCAGCACCGCCACGCCATAGCGAAAAAGCACGGCAATGCCGGTCTTGCCGACCCGGAGCGCGAGCGGGACCGCCGAAAGGGCCTCGCCTTCGAAGCCCATGGTATTGATGCGGTCGCCGACATGCAGCGCGTGGGCGGTCAGCCGCGTTCCCATGTCGATGGCAACGGGTTCGGGTTTGGTCATCGGGCCGGCTCCCAGCATGCGCGCTCGCCGGGCCAACCTATCACCGCGGCTGGCCGTGGCCAAAGCTGCCGGCGAAAGAAACACTGGTATGCGGTTCGCCCGGCGTCTTAAAATTGATATCAGGGACGCTAAATACCTAAGCAGGCGTTTCCGGAAATGTGCTAACCCTCAACTTAGATCTGGGAGGATCACGACATGATTGAACCGAAAATCGAGGTGCCGGCGGAACTGCGCGATTTGGTCGAGAAAACCATCGATCAAACGGAAAAGGCGTTCGGGATGTTTTTCGATGCTGCGAATAAATCGGTCGCATCGATTCCGGGGCCAGGAACGGACATGTCCAGGCAGGCGCTTACCTTCACCGAACAGAACATGAAGGCGGCATTCGAACACGCGCGAAAGCTGGTTCACGCCACCGATCTCCAGCAAGCCATGCAAATTCAATCGGAATTCCTAAGGAGCCAATTTACGACCGCGGGCGATCACATGCGACAGATGACGGGCGGGGTGATGTCGGCAGCCAAGGATGCGACAAAACGTCAATCCTGATTTTTGGCAGATGAATTACTTTTAATTTAGCTCGCGGCGCGCTTCGTCGCGTTGCTAATTCTTTTTGGTGTGATAAAAGCTCGCTTCGTAAAAAGAGGAGCCGTCATGGCCAAGAAGAAAAAATCCGTGAAGAAAAAGTCCGTTCGGCGCGCGTGGAGCCCTTCCGATGTGCGTGAATTGAAATCGCTGGCAAAAAAGAAAGCCGGTGTTGCCAAAATTTCCAAGGCGTTGAAGCGAACCGTTGGTGCAACCGCGGTCAAGGCGCATCAACTCGGAGTATCCCTCGATACCAGGGGATGAAAATTCCATCAAAGTTCCCTGGAGTTGCTTGAATAGTTGCTTGAACGGTCCTTGCCCACAAAATAGTCTTGCCTGATTTTTTGTGGCGGACTTTAATCGCTGTGCAGGTCCTTGATGGGCCACCGGGTGAAGCCACTCGCCGTTCGTCATCTTTCCTGCTGATCCCTGTCGGCTCCAACCGGCAGGGATTTGCATGAATCGCTCGGTTCATGAATCACCTGGCTCATGACGTGAACATGCGTCGCATGAAGCAGTCGCGCCCGACAAAGCGACCACAAAGCTGTGATGACAAAATTGTGACGTTACAGCCGCGCCACCGTTCCGATGGAATCGGAACTGGGCGCTATTCTTTCTTTTGACCCGATAGTTCCACGACCTTGCGCCAGCGTTCGGTTTCGAGCTGGAGCATGGCCGCGAATTGCCTGGCGTCGCCGGTGATGGCGATGGCGCCGAGTTGGCTGAGCCGGCTCTTGATCACGGGATCGGCGAGGGCTGCGTTGATTTCCTTGTTGAGGAGATCGACGATCGGCTGTGGCGTGTCGTGGGGCGCGCCGACGCCGTAGAACGAACTGGTTTCAAATCCCGGCAACGTATCGCTGATCGGTGGCACCTCCGGCATGGTCTCCGATCGTTCCGCGGTGGTGACGCCGAGCGCGCGCAGTCTGCCGTTCTTCACGAATTCGAACGACGAGGTCACATTGTCGAACATGCCCTGGATGTGACCCGACATCACGTCGGTCAGGCCCGGCGCCGAGCCGCGATAGGGTATGTGGGTGAACTGGATTCCCGCCATGGCCTTGAACAGCTCACCGGAAAGATGCAGCGAGGTGCCGATCCCGGATGAGGCGATGCTCATCCGGCCCGGATTGGCCTTGGCGTAGGCGATGAAGTCCGCGATGCTGTGGATCGGCAGCTCGTTGTTGACCACCAGCACCAGGGGAATCCGCGCAACGCCGGCGACCGGCACGATCCCCTTGGCGAAATCGTAAGGCAGCGTCGGATCGAACGATGCATTGATGGCGTTGGCCGTGCTGGTCAACAGCAGCGTATAGCCGTCGGCCGGCGAGTTGATCACGTCCTGGGTGCCGATGTTGCTGCCGGCGCCGGGCTTGTTCTCGACAATGAAGGGCTGGCCCAGCCGGTCCTGCAGATACTGGCAGATCAAACGCGACAACACGTCGGTCGCGCCGCCGGCACTGTAGGGCACGATCCATCGCACGGGCTGGCTGGGATAGGATGCCGCGGCCGCGGCACTGATCCATTCCGGGCCGAGCAGCGCCGCCGCGCCGCTCGCCGTCGACTGCAACAAGGCTCTTCGGCTGATCATCGGGGCTCTCAATGTTTGATTCGGCAAATCGTCGCCGTCATGTTGCCGCTCGGTTGCTAAGAATTTCATCGTACAGCGGGTTAGCAGAATCCGATGCCGAAAGGTTTTGCCGGACGCCGCCTCGTAATGAGGCGATCTGCCCACACAACGCATGGGTACCTGATCTGAATTTCATACCTGCCGTAATCGTACGGAACCGCAAATTAACCTTGATTAAGAGTCTGGCTGTTACCTTAGTTCGCTTGAACCGCGGCTTCCGAGACGCCTGCCCGAATTACTGGATGCGAGCCGTTGTCTTTGTCGTCCGATGTGGCCGAAAGGCCATTTAGGAAATATTGAAAGGCAACCATGTCATTGCTCGCGCGCGTCAGGATTATTACCAAAATTCTGGCGGTCATCCTGCTGCTTGGAACGGTCGCGATCGGCACCAGTTGGCTCGGCATCCGTGCCATGAGTTCGATGAACGACGATGCCGAAACCATGACTTCCTCGGCGAAGCGGGCGCTCGAAGCCGCGCGTGCCAGCACCAGCGTCATGTCGCTGAGCAGCGCGGAATTCCAGGTGGCGCTCGATCCGCGACCGGAAAACCGTGCGACCGTGCGCAGGATTGTCGACGAGCAGATGAAATTGTTCAAGGAACGATTTGAGGATTTCGGAAAAACCCGCGACGAGAAAACGCGCGCGATGCTGCCTGCCATCGGGGACACGATGGCCACCTACGAGAAGAGCCTGCAAAACACGCTGCGTCTGGCCGACGAAGCCAGCGGCGTCGAGTTGGCCGGGCAGGTCGAGCGTCTGCGCGCTTCGGCTGTCAACAGTCAGATATCGGCGAACCAGTTGCGCGCCCATATGAGAACGGTTGTTGAATTGCTCGACGATCGCGTCAATGCGTTTGCCAGCCACGCCTCGGAGGAATATCGGGCGACGTCACGTCAGTTGACGATCGTCGCGACCATCGGCATTTTGTTTGGGATACTGGCCGGCTACCTGATCGGCCAGTTCGGTATCGTCAAGCCGATCAACCTGCTCAAGGCGGTGATGGAGGCCTTTGCCGGCAACGACCTGAAGGCCGATGTTCCGGGCATCGAACGCCGGGACGAATTCGGCGACATGGCGCGTACCGTGGAGGTCTTCAAGAAGAACGGGCTCGAAGTCGCGCGGCTGCGCACCGAGCAGCAGGCCGCCGAGATGCGCCTGGCCGAACAGCGCAAGGCGGATATGCGCAAGCTCGCCAATGCCTTTGAGGGCGCGGTCGGCGAGATCATCGAGACCGTGTCGCAGGCCTCGACCGAACTTGAGGCTTCCGCGACCGCATTGACCGCGACCGCCGTGCACGCCACCGAAGTCACCACCGCGGTCGCCGCGGCCTCGGAAGAGGCCTCGACCAACGTGCAGGCGGTGGCATCGGCGACCGAGGAAATGGCGTCGTCCGTCAACGAGATCAGCCGGCAGGTCCAGGAATCGGCGCGCATGGCCAGCGAGGCCGTCGACCAGGCGCGCAAGACCAACGATCGCGTCGGCGAATTGTCGAAAGCGGCGGGGCGCATCGGCGATGTGGTCGAACTCATCAATACCATTGCCGGGCAGACCAATTTGCTAGCGCTCAACGCCACCATCGAGGCGGCGCGCGCCGGCGAGGCCGGTCGCGGTTTCGCCGTGGTTGCTTCCGAAGTGAAGGCGCTGGCCGAGCAGACCGCGAAGGCGACCGGTGAGATCGGCCAGCAGATCGCGGGCATTCAGTCCGCGACGCAGGACTCGGTGAATGCGATCAGGGAAATCAGTGGCACGATCGAAAGACTGTCGGAGATTTCATCGGTCATCGCGGCAGCCGTGGAAGAGCAGGGTGCGGCAACCCAGGAAATTTCCCGCAACGTGCAGCAGGCAGCCCAAGGCACCCAGCAGGTCTCCTCCAATATCACCGACGTGCAGCGTGGCGCCGGCGAGACCGGTTCGGCATCCTCGCAAGTTCTCTCCGCGGCACAGTCGTTATCCCGCGACAGCAACCGTCTCAAGCTTGAGGTCGGCGAGTTCCTCACCACGGTGCGCGCCGCCTAATTCGCCTTGATGCCCGCAGCGCGGATCACCTTGCTCCATTTGCCGGTCTCCTCGGCAATGAAACTGCCGAGGGCTGCGGCCGAACTTGCAAACGGCGAGTAGCCGAGGGCCTCGATCTTTGCCCTCAGATTGGCATCGGCGAGGCCGGCGTTGATTTCCCGGTTGAGCGTATCGATGACCCCACCGGGGGTGCCCGCCGGTGCGCCAACGCCCTGCCAGCTGGTCGCCTCATAGCTCGGCACGAATTCGCCGACGGTCGGAACGTCCGGCAACAAATCCGATCGCGCCGCCGATGTCACAGCTAGCGCGCGCAGCCGGCCCGCTTTGACGTGTTCGATGGAGGTGGACAAGGTGTCGAACATCACCTCGATCTCGCCGGCGAACAGCGCGGTGAGCGATTGCGGCGGCCCGCGATACGGTACATGAACGAGATTGACGCTCGTCATCATCTTGAACAACTCGCCGTAAAGATGCTGCGGGCTTCCGACGCCAGACGATCCCATATTGATCTTGCCAGGATTGGCCTTGGCGTAGGCGATGAATTCGGGAACACTTTTTGCTGGAAACGACGGGCGCACCTCCATTACGCCCAACCCGCGGACCACGCCCGCGACCGGCACGATATCGCGCTGGAAGTCGAAGCTGAGATTGTCGTAGAGGCTTGCATTCCAGACGTTGGCGGATGTCGTCAGCAGCAGCGTGTAGCCGTCCGGCGTCGCGCGCACCACCTGCTCGGTGCCGATATTGCTGCCGGCGCCTGGCCGGTTCTCGACGATGAAAGGCTGACCGAGCCGCTGCGACAGCCATTGCGCCATCAACCGCGTAAAGATGTCCGGCGAGCTTCCCGCGCTGAACCCGATGACCCACCGCACCGGCCGTGCCGGATAAATCTCGGCCCGCGCGATCCGCGGCGACATCGGCAGCAGCACCACGCCTGCGGTCAAGTCGAGCAATTGGCGCCGCGAAAGTGCCATGACGTTTCCCCCTGCGAGCAGTCTTTGTTTGCAGCGAGGCTATCGCAACCATCGTGCAGCTGAAAAGGTGCGATGGCGCGCGGGAGACGCGAATACGGAGGCGCTTCAGGGCGTGACGGGGTGTCCGAGCGGCAGGGCAATGCCCTTTTCGCCGGCGACCTTGCGCAATATGTCAGGGTGGTCGGAAATAATGCCGTCGACGCCGATATCGATCATAGCGGCGATATCGTCGGGTTTGTTCACGGTCCAGACCACGACTTTGAGCCCGAGGCGGTGGGATTCGGCGATCAGGTCGGCATTGACATCGCGGAAATAAGGCGACCAGATCGCGCCGCCCGCCGCCTTGATGGTGCGCGGAAGCGAATGGCCGTAATCGCTGGGGTCAAAACCCGCGGTCCATTCGGTCGCCTTGTCGAGCGCGATGGTCGCGCCGGCGCCATTCTGCTGGGTGAGATAAACCGTCGGGATGAGGGCTGCCTGTTTCTGCACCAGTTGCAGCGTTCGCCAGTCGAACGATTGCACCATGATCCGGCCGCTCATGCGCTCGGTTTGCGCGAGATCGAGCAGCGCGGAAACAAACTGCTGCGGATCGGGTGATTCCGCGGGATGGTTGGGGTCGATCTTGGTCTCGATGTTGAAACGCACAGCTGCGTCGCCTGATCGGCGCACCAGGTCGAACACCTCGGTCAGCGTGGGAACTCGCGTTCCCGGCACCGAATGCTGGTCCGGAAATTGCGCTGCATAGAGGCTGCCCGGCCGGATCTGGCCGACGTCGTATTGCTTGACGTCCTTAAGCAGCAACTGGACGAACGGCGTGCCCGGCGGCGCGACATAGACGCCATCGGGGCCGCGAGCCAAATCGGGGTTGAGCTTGCGCTCATGGGAGACCACGACCGCACCATCCCGGGTGACGCCGATGTCCAGCTCCAGCGTGTTGACGCCCATCGAGAGCGCGTTGGCAAACGAGGGCAGGGTATTTTCCGGAAACAGCGCCCGCCCGCCGCGATGCCCCTCGATATCGAAAGCCATGACCTCTCCGCCGGCACAGAGCCAAAGGGCCGCGGCGGCGATCGCGAAGCAACTTAAGGATCGCCATCCGGTTTGCCCTGACCCCATTGATCGCGCATGCTATCAGCACACGACCGGCATGCGGAACGATTTTACGCGCCCGGATGTATGATACCGCGCAAGACGCCGCAAACCGGACTCAACGAGCAGGACAAATGGCCAATCCATCCGC
>Ga0302314_10022751_pt1 | contig 10266 bp, 8 predicted proteins | sample III_Palsa_N2_3_FD_200533 | JGI IMG/M metagenome (GOLD analysis project Ga0302314, IMG submission 200533) | Peat permafrost microbial communities from Stordalen Mire near Abisko, Sweden - III_Palsa_N2_3 | ecosystem: Environmental > Terrestrial > Soil > Palsa > Peat permafrost | place: Sweden... | reverse complement strand
GCGGCCCTGGCTCACCTCGGAACGCCTGGGCTGGCAGGCCCTCGAGACGGTGCTGGGCAGCGGCCTGATACCGGATGAACTCGCGCGTCGCTACGAGGAAGTGGCGCGCGAACTGCTGGAGGCGGTCGAGACCGTGTTTGAATCCGCCGGTGAAGTGGCGGCCATCCGCATCCACGGCGATTGCCATCTCGGTAATCTGCTCTGGAACGAGCGCGGGCCGGTGTTCGTGGACCTGGACGATTGCATGATGGGGCCGCGGGTCCAGGACCTGTGGATGCTGCTGTCCGGACCGCCCGAGGCGCAGCAGCGCCAGTGGGCCGAGATCCTCGAGGGCTACCAGCAGTTCGCGAATTTCGATTACCGCGAGGTGCTGCTGGTGGAGGCCCTGCGCTCGCTGCGCATGCTGCACCATGCGGCATGGGTCGCCCAGCGCTGGCAGGATCCAGCCTTTCCGCGCGCCTTCCCCTGGTTCGGCGAACGTCGCAATTGGGAGAACTACATCTTAGACCTGCTTGAACAATCGTCTAACATGCGCGAGCAGCCGCTGCTGCAATAGGCACCGCACTCGCGAGGGCGGAACGATGGGACGCGTGCAACGCAATGTGCTCGGAATGGTGGTGGCAGTCGCCTGCGCTCTGCTCGGCGCGTGCCATCATTCCAGCGGCGGTTCGGCGCCGCTGGTCAAACGCCATGCCGGGCCGGCAGCGGGTGATGCCGGTGCAAAGGGCACGGACCAGGGGCCCACCGACCTGGTGTCCGCGGTGTCCCTGAGTGGCACCGGCGACGGCGCTGTGAGCCTGAAATTCCAGCTCAGCCAGCGGCCCGTGGCCGGGCAGCCCGCGGTCATCGTGCTGCGCCTGGTGGCCAATCAGCCGCTGGAGCACCTGGAGGCACGGTTTCATACCGACGACGGGCTGGATATCCCGCAGGGCAGTGATTTTGATCCCGAGGGGCACCTGGATGCCGGTGAGACGGTGGATCACAGCCTGACAGTGGTGCCGGCCCGCGAGGGCGTCTTCACGGTGATGGCCACAGTCACGGCGGGCTCGGCCACCGAGACCCTCAGCCACAGCTTCGTAATCCCCATCGTGGTCGGGCCGGCAGGTCCGGCGCCTGCCGCGGCCGCAGCAAAGTCACATTGAGACTGCCGCCAACCACCTGAGCGGCGAAAACCGCGACCCGATCACTTCGGCTGCGGCAGCGCAGAACTTATGATCCGAGGGGTGTCCCGTCGCCATCCCTTATGACAAACCCGCTCCACGTCCCGCGTCCCCCCGACCCCGCAGCGACGGCGAGCTATGCGACGACGGAGGCGCTGCATCCGCTGCTGCTGGCGCAGCTGCGCGAATTGCAGCTACGCACCGGGTCCGACCAGCCCGATGCGGCAGCGCTGTTGAAGCTCATCAGCAGTCATTACACCAGCGTCGATGAGGAACGTCGCGGTGTGGTCCGCACCATGCAGCTCATGGCCGAGGAGGCGCGCGCCCTGGCGCTCGAGGCACAGGAGCAGAGTTCCGATCATCTGCAGATCGTGCTCGACAACATCAAGGACGTGGTGCTGACGCTGGATGAGTTCGGGGTGGTACTGACTTTCAATCCGACGGCCGAGCGGGTCTTCGGTTATGCCGAGGCCGATGCCGTGGGCCACAGGATCGAGGAATTCCTGCCCCAGCTCGGCGACCGCGGCGACTCGGGCGCGGCGCTGGAGCAGTTGGCGCAGAGCACCGGTGACACGCACCTGGACCTGTCGGCCCGCGAGATCCGCGGCCGGCGGCGCAGCGGCGAGGTCTTTCCGGCCGAATTTGCGGTCAGTCGCGCGCGGCTGCGCCGCCGCGCGATCTTCGTCCTGTGTCTGCGCGATGTCACCGACCGGCGTGAGGCCGAGCGTCAGCTGCGCGAAAGCGAACTGCGCTACCGCAGGCTGGTGGACCACGCGCCCGAGGCCATCCTGGTCATGGACGTGGACGCGGGCCGCTATATCGATGCCAATGCCAACGCCGAACGCCTGTTCGGGATGGACAGCAAGCGGCTGCTGCAGCTCAATCCCATCGAACTGAGCCCGAAGTTCCAGCCCAACGGCGACGTATCGGCGGAGCAGATACGGGGTAACACGGCTGCCGTCATGAGCGGTGAGCTGCAGGTCTTCGAATGGGTCTATCAGACCGCGCAAGGTGCGCTGGTGGACTGCGAGGTGCGCCTGTCCCTGGTGCCATCGGGCACCCAGCGGCTGGTCCGCGCCAGCGTCACGAACATCAGCGGTCGCAAACGCCGCCAACGCCGCGAGACGGCCGAACGCGAAGTCCTGGATCGGCTCACGGCCGGAGCCCCGGTACCGGAGGTCCTGGAGGCCGTGACTCAGCTCATCGAGTCGGTCGATCCGGGGTGCCGCTGCTCGGTCAGCATCCTGGATGAGAGTGGTACCCGCTTTGCCTCGGTGGTGGCCCCGGGGGTCCCCGCACCGTTTCGTGAGCTGCTGCTGGGTGCCGAGATCGGGCTGGGCCACGGGTCGTGCGCCGCGTCCGTCTACCTGTCGCGCGCGGTGCTGGTCGCGGACCTGTCGAAGGATCACTTCTGGAACCAGATCCGTGCCGGTGCCCTGAAGTCGGGTCTCGCCGCGGCCTGGTCCACGCCGATCAAGAGCGCGGACGGCAGGATGCTCGGCGCCCTCGGCGTCTTTCATCATGAGATCGGTCTGCCGGATGAGCGGCAGACCGAGTCGATCGTCCATGCCTCAAAGCTGGCCGGCATCGCCATCGAAAGGCTGCTGGCCGAGACCCGCCGCAAGCAGGCTGAACAGGCGGTCATCGCCGAAAAGGAGCGTGCCCAGGTCACTCTGCAGTCCATCGGCGACGGTGTCATCACCACCTGCGCCCGCGGGCTCATCGAGTACCTGAACCCCGTCGCCGAAAAGCTCACCGGCTGGTCAATCGCCGAGGCGCGGGGCCGCGGCTTGAGCGAAGTTCTCAATCTCATCGACGAAACCACCCGCCAGCACGTGAGCCACTCGCTGGAGCGGATGCAGTCCGCCGGCGGACCGGTTGCGACGGCGACCCACCCGGTACTGCTGACACGCGAGGGCCAGGAAGTCGCGGTTCAGGAATCCTCGGCGCCGATCCGCGATCGCAACGGTGATGTCATCGGCGCGGTCATCGTGGTGCACGATGTCACGCAGGAGCGCCGACTCAAACGCGCCTTGTCCTACCAGGCCACCCACGACGCGCTGACCGGACTCATCAACCGTCGCGAATTCGACGTGCGGCTGCGTGATGCGCTGTCCATGGCGCAGCGTGGTGAACGGCACTTTTCCTTGCTGTACGTGGACCTGGACCAGTTCAAAGTCGTCAACGACACCTGCGGGCACCAGGCCGGTGATCGGCTGATGCGCGATGTCACGAGCCTGCTGCGCGCGCGGGTGCGCACCCAGGACACGATCGCGCGGCTGGGGGGCGATGAATTCGGCATCCTGCTCGACGCTACCTCCGTCGCACAGGCGGCCCGCATCGCCGACAGCGTGCGCCAGGCCATCCACAATTACCGCTTCGTCTGGGCCGGTAACACGCTCACCGTCGGTGCCAGCATCGGCGTGGTGGAGATCAACCGCGACACCGACAGCGTGGCGTCGGTACTGAGCGCGGCGGACATCGCCTGTTACGCCGCCAAGGAGAGCGGGCGCAATCGGATTCATATCTACGATGGCGACGGCGCCGTGGATCGTCACCGCGAGCTGCACTGGGCCGCGCGTCTCACGCGTGCCGTGGAGGACAACCGGCTGGAGCTTTTCTATCAGCCCATCGTCCCGATCGCCGAGGCCGGGCCGATGGACTTCCACGAGCTCACCGTGCAGCTGCGCGATGACGACGGGCGGCTGGTGCCCGCCGGGGAGTTCATTCCGGCGGCCGAGCGCTATAACGTCATGCCGGCCATCGATCGCTGGGTGATCTTGCGGGCGCTGGAGCGCCTGCGCAATGCGCCGATGGGACCTGCGGCCTCGCCGGTACTGGCCGTGAATCTGTCGGGCAATTCGCTCAGTGACCAGTCCTTCCTCGAGTTTGTCGTCGAGCACGCCGGCGCGCCGGATGTGGCCCGGCGACTGTGTTTTGAGATCACCGAAACCGCGGCCATCACCAACTGGTCCAACGCGTTGTACTTCATGAAGGAACTGCAGCAGCGCGGTTGCCGCTTCGCGCTGGATGATTTCGGCAGCGGCCTCTCATCCTTCATGTACCTGCGCACGCTGCCGGTGGACTACCTGAAGATCGACGGACAGTTCATCGCGCAGGTCGCCGCAAATCCGGTCGATCGCAACATGGTGGAGGCAATCTGCAAGATCGCCCGCTCGCTGGGCATTTTCACTGTAGCCGAATGCGTCGAGTCCGAGACGGTGCTGGCAGAACTCAAGCGCATCGGTGTCGATTTCGCGCAAGGCTATTATCTGGCCCGGCCGCAGCCGATCGTCGATCTGCAGCAGCGGGCGTAGAGAAAACCCGTCAGCCGGCATCCGTCGCACACACGAACAGGTGTGCCGGCGGGATGTTGCGTCGCTCCATGCTGCGCGAGACCTCCTCGAACGTGCGCTGCAGGACCGGCAGGACGCGACTCGTGAACTGGTAGACCAGGAACTGTCCACCCGGCGCCAGTGCGGCACGGGTCTTGGCCACGATATCGGTGCGGATTGCCTCGGGCATACTGCCCAGCGGAATGCCGGACACGACGTACTGCGCGGGCGGCAGGTTCAGGCGTTCGAGGATGCTGCCGACATCGGCGGCGGATTCGTTGACCAGGTGGAGCCGGGAATCGGCAAAGGAACTTTTGAGGAACTTGACGAACGTCTCGTTGGTTTCGATGGCGACCAGGTGGGCATCCGGGCGCATCCGGCGCAGGATCTCGGTCGTGATGGTGCCCACCCCGGGGCCGTATTCGACGATCACCTTGGCCCGCTCCCAGTCCACCGGGCGCAGCACTTCGTCGACCAGGTACCGGGAGCTCGGCCAGATCGATCCCAGCATGAAGGGGTGGCGGAAGAAGTTCAGCGCGAACAACAGCCGCTGCTTGAGGGACGAACGAGTTGTTACCGGCATGTCGGATCCTCGAGTCGAATCGGATGTAACGACGTGTCTGATATTACGTGATTCATTGGGCGCTATCATTCGGGCACATGGACTACTTTGTCTGGAAACAACTGCTGAAGAACCTGGTGCTGCCCCCCACCGGGCCGCTGCTGCTGGCAACCCTGGGGTTGGTGCTGGTGGCGTTTCGCCGGGCGCGCCTCGGCGGGGCGATCCTGTGCGCGTTGGGCCTGGCATTGCTGTGGGTGCTGGCCACGCCGATCGCGGCGGATTCGCTGGTGCGCTGGGCGGAGCGTTATCCGGCCCTGGATCCGGGCCAGGTGGGCGACGCCCAGGCCATCGTCATTCTGGCTGGCGGCGTCCGGGTCGATGCACCGGAATACGGCACTTCGGCACCGGGTGCCACCAGTCTTGAGCGACTGGTATACGGGGCACGACTGGCCCGCAGGACGCATCTGCCGGTGTTGATCTCGGGGAGTCATTTCGAGACCGCCTCGATGAGTGACTTCATGCATCAGGATCTGGGCGTGACCCCGCAATGGTTGGAGAACCGGTCGCGTGATACCCATCAGAACGCCCAGTTCTCCGCGGTCATCCTGGCGCGGGCCGGCGTGCACAAGGTCGTGCTGGTGACCTCCGCCGCGCACATGGCCCGCTCGGTCGTGGAATTCAACCAGGCCGGCATCGATACGCTCCCGGCGCCCGCGGCCATGTGGACGCTGCGGGACAAGGGGCTCCTCGCCTTCGTGCCGAACGCGGACGCGCTGGTGCGATCGCAGCGTGCCATGTACGAGGGCCTGGGGCGAGTGGTTCAGGATGTGCAAATGCGCTTCCGTTCAGGCGCTGGCCTGATTGAGACCGGTCCAGCGGGCACTGCGGGTCAGTAGCTGCTCCTGCAGCAACCGGTCGTGGGCCGCCGTGGCGGCCGGCTGCACCCGCTGGTGCTCATCCAGGTATTCCCCGTGCAACGCGCCGGCCCGGTCATCCAGCGCCAGATAGAGCGTGGTCCGGGCACCCTGTTCGGGGGTGAGGATGGACCGCCGGAACAGCGGACGGATGAAGTTCAGCCAGCCGGGTAGCAGGTTGGTGGCCACGACGCCCGGGTGCAGGCAGTTGGCGGTGATGCCGGTGCCCGCGAAGCGGCGGGCGAGGGCAAAGGTGTCCAGGACGTTCGCAAGCTTCGAGCGTGAATAGGCCGCGATGCTGTTGTAGCCGGAGCGCGGGTTGTCGACGCTGTCCAGGTCCAGGCGACCCCGGTAGTGCACCTTCGATGACACATTGACGATGCGGGCGTCGGGTGCGAGCGCGGGCAGCAGTAGGCGGGTCAGCAGGAACGGACCCAGGTAGTTGGTGGCGAAGGTGAGCTCGTGACCATCCACTGAAAAGCGATGCCAGGTGCTGACGATGCCGGCGTTGTTGATCAGCCGGTCGATGCGCGGGTATCGCTCGAGCACCTCGTGGGCGGCGGCCCGAACGCTGGCGAGGCTCGCGAGGTCGCAATGCACCACCTGCACATCGCTGCCGGGCGCCTGGTGGTTGATCTCATGCGCCAGTGCCGTGGCTGCCGGGCTATTGCGACACAGCATGACCACGGTGTAGCCGGCACGGGCCAGGCCGAAGCTGGTCACGGTCCCGATGCCATGGGTGGTGCCCGTAATGACCGCTACCGGTCGATTGCTCATGGGGCAGGCTCGAGCCTGAACAGCGGCTGGCCCATGCGCACGGGTGATCCGGCCACCAGGCCTTCGGCCAGCCGTACGCCCGGCGGCACGAAGGCAATGATGGTCGAACCATGCTGGAACCAGCCCATCTCCTCGCCACGCCTGAGCTTTGCGGCGCAGGGGATGTGGTTGGGACCGCGGTAGCGCAGGTGCAGCAGCACATCCAAGAAGTTGAGACGGATACTGGCCACCAGAATGGCCGCGACCGGCACCAGCGTGATGATCTGACCGGAGGGCTCGAGCTTGAGCCGGATGACGGCCCGCTCGTTCTTGCAGAACAGGTTCTCGATGCGCTGGACGGCGATCGGATTGACGTTCCAGGTATCCCCGGAAATATAGGAAACGTGCTCGACCTCGCAGTCGGCCGGCGCGTGGAAACGGTGATACATGCCCGCGGTCAGGCGCAGCGTGACATAGGAGCCCTGCTGGTATTGGCGGACCAGGTCCCGGTCGGCCAGCAGGTCCATGAGGGTATAGGGGAAGCCCTTGGCCTGCAGGCACTCCCCGGCGATGACCTTGCCGCTGGCCCCGACGATCCCATCGCTGGGGCTCACCAGCGTCGCGGGATCAGGATCCACGGGACGCGCGTCCTGCTTGAGCTGCCGGGTGAAGCACTCGTGGAGGCTGCGGTAGCGGGTCGTCCGGGCATCGCGCAGGTCCACCTCGCAGAACAGCCGCCACAGCGCAATGGCCGGCACACTGACCAGCGGATGCTCGATCTTGCTCAGCCAGCCCACGAACAGGGTGAGAAACCGTCGCGGGATGCGGTTGGTCAACAGGAAATTGATGTCTTCTTGCTGCACGACGCGACTGATTGCGGCTCGGACCGTCATAGAGATGTCATTCCCATGCAATAGTTTTCGGCCATGAATTCACACCTGCTCGCGATTCCAGCCGCACTGTTGGCTGTTTGGGTCCTGTACCGGGCGCGGCTGCGGCTGGCCCTCTCGGCCGCCAAGCACCGCTCGCTCGCGGGGCATGCGCGCTGGTCGCGCCGCATCGCACGCCTGCTGCCGTTCTACGAGTACTCCGAGGCGCAGTTCTTCTGCGCCGACGCGGCGCCCGAGCCGGTGGCTGCGCAGCGCCGCGCCGGATTCAATCAGCTGGCGGAACTGTTCGCCACGCGCTTCGCCCGGTCTGCCGGACTGACGGGCGACCTCGCGAAGTCGGTATCCGACATGCAGTTCACGGCCCGCTACCGGGTTCCCTTCCAGTTCAGCCGCATCGTGCGCGAGAACCTCAAGGGCGGCTCCTTCCTGAAGGCATCGCAGGGCACCCGGCTGACCGATCTCGACGGCAACGAGTTCTACGACCTGGCCGGATCCTACGGCGTCAACGTGTTCGGTTACGACTTCTACAAGGAATGTATCGATCGCGGCGCGGCGCTGGTGCGGGATCTGGGTCCGGTGCTCGGCACCTATCACCCGATCATGTCCTACAACGTGCGGCGGCTGCGCGAAATCTCGGGATTCGACGAGGTGTCCTTTCACATGTCCGGCACCGAGGCCGTCATGCAGGCGGTGCGCCTGGCGCGCTATCACACCGGCCGGCGCCACCTGGTGCGCTTCTGCGGCGCCTACCACGGCTGGTGGGGCGACGTGCAACCCGGGGTGGGCAATCCGGCCACCGCGCACGACACCTACACGCTCAAGGACCTGAGCGAGCAGACGCTCAAAGTCCTGCGGATGCGCAAGGATATCGCCTGCGTGCTGGTCAATCCCCTGCAGGCGCTGCATCCGAACGCCAATGCGCCCAGTGACGGCGCGCTGGTGGACAGCGGCCGGCGCGCCGCCTTTGACAAGGGCGCCTACAGCGCCTGGCTGCAGCGGCTGCGCGAGGTGTGCGCCGCGCGCGGCATCGTGCTGATCTTCGATGAAGTGTTCGTGGGCTTCCGCCTGGCGCCCGGTGGCGCGCAGGAATACTTCGGTGTGCGCGCCGACATGGTGATTTACGGCAAGACGCTCGGTGGCGGCCTGCCGGTGGGCGTCGTCTGCGGGCGCAGCGAGCTGATGCGGCGCTACCGCGAGGATCATCCGGCGGATGTCTGCCTCGCACGCGGCACCTTCAACTCCCATCCCTACGTGATGGGGGCGATGCATGAGTTCCTGCAGCGGCTGCAGAGCGCGCCACTGCAGCAGCTGTACCACAACCTCGACGCGCTGTGGAACGGCCGCGTCGCGGCGCTCAACGCGCGCTTTGCAGCGGAGAATCTGCCGGTGCATGTTGCCAACCTGTCTTCGATCTGGACCGTGGATTACACCCGCGCGTCGCAGTACAACTGGATGTTCCAGTACTACCTGCGGGCGCACGGGCTGGCATTGAGCTGGGTGGGTACCGGTCGCTTCATCTTCAGCCACAATTACACCGACGCCGATTTTGCCGCGGTTGCCGACCGGATCGTGCAGGCGGCCCGCGACATGGATCGCGACGGCTGGTGGTGGTCCGATCCAACCCTCACCAACCGTGCAATCCGTCGCCGACTGCTGCGTGAGGTGCTTCAGGCCTGGTGGAGGGGCTCTTCGTCCACGCCGGTCACATCGTCCATCGGGTCGATGAGCTCGCCGCGCAGCAACGCCAGCGGGGCGCGGTAGTACAGCATCACGTCGTGGAACGGATCGGTGATGATCTTCGTGATCCACACCAGCCCCGTCTGCACATCGCGGATGAAGAACAGCTGCGCGGTGCGAAAGATCAGACCGCCGATGCCGACCGTCAGCCACAGGACGCCGACATTGCTGATGAATTCGGCCGTCGTCGTGGGCGCCTTGAACACCCCGAACAGCGTCGGGTTGAACCACAGCACGGCCGGGGAGAGCGCCCAGATCGCCAGCAGCACCACCTTGCGGTGCAGGTTGTAGCCGACCTTGATGTCTTCCTTGTGCTCGTGGGTGGCCTGGTTGACGTTGTCGTAGCCCTTCGGCTCGAAGAAGAAGTGACCGGACTGGCGGCTCACCATGGCCACGAGCCAGCCGAGCATCGCGGCGATGGTCGGGCTCTTCCAGACCACGGCGTAGGATGCCAGGAAGCTCAGCGCGCTGACCAGGTGCAGCGATTGATTGATGCGACTGTGGTGGTAGTAACGGTGATCGTCCCATCGCTGGGTTTTGAGCGCCTGCCAAAAGCTTTGCATTCGTTTTCCTCTGGTTGCCGAGAACGGAAGGTGTGATACCGGCATGAAGCAGATATCTCAAAATATTTACGGGAACATGACGGTGAGGCATTTTTGTGGCGTGGTCACGGAATCGTCACGATGGCGCGCAATCATGCCGCGCGCATGAAGATCCTCATAGTCACGGACGCGTGGCGGCCACAGACCAACGGCGTCGTCAGCACGCTGTCCCATACGGTCGATTGCCTGCGGGGGTTCGGGCACGAGGTTCGTCTGATCACTCCGGAAGGATTCCGGACCTTTCCCTGTCCCAGCTATCCGGAAATCCGGCTGGCGGTGTTTCCCGGCGCGCGGGTCGCGCGGATGATCG
>Ga0302314_10022750_pt1 | contig 10267 bp, 8 predicted proteins | sample III_Palsa_N2_3_FD_200533 | JGI IMG/M metagenome (GOLD analysis project Ga0302314, IMG submission 200533) | Peat permafrost microbial communities from Stordalen Mire near Abisko, Sweden - III_Palsa_N2_3 | ecosystem: Environmental > Terrestrial > Soil > Palsa > Peat permafrost | place: Sweden... | reverse complement strand
ATCACTCGGCGCGGGCGCTTGAGCAGCCTCACGAATTCTTCAATGGAATGGGCTCCGGCGACCTGCGTGCCCTTCGCTTCATTCGCCACGAAGTCGTCAACCTTTGAGACCGTGCGGTTGAAAACGGCGACTTTGAAACCGTGGTCATTCATGTTGAGGACGAGATTTTGTCCCATCACTGCGAGGCCGATCAGGCCGATATCACACGATGCGTCTGACATACAACCTCCGAATTCGTGCTGGAGCAGTTAGTGCGAGTTTATTGATTCACTCCGCTGGCGAGGAACCCTCCATCGACAACCAGAGTTTGTCCTGTAACGAAAGATGCGGCATCTGAAGCGAGATAGATTGCGGCGCCGATCAGTTCTTCGGTCCTGCCGAAGCGGCCCATGGGTGTACGCATCAGCAGTTCCCGGCCGCGCGGCGTGCTGTCAAGCAATTGAGCGTTGAGATCGGTGCGGAAAACACCGGGAGCAATCGCGTTGACCGTGACGCCTTTCTTCGACCATTCGACGGCAAGCGAACGGGTGAGCGATGCAACGCCGGCTTTGCTGGCTGCGTACGCGGCCACTTCACTGAGTGCGACGAAACTGTTGAGCGAGGCGATGTTGACAATGCGGCCGTAGCCGCGATCTAGCATGGGCCGTCCGAAGACCTGGCAGGCGCGCAGAGTGCCAGTGAGATTGGTGTCGAGGATGGCGGTCCACTCCTCTTCCGGCATGGTAAGCGTAGGAGTGCGCTTGATCCTTCCGGCGCAATTAACGAGGATGTCGACTTTGCCGAATTGGTGAAGCACGGCGGCGAGGAGGGCTTCGAGCGATGAGCGGTTGCAAACATCGGAAGTGAGTCGAAGGGTTTTGCGGCCAAGCCTTTCGATCTCCGCCGCGGTCTCGTCAACCTGCTGCTGGCGGCGCGCGGTGGCGATAACATGAGCGCCGGCCTCGGCCAAACCAATCGAGAGCGCGCGTCCGATGCCGGACGTTCCGCCGGTGACGACTGCAACCTTGTCTTCAAGACTGAGAAGCTTGAAACTCATCCTAAAGTCCTTTTCAGAGCCGGCTGCGATGCGCCCAAAGACCCAGGCCTGGGTTGGCGATGAAGAATATTTCTTCCTCATCGATGTGATTGTAGCCGTGCGCCAGCGATTCGGGATTGTAGCGATGAAGCATGGAGTCAAGTTCGGCGAAGCCGAAGCCGACCGACTCGACCTCCTGACGGGTGAGGTGCCCTGGGCACCACGTAATGTTGAAGCGGCCTTCAGAGGAGCCGTGGATGAGATGCGCGGCAGCGCTAAGGTCGCTGGCAAGATCGGCGTTCGCATCGACTGCAGCAAGGGTAGCTGGAGTGCCGAAATAGCCATATTTGCGTATCAGCGCATCGATGGTCCCATCTTCACCGAATTCCTTCACGCCAGGAGCGAGGATGATCAGGTCTGCTCCGTCGGCCAGCGCCATGCGAGTACGATAGACGGCCTTGTTGCCGAGCCATGTGGAGTGAAACTCGTGCGGATCAAGATACACGACAGCTTTGCGGATGGGCTCGTCGAATCTTTCGAAGTTAACTTTCAGGCTAAGTTCGGAGGCGAGATGGAAACACTCCGAGTCATCGCCGATGTAAAGCCCGCGCACCGCCAGCCCTCCGCTCGCGCGGCGCGCGACGACCGTGAGCACGTAGACAATGGGCAGATTGCTGAGAAAATGGTCGGAGGCGTAGTTGAGCACAGCGCGCACGGGATTTTCAGCGCGGCCCATGATGCGCTCCATGCCGTAGACAGCGCCTAGATAATGGCTTCCATTGATGCCTTCGCGGCCACCCGTTCCAACGAGAATATTCTTAGTATAGTTAGCCATGCCGATAACTTCGTGGGGCACAACCTGGCCGATGGACAGAATGAGATCGAAACCGCCGCGAGAGATAAGGCGGTTGACTTGGGCTGGCCATGCGTAGCTCAGCTTGCCTTCCGATTGCTCGCGTATGAACTCTGCGGGAACTTCGCCAAGAGTTTCCACATCCGTGCGCCAGTTGTGAACGTGGAAGAGATTCAGCGGGACGTTGCCGAACATGTGCGTGAGTTGATCAGGGCGCATTGTGGTGTGCGTGCCGAGCGCAGGAAGCACGCCTTTGAGCCGATCTCCATAGTATTGCCATGCATAGTTGGTGAGGTCGCCGGCGCGCGAGTGCTCACGGCTTTGATCGGGCGGCACGGCGAGGACGCGACTGCGCAGGCCGAGTTTCGACAGTGCTTCCGCGAGCAGTTGCTGCAACTGCAGGGGCGACAAATCAGCGTCGACACTTCCCACGGCGCAGAAGAGACTCATGCAAGCGACTCCACTCTTTTCAATCCGGGTGCGAGCAGGATGATAACTCCCAGGGCAAGGAGATAGGCGCTGCCGGCGATGACGAAAAGGCTGGCGTAATTGCTATGCGTGAGTTGCAGCAAATAGCCGACGAAAATGGCGAAGAAAGAACCGGCCGCCGACCCAGCCATACCGCCAATCCCTGTGACGGACCCGACCGCCGAGCGCGGAAACATGTCGGAGGCGGTAGTAAATATATTGGCAGACCATCCCTGATGCGCAGCCGCGGCAAGGCTCAGAAGGCCGATGGCGGCCCACTCGGAGCCCAGATAGTTGACCAGGATAATCGGGACGACCGCGCAGGCGCAGAAAAACATTGCGCCAAGACGGGCGTGCGGCGCAGAGAAGCCGAGCCTGCGAAGCGGCATGGGAAGCCATCCGCCACCGACGCTGCCGATCGAAGATGCAGTGTAAACGACTACCAGGGGCATTCCGACATGCTTGAGATCGAGGTGATAGCGTTTGCTGAAAAAGTCAGGAAGCCAGAAAAGGAAAAACCACCAGATGGGGTCGGTAAGAAACTTGCCAATTGCGAAAGCCCAGGTTTGCCTGTAGCCAAGAAGCTTTCGCCACGGGGCCGCAGGTCCCATTTGAGTGGCAGCTTCCTGATAGATATGTCGAAGTTCAGCGCCGGTAAGTGTAGGGTGGTCAGTTGGCTTGCGGTACTTGTTGAACCACAGCAGAATCCATGCGGCGCTGAAGAAGCCGGTAACGAGAAACGCGGCGTGCCAACTGTAATGAAGGGCCACCCAGGGCACGATGAGCGGAGCGAGGATGGCGCCCATGTTCGCTCCGGAGTTGAAGATACCTGTGGCCAGAGAGCGCTCGCTCTGCGGGAACCATTCCGCCACAGTCTTGATGGCGGCAGGGAAGTTGCCCGACTCACCAAGGCCCAGAAAAACGCGCGCAATGCCGAATTCGACCATGGTATTGACGAGCGCGTGGCCCATTGCCGAAAGGCTCCACACTGCCATGATGCACATGTAGCCGACGCGCGTACCGACTTTATCGACGAAGCGGCCGGCGGCCAAAAGTCCGGTGGCATAGGCAATTTGGAACGCGGCCATGATGTAGCCGTAGCCCACTTCGGTCATGCCGATGCCGTGGTCGGCCACGCTTTGCATGAGCGTCGGCTTCAGGAGGGACAGCACCTGGCGGTCCATATAGTTGATGGATGTGGCAACAAAGAGCATGGCGCAGATGGTCCAACGCACACGGCCAAGACGCGCGCCGGGGGATGATTCTTCTTCGGCGCGTTTGCCGGCAGCGATGCTGTTGACCATGGTTGCTCTCCTTAGATTAGAGACGATAAGCCTTCTTGACGAGACGATAAGTCAAATCGTACACAACTTCGAAGGCCTCATCCTCGGCAATACGATGTTCGGTGACAAGCTTGGCCAGGAACGCGCAATCCACGCGGCGTGCAACATCGTGCCGCGCGGGAATGGAAAGAAACGCGCGGGTATCGTCGTTGAAGCCCACGGTGTTATAGAAGCCTGCGGTCTCCGTGGCCTGCTGGCGAAACCGCATCATTCCTTCAGGACTATCGTGAAACCACCAGGGCGGCCCGAGGCGGAGGCAGGGATAATGACCTGCCAATGGCGCTAACTCGCGGCTGTAACTCGTTTCATCGAGCGTAAAGAGGATGATGGTGAGATTGGGCTCATTTCCGAAGCGGCTGAGCAAGGGATGCAGAGCGTGCACGTAGTTCGTAGGCTGGGGAATGTCCGCGCCGATGTCGCGACCGTAACGTTGAAAAAGCGAGTGGTTGTGATTGCGCACGCTGCCTGGATGAATTTGCATGACCAGGCCGTCATCGAGGCTCATGCGCGCCATCTCGGTGAGCATCTGTGCGCGGAAAAGTTCCTGCTGTTGAAGATCGGCTGAGCCGGAAAGGACACGAGCGAAGAGCGCTTCGGCTTCATCCGTGGAAAGATCGGCGGTCTGCGGAGTTGGATGGCCGTGGTCAGTGGATGTGCAGCCGAGAGTCCGGAATCGATCACGCGATTTGCGAAGCGCGTTCAGATAGCCGGACCATGTTGAGGTGTCTTCGCCTGTTTGACGGCCTAGTTCTGCAATATTCGCGGCGAAGCCGGCGAACTCGGGATCGACGACGGAGTCAGGGCGGAAGGTGGGCAGGATGCGCGCGTTCCAGCTTGAATCGCGAATGGCCCGGTGATCGGCGAGCGAGTCGAGCGGGGAATCGGTAGTGGCCAGGACTTCAAGATTGAATCGTTTGAAGAGAGCGCGCGGCAGAAATTCGGGAGTGCGGAGTTTTTCGGAGATGGTGTCGTAGTAATCATCGGCTGTGCTTTCAGAAAGTCGCTCGGTGAGACCGAAGAGCTGGTTGAAGGCGAAGTCAAGCCAGAGGCACGTGGGGGTTCCGCGGAAGAGAAAGTAGTGGCTGGCAAAGATGCGCCAGACTTTGCGCGGGTCTTTCAGTTCCGGCTGGCCTATCTCGAGGTCTTCAAGCGGGATGCCCTGGCTGTACAACATGCGGTAGATGTAGTGGTCAGGCTGGACGAAGAGTTTTGCGGGATCGGGGAATGGCTCGTTTTTCGCGAACCATGCGGCTTGCGTGTGGCCGTGAGGGCTCACGATAGGCAGAGCCTTGATGCTCGCGTAAAGCGCCCGGGCTACCGCGCGGGCGGCGGGTTCGGCGGGGAACAGACGGTCTTCATGAATTAGCATGTCTTCAATCTCAATGCTTCAAGAAGAAAATGGATAGGCATCAGGCACGATAGCCCATGCCGTCGAGAACGCCGCGCATATAGGCGAATGATTCGATAACTCCGGGCATGGGATCGTCGCCGTGAATCTCATATTCGAGATCGACATAGCCTTTGTAATTTGTCTTGATGAGCGCTTCAAAAATCTCGCGGAAGGGCATGATGCCGCGACCAACAGCCACCTGGCTGTCTTTGTTATTAAAGTCGGTCAGGTCTTTGGCGTGCATGTTGAAAAGGCGCGGGCCGATTTCGTGAATGGACTCGACAATGTCAGCGCCGGCGCGGACGGCGTGACCAATGTCGATGCAGCAGCCCATGCGCGGGTCCATATTCCTCACCGCTTTGAGCACATCGAGCGGGGAAGGAAATACCTTATCCTCAGGGCCGTGGTTGTGGATGGCGATGCGAATATCGTATTCCTTAACGAACTTCTCGATGCGCGGCAGAGTAGCCGGAGCCGGGTCGCCGGCAACGATAACGGCGATGCCGGCGCGCTTGGCGTATTCAAACTTACTGCGGATATCGTCGTCTTCATCTTTGGGAAAGTAGATGACTCCGGCCGCGTGTAGAGAGATCCCCGCAGCGGCATAGTCGGCGAGCGCCCTGGCTTCTTCCGCGGGGTCCATGGGTAAATGATCTTTCGTGTCTTTGGGATTCAGCGCGGTGACGTTGAGCTGCTTCATGAAGCCAATCATCTGCGCGCGGGTGAAGTTGCGAAAGGTGTAACTGGCCAGACCTAACTTGACTGGCGAGGGTTTGCCAGTGGCGTGCGACGGGTCAGCGAAAGACGGAATGGCGCACGAAGCCGCAATGAGCGCGCTGGATTGAACGAAGCTGCGGCGGGAGAGAGCGGATTTCATCAGCGGAACCTTTCGGTTGAGTTGCAATTGTGATTGGGGCCCTCGAGCTGACTAGAGATGCGGCGCCCAGCCCGGCTCATAGTCGCGGCCCCAGTACTTCATCGCTTCCGAATCGTGGAGGATTTTCCCATCCGCGGTGTCCAATGACAATGTGCGACTCACTTCCCAGGAGACGTTGGAGAGCTGCAGCATGGTGACTGCGACATTGCCGACGGAAACCGGGGCATTGAGCTTTTCGCCCTTTCGAATAGCCGCAATGAAGTTGGCGAAGTGCATGTCAGTCATGGAGTCGCGGCCCAGCGTGTCCGATGAGTCGGCAGCCTTTCCGGCCTTTACTTCGGAAGTCTTGTTGCCCTTGAGATCGTAGACCTCATAGCCGCCGCGGTCAACGATGACAGAGCCATTCGTTCCCATGATGCAGGAGCCGCGGTCGCGCCCGTAAAACTTCATACCCTGGCAGCATTTTCCTTCCCAGTCGATGATCTTGTCCTGGTATTCGAAGCTGGTGAGCAGCGTGTCGTAGAACTGCCAGTCGTCTTTGAAGTGATAGCGACCGCCTGAAGAGGAAACGCGCTGCGGATAATCGACGCCGAGCGCCCAGCGGCAAACATCCACCTCATGCGTGCCGTTGTTGAGTGTCTCGCCGGTACCCCAGATCTTGAACCAGTGCCAGTTATAGGGCTGCACGTTGTCCTTGTAAGGCTGGCGCGGCGCGGGGCCCTGCCACAGGTCCCAATCGAGCGTTGCGGGGACCGGCGCGTCCTTGCCCACGCCGATAGATTTGCGGATGTTGCTATACCAGGCCTTTGCGTAATAGGGACGGCCAATGAGGCCATTGCCGATCTTGTCGACAACCTCGATGGTGTGCGGCGATGAGCGCTGCTGCGTCCCCATCTGCACCTGCTTGCCATATTTCTTTTGCGCTTCGACCAGCAGCGCGCCCTCGGCGGGGTTGTGGCTGCAGGGCTTCTCGACGTACACGTGCTTGCCCGCCTGCAGGCCGGCAATGGCGATAGGTGCGTGCCAGTGGTCGGGCGTCGCGATAGTAATGGCATCAATTTCCTTGAGTTGCAGGATCGAGCGAAAATCCCTGTCCGTCGCCGGTTTCTCGCCCATCTCCTTCTCGGTCTCCGCGGCAAACTTCTTGAGAATGTTCGATTCCACATCGCAGACATGGGAAATGCGCGCGGAGCTCCTGTTGGCCTTGAGAGACGAGAGATGCGCGTAGGCGCGGCCGTTGAGGCCGATGACGGCGAAGTTCAGGCGATCGTTCGAGCCGAGAATCTGACCGTAACTTTTTGCAGTTGACGCGATGGCCAGGCCGGCCGCGCCCGCTGCGAAGGTGTCAAGGAATTCACGTCGTGTAACCAATGCTTTTCTCCATCAATGCGGCAAAGTTTGCGTGTAATTGTGATGCAGTTGAAGTTTAGGCGCGCTTTCAAGACGCCTTAAAGAGTGCCTGAATCCTTGAGTGCCTTCTTCATGCCGGCCCAACTTACACGCGTGGATTCTTCCGGCGTCGAAGCGCCGTGCCAATGAGTCTCAAGACTAACCGCCTCGCGATAATCGATTTTGCGAAGCGCACGAAACTGGGCTGTCCAGTCAATGAGGCCAATGTCTACAGGCGCCCACTCGATTTTGCCGGCTGCGTTCTTGACGGCATTCTTAACGTGGCAGTGGTGAATGCGATTCTTCGGAAGTGTGTCCCAGGCAGCAGGGAAGGCGTCGAGTTCGCCGCGCATGACTGCGTTCGCCGGATCCCAGTTGAGCGCGAGATGCGGCGATGGAACGGCATTCAGGGTGCGCGTCGCCTCGCGGCCCGTGGCCGTGTTGCACTCGAACTCATTCTCGAGTACGAGCAGAATGTCGTGCTTCCCGGCAACTTCTGCGGCGGAACGCAACTTCTCATCGATGACGGCGCGGTAGGGCGCAACGTCGTCAAGACGCCAGAAATCAAAGCAGCGGACCTTGCCGGTGTTGAATTGCTTGGCCAGGGAGATGGCGCGCTCAAGCAATTCGTCCTGATGCTTGAATGCCACTTCGGCCGCGCCGAACACATCGCCTTTGGCGCCATAAGGCGAGCGCGGCGCACCAGGCCAGTCGGTTTTGAACAGAGGACTGGCGATGTCAGTCACCCGCAGGTTGTATTTTGCCAGGATCTTCTTCGCCTCGGCGATCTGGTCATCGCTCAGGTCCATGGTGTTCTTGCCCCACATGGAGCGGAGTTCGATCCAATTAAGGCCGAAATCGTGAGAGATGACGTAACATACGTGGTCGAAGTCGGGCGAGATCTCGTCGTTGATGACGGAAATGTGGAAAGGTGAGCCAGATGCCTGGGAACGGCCTCTGAGCGAGTGGGTCAGTGAGGCAGTCGCGGCGATGGCCGCTCCGGCAAGAAAACTTCTCCTCGAACAACCTTCCATTTTGCTCCTCATGGCTTGCAGTGTTGGCGCGGGGCTGCGGATGATGATGATGGCGCCTGGAGCTTGACGCGGGCGTCCGATGGGTCGTTATTCCATTGCGGCAGGTAATTTGTTCGAATACCGAACTAACGGTATCGAGATCGGCCTGACTTTGTCAAGAGTAAATTCGAATGTTTCAGGGAACGTGCGGAGTGCGGAAGGCATTCGGGATGCGGTTAAGCCCCGCTTGTCGCGCTAATTCTTGGCAATACCCAGATGGAGCGAAGTAACATACTGGATCGCTAAAGTATTCTCGTTGAAATAAGGACCCACACTGTAATGCTGAAGTTCGTAGTCAAATTTAATGAGCTGGAATCTGTTGGGCCGGAAGCCCGCCGCACCCTCATAACTCTGCACCTTGCCGGATGCGTTGGCGCTTGTGTAGCCGATGCGGCCGGCAATGTACCACCGCGGGCTCAGCACTCTTTTTATCTCCCCATAGCCCGCCTGCTCACGAAAGGTAGGAATCACCGTGTAGGGCATCACGAATTTCTGCACTTCCCCGATTACGGTCCAGTGGCCGCGTGCCCATGACGCGTCAAGGCCCAGGGCGTGGGCCGGAAGCGTACCTGGGTTTGCTTCGCCGGGCAAGAAATACTGGTACTGCCTGTCGAGATACGGACCGCGATAGCCGGAGACACCAACGCGAAAGCCCTGGCGTATGGTATAGCCGGCGCCGCCGGCCCAGTTGCCGTATTGATCGTGCTCGAATAAACTGCGCGGATTCGCCGGGGAAGAGTTGGCGAACTGAACCCGCCCATCCCATCGGCTCCGCGTGGCATCTATCTCGGCACCGGCAACGCTGAGGTTGGATACCGGCGTGTAGTAATAGCCGTATTCCATAGGCAGATCGACTAGAGGGTTGTCGGCATCGTCGTAGCGCAGCAGGAAAGAGCCGAACACAGTTGAAAGCTGCCCAGCGCGCATCATAAAGGAGCCTTTGTCAGATACTCTCGAGTAATTCAGCGAAGCCTGCAGAATGTTGCCGTTTATTCCATTGCCTGCGTTCGAAAAGTCTTGATTGAAATACGGCCGTGAGTTGAGTTGCCAGGCGCCTGTGAGGGTCCAGTGATCGCTGAACTTCCATGTGGGATAAGTGACCGAACGGAAGCCCACGCCCACAGGCACTCCGGATCTGGGAACCTCAGTGAATACGTTGGAAGCGGCGAACTGGCCGCTAAGAGTCTCTCTCAGATCGAGGCCCGAATTTGCTTCCTGAGCAGGCAAATGTCCCGGGCAGAGTATCCCGAAGATCAGCAAGGAGAGGAGCGCCTTCTTCACTCCGCCTCCACTGCTTCAAATTCCGCGAATTGGCCCCGAACTTCCGGCTGGAGCGGTTGTCCGGTCACAATCTCGCGCGGCAGTTTCACGAACAGCTCCACAACTCGGGGATCGAATTGTGTCCCTGCATATCTGAGCAATTCGTGGATGGCCTGTTCATGAGTCATTCCCCGCCGATACGACCGGTTGGAAGTCATCGCATCGTAAGCATCCGATACGTGGATGATGCGCGCATCAACCGGCGTTTCCTTGCCGGACTGGCCTTTCGGATATCCGCTGCCATCCCAGTTCTCATGGTGCAGTTCCACGGCATCGAGATAGGGTGCAAGGCCGCGCACCCCTTCCAGAATCCGGCGACCGATCACAGGATGTTCCTTGACAATCGAAAACTCTTCGTCTGTGAGCCGTCCAGGCTTCTGCAGCACGCTGTCGGCAATGCCGATCTTCCCGATATCGTGCAATAACGCGCCGGTGCGAATCCGCTCAACATGTTCGGGGTCGAGACCCATCGCGGCAGCCGTCGCGCATGAGAGCTGGCTGACGCGGCAGCTGTGACCGGACGTGTACCGATCGCGCGC
>Ga0302314_10022749_pt1 | contig 10267 bp, 8 predicted proteins | sample III_Palsa_N2_3_FD_200533 | JGI IMG/M metagenome (GOLD analysis project Ga0302314, IMG submission 200533) | Peat permafrost microbial communities from Stordalen Mire near Abisko, Sweden - III_Palsa_N2_3 | ecosystem: Environmental > Terrestrial > Soil > Palsa > Peat permafrost | place: Sweden... | reverse complement strand
GCAACGAGATGCCGCCCGCCAACCCCGCGGTCTTCGAGCCGGACGACGCGATCACCTCGATCCGGGTCCCGTCCGGCCTGACCATGACCGTCCTGCTCGCCGACCACGTGCTGACCGGGGTGCTGGCCGCGGGCGATACCAGCTCCGGGGTCCTGCCGGCGAGCACGCAGTTCGCGGTCAGCCAGCGGTTCCTGGCCGAGACCGCGATGATCGCCGCCGAGGCGCCCGATTCGGAGCGGTCCATCGTGGTGGCCCCGCCGGAGGACTGGAGCCCGTCGGCCGCGCTGGCCAGCGACCTGCTCAGCGAGACGACCGGCACCCCGTGGCTCGCGCCCACCGCGCTGGGCAGCCTGGCCGGGGCACCGGACAGCGAGCGCGGCATCGCTCGCCGGCCCCCGCCGGCCAACCAGGACAGCCCGGGCGAGCTCAGCGCCAGCTACCTGAGCACGGTGGCCGAGGCCGGCACCGTGCTCGGCGTTTACCGGGACCTGCTCGATCCGGTCTCCAGCTCCTACATACAGGGCCTGGAGCTGGCTCTGACCGCCACCGAATCGGCCGCCTGGCGCGGCCCCGCGGCGGCGCAGGGCCTGAAACTGGCCCGCAAGCTGTCCGCGTTCATGATCGGCGAGGAGAGCCAGATCCATATCATCGCCGCGCAGCAGGTGGCGATGGGCGGCTCCTCCGGACTGATCCCGGTGTCGATCCAGAACGACTCCCATCACGCCGTCCGGGTCCGGCTCAACGCCACCGTGGTCGACCTGCCCGGCCGGACCTCCCAGCTGAGCATCGGCCACTTCCAGAGCGTGATCACGGTCCAGCCCCAGCAAGCACCGCTCGTCCGGCTGCCGGTGAGCTCGGCGCCGAACGTGCCGACCGCGATCCAGCTGACCCTCACCACCGCCGACGGGAAGCCGCTGCCGCTCCGGCTGACCTCCCTCACGGTCAAGTCGACCAGGTACGGCCGCGCGATCTTGTTCCTGATCGGCGCCGCGATCGGCGTCCTCGTCCTCACCTCGGTATTCCGCGGCGTCCGGCGGCGGATGCGCGCTGACCCTCAGGTTGGCCCCGAAGATGCGGATCCACCGGGTAGCGTCGTGACTGGCACCAGCAGTGCGCGACACCCGACGGAGGCACCGGATGACCTGGCCGATGCACGACGCTGGGCCGACGACGCCTGAGTCGGGCCGCGAACCCGGCCCGCGCGAGCCCGGACGCGAGCCTGGGCCGCCGGAGCTGGGGCTAGGGCCGGAGCCAGGGCTAAGGTCGGAGCCAGGGCTAGGGTCGGAGCAGGGGCGGGAGCCGGAGCAGGGGCGGGAGCCGGGGCTCGGACCGGAGGAGCCGGGGCCTGGGCGGTCGAGTCGGCACCCCGCGGACGCGGATCCCTTCCCGCCGCTGGACGGCCCGATGCCGGGCGGCGGCCCGAGCCCGGCCGAGACCACGCTGCCGCTGGCGCTGGAGTGGCCCGCTCCGCCCCCCCGGGCGCTCCGAACCCCCCGGTTTACCCCCACGCCCCCGCCCGGCTCGGTGGACGCACCGCCCAGCTGGCGCCGGGTACCCCGGACGACCGAATACCGGCCGCCAGAGGACCTGCGGCCGCAGTACCCGCAGCCGGGATACCGTCCGCCCCCGGGTGCGCCGGGTGCGCCGGGTGCGGCCGACGGTCCGCCCGGGCGCCCGCCGACGGGCCCGCCAGGAGGGCCCACAGGAGGTCCGCGGCTGTCGCGGCCGGCCGGGTCGCGCGCCACCCCGCGACCGAGCCTGGTCCGCTCCGGCGCCGGCATGGCGGTCGGCACCCTGGCCTCCCGGGGCACCGGGTTCCTGCGCACCCTGATCCTGGTCTACGCGACCGGCGTGCTCTTTCTCGGCAATGCCTATAACAACGCCAACACGCTGCCGAACGCCATCTACTACCTCATGCTGGGCGGCATCTTCACCAGTGTGGTCGTGCCGCTGCTGGTCCGGGCGGCCCGGCGCGACCCGGACCACGGCGAGGCGTACGCGCAGCGGATGTTCACCCTGGGCGCGCTGGCCCTGCTGGTGGTCACCGTGGTGGCCACGCTGCTGGCCGGCCCGCTGGTCGACCTGTACGCGCCCACCATCCACGGCCCGCCCGGGAGCCCGCTCGGCGCCGAGCACCACCTGATGGTGATATGGGCCTACTTCTTCGTCCCGCAGATCTTCTTCTACGGCATAAGCTCGCTGATCGGCGCGGTGCTGAACACCCGCGGCCGGTTCGCGGCGCCGATGTGGACGCCGGTCATCAACAACCTGGTCGTCATCGCGGTCGGCGGGTTCTTCATCGTCACGGTGGGCCGGGGCAAGGACCCGCAGAACATCTCCGCGTTCGGGGTGCAGCTGCTCGGCATCGGGACCACGCTGGGCGTCGTGGCGCAGACCGCGGCCCTGTTCCCGTCGCTGCGCGGAGCCGGCTTCCACTGGCGGCCCACGCTCGGGTTCAAGCCGGGTGAAGTGTCCGAGATGGGCCGGATGGCCAGCTGGATGCTGGTCTACGTGGTCTCCGTGTGGGTCGGCAGCCTGATCGTCCAGATCATCGCGAACGCGGCCTCGCCCGGGGCGAACGGCTACTCCGCATACTCCATCGCCTGGCAGCTGTTCCAGTTGCCCTACGCCATCATCGGCATCTCGGTGATCACGGCGCTGCTGCCGCGGATGAGCGAGCACGCCAGCGCCCGCCGCTACTCCCTGGTCCGGGACGACTTCTCCATCGGCGTCCGGCTGGCCTCGGTGATCGTGGTGCCCGCCGCCATCTACCTCGGCCTGCTCGGCGGCCCGCTGGCCGAGTTCCTGCTCTCCTACGCCGGAACCGACCACGCCAGGTACATCGGCGAGGTCTTCGGCCTGTTCTCCCTCGGCCTGGTCCCGTACATGCTGACCCAGCTGCAACTACGGGTGTTCTACTCGTTCCAGGACAGCCGGACCGCCGCGTTGGTCGGCCTCATCACCATGGCCGTCAGCATCGCGGCCAGCTACGTCGCGCTGTCCATGCTGCCCCGCCTGGAGGTGGTGGCCGGGCTGGGCGTCGCGTACGGAGTAGCCAACCTGACCGGGGCGATCGTCGGCTGGGCCCTGCTGCTGCGGCGGGTCGGCAGCCTGGACGGCTGGGCCATCGCCCGCAGCCTGACCCGGATGCACCTGGCCACCGTGCCCGGCCTGGTCTTCGCGGTGGCGGTCATGATCGGCGCCGGGCATGTCGTGCATGACCCCAGCGCGGGCTACGGCCTGCTGGTCACGGTGGTCGGCGGCGGCGGCGCGGTGCTGCTGTACGCGCTGTGCGCCCGGGTCCTGCGGGTAGCAGAATTCGGGTTCCTGGCCCGGACAGTGGCGGCTAGGTTCGGCGGCCAGAGCAGGCGGCATTAGCATGGGTAACGACCTATGAGCACATACACGTCGGAACCAGGAACCCGGCTGGCGGGGCGGTATCGCCTCGTAGACCAGACGAGCGCTGGCGCCGGCTGGGCGTTCTGGAAAGCGACCGACGAAACTCTCGCTCGCTCTGTCACCGTGCTCACGTTCGCGGCCGGCTTCCCCAGGATCACCGAGGCCATCACCGCCGCGCGGGTCGCGAGCAGGCTCGGCGACCCGCGTTTCTCCCAGGTGTTCGACGTCGAGGACGCCGGGGAACTCGCCTACGTGGTGATGGAGTGGGTGGCTGGCGAGTCACTGCTGGACATGCTGTCCGACGGCCCTATGGATGCCCCGAACGCCGTGTCGCTGCTGTCCGAGGCGGCCCGGGCCATCGCGACCGCGCACGCCGGCGGGCTGGCCCACCTGCGGCTGACCCCGGCGTGCCTGCACTGGACGCGCGGCAGCGGCGTGAAGATCACCGGGCTGGGCATCGACGCCGTGCTGGCCGGATTGACGCCGACCGCGGTCGGCGAGGGCGACAGCCCCGAGCTCACCGACACCCGGGACCTGGCCCGGCTGCTATACGCCGCGCTGACCGGCTACTGGCCGGGGCCACTGGAAGCAGCCGGACCCGCGGACGCCGCGGAGACCGGCGACCCGCAGGACCTGACCAGGCCAGTCGGGCCGATCGAGCCGATCGGGCTGCCCCCGGCGCCGGAGGCCGACGGGGTGCCGCGCAGCCCGCGCCAGGTGTCCGCGGCCGTGCCGGCCACCATCGACGCCCTGACCTGCCAGGCCCTGTTCCAGCGCCCCAGCCGTCACGGCCCGGCGCTCAGTACCCCGGCGATGCTGGCCGAGGCCCTGGCCAACGCGGCCCCGCCCGACCCGCTGCCGGAGCCCGCCACGGCCTCGTTCCGTACCGCGGCCGACAGCGGCTACCGGCCGGGCGGGCAGACCAGCCCGTATCCGACGGCCGACCCGGCCACGCGGCCCCCGGCCACGCGACCCCGCGCGACCCGGCCCCGGACCTCGCGGCCCCGCACCGCACGGTCCCGGGCCGGAGCCCCCCATCGCCGGCCGACCGCCGACCGCTCCTCGCCGCGGACGGCGATCATCAGCGCCCTGATCGTGATCGTCCTGGTGGCGGCCGGCGCGGTCGGCTGGGTGCTCAGCCACCAGGGCGGGCCGTCGGCGTCCGCGCCGCCGACCAACAGCCCCTCATCCTCGTCCGCCCCGGCCGCCGCGGCCTCGGTGGTGCTCACGCCGGTCAGCGCGAACAGCTTCGACGCCCTGGGCAACGACGGCGGGAACGAGGACGGCGCCGGGGCCAAGTACGCGATCGGCAACAACCCGGGCATGTTCTGGCACACCGAGTACTACTTCACCTATCCAGCGTTCGGCAACCTGAAGAAGGGCACCGGACTCATATTGGATATGGGCAAGCAAGTACGGCTGAGCCAGGTAGTGGTCCGGTTCGGCACCAGCTGCTGCGCCGACGTCGAGATCGAGATCGGGAACGACAACACCCCGGTCCCGTCGGCGCTGAGCAGCTTCACCGAGGTCGCGAGCTCCACCACCGCGGCCGGCAGCACGACCTTCGACGTGAGCAGCAAAACCACCGGCCGCTACGTGCTGATCTGGATTACCCGCCTGCCGCTGATGGCCGGATCGAGCAATCAGTACGAGGCGCTGATCTACAACGTGGTGGTCCATGGCTCCGCCGTGAGCCAGTCGGGCTGATGCCCCGTGCCCGGCACCGATGGCGAGCGGGCCTCGGACGCTGACCTCCTCCGCCGGCACGTGGCGGGAGACAGCGACGCCTTCGGCGAGCTGTTCCGCAGGCACCGCGACCGGCTGTGGGCGGTGGCGCTGCGCACCGTCTGCGACCCCGAGGAGGCGGCCGACGCGCTCCAGGACGCGATGATCTCCGCCTTCCGCCGCGCGGCCGACTTCCGTGGCGACTCGGCCGTCACCACCTGGCTGCACCGTATCGTGGTCAACGCCTGCCTGGACCGGCTGCGCCGCCGGGCCGCCCGCCCGGTAACGTCCGCCGGTGACGAGCAGGCCCTCGAGGCCCTCGCGGCGCATGACCCGGACCCCGCGCGGGCCGCCGACACCCGGCTGGACGTCGACGCCGCACTGCGACTCCTGCCGCCGCCGCAGCGGGCGGCCCTGGTGATGGTGGACATGCTCGGCTTCTCCGTCGACGACGCCGCCGCCATCTTGGACACCTCACCGGGCACGATCAAGAGCCGCTGCGCCCGGGGCCGCGCCCGGCTCCTCCCGTATGTAGCCCACTTGCGGGGGAACCGATCCGCCACCGAGCGCGTCTCACCTGCGCAGGGAAGTGACCCATGAGGGGCCGCCAAGCGCCCCCGAGGCGGGCAGGAAGCAGATGACGCACCCGGACTCTGACGTGCTGGCCGAGTTCCGCGCGGGACTCGTGACCGGCCGTCGCCGCGCCGCCATCGCGTCGCACCTGGCCGCCTGCGACCACTGCGCCGGGCTGAGCGACCAGCTGGGCGAGCTCACGGCCCTGCTCGCCGCGGGTCGGCCCCCGGCCATGCCCGACGACGTGGCGCGGCGGCTGGACCTGGTGCTCGCCACCGAAGCGGCGAACAGAAATTCCTCCGAACGGCCCGTTGATGACAGCGCCGCTCACCAGGCCAGCAGCCCGGGGCCACGCCGCTCCCGGAACTTCCGGCTGATCACCCAGCGGATCCTGCTGCCCGCGGCCGCCGTCGTGGTGCTGGCCGCGGGCGGGTACGGGCTGAGCCGGGTCGCGGGTGGCAGCTCGCCGACCTCCGGTACCGCAGCCGCCCCGGCCGTCCCGCCCGCCTCGGCCGCCGCGTCCGCGTTTTCTGCCCCCTCCGCGTCGACTCACGGGCTGGCCGAGCCGGCCGGCGGGGCGGGCATGCGGTCCATTGCGGGCCCGGCGATGAAGGCTCCGGTTAGGTTCCAGGTCGTGACCAGCGTGACCGATTACTTCCGCCCGACGCTTTCGCAGCAGCTGGAACACGAACTGCGGCTCTATCCCCGGACCGCCGAGCGCCCGCAGCTACTGGCGTCCGGGCCGGTCAAGGGGTGCGTGCTCCGGGTGACCGCGGGCACCAGCCCGGGCACCGTCGTGCTGGTCGAGACGGCCCGCTTCCAGGGCCAGCCGGCCATCGTGATCGTCGCCGTCAGCGGCGCCCACGACCAGGCGTGGGTGACCGCCTCCGGTTGCTCGGCCAGCAGCGATCACGTCCTCGCCACGGCGAGCCTGCCGGGAACATCTACGCCCTAGGATCGGTTCTCACCAGAGCTAGTGAGATAGGGGGTCGAAACGGGTTGTCACAAGTGCCCGAAGTCCGGAACGTCATCGTCATAGGTTCCGGCCCAGCCGGTTATACGGCGGCCCTGTACGCGGCTCGTGCGGAGCTGAAGCCCTTGGTCTTCGAGGGATCGGTGACCGCGGGCGGCGCGCTGATGCAGACCACCGAGGTGGAGAACTTCCCCGGGTTCCCCGACGCCATCATGGGCCCGGAGCTGATGGACTCGATGCGCAAGCAGGCCGAGCGGTTCGGCGCCGAGCTGCTGTCCGACGACGTGATCGAGGTCGACCTTGCCGCGACCCCCAAGGTGATCAAGACCGACAGCGAGACGTACCTGGCCCAGGCGGTCATCATCGCCACCGGTTCCCGGTACAAGGAGCTTGGCGTGCCGGGCGAGAAGAAGCTCGGCGGCCACGGCGTCTCCTGGTGCGCCACCTGTGACGGGTTCTTCTTCCGCGGTCACGACATCGCGGTCATCGGCGGCGGCGACTCGGCCATGGAAGAAGCCACGTTCCTGACCAGGTTCGGCAAGTCGGTGACGATCATCCACCGCCGGGACACGCTCCGGGCGTCGAAGATCATGCAGGACCGCGCGATGGCCAATCCCAAGGTCAAGTTCCTGTGGGACAGCGAGGTGGCCGAGGTCCTCGGCTCGGACAAGGTGTCGGGCCTGCGGATCAAGAGCACCAAGGACGGCACCGAGCACGTGCTGCCGGTGACCGGAGTCTTCGTCGCCATCGGGCACGACCCGCGATCCGAACTGTTCACCGAGCAGCTGGCCACCGATCCGGATGGATACCTCCTGGTCGACGAGCCGTCGACGCGCACCGCCATCGAGGGCGTGTTCGCCTGCGGCGACGTGGTGGACCACACCTACCGGCAGGCGGTGACCGCCGCCGGGAGCGGCTGCGCGGCCGCCCTGGACGCCGAGCGCTGGCTGGCCAGCCGCGAAGAAGCCTGAAAATATTCACCCGCAAGTTAAGGGATGTGATCGCAAGTGGGCGCGACCAAGGTCGTGACGGACGAGACCTTCGAGACCGAGGTCCTCAAGAGCGAGAAGCCGGTCATCGTCGATTACTGGGCCGAATGGTGCGGCCCGTGCCGCATGGTCGCCCCGGTTCTCGAGGAGATCGCCACCGAGTACGCGGACAAGATCGATGTGGTCAAGCTCAACATCGACGAGAACCCGGCCGTTTCGCAGCGGTACGGGATCATGGCCATCCCGACCATGAACGTGTTCTCGGGCGGCGAGGTAGTCAAGCAGATCGTGGGGGCCAAGGCCAAGTCGGCCCTGCTCCGCGAGCTCGCCGACTTCATCTGAGCCTTCGCGAAGAACGGCCCCTTAGCGGCGCCCGGCCCTCATACGGGCCGCAGTGCGCCCTGGGGGGCCGACGGCGTCATCGAGCCGAGCAGGCGCTCCAGCGCCACCTCGACGTCCTCCCGCCAGGTCAAGATGGTCCGCAGTTCCATCCGCAGCCGCGGGTAGTGGTGATGCGGGCGGATCGTCTTGAACCCCACCGCGAGCAGGTAATCCACCGGCAGCATGCAGGACGGCGACTCCCATCGCCGGTCGCCGAAGGCCTCGATCGCCTTCACCCCGCGCCGGGTCAGGTCCTTGGCCATGGCCTGCACGAGCATCCGGCCGATCCCTCCGCCGGTGAACTCGCTGAGCAGGTACGCGGTCATGAACAGCACCGCGTCGGCGCTTACCGGGCTGGTGGGAAAGGCCATCGAGCGGGGGACGTACTGCGGGGGCGCGAACAGCATGTACCCGGCGGGGACGCCGTCGACGTACGCGATCTTCCCGCAGCTCCCCCATTCCAGCAGCACCGAAGACACCCACGACTCTTTCTCGAGTTCGGGGTCTCCGCTTTCCTCGGCCCGGGCCCGGCTGACCGGCCCCAGCTCCCAGAACACACATCTGCGGCACTTCGGCGGCAAATCGCCGAGATTGTCCAGCGTGATATTGACGATACGGCGCGACATCCTGTTCCCCGGTAGCCGATCCCCCGGCAGAATATCCATACACGTGCCCAGGAGATACCCCTTATCCTGGCATGATACTGGACCACTTCAGGAGCCACTCAGGAGAAGCCGTGACCGGCGACCAGCAGCCCGCATCGCAGCGACAGCGAATTGACCCCTATGTCGGTCAGTACGCCCAACGTGCCGTCGGCATGGTCGCCTCCGAGATCCGGGCCCTGTTCGCCGTAGCCGCCCGGCCCGAGATCGTCTCGCTGGCCGGCGGGTCGCCCTACGTGTCCGCGCTCCCGCTCGACGCCGTCGGCGAGATGATCGGCCAGCTGATCGCCGCTCACGGCGAGGTCGCCCTGCAGTACTGCACCGCGCAGGGTGACGCCGGGCTGCGCGAGCGGATCTGCGACGTCATGGCGCTGGAGGAGATCCGGGCGCACCCGGACGAGATTGTGGTCACCGTCGGCTCCCAGCAGGCGCTTGACCTGCTGACCAGGATCTTCATCGACCCCGGCGACGTGATCTTGGCCGAGGCGCCGTCCTACGTGGGCGCTCTGGGCGCCTTCGCCGCCTACCAGGCCAGCGTGGTCCACGTCGCCATGGACGACGACGGGCTGATTCCCGAGGCGCTCGAGGAAGCCATCGTACGCACGGCCGCGGCCGGGCGCCGGGCCAAGTTCCTGTACACCGTGCCGAACTTCCACAATCCGGCCGGGGTCACGCTGGCCGCCGCGCGCCGGCACCGGATCCTCGGCATCTGCCAGCGCGCCGGCCTGCTCGTGGTCGAGGACAACCCCTACGGCCTGCTCGGTTTCGACGGCGACCCGATGCGGGCGCTGCGGGCGGACGACAGCGAGGGAGTGGTGTACCTCGGCACGTTCTCCAAGACCTTCGCCGCGGGCGTGCGGGTCGGCTGGGCGGCGGCGCCGGCCCCCATCCGGGACAAGCTGATCCTGGCCGCCGAGTCGGCGGTGCTCTGCCACTCCAGCTTCGCGCAGCTGACCGTGCGCGAGTACCTGGCTACCCAGCCATGGCAGGAGCAGGTCAAGACCTTCCGCGAGCTCTACCGTGAGCGGCGGGACGCCACGCTCAGCGCCCTGGAGACGATGATGCCGCCGGGCTGCCACTGGACCCGGCCGGCCGGCGGGTTCTACGTGTGGCTCGGGCTGCCCGACGGCGTCAACGCCAAGGCCATGCTGCCGCGGGCGATCTCGTCGCGGGTGGCCTATGTGCCCGGCACCGGTTTCTACGCGGACGGCTCGGGCGGCCAGTACGCGCGGCTGTGCTACTCGCTGCCCGACCCGGACCGGATCCGCGAGGGGATCCGCCGGCTGACCTCGGTGATCGAGACCGAAATCGAGCTGCGGGACGACTTCGGCCCCGCACCCGGCGTCCGTTAGGGTGACCCGCAAACATGTACGAACTTGATCGTGTCGTGGTGCTCGCCGGCGGGCTGTCCGCCGAGCGAGAGGTGTCGCTGCGCTCGGGCCACCGGGTCCAGGACGCCCTGGCCGAGGCGGGCATCGACGCCGTGGTGGCCGACGCCGACTCCGAACTGCTGGCCCGGCTGCGCGCCGACCCGCCCAGCGCGGTGTTCCCGGTGATCCACGGCG
>Ga0302314_10022746_pt1 | contig 10268 bp, 9 predicted proteins | sample III_Palsa_N2_3_FD_200533 | JGI IMG/M metagenome (GOLD analysis project Ga0302314, IMG submission 200533) | Peat permafrost microbial communities from Stordalen Mire near Abisko, Sweden - III_Palsa_N2_3 | ecosystem: Environmental > Terrestrial > Soil > Palsa > Peat permafrost | place: Sweden... | reverse complement strand
TATAAAAACACCCTCAGGGCTTCCGCCCCCTGCCACCCGGCCCGGCCCCCCCCCGGCGGCGGGGGGGGGGGGGGGGGGGGGCTCACCGGTGGGGAAGATGCCTTGCGTGTCCGCACTGCCCGCATGCCGCGCGCGCGTGAGCGTTGGCGCCGCCTGGCCGCACACGCACCCAGCCAAGACTTCACACCAGCCGTCGCCGTAGTCCTCGAGCACCTGGAAGCGGTCGCCGACGCTGCCTTTGATCTGCTCCTCGCCGTCGCCGGCGTAGTCGGCCGTCACGCGCGCCCACGTTGACATTTGCCGCTCTTTGTGGGCGCGAAAATGGCTTTGGTGGAAAAGTGAGTTGAAGGCCGGTTGCCCGACCGTTTCGCGCTGTTTTGTCGTACGTGTTGGACCAGTACGTTACCGACAGACGCACGGCTTTTGTATGCAACACACCGCCTGCACAACCACTGCGCGCCCTAAACCTACGGCACTAGAGGGCGCGCTCAAAATTCTAAAAATTGATGGCGGGAGGTCGTGCCGCGGAATGCGTCGCCAAAGAGGCGCCACACTGGCGCGCCGTGAGCATTGGCGATGGCAGCGTCGATCGCGACCAACACGCGGCACAACAGGCGGTCGGGCGGCAAGCCCTGGACGGAGGTCCCCTATGCGGAAAAGGCCGGTGCAGCGTTTCAGCCGGCCTTTTCCGCCGTTGTGCCGCATTCGCATTTTCCCAACAAAGAGCTCGCACGAGATACGCCTTTGCCAGCCAGGCAGCGTTCGAACCCAGCCCCCGTGCGCGCGGCGTCGCCAACGCGCGGCCGCCCCGCTGCACCCCGGCCCCGCGCTTGCCGCTCCGACGTCGCCGTCTTTCCTTCCCTTGCGGCTTGCCCCCCCGGTCCACATGAGTCTGTCGCGCGCCGATTCCGTCACGGAGCTGAGCCCGCTCAAGTTTGTGCTGGGAAACGAGCTCAGCGTGCTCGACGCCACTCCGCCCTCGCCCGACACCGTGCTGCCGTTCAACCTGGACAAGCTGTCGTCTCGGAGCCCGTTCCCGCCCGACACGGAGGTGTCGTACACAATCCAAGCGTAAGCGGCGCGCGTTTGTTTGCACCGCGCGGCGCTAACTCACACACGCGCGTAACTGGCGCAGTCCTGCCGACACTGGCCGCATGTACTCGCCAATTGCTTTCTTCGACGACAACTTCGACTTTGAGCAGCAAAGGCTGGCGGCCGCCGCCGCGCAGCATTATAGCCGCGAACTCCAGGGCGCCGCCGAGCCGCCCGCTGGCAGCATTCCGCCCGCCGTTCCCGTGGATTCGCCGCAGACGCCTGTGGAAGGCAAGACTGCGTCTTCGCACAAGCTTATGCCGTCGCTGCCGGCCCTGCCGGCGCAGCAGCAGCCGGCGCCCTCGAAGAAGAGGCCGCGCCCCGCGCCTCCCGCGCGGCCAGCCACGGTCGACGACGACGACATTGCCACGACGAACAACGACGACGACGACGAGTACGACGGCACGGACCACGACGCGAAGAAGCGTCCGGCGTCGAAGAAGAAGAAGGCCGCGTCGGGCAGCGGCGCTGCCGCGGGCGCCGGAAGCGCGCCGCGGTCGCGCAACGCCACGTCCGTGTACCGTGGCGTTTCGCGGTGCTCGAAGGACGGGCGGTGGCAGGCCCGCATCCGGTGCGTCGCTGCGCTTGTGCTGGAGCTGACGCACGCGCAACGGGGCCGGCCGGACAGGATTCGCAAGATTGTCGTGTACCTGGGCCGCTACCCGGAGGAGGAGGACGCGGCGAGGAAGTACGACGAGGCCGCGCGCGAGCACCACGGCTCGCGCGCCGTGCTCAACTTCCTCACCGAAGAGGACATTCGTGCGCTGCTCTTGGGGCGACGGCGAAAACTGACGCCGATAACCTCCATACAGGCATTGGCTGCAAGAGCGTGTTTGGCGGCGGCGTGCAGTCCGAGGGCGACGAGTAGAGTGCGCATAAATGCATGCCACACACACACACACACGGGCACACGGGCTGGATGGAGGGCGGGGTGTGGGACGACGAACGAACGACGAGACGAGGTCGGAAGTTCCGACCGCCGACGCTCGGCAGCAGTTGTGCACCACCCGCCGCGGGAACGGCAACATGAGCTCGGCGCTTGCTGCCGTGGCGTCGGCTCTCGGTCTGCGCTCGGCCGCCACCACGACCGCCACCGCAAACAGCAACCCGGCCGCCGGTGCCGCGCACCATCACCATTTGCCACCCGCCGATGGCCTTCGGGCGTGGTCGGTGTGCTTTGCCAGCTTTGCCGCGGGCTTCATCGCCCTCGGCTGGACGTACGCGCAAGGCTCGCTGCTCCCGCCGCTGCTCGCTGAGTTCCACAGCTCGCTCACGGAGACCTCGCTGGTTGCCACCATGGTGTTCGTCTCCTTCTTCGTCGGCGGCCTGGTGGCCGGTCCGCTCAGCAATCGGTACGGTGTTAAACAGCTCATCTTCGCCGGCTCGCTCATGTGGCTTGCTGGCGTGCTGCTGGCGTCCATTTCGCAAGCCGTGTGGCAGTCAGTGCTCACGCAGGGCGTAATGTCCGGTCTCGGGGCGAGCTTTATTTACTGGCCCGCACTGGCCGTGGTGCCTGCGTGGTTTGTAAAGTACCGCGGCTCCGCCATGGGCGCCGCCGTTCTAGGGAGCTCGTTTGGTTTGTTAGCCATGTCGTTTGGCGGCGAGGCGCTCATAACGAGCTACGGTTGGCGCTCTGCGCTGCAAATCTTCGCTGGGATTGGCGCTGTCATTCTGCTGGTGTGTGTGCTGCTGATTCAAAGGCGAACGCCCGCTGTGAAAGGCCAGGGGCTGTTCACGGTGACGTGGCAGCTGGTGCACTTGCGCAACTTCCAGTTGTTCCTCATCGCGGTCTTCTTCTTCCAGTTCTGCTTCTTCATCCCGTACCTCTTCCTGCCGTCGTACGCCAAGTCGTTTGGCCTGGACGCCAGCGCGCAGTCGCTGTGCCTGTCCATGCTGGGCATTGGCAGCTCGGTGGGCCGCATCACGCTGGGCCCGCTCGCCGACTACTTGAAGAACCGCATGTTCGTGTACCGGCTCTCCACGTTCCTGGGCGCCGTGATGCTGGCCGTGTGGCCCGTGTGCACCGACTTGCCCACCATGCTCGCGTTTGCGTTCATCTACGGCTTTAGCGGCGGCGGCGTGGCTGCGCTCTTCACTGCAGTGGCGGCGGATTTGTGGGGACCGGAAAAGCTGGCCGGAGTGATTCCCGCGATTTCGCTCATTTCCATTCCCGGCGCGTTTGCCGCCTCGCCGCTGTTTTCCGTCATTGTCACCGACACGACGGCCAGCGGCGCCGCAGAGCTGTATTACAACAGCGCTATTTGGTTCACCAGCGGCTGCCTGTGTGCGTTGGCGCGCTCTTTTTGATGTGGGTTGCCCGGCTAACACGCGTAATGTGCTCGTGCGCAGTTGTCTCGCTGCTGTTCATTCTCGCCATGAAGACTGAAGCGCCTAAAAACGTTCCTGACGAGGACGACGACGACGACGTCAACGTCGGCAACGCCGCCGAGACGAAGGAACAGGCCGCCGTCGCGCCCCACGTCGTGCAACACGAGAACGTCTGACCATATCGCGCCAGCGTAGCGACTGTAGAGCGCGGAGCGTGGAGCGCGGAGTGTGGGGGCGCAAAGGGCGCGGGAAGAGCAAAAGACAATATAGTCCTTTTTTTTTAAACTACGGGAAAACAAACAAGCAGGCTGGCAGGTTGGCAGCAGGTAAGCAGACAGAAAGACTACAGCAGCGCGCCAATCACAACGACGGCGCCGTCGACGGCCACAATGAGATTCACCAGCGACTCGCCATCCACCAGCCGCACGGCGCACAGCGGCAGCGTGCTCTCGCGGCCCTCGACCGACGTGCTCACGATGACCTGCTTGGCCAGCGCGACCACGTGGGTCTGAGGGACCAAATGCCGGTACGTGCCGCTCATGAGCCTTGACACAATGCCCACGTGGCGCACGCTCACGGCGTTCTGCGCGATGATGACGTCGTTGATCGAGGGCGCGGCTAGGTTGACGGCGACGGCGGGAATGCCCGGGTGCCTAGCCTCAAAAGCGGCCAGGCAATTCAGCGCCGACTCCGTGGTGGGCGGTAGCGGCGCTTCATCGGGGAAGCAAATGCAGAGAAGCGATGGCAGCACGGCGTGGACGATGAGCGCGTCGTCGGACACTTCCAGCGCCGCCGAGTCGGAAAATACCGAGGGCAATGGACCATTCGCCAGCGGCGGGCTCGGAGACCCGCTCGCCGGGTTGTTGTTGTTGTAAGGCGCCGCCGCTAGCGACGTCACTGGCGTGAAGGCGAGCTGCGGGGCCGGTGGCAGCGACAGCCACGGCGGGAACGCGTATGCAGCGGCAGAGCCTTGCGTCAGCCACGGCGCGTACGAGCCGGCTGGCTGCTGCTGCATCGGCACGAGCCCAGGCGACGTCGTGGTCGCCACCACCGCTGCTGCCGCCGCCGCCGCTGCGACCGACGACGATGACGACGACGTCGTTTTGGTTAGCTTGCTGGGCCGCTGCGAATGCAACGCGCGCTGGCCGCCGGCTCCCGAGGCGGCGGCAACGGCGGCGTGGGCGGCTGCCTCTGCCTGCTCGGCCTCGCGCTTCTCGTTCCAGCCGTGGGAGCGGAAGCCCTTGGTGCCGATGGACAGCGACGTGCCTTCAAACGCGGGCCAGACGCGCTTCTCGCGCAGCACGAGCAGGATGGCCTCCTCCTCGGCCTTGCTGAAGGGCCGCCGGCCGTCGGATCCCGTCAGGTGCGCCGTGCTGCGCGCGCTGGTTAGCTCCTCTTGGCGAAATGGCTTTGGCGGTGTCGACACGACCACACACGACGGACTCACATAATGCGCTGGAAAGTCTTTTCGGGCTCGCCCGGCGGGTGCGAGCCGCGCGATGAATACCAGTCTTCGTAGCACGCGCGCGAGATTATGCCGCGCGCATCGCACACTGGCGATCCACCCGAGGCGGGCGTCGTCCACACGAGGTGGCTTTGGAACACGGCGAGCGAGGTCTTAGCCGCATGCCGGAAGCCACTGGATGGCGGCTCGCTGCGCTCGGGCGGCGGAGCCGACTCTTCGGGATTGGAGCCGCCGGCACTCGTCATGAGTGCGCTGCGCGGGTTAGGCTGCGGCACGAGCGAGGGCGAGTGCACTGGGCAGGCGCACGCAAAAGCTGTGCGGGGAAAAAGCGCGGGTCAGCCACCTCGCACGCTCGCAAGACCTGTGCGCTCAGCCACCCGGTGTAATGCACGGGCCAAACAAAGAGCGCTCCTGGGCGCGCCACGGCTCCCAGGGCGGGGCCCGGGCGCGCGGCGAGCGACAGATGGACGTACACGGGCACACGTGCGTGCGTGTGAGCAGTGCGGCTGTTCCAGAAGACCCGCGGTTTGCAGTCGGCTGTACTTTGCGCTCGGGTATCCGACGCACCCCAGCGCGAACGACGCGCGCGCGCGCGCGCGACGAGCTTCTGTCGGCTAACGCGCGGGCCTCTGCGGGCCTGGAGCGTCGCCTTGGGCTAGGCAGGCGGAGCGCGCGAGCTCGGGCAGAGTGCGGAGCCAGGGCGAAACGAGCCTGCTCGGAAGTCGACCGCAGGAGAAACTCCGCTCGCGCGACCGCGCCGACCTGGTCGACCGATCACACTGGCCGCCAGTCGCGCCCCGGCGCGCTGCCGACCGCCCGCCGCGTCCCCTGCCCGCCCGGCGCCCGTGACGCCGGCGCATCCGTGAGCGTTGCGCTAAAAAAGCCGCGCGCGTCGTACTTCCCGATCGGAGAACGTGCCGGCGCACGCACCATGCGGCTTCAGTGGCAAGGGTGCGTCTCGCCGCTCAACTTCAACCGCGCGTGTGTGCACGGGGCTGTTTTAATACTCGTTACCGTACGAGTGGATTCAAACGCAAACCACGCGAGCACTACGTCTTGTGCGCGACCTGCACTTTGATCGTCGCCCCGTCGAACTCGCCGCCGCTGCGTGGCGTTAGCGCCGTGCCCCCTTGCGCGGTACGCGGACGCACTCGAAAAAGTCGGGCGCCGTGCTGGCAGCGTTGGGGTCCTCGAAGCGAATGGTGGCGTCGCCCTTGAACTGCCCCTTCTCGTCCACGTAGAGACGAATGTCCCACGGCCACTCGTCAGGGTAGCCGCGCTTTTGCCGCTTGCGCGCTGTCGCCACACGAGGGTTGGTCAGCGCGCGTGCGTGCGTGCGTGCGTGCGTGCACGCGTGCGGGTGGAGGACGGACCAATCTGCCCGATGACGCCGAAATGTGACGCCAGAGCGTCCTCGGTAGTGCCCTTGGGAAGTCCGGTCACGTAAATGCGCGATTCAGGACCTTGCGGGGCTGCAGCGGGCGCGGGCGCGGGCGCTGGCGGCTGCTGCTTCACGACGCCGTCAGCGACGAGCGAAACAGCAAAAGCGCACATCCTGAAACCGCGGCGGTGGAGCGCCATGGCCGCCGCGCGGAGGGCTGCGAGAACGGCCGCGCGCCAAAGGCCGGTCGCCCGGTCGGCTTTGCTGCTGGGGTGGCGGTGGCGCCTGCTGTTGCTGCGGGAACGATGACGGACCGCCTTCGGAAAACTCGACGTTAATTCTTTTTTTGACACACGTTGGTGGCGCGCGCGCGTTGCGATTAGCTCTGTGTGACGAGGAGGGCGCGCGGGCCGGGGCACCTTCTTCCGTCGAGTTCCATGTTGTGCATGCGGTCGCGCGCCGTTTGCGCGTCGGCGGGGTTTTGAAATGTGACAAACGCATAGCCGCGGGAGCGGGCCGGGTTGTCGCGCTCGTACATGACACGCGCCCTTGAAAGCGCATTCGGCCCGTTAGCGCCAGGACCGCCCCGAGACAACGTGCGAGAGAGGGGGGGGGGTGATTTACTCGATCAACGGGCCGAATTTGCCAAAGGCCCTCTCAATCGTCTCCGACGTCGTGGAAAACGCCAAGCCGCGCACGCTGCCGCCCGTTAGCCGCGCCCCGGGCCGCTTCGGCAGCGCACTATAGCTTCGCCATCGCCCCCGCTACCGCTGAAAATGGGGCGGAAGGAGCCGTTCGGTGGCGCTTGCCCCACATCGGCCCGCGTCGCACAGGGCACGTCATTGTGGAAGAGTTAAAACGACGGATCCCACCAGTCGGGAGGCGGGGGCAAACTACCACGTTTTTAAAAACAAAAACTATATATATATAAAAAGCGACTACACATAATAAGCCCTCATATGAGCCTGGCAAACACACGACCATCGAGCGACACGCGTTCGCCGTCAACGTTGCCCGTCTGCGCGTTGGCCTCGTGCTGCGTCAAGCAGTGGAACACCACCACGTCGCCAGGCGCGTACCCGCCATCCTGGTTCGGCGACGCAAACGCAGGCCCGCGCATGCAGTCGCGACGATACTTGTACCCGGCAGGCTGCACGGCGCTGCCGTTGACCAACCGAATGCCAGGCAGCGCGTGAGACCCGGGCTCGACGCGCAAATGGCTCGTTTTCGCAGAAGTCACGGGCGAGAGCGCCACCCAGAACGTCCAGATGGGCAGCGTGGACCAGTGCGCGTCGAGCGATCCGCTGTTGAGAAATCGCGCCCACGCTGGATGCTGCTGCGGCGTCAAGCGCGCAAGCAGCTTGCGCTCGAAAATCGTGTTGAACGCGTCGGCGTGCGCCGGAGTGTGGAAGTGCGAGCGCTTCAGGCGGCCGTACAGCGTGTCGTCCCACGACGCGGGCACGCAGGCGTCGCGCATACCCAAAATGCGCTTGAATGCGCCATCGAGCACTGCGCTGACCACGGCGCGCATGGCGCGCTGCGTCGCGGGCTTGAGCATGCGGATGGGCTCCTGCTGGTGCGTCGATCCTGCGTCCAGCCGCGCGCCCAGGTCGGTTTGAATGGCCGCCGCAGCCGAAGAGCAAAGGTGCGCGGGCACGACGCCGCGCAGCAGCACGTAGCCCTCGTCGCACAACCGTGCAAGCGCGGTCGATGGCGCAGACGCGGTGAGGTACCGCGGCACCGCCAAAGGTTTGGCCTTGGGCGATTTCAATGCCACAGGCGACGCGGCGCTCACGCGCGGACGCTTGGACGGCCGCGACGGCGGTGACGGCGAAGCGCGGGTGACGGGCATTGTCGGCAAGGCCCGCACGTTTGCCGCGGCTGCGCGGCGGCGGCGGCTGCGCGGCGGCACAATGTGGTCACCAGACAAGCGACGAACCGAAGCAGCATGGCACCCCAGACCTGTGTACCGAGCGTGCACCGAGCGACGTGCACGTGCTGGGCAGGCACGCGCCCTGTTCTCTTGCCTTTGCATTACGAGATCGGCTGCCCATTCAAGCGCGAAAGCAAAAAGAGCACGGTGATATGAACGCAACTGGAGCGCAACACCACAAAGGCTACCGTGCGACCACACCCACACACAAAACGGAGAGAGGTCAGCCGCCCTCAGCCATGCACTCCAGCAACTCGGCCCACACCGCGGGCGCGCTGGCCAACGGTGCGAGCCAGCTCTGCGCGCCCACGCGCGGGTGCCTCGCCATCGCCGCCGCCTCGTAGCGCACCGCCCACGCGTCGTTCAGCCACAACACGACGCACTTGCCGCTCGCGCACACGGCAATCGCCCTGCCAGCGCCAATGAAATACGCCGCCAAAAGCTCCTCGTGGTCGTCCACTTCAAATGTGGCGCGCACGCCCGTGGCATCGAACACCCACACTTCGCCGCCGCGTTCGGGAACGTCGACGGCAAGGAGCCCGCTCGCCCCATCGGCGCTCAAGCACAAGTGCAAAGGCTCTGCGAGCGCGTACGTGGGCACCTCACCGTGCGAGGGCGGGCGGAACTGCGTCCCGGAAGCGTCCACGGCGTCCACGAGCTCGTGAAGTTCCACGGGGCATTGACGCATCACGTGCGCAAAGACCTGTGCCGGCCTCGAGGCGTCATTGCCGCGGCGAGGAGGGCTACCGCCCCAGGCGAAGACGATGACGTGCTGCGGGTCGTTGCACTCTGACGCGCGCACGCACGCGACGTCGCGGAACACTCGAGCGAATCGCTTCAGCGCTTCCGTCCTGGCGCCTTGATGGCGGCTGGCTACGTTGCACACGAGCATGCCGGTGCGGGGCGCAAGCACCGAGTCGCGCATGAACACGAGCGTCTCGAGGGAAATAAAGTCGGCTGGGGGAAAAAACAATGCGTCATCGGGCGCCTTGGCGTCGACGTCGATGAAGCAGAGGTCCAGTTTGGGGTTGGCCGCATCATCGTGCGCGTATGCGCGCAGCCACGCGAGACCCTCGGCAACGTGCACGCGGAGGCCCGGACCGTCGGGCGCCAGTCCAAAGAGCCGTTTGCCCAGCGCGATGACCTCGGGGTCCAAGTCCACTCCATGCGCCATGGCGCCGGGGTACTGCGCATGCAGGAACGAGAGCAGCGCGCCGCAGCCGAGGCCGATGACGGCCAGCGCGCGCGGTTGAGGTTGCTCGGAGCACCGCGCGGCAAAGACCATCGATCGGTGGAGCAGGAAGACGAGGTGCGACGCAAAGGGTTGGCCGTTGACGAGGAGACATTCGCTCTGAATGGAGTCCGGGTCCGTGTCCGCGAATACGAGCTGGCGATTTACATTGCCGGGCGGAATGGTGCGGTCCTTGGTACGATCCACGTCGTTCACGACCATGCGACCCGACTGCAGCGACGCGCTCGACTCCACACAGCCCAGCGCGGGTTCGCCAGCGGCCGTTTCAACGGCGGAGTGCGACGGGCACGCGTCCACAGGCCCGAGCGGCGCCACGTGCAGCGATAGGTCGTCGGCGCGAACCCAGGCGACTGTGGATGCCGCATGGGCAACGAGCGAGGCCCCGGGAATCAAGTTGGCGTGCGCAATGTACATGTGCTCGAGGTTGACTCTGCACAGGCCGGTGGGCGTGGCGACGAGCGTGAGCGCGGGCAAGGCGCACGGGATGCCCGTCACGCCCACCGAGATGCGCTTGAGGACGTGCATCGCTGGAACGCCAATAAACACGAGCGCATCCGTGTTGCCCAACAAGACGAGGTCGCGCCGCGGCACGGCCACGTGGCCTGCAGCAAAACCGCCGTGCAACGAGCACGCAAGCGTGGCGGCGTCGATGAGCAAGAGCTCGTCGGAGACAAGCGAGGCCACGACGACGGAGTCCAAGACGGCCATCGAAACGAGGGGCGCGGAGAGAGCGAGCGAGCGTGCCGGCGCGGGGCGCGTGCGCGAGAGCGGGAAGACCATCAGCGAGGGCGGCGCTGACGTGGCCAAGACGAGGTGC
>Ga0302314_10022745_pt1 | contig 10268 bp, 7 predicted proteins | sample III_Palsa_N2_3_FD_200533 | JGI IMG/M metagenome (GOLD analysis project Ga0302314, IMG submission 200533) | Peat permafrost microbial communities from Stordalen Mire near Abisko, Sweden - III_Palsa_N2_3 | ecosystem: Environmental > Terrestrial > Soil > Palsa > Peat permafrost | place: Sweden... | reverse complement strand
TCAGGCCTGCGCGAAAATCGTAGAGAAAGAAAATCAGGATCACAACGACCAGCAACATGCCGCGCAGCAGGTTGTCCTCGACGATCTTCGTGGTCAGCGCGATCAGATCGCTGCGGTCGTAGAACGGAACGACCTTGACGTCTTTCGGCAGGATTTCGTCGTTGAGCTGTTTCGTTTTCTGCTCGACCCGTTTCAGCACGTCCTGGGTTTTCTCGCCGGTACGCAGCAGGATGACGCCTTCCACCGCGTCGTCCTTTTTCTCGTAGCCGAATTCACCCAGTCGCGGCGCAATGCCGATGACGACGCGACCCACATCCTTCAGCAAGATCGGGGTGCCGTCGTGCACCGCCAACACCACGTTGCTGATGTCCTCCAGCGTTTCCATGCGGCCCAGGCCGCGCACGTAGTAGAACTGGCCGCCCTGCGAATAAAACCCGCCACCGGCGTTGCCATTGTTGGCAGATAGGGAAGCCTCGATCTGCACTGCCGACAAGCCGACCGCAGCGATCTTGGCCTGGTCCAGCAGCACCTGATATTGCATCGTGCCACCGCCAAACCCCGAGTCATCCGCTACGCCGGCGACGGATCGGTACTGGGGCTCGATGGTCCATGCCTCGAGCGTCTTCAGATCCATCGCCGAGCGATCAGGGCTCTGCAACACGTAGCGATAAATCAAGCCCGAAGGCGCCGACAAAGGCGATACCGACGGAGTGACTCCGCTGGGCAGGGACGCATCCGACAGCCGGTTGAAAACCTCCTGGCGGGCGAAATTATTGTCCGTACCATCCTGATACGTGATGATGACGTCGGACAACCCATACAGCGAAATCGAGCGGACATTCGCCCTCTTCGGGATGTCGTTCATCGCCAGCTCAACCGGCACCGTGACCAGCCGCTCAATTTCTTCGGCCGCGTGCCCGGGCCATTGCGTGATGATCTCGACAATCGGTGGCGACAGATCGGGATACGCATCGACCGGCAGGCGATCAAGCGAACGCGCTCCCGCGCCCGTCAGCAAGAGCGTCATCAGGATGATGAGGAACGGCTGCGCCAGCGACGCGCCCACGATCCGGTTCATGATCGAAGCCGTACGCGACGGAACCTCGTTGGCAGGCAATTGATCGCTCATTGGTTTTGCATGAACTGAACGAAGATCGCGCCATCGACCACGATCTGATCGCCGGCGTGCAGGCCCGAGGGAATGTCGTACTGATCGCCGCTGCGATAGCCCAGGGTCACCGACCGCCGCGCGAAGCTGCCATCGCTTTGGACGACGTAGACAAACGGCAGGTTCTCATCGTCACGCAGGATCGCCGATACCGGAACCAGCAGCCCATCGCTTTCCTGGCGCGAATGAATCCGCACGCTGACGTACATCTGCTTCTTCAGCAGACCGCCCGGATTTTCCACCACCACACGCGCCGGCATCAGACGCGTATCGGGGCTCACCAGGGACGCGATGTTGTCCACGGTTCCGGAAAAATTCTTCCCGGCGATGCCGGTGACCACGTCCGCGGGATCGCCAACACTGATCGAGGCGATGTCCGAATCCGACACCTGCGCCATCACCCACACGCGCGAAAGATTCGCCACGGTAAAGCATGGCGTCGTGCCTGCCTGCAGCAGTTGTCCGGGCGTGATCAATTTTTCCACCACGGTTCCGCTGATCGGCGAGCGAATCACACCCTCGATGCGCGCAACTTGCCGACCTTGCTGGATATCCTTGATCGCCTGCGGGTCCACGCTCAGCGAAATCAGTCCCTGCCGGGCAGCTTCGAGATCGGCGTCGGCGTTGGCCGCGTCGGTTTCCGCCTGATCTTCTTCGCGCTGGGCAACGCCCTGGTGCTGAACCAGATCCTTTTCCAGATCGGCCAGCCGTCGCGCGGTGTGGGCAGTAGCGAGCGCCTTGCGATATGTGCCGATGGCGGTGGCAAAGTCGGGTGAATCGACGATCGCCAGCGCATCGCCCTTTCTGACCTTGTCACCCGGATTCACCAGCAAGCGCGATACGGGGCCGGAGATCGGTGCCAGCACGCTGGTGGCTTGATCGTTGTCGAAATCGACGGCGCCGGTAGCTTCGACGATCTTGTGGAACCGCGTCTGCGCGACCGTGTAAAGGCGGACGTTCGATCGCTGGGCGGTAGTCAGCGTCACGTTGCTCGCGGTCACGGACGCGGCTTGTGTGCTGTCATCGGTTTTGGATGAGCATCCGGAAAACAACACGATGCTCAGCGCGGCCAGGAGCGCGAAGACAGGAAAGCGAGTGAACGTGCCCCGACCTTCCGTCGCTGGCATCCTTTCGAACGATTTATTTTCCATCTTTATCCTGCACTAGTTCCGCGCGATTCCACCAACCACCGCCGAGCGCCTGAAACAGCGCCGCGGTGTCCGCATAACGATTGGCCTGAGCCTGAATCAAGGCGATCACGGCCTGCTGATACGACTGCTCCGCGCTCAGCAGCGAAAGCTCATTCGCGTATCCGGCCTGTAGCTGCCGCTGAGATAAATCCAGCGTGCGCCTGGCGGCATCGGCAGCCGCTGCCGTGGCCTTCAGGCCCGCGGCATCTTGATCGAGCGCTGCCAGGGTGTCCGCAACGCTCTGGAAGGCACTCAACACGGTGCTCCGGTATTGCTGGGCTGCCTGCACATAGGCAGCCTTCGCGGCGCGCTCCTGGTGCAGCAGGGCGCCACCCTGGAAAATCGGCGCAGTCAGATCCGCACCCAGACCCCAGAAACCGTTGCCCGACTTGAAGACCTGGCCGATCGCCAGGGCAGAGCTGCCGGCGTTCGCACTCAGCGTTATATTCGGCAGCCGGTTCGCCGTCGCGATGCCGACCTGGGCACTGGCAGCATGCATGTTCGCTTCGGCCTGCAGTACATCCGGACGCTGCGCCACGAGTGTGGAAGGAAGACTGACCGGCAACTCCTGCGGCAGCTGCAGAGTCGAAAGATCGAATTTGTCGGTCGGGGCCTGGCTTGGAAATTGTCCGACCAGGACGGCGAGCAGATCGCGCTGCTGTACCTGTTGTTTGATCAGCGGGGGTAGCGTGGCGACGACCTGCGCAAGCTGTGTTTCCTGCGCGGCAAGATCGAGCCCGCTGGCGTAGCCCTTGGCCAATTGTCGCTGCAGGATTTGCACCATGTTCGTATTGATGTCGATGAGCTGGTGCGTCGCGTCGATCTGCGCCTGCAACGACGCCTCCTGCACCGCAGCCGCCACTACATTGGTGCTCAGGGTGATTTGCGTCGCGATCATCTGGAAGCGAACCGCCTGCTCCTGCGCCTTGATGGACTCCATCGTCCGACGGTTCAACCCGAACAGATCAGGAGCGTAGGAAACGCTGACCTGTGGCGTGTACAGGTTGTACAGAAAGGCGCCATTGTTGGGCGTTGCGGAGATGGTTTCCGATGTGCGCTGGCGGGTTGCCGAAACATCGGCGGTGACACTGGGATAGAACGCGCCGCGCTGCGCCAGCACGTTCTCCCTGGCCACCGTCAACGCTGCCTGAGCGGCTTTCAGGTCGGCATTGTTGGTGAGCGAATGTTCAATCAAATCGTTCAGCGGCCTGGAATGAAACAGGGTCCACCAGTCGCCGGGAATATCGTTGCCGCTGTTGAAGCGTTGCGCTTCTCCGCCGGCAACGCCCGTAGTGGCGGCGGTGGTCGAAAGCGGTTGGGCGGTGTAGCCAGTGACATCCGGCGCCGCGGGCTTCTTGAAATCCGGGCCGACGGTGCAGCCGGCGATCAGCAAGACGCCAAGGACTGCACTGACGCGCAGGCCCTGCCATGCTGAATCGGCAAAGGACGAGACCTGCCTTGTTTCCCCATCTCTCGTTTCTTCGAATTTGGCGGGCGCTTCGGCCCACGTCTTGTTCATGCGAGCGCGTCTTGAAGAGAGAATGATCCAGATGTAACGATATATCGTATCAAATGCGAGCGAAAGCCGTGCCGGAAGTCACGGCTTTCGCCGACTTGACGGCCCGCCTCAAGTCACTGCCGGGAGGCTCTAAAGGCCTTTGGCCGCCTGCGCCACGGCGCGAAACAAAGCGCGCCCCTTGTTCATCGTCTCTTCCCATTCCGCTGCGGGATCGGAGTCGTAGACGATACCCGCGCCGGCCTGCACATGCAGACGGCCATTCTGGATCACTGCCGTGCGGATCGCGATGGCGGTATCGGCGTCGCCCCACCAGCCGATCCAGCCGATCGCGCCGGCGTAGATATTGCGCTTGTAAGGCTCCAGCTCCTGGATGATTTCCAGTGCACGGATTTTCGGCGCACCACTCAATGTGCCGGCGGGAAACGTGGCTTTGAGCACGTCCATGTAGCTCAGGTTCGGCAGCGCCGTACCCTGCACTTGCGAGACGATGTGCATCACGTGCGAGTAGCGCTCGATCGCAAACGACTCGCTCACCTCGACACTGCCGGTCACGCTGACCCGGCCGACATCGTTGCGGCCGAGGTCGATCAGCATCACGTGTTCGGCGCGTTCCTTCGGGTCGGCCAGCAGCTCCGCTTCCAGCGCCCTGTCCTCTTGCTCTGTCGCGCCGCGCCTGCGTGTGCCAGCGAGCGGACGCACCACCACCTTGCCGTCGCGCAAACGCACGAGAGTTTCCGGTGAGGAACCCACAATCTGGGTATCGCCGAGGTCGACGAAGTACATATACGGCGACGGATTCATGGCGCGCAACGCACGATATACATCGACCGGCCGCGCATTGAAGCCGACGCTGAGCCGCTGCGACGGCACGACCTGGAAGATGTCGCCGGCGCGGATGTATTCCTTCGCGCGCTCGACCATCGCCTCGAACTCCTCGCGGGTGAACGAGGATTTGAAGTCTGCTTCGTCCAGCGCCGTGGACTGCGTGAGCTGCGGATACGACGCACCACCCTGACGCAGTCGATAGACCAGCGCATCGAGCCGTCGCTGTGCACCGGCATAGGCCTGCGGCTGCGACGGATCGGCGTGCACGATCAGATACAGACGGCCCTTGAGGTTGTCGAATACAGCGACTTCCTCGGCCAGCATCAGCAGCACGTCGGGTGTGCCCAGCTCGTCTGCACGGTCCCACTGCGCCAGGCGCGGTTCGATGTAACCGATCGTCTCGAAACCGAAGTAACCGACCAGGCCACCGCTGAATGCAGGTAGTTGCGGCAACCGGGGGACATCGTATTGCTGACGCAACCGTTCGATCTCGCCGAGCGGATCGTCCAGCTGGCGACGCTCGACGACTTCGCCGGAGTCCTCGACTTCGAGTTCGTGTCCGCGCAGCCGGAATACCCTTTTTGCGGGCAGGCCGATGATCGAATAGCGCCCCCAGTTGGCCCCGCCCTCGACCGATTCGAACAGAAAGGTGTACGGACCGTCGGCCAGTTTGAGGTACACCGACAATGGTGTGTCGAGGTCGGAGAACACCTCGCGCACCAACGGGATGCGCGTATGCCCCTGGGCAACCAGCGCGTCGAATTCGTCTCGGGAGATCACGTGGGGGGAGTCCGGATAGCCAGGCGATGAAGCGGCCATTGTAGGCGAACCCAGGCGTCCACCGGATGTGTAAATCGGCCGATCTAACCGCCCAGACGCTGCCGTGGCATGCCATGCAGCTGCAGGCAGAAGGCCACACCGTCGCCATCGTCGAGGTTGCGCGCGAGCGCCACGCCGCCGTGGCGTTCGGCGACCAGCCGCACCACGTACAAGCCCAAGCCCAGATGCGGAGCATCGCCTGGAGTGGCTTTTTCGCGCAGGCTGACCAGCGAGTCGAACAAACGTCCCTGCATGGCCTCCGGCAACGGCGCACCCTGGTTCGCCAGTTCGATCTCGGCACCGTCGTTGCTTGCACGCAGGCTCAAGCGCAACCAACCATCCGGAGGCGTAAATGACAAGGCGTTGTCGAACAGTTTGTCCAGCGCCTGCGCGATCAGTTCGGGAGCGCAATGTATATGCAGTGGCTCAGCGAGCAGCACGCATTCGAGGCGGCGCGTGCCGATCAGCGAGCGATACGCGTCGGCGCAACCGCGCACCACGTCACGCAGGTCGACATCTTCGGGCTCGGCCGCGGCGATCGAACGCTCCATCCGGCTCGCCTCGCTCATCGCACGCACCAACGCACTGAGTCGCGCCACACCGTCGCGGGCGCGCGCAAGATACGGCTGCGCCTCTGCAGGCAGCGCGGCATGCTCCAGGTTGTCTAGTGAAGACTGCACGATGGCCAGCGGCGTATTGAGTTCGTGCGAAAGTTTGGAAGCCAGCGTGCGTAGATAATCGGTATAGCCGCCAACCACCTCGAACAGACGCTCGAAGCTTCGTGCGAGGTCGCCGATCTCGTCCGGCGCGTCGGTCATCGGGAAACGGCCCTTTTCGAACAAGCCGTCCAGACGTCCATCGTTCAGTTGTGCGCGCTCCGCCGCATTGCGCAAACGACCGAGCCGCAAACTGAGCCGGGTGGCAAACGCCAGCAGGATGCCACCGGCCACCAGCAGCACGCCAAAACTCGTGAGCAAAAGTCCGAGCAGGGCGCGATTGGCCAGCAGCGGTACGGTGCGACTGGACTGCTCCAGGAGCAGCACACCATCGATCTTTCCCGCGCTCTGGATCGGCACCGCCGCCGCCAGCACGATGCTGCCGCGCTCTTCCCCACTGCGCCAGACAGTCACCGACTTGCCGGCACTCGCCTGGCCGACTTCGCGCGTATCCAGCCGCGGCACGTCCTGCGACCATGGGTTGGAATCCTCCATGCGGGTCGCCAGCAGCGAGCGATAGATCAGCGCGGCAAACCAGCCCGGCTGACCGTCGGCACCGGGAGTGTTGAGCAGGCGTCCACTACGCGCCAGCAGCCAACCCTGCGGGGCCAGTACGCGTGCCTGCACCTGGTCGGGCGCCAGCTTCGCCAATTCGCTGGAAAGCTCGGTCGAATAGTCCAGCAATGGGCGGGTGTCGGCGGCCATCGGGTCACCGCCTGCCGCCGCATCGTATACGCCAACGCCCAGCGTGCGCAGTTGCAGATGGCGCGACAGCTGCAACTCGACCCGGTAGCCGCTGCCGTCTTCCTGCCATTGCGCCGTAATCAGATCAGGCAGGCCGGGCACGGCGGGATCCAGCGGTCGCGCCGTCAGCGAGCCTGGCGCGGCACTGGCCAGCAGGTAACGCCGCTGACCGCCAGCATTGCCCAGGGTCAGGATCAGGTGGTCCGCTGCCAGTGCATTGGCATCGTTCGCGTCGGCACGGCTGCGCTGTGTGTCGGGCACCTCCGCATACAGGTACAACCAGTCGCTGTCTTCGGCCAGCAGCAGCTTTCCATGCTGATTGCGTGACTGATCCAGCGACTGGCTCCATGGTGTCAGCGGCGCCCAGTCATCGCCATAACCATCCACGGTGATCGGGCTCGGCGTCTGCTGCACGTACCAGCCCTGAGCATCCTGCGGCAACACCGCGCCGATCACCACCAGGCTGCGCGCTACCGCCCGCGCCGACGCCAGCAACGCCTGCGCCTGACCTTCGCGCAGCAGCGTCTCCATCTGCCGCACGTACAGCCAGCCCGCTATCGGCAATGCCAGCGTGCACAGGGCGACCAGCAGAAGTTTTCGGCGCAGGGTCATGACGTGGCAGTCCGGCGAGCAGTCAGCGACAAGAGCTTAATGCTGTCCCACCTTGTCTGCCGGTTTGGGCGGTGACGGATTTTTCGTGTACATCGATTTCTCGATCACCTGCTGGAAAAGCCCCATGATGCGCTGCCGTTGCACATCATCGGCGGCCACTGTCATCGACCAGCTGTAGCGGATTCCGCTAGCCTTGCCGGGATCGCAAAAGACGACGGCGTCATCGATGTGATCCGTGCCCTGATAGACCAGACCGTGACACTCCATCGTCGGATTGCCGACAGGGAATGCAGCAACCTTGGCCAGTGGATCGTGCCGCAGGTAATGCTTCTGGTCGGCCTGCCATTCGGCGGCCAGCGTAGGCAGCGTGCGCGGCCACACGTTGAGCACCATTACGCGGTCAGGTTCACCGGTCCAGTCGCCCTGGTAGATCACAAAGTCGACGCCGATGGCCTTGGCATAGGTGCAGCAATCGGCCGTCCATCCAACTGGCGCACTGGTGGAAATAGTCCAGCCGGGAATCGAACCATCGGCTTTTCCGGACGCCTCGACGCGCACCGGATCATGCAGCGCCGGCACGGCTGAGCGCGCGATCGCGGCGATCGAAAGCAGGATCAAACCCAGCATCACGCGGTTCATGCAGGCTTCCAGCGATAGCCAACGCCATGCACCGTTTCGATCGCATCGAACTCCGGCGCCACCGCGATGAACTTCTTGCGGATGCGCTTGATGTGCGAGGTGATGGTGGCGTCGTCCACGACGAGCTCGGCCTCACGCATCAGCTGGTCGCGGTTTTTCACGTGGCCGGGAAAGCGGATCAGCGTGTGTACCATCCAGAACTCGGTAACCGTGAGCGGTACCTCGCTGCCGTTCCAGGTTATCCGCATGCGCTCGGATTCCATCTTCAACGGACCATGCTCGATCACCGTTTCGCTGGAAGCCGGTGCCTTCAAGGATTCGATGCGGCGAAACAGCGCCGCAATGCGCGCAGCCAGCTGGTGCAGGCTGGTGTCCTTGCTGAGGTAATCGTCTGCGCCGAGACGCAGGCCGGAGATCACGTCGAAATCCGAATCGCGCGCGGTAAGAAAAATCAGCGGCAGGGTGGACGATTTCGCGCGTAATTCGCGGCACAGATCGAAGCCACCTTCCGGCTCGTCGCCGAGGCCGATGTCGATGATCACCAGCTCTGGCAGGCGCATCGCAAAGGCGGTCGACGCCTCCCGTCGCGAACCGTAGCCACGGGCGTCATAGCCGAAGCGGTTCAAGGCCTCGACATAGTTGGCGCGGATCAACGGTTCGTCTTCAACAATGGCAATGCTGCGGCCCATGGCTCGCTCCGGGATGTCGTGCCGGCAGCGTGCTATGCGAACTGCCGTCGCGCAAGCCGTATGAGGCGACTGCCCGCGTTTCGCCACAACCCAGCGGCAAGCGGGCCCGATTGTGCCGGCGCCAGCGCCGCTGCGGGATGTGTGATGCAACCCAAGCACAACGCACGGAGCCGAGCGATGCCGAAAATCGAATCCACCGAGCGCGACCCCAATGCCGAGCTACGCAGCTTCGAACCGTTGCGGGTGACGCTGGCGCTGGGCGCCCTGCTGCTGGGCCTGATCCTGGGCGTGCATTGATGGACAGGCACCCTGCTGCGACCTCCGAACACCCATCCATTGCCGTGGAAGGCAGGCATGCGTCCGGCGCGAATGGAGTTGCGCCGGACGCGGGGCACGAGCCCGACCTGGATTGGCAACCCTTGTAACGTAACCCCTTCGCACCCCTCATGGTGGTTCCTTTCCCCCTCCCCGCGAGGGGATTTTTTTGCGCGGGAAAGCCCGACTGAACCGCTATTCAGGCACTTTGCGAGCCGCTGGGGAACCAAACCGGCTCGAGCCGGTCAGAAACACTGATTGGCGGGTATTCCATAGCCGTGGAATGTGCCGACGCGGTCGTTGACCCCTCTCTCCGATGCGGTCGCGCCGGTTTACCCACCAATCGATGGTGTTTCCTCTCACGTCATTCCGACGACGTTTATCCCGGTGCAGCCTTATCACTGCTCCGGGATTTTTCTTTTTGGCGTCCCGATATTCATCCGGAGTGAACCTGCGGCGTTCCGTCGGAGCGCGAAAGTGGCAGCACTCGCCGGGTTCAGCCGATCGCGCGACGCATCGCGTCGATCTCGGCGCGGTAATCCTTCGCATGGAAGATCGCCGAACCCGCGACGAAGGTGTCGGCGCCGGCCGCGGCAATCGCGCCGATATTCTCCGCGGTGACTCCTCCATCGACTTCCAGCCGGATCGCGCGGCCGCTGTCGTCGATCAGACGACGCGCCTGGCGCAATTTCTCCAGCGTGCCGGGAATGAACTTCTGACCCCCGAAACCGGGATTGACCGACATGATCAGGATCAGGTCCAGCTTGTCCATCACGTAGTCGAGGTAGTCCAGTGGCGTGGCAGGGTTGAACACCAGCCCGGCCTTGCAACCCGATTCCTTGATCAGGCCGAGCGTGCGGTCGATATGCTCGCTGGCTTCCGGATGAAAGCTGATCATACTGGCTCCCGCCTTGGCGAAATCCGGCACGATGCGGTCGACCGGCTTGACCATCAGATGCACGTCGATCGGCGCCGTGATGCCGTAGCCGCGCAGCGACTGCAACACCATCGGACCGATCGTGAGGTTCGGCA
>Ga0302314_10022743_pt1 | contig 10268 bp, 4 predicted proteins | sample III_Palsa_N2_3_FD_200533 | JGI IMG/M metagenome (GOLD analysis project Ga0302314, IMG submission 200533) | Peat permafrost microbial communities from Stordalen Mire near Abisko, Sweden - III_Palsa_N2_3 | ecosystem: Environmental > Terrestrial > Soil > Palsa > Peat permafrost | place: Sweden... | reverse complement strand
CCGCGCTGCCGCAGCTGCGCGACAAGAGCGCCCTGCTGACGATGACCTACCTGGGCGCCGTGCGCGCCGTGCCGGCCTACAACACGATGGGCCTGGCCAAGGCGTCGCTCGAAGCCAGCGTGCGCTACCTGGCGGCCGGACTCGGCCCCAAGGGCATCCGCGTGAACGGCATCTCGGCCGGGCCGATCAAGACGCTCGCAGCGTCGGGCATCAAGGGCTTCAGCAAGCTGCTGGGCGTGTTCGAGGAGAACGCCCCGCTGCGTCGCACCGTCACGATCGAGGACGTGGGCAATGTGGCCGCGTTCATGCTGTCGAACCTGTCGTCGGGCATGACCGGCGAGATCTCGTATGTCGACGCCGGGTTCAGCCAGGTGATGGGCGGCGGGGCCGCGCTGCTCGGCGACTGATCCGCCGCGCGATCCGCCCTTCGAAAACGCGCCTTCGGGCGCGTTTTTCGTGGCCGCGGCCAACCCGGATCAGAGCTCGTCGAGCGCGTTCGCCGCCCCGATCAACGCCGGCGAGGTCTCGGCGTGGATCAGCCAGGTGGGAATGCCATCCAGATAGTCACGGAAGCGGCCCTTGGCCACGAAGCGCTCGCGGAAGGTGGAGCGGTCGATCCAGTCACCCAGGCGAGGCACGATGCCGCCGCCGATGTACATGCCGCCGCGCGCGCCCAGCGTCAGCGCCAGGTTCCCGGCGACGCTGCCGAGGAAGCCGAAGAAGATCTCGACGGCTTCGACGCAACGCGCATCGCTGCCGGCCATGGCGGCGCCCGTGACGCCCGCCGGATCGAGCGCAGCCGAAGCCACGCCGTCGATCGTGCACAGCGCTTCGTGGAGATTGACGATGCCCATGCCCGACAACGCGCGCTCGGCCGACGCGTGGCCGAACTTGTCGCGCAGCACGGCGACCACCTTGTCCTCGCGCGCATTCGCCGGCGCCAGGCTGACGTGGCCGCCCTCGCCTCCCAGCGGCACCGAGCGCCCGGTGGCGTCGATGCGCAGCAGCCCCGAAACACCGAGGCCCGTCCCGGGCCCGATCAGGCCGACAGCCTCTTTCGGGTCGGCCGTGCCGCCCGTGCCGATGCGGCGCAGGTGCTCCGGCTGCAGCGCCGGCAGCGACAGTGCGAGCGCGGTGAAGTCGTTGACCAGCAGCAGCCGGTCGAATCCGAGTTCCTTGCGCACGGCCTCGATCGAGAACGACCAGTGGAAATTGGTCATCTGAACGCGGTCGCCGACGATCGGGTTGGCGATCCCGATGGCTGCCTGCAGTGGCCGCGCGCAGGTCAACTGCGCCACGTAGGCCTTCAGCGCGTCGGCGATCGTGGCGTACTCGACGCTCGGATAGGTGACGACCTGCGTCGGCTGCGCTCCGGGCGCCTCCTGGACGGCGAAACGGGCATTCGTGCCGCCGACGTCGCCCATCAGGCGCGGGAAGCTGGAGGAGTAGGCAACAGTCATGTACCGGAGGAGCTCGCTGAAGGGGGAAACGCGGCGCCACGAGGGCTGCGTTCGCGGCGAAAGGCGCGAATGTAGTTCACCTGCGAACTTAGATCAACCGTGCTGACTCCGAGAAGCGGCCGGGGCCGCCAGCCCGGCCGGATTGCCGCCGAACGCCCGTCTGCAGCGCCTGTACACTTGCGCTTCGCAAGGCGACGTACGCTCCGCCGGCGCCGACGGTTCGCTGGCCCTGCCAGCCGCGCCGCTTTCGGTGCAGGTGTCTCTCGTGTCGCGATGACACGGCGCAGACGCCCGCCAGCAATAAAATCCGGCGTCTGCCAGCAGCTCCGGGATCCGGGCCACCAGCTCGACAGGTAAAGTTTTCCAAAACCCCTTCCCGCCCTCCAAAAACGCGTGCGCTGTTTGCTATGGTGGCGCGCGGTCGAGACAAGGCGCAAGGGAGTTTGCTGCCTGTCCGAAAGCCATTGATAACAAGCGAACGCGCGCCGCCTTTGAAATCGGCAGGCGCCGAACAAGGACCGTGATGGAACAAGAACGACTGTCCGCTGGCACCCCGCCGGCGGCGCCGAAGAAGAAGCGCCGCTGGCTCGGCACCGTGATCGCAGTCCTGCTGGTGGCCGGGCTCGGCGCGCTGGCCTGGCATCTCACGCACAAGCCGGCCGCGGGCCGCGGTGGCGCGGCTGCGGGCGGCCCTCCGGGTCCGGGCGGGCCCGGCGGCCCGGGCGGCGGCGGTCGCCGCGGCGCCGGCGGGCAGAACACCACCACGGTCGGCGTCGCCACCGTGACGCGCGCGGACATTCCGATCTACGTCGACACGCTCGGCACGGTCACGCCGTCGGCCACCGTCACGGTCACGCCGCAGGTCACGGGCGTGCTCACCAAGGTGCCGTTCCAGGAAGGCCAGATGGTCAAGGTCGGCCAGGTGCTGGCCACGATCGACCCGCGTCCGTTCGAGCTCGCCCTGATGCAGGCCCAGGGCCAGCTTCAGAAGGACGACGCGTCGCTGGACGCCGCAGTCGTCACCTTCAAGCGCTACCAGACGCTGCTGCAACAGGATTCGATCGCCCGCCAGGACGTCGACACGCAGGAGGCCACCGTCAAGCAGTTGCAGGGCACCGTCCTCGGCGACAAGGCGAACGTGGGCACCGCCAAGCTCAATCTCGCGTGGACGAGCATCACCGCGCCGGTCGCCGGCCGCGTGGGCCTGCGGGCGGTGGACGTCGGCAACCTCGTGTCGTCGGGCACCACCAGCGGCATCACGACCATCACCGAGCTCGCGCCGATCGACGTCGAGTTCGCGATCCCGCAGGACCGCATCCCGCAGATCCAGGGCCGCATCGCCAGCGGCGCGACGCTGGTCGTCACCGCGCTGGACCGCACGCGCACCACCACGCTGGACACCGGCGTGTTCCTGTCGCTGAACAACCAGTCCGACACGCAGACCGGCACCGTCCGTGCAAAAGCTCGTTTCAAGAACGCGTCCAACACGCTGTTCCCGAGCCAGTTCGTCAACGCGCGCGTCCTGGTCGACACGCAGAAGAACGCCATCGTCGTGCCCGTGACGGCGCTGCGCCACGGCCCCAACGGCGACTTCGTCTACCTGCTCAACGACAACCGCACCGTCACCCAACGCACGGTGACCCAGGGCATCGCCACCGCCGACACGGTGGCCATCGCCTCCGGCCTGCAACCGGGCGATCGCGTGATCACCGAAGGCGGCGATCGCCTGAAGGACGGCGCCGCGGTGTCGCTGCCGGGCGATGCGGCCTCCGGTCCGCGCCGCGCTGCGAGCGGCGCTGCCGGCGGCGGCTCGGGCAGTCACGGCGGCCACCATCGCCGCGACGCCGGGGGCGAAGGTGCCAGCGTACCTGCCGGTGCCGCGTCGTGGGTGCCGGGCGCCGGCGCCAGCCATGCGCACGGCCACCGCGCGAGCGAGGCGCAATCGTGAGAAACGATCGCGCCCGCACTTCCACCGGAACGAAGAACGCCGTCGCCCGATGAGCCCGTCCAGACCCTTCATCCAGCGGCCTGTCGCCACGTCGCTGCTGATGCTGGCGATCGTCCTCACGGGCATCGTCGGCTTCAGGTTCCTGCCGCTGTCGGCGCTGCCGCAAGTGGACTACCCCACCATCCAGGTGCAGACGCTGTACCCGGGCGGCAGCCCCGAGGTGATGAGCCGCACCGTCACGGCACCGCTCGAGAAGCAGTTCGGCAACATGTCCGGCCTGGCGCGCATGGGCTCCACCAGCGCGGCCGGCGTCTCCATCGTCACGCTGCAGTTCAACCTGGGCCTGTCGCTGGACGTCGCCGAGCAGGAGGTGCAGGCCGCCATCAACGCCGGCACCTCGCTGCTGCCGGCCGACCTGCCCGCACCACCGGTCTATGCCAAGGTCAACCCGGCCGACGCGCCGGTGCTCACGCTGGCGATCAGCTCGAAGTCGATGCCGCTGCCGGACGTGCAGAACCTCGTCAACACGCGCCTGGCGCAGAAGATCAGCCAGGTCAGCGGCGTCGGCCTCGTCACGCTCGCAGGCGGGCAGCGCCCGGCCATGCGCATCCAGGCAGACACGCTCGCGATGGCCTCGTACGGCATCGACCTGACGGCGGTGCGCACCGCCATCGGCAACGCCAACGCCAACAGCGCCAAGGGCAGCTTCGACGGTGCCTCGCGCTCGTACTCGATCAATGCCAACGACCAGCTGGTGTCCGTCGACGACTACAAGTCGCTGATCGTCAGCTACAAGAACGGCGCGCCGGTGCGCCTGAACGACATCGCCACGGTGGTCGACAGCGCCGAGAACCTGCGCCTGGCCGCCTGGGCCGACGACACGCCGGCCATCATCGTCAACGTGCAGCGCCAGCCGGGCGCCAACGTGATCCAGACGGTGGACGCGATCAAGCAGCAACTGCCCGAGTTGCAGGCCGCGTTGCCGACCGGACTGGACGTGCGCATCCTCAGCGACCGCACCGCGGGCATCCGCGCCTCGGTGGAACACGTCGAGTTCGAACTGGTGCTGGCCGTGCTGCTGGTGGTGCTCGTGATCTTCGCGTTCCTGCACAGCTGGCGCGCGACGGTGATCGCGAGCCTGTCGGTGCCGATCTCCCTGATCGGCACCTGCGGTGCGATGTACCTGCTGGGCTACAGCCTCAACAACCTGAGCCTGATGTCCCTGACGATCGCCACCGGCTTCGTGGTGGACGACGCGATCGTGATGATCGAGAACATCTCGCGCTATCTCGAGAAGGGCGACAGGCCGATGCAGGCCGCGCTCAAGGGCGCGTCGCAGATCGGCTTCACCATCGTGTCGCTGACGGTGTCGCTGATCGCGGTGCTGATCCCGCTGCTGTTCATGGGCGACGTGGTGGGCCGGCTGTTCCGCGAGTTCGCGGTCACGCTGGCGATCACGATCCTGATCTCGGCGGCGGTCTCGCTGACGCTGGTGCCGATGATGTCGGCGCGCATGCTCAAGGCCGAGGAAAAGCCGCACGGCTACGCGCTGAAGTTCCAGCAGTTGTTCGACTGGATCATCGCCCGCTACGACCGCGGCCTGACCTGGGTGCTGGACCACCAGACGACGACGCTGCTGGTGGCCGTCGCCACGTTCGCGCTCACGGTGCTGCTGTACGTGCTGATCCCGAAGGGGCTGTTCCCGACCCAGGACACCGGGCAGTTGCAGGTGCGCGTGCAGAGCGCCGAGACGGTGAGCTTCTCGCGCATGTCCGACCTGCAGCGCCAGGCGGCGCGCGCCATGCTCGCCGATCCGGCGGTGGCAAACATCGCCTCCATCGTCGGCGTGGACGGCGCCAACAACACGATGCTCAACGCCGGCAGCATGCTGGTGGATCTCAAGAGCGGCGCCAGCGGCACGCAGGAAGAGATCATGAACCGGCTGCGCGACCGGGCGCAGAAGGTGGCCGGCATCACGCTGTACCTGCAGCCCACGCAGGACCTGACGATCGACTCCGACACCGGCCCCACGCAGTACCGCGTCTCGATCGAAGGCGCCGACGACGCCAGCGTCGCACTGTGGGCCAACAAGCTCGTCGATCGCCTGCGCACCGATGCGAAGGTGCGCAACGTGGTGACCGACGTCGGCTCCACCGGCCTGGCCGTGGAGATCGATCTCGATCGCGACACCGCCTCGCGCCTGGGCGTCAGCGCCTCCACGGTGGACGACGCGTTGTACAGCGCCTACGGCCAGCGCATCGTCTCGACGATCTTCACCGAGACCAACCAGTATCGCGTGATCCTCGAGGCTCGCCCCGACCAGGCACGCACGCCGGCGTCCATCGGCGACCTGCGCGTGCTGACCACCAGCGGCCAGGCCGCGCCGCTGTCGGCGTTCGCGACGATCCGCACGGTGCAGTCGCCGCTGCAGGTCACGCACGTGGCGCAGTATCCCGCCACGACCGTGGGCTTCGACACGGCGGCCGGCGTGTCGCTGGGCACCGCGGTGGATTCGATCCGCCAGGCGGCCAAGGACATCGCGCTGCCGAAGTCGGTGTCCATGGTGCCGCTGGGCGCCGCCGGCGCCTACGAGAAGTCGCTGTCCAACCAGCTGTGGCTGATCCTGGCCGCGGTGATCTGCGTCTACATCGTGCTGGGCGTGCTCTACGAGAGCTACGTGCACCCGCTCACCATCCTGTCGACGCTGCCGTCGGCCGGGGTCGGCGCGTTGCTGGCGCTGCTGATCGGCGGCCAGGACCTGGGCGTGATCGGCATCATCGGCATCATCCTGCTGATCGGCATCGTCAAGAAGAACGCGATCATGATGATCGACTTCGCGATCGATGCCGAACGTACCGAGAAGAAGAAGCCGCGCGAGGCGATCCACCAGGCGGCGCTGCTGCGCCTGCGCCCGATCCTGATGACGACGTTCGCCGCGCTGTTCGCCGCGCTGCCGCTGATGTTCGGCTGGGGCGAAGGCAAGGAGCTGCGCCATCCGCTGGGCCTGTCGATCTTCGGCGGCCTGCTGGTGAGCCAGTTGCTGACGCTGTTCACGACGCCCGTGATCTACCTGTGGTTCGACCGCCTGGGTGCGAAGCTGAGTGCCCGGTTCGGCGGCAATGACGACGAGGAAGACGCCGAGCTTGCGCCACAACTGGCGCTCGAGGCCCCACCGGTGCCGAAGCTGATCGAGTTCGATCCCGATGCGCCGCTTCCGGCGCCCGGAGCCGGGCGATGAATCTCTCGTCGCCCTTCGTCAAGCGGCCGATCGCCACGGTGCTGCTGACCGCCGGCGTGGCGCTGGCCGGCATCGCCGCGTTCTTCGTGCTGCCGGTGGCCCCGCTGCCGCAGGTCGACTACCCGGCGATCTCGGTGTCGGCCAGCATTCCGGGCGCGAGCCCGGACACGATGGCCAGCAGCGTCGCCACGCCGCTAGAACGCCGGCTCGGCACCATCGCCGGCGTCAACGAGATCACCTCCAACAGCGGCAGCGGCTCCACGCGCGTGAGCCTGCAGTTCGACCTGAACCGCGACATCGACGGCGCCGCGCGCGAGGTGCAGGCGGCCATCAACGCGTCGCGCGTCGACCTGCCCGCCACGCTCAAGAGCAACCCGACCTACCGCAAGGCGAATCCGTCGGACGCGCCCTGCATCATCCTGGCGCTGACCTCCAAGGCCCGCACGCCGCAGCAGATCTACGACGCGGTGTCCAACATCGTGCAGCAGAAGGTCGCGCAGGTCAGCGGCGTAGGCGACGTCGAGATCGGCGGCGGCTCGCTGCCGGCCGTGCGCATCGACCTGAACATGCTGGCGCTGAACAATCTCGGCATCCCGGCCGAGGACGTGCGCGCGGCCATCCAGGCCTCCGACGCGACGCGCCCCAAGGGCAGCATCGAGGACGACGTGCAGCGGCTGCAGATCTACACGGAGCAGCCTGGCCACACCGCCGCCGAATACCGCCCGCTGACGGTCGCGTGGCGCAACGGCGCCGCGGTGAAGTTGTCGGACGTCGCCACCGTCAGCGACGGGCCGGAGGACGTGCGCACGCTGGGCCTGTTCAACGGCAGCCCGGCGGTGGTCGTGCTCGTCACGCGCCAGCCGGGCGCCAACATCATCGACACGGTGGACGGCGTGCGCGCGCTGTTGCCGGAGCTCAAGGCGCAACTGCCCGAAGACATCGACCTGCAGGTGGCCTCCGACAGCACCAACTCGATCCGTGCCTCCCTGCGCGAGGTCGAATTCACGCTGATCATCTCGGTGGCCCTGGTCGTGCTGGTGGTCGGCGTGTTCCTGCACAGCCTGCGCGCCACGCTGGTGCCGGGCATCGCGACGGTGGTCTCGCTGCTGGGCACGTTCGGCGTGATGTACCTGCTCAACTTCAGCCTCGACAACCTCAGCCTGATGGCGCTGACGGTGGCCACCGGCTTCGTGGTCGACGACGCCATCGTGGTGCTGGAGAACACGAGCCGCCACATCGAGGCTGGCATGGACCGCTTCCAGGCCGCGCTGCTGGGCGCCAAGGAGGTCGGCTTCACGGTGCTGTCGATCAGCCTGTCGCTGATCGCCGTGTTCATCCCGCTGCTGTTCATGGGCGGCCAGCCGGGGCGCCTGTTCCGCGAGTTCGCGGTCACGCTGTCGGCCTCGGTGATGATCTCGCTGGTCGTCTCGCTCACCACCACGCCGATGATGTGCGCGTGGCTGCTCGATCGCAACAAGGATCGCGTCAAGAAGAAGCACAAGCCGGCCGGCCGCTTCACGCGCGCGACCGAAGGCGCCTTCGAGTGGCTGTTGCAAGTGTATGAACGCTCGCTCGACTGGGCGCTCGACTCCAGGCTCACCGTGATGCTGGTGCTCGCGGCGGTGGTCGCAATGAACGTGTGGCTGTTCGTGGTCGTGCCCAAGGGCTTCTTCCCGCAGCAGGATTCCGGCCAGCTCAATGGCGGGATGCGTGCCGACCAGAGCATCTCGTTCGACCAGATGCAGATCAAGCTGCGCCAACTGGTGGACATCATCCGCGCCGACCCGGCGGTCGACACCGTGGTGGGTTTCACCGGCGGCACGCGCGCCGGCGGCGGCTTCATGTTCATCAACCTCAAGCCGAAGAGCCAGCGCAAGGACGGCGGCCAGGCGGTGATCGCACGGCTGCGGCCGCAACTCGCCAAGGTGACGGGCATCAGCCTGTTCCTGAATCCGGTGCAGGATCTGCGCATGGGCGGGCGCCAGACCAATTCCACGTACCAGTACACGCTCAAGAGCGACAACCAGGCCGACCTCGCCAAGTGGGCGACCAAGCTGGCCGACGCGTTGAAGAGCGAGGACGCGCTGACCGACATCGACACCGACCAGCAGGAAAACGGCATCGAGAGCTACGTCACGATCGACCGCGACGCCACGGCCCGCCAGGGCATGACCAACAGGGACGTGGACAACGCGCTCTACGACATGTTCGGCCAGCGCCAGGTGGCCACGATCTACGACGCGCTGAACCAGTACCACGTGGTGATGGAGGCACTGCCCAAGTTCACGCAGAGTCCCGTGTCGCTGCGTGACGTGTTCGTGCCCGGCAACGGCGGCAATGCCGTGGCGCTGGCCGGTGCTGCAAGTGCGGCCGCCGCGGCCTCGACGCCCAGTGTCAGCGCGAATCCGGGCTCGCGCGACGCCTCCACGGGCGCAACCGTGAACACCAGCGCGACGACGATGATCCCGCTGTCGACGCTGGCGACGTTCACCGAAGACGCGGCGCGCTCCAGCGTGAACCACCAGGACGGCGAGCTCGCGACGACGGTGTCGTACAACCTGGCCGACGGCAGCTCGCTGTCGGATGCCAAGGAAGCCATCGAGCGCCAGGTCGCGGCGATCCACATGCCGATCAACGTGCGCGGCAGCATGCAGGGCACGGCCGCCGCGGCGCAGCAGAACAACAACCAGCAGCCGCTGCTGATCTTTGCCGCGATCGTGGTGATCTACATCGTGCTGGGCGTGCTCTACGAGAGCCTCGTGCATCCGCTGACGGTGCTGTCGACGCTGCCGTCGGCGGGCGTCGGCGCGGTGCTGGCGCTGATGATCTTCGGCATGGAGTTCTCGCTGATCGCGCTGATCGGGGTGTTCCTGCTGATCGGCATCGTCAAGAAGAACGCGATCCTGATCATCGACTTCGCGCTGGAGGCCGAACGCTCGCGCGGCCTGTCCGCGCACGACGCCGTGCGCGAGGCCTGCATGCTGCGCTTCCGCCCGATCCTGATGACCACGCTGGCCGCCGCCCTCGGCGCGCTGCCACTGGCGATCGGCTTCGGCGAGGGCTCCGAGCTGCGCCAGCCGCTGGGCATCGCGATCATCGGCGGGCTCATCGCCAGCCAGTTGCTGACCCTGCTGACCACGCCCGTGGTGTACCTGCTGCTGGACAGGCTGCGTCACCGCAGCCCCGACGAAAAGATGCTCAGTCGCCACGCCTCCGAACAGGAGACGGACGGCTCGGGCCAACCGCTTCCGCCCCACGCCGCATCCGCGGCCACAGGGAATTGATGATGACCGCCCTCACCTTCGCCCAGCCGCGACCCGCACGCGCCACCCTCGCGCTCGCCGCCCTGCTGGCACTTGGTGCCTGCACCTCGCTCGCACCGAACCAGAAGTTCGACGCACCGACCTCGGCCAAGTACCTCGAACCGCCGCCGGGCTGGATGGCCGCCGCCCCCGCCGACACGCTCACGCGCGGCCCGTGGTGGACGCTGTTCAACGACCCGGTGCTCGATCAGTTGGCGCCGCACGTCGCAGTGTCGAACCAGACCGTGGCCGCCGATGCGGCCGCGGTCGAGGAGTCGCGTGCGGCCGTGCGCGAGCAGCAGGCCGCGTTCTTCCCCACC
>Ga0302314_10022741_pt1 | contig 10269 bp, 11 predicted proteins | sample III_Palsa_N2_3_FD_200533 | JGI IMG/M metagenome (GOLD analysis project Ga0302314, IMG submission 200533) | Peat permafrost microbial communities from Stordalen Mire near Abisko, Sweden - III_Palsa_N2_3 | ecosystem: Environmental > Terrestrial > Soil > Palsa > Peat permafrost | place: Sweden... | reverse complement strand
GCGTAAAGATCATAATTCCTCGCTGCCCCTCAGGAGAGACACCCATGGCCGCCAAAGGCGCCGAAGCACTCAAGTCGACGGTTGAGCAGTTCACCACCGCCGGCAACCAAGCTTTCAAGGACTCGATCGAAAAGTCGCTGAGCACGCTCAGCGAAGCCAACGCCCACTCGAAGAAGAATCTCGAGGCGGTCGTCGCGTCCGTCACCGCCGCCACCAAGGGCGCGGAAGCCCTGGGCGCCCAGGCGATGGCCTATTCCAAGAAGGCCCTGGAAGACCAAGTCGCCGCGGCCAAGAACCTCGCCGGCGCCAAGAGCGTGCAGGAAGTGGTCGAGTTGCAGACCTCCTACGCGAAGTTCGCGATGGAGGCCTACATCGCCCAGATGAACAAGGCCTCGGAAACCGTCGCCGCCTCGGTGAAGGAAAGCTTCCTGCCCCTCAACGAACGCGTCACCGCCTTCGTCGAAAAGATGCAAGCCGCGCACTGATTTCAGGCGCAGCTCGAACGCGTTGAACGCGGCCTGGCGCAAGCCTGGCCGCGTTTTTCGTGCGCGCGGCTTTGCGCCACGCGGCAGGCGCGCTAAGCCGTCGGGCGATGTCCACGCCTGAAGACCGCCTCGCCAGCCTCGGCCTCGTCCTGCCCGACCCGGTGCGACCGGTGGCCAACTATGTGCCCTCGGTGCGTGCGGGCGATCTGCTCTACATATCCGGCCAGGTTTCCACCGATGCGGCCGGCGGCGTGCGCGGCGTGGTCGGCGAGGATGTCAGCCTCGACGAGGCCAAGCGGGCGGCGCGGATCTGCGGGCTGAACCTGATCGCCCAGATGAAGGGGGCGCTGGACGGCGACCTGACGCGGGTGCGACGCATCGTGAAGCTCGGCGGCTTTGTCCAAGCCGGACCGGGCTTTTTCGAGATTCCGCAGGTGGTCAACGGCTGCTCGGACCTGATGGTCGAGGTGTTTGGCGACGATGGGCGCCATGCGCGCTCCGCAGTCGGAGTCTATCGCCTGCCGCTGAACTTCGCCGTCGAGGTGGACGCCATCGTGGAGGTCCGGTGAAAGGCCAGTTCGGCGACGCCTGGGATCGGATCTTCGCGCCGGCGATCGCGCACCGCGGCCTGTGGTCGAAGGACGGGCCGCCGGAAAACTCGCTGGGCGCGTTCGAAGCAGCCTGCGAAGCCGGCTACGGCATCGAGCTCGACGTCCAGCTCAGCTCGGACGGGGAGGCGATGGTCTTCCATGACGGCAAGCTGGAGCGGCTGACAGGCCTGGAGGGCCGCCTCAGCGAGCATACCGCCGCAGATCTGGGTCAGATGAAGCTGCCCGGCGGCGAGGAGACCATCCCGACCCTGGCCGACACCCTGACCCTTGTCGGCCACCGCGCCATGGTGCTGATCGAGCTGAAGACGCCCTATGGCGAGGTCGGGCCGCTCGAGCAGCGCGTGCACGACATCATCATCGACCACAACGGCCCGCTCGCCCTGATCGGTTTCAATCCCTATTCCCATGCCTGGTACGCCGACCGGCACCCCAACATCCTGCACGGCCTTAACAGCTACGCCTACCGGGGCCCCGACACGGCGCGGATGGCGCCCGAGCAGCGCAAGAGCTTCGCGCGGTTGGAACAGGTCGCCATCGCCCGCCCGCACTTCCTCGCGCTCGGCCTCGACATGCTGCCGGATGCACGCGCCGACAAGTACCGCGAGGACGGCATGCCCGTGGTCGCCTGGACCACGCGGTCGCCGGGCGAGTGGGACGCGGTGAAGGGCCACTGCGACAACCACATCTTCGAGGGCTTCGCGGCCTGATGCCCCTGAAGGCGGAGGTCAGCGTCCACCGCCGCATCGCCGAGATCGGGCGTGACGCCTGGGACGCCTGCGCCGCCGCGCCCGACTACGCCGCCAACCCGTTCGTTTCCTACGACTTCCTCGATATCGCCGAAGAGTCCGGTTGCGCCGCGCCGCGCACCGGCTGGGCGCCGCAGCACCTCGCGGTGCGGGACGAGGCCGGAGCAGTGGCGGCGGTCGCGCCGCTCTATCTGAAGTCCCACAGCCAGGGCGAATACATCTTCGACCATAGCTGGGCCGACGCCTACGAGCGGGCGGGTGGCCGCTATTACCCGAAGCTGCTGGGCGCCGCGCCGTTTTCGCCGGTGACCGGGCCGCGGCTGCTGGTGCGCGAAGACATCGACCGCGACGCCGGCCGGCGGATGCTGCTCTCGGGCGCGATCACGCTTTGCGACCGGATGAGCGTCTCCACGTTCGGGGTCAATTTCCCCACCGAGGACGATTGGCGCTTCATGGGCGGGGAGGGGATGCTGCTGCGCCAGAACCAGCAGTATCACTGGCTGAACACCGGCTACGCGACCTTCGACGATTTCCTGGGTGCCCTCTCGTCGGGACGGCGCAAAACCATCCGGCGCGAGCGGCGCGACGCCGTGGCCGGCCTGGAGATACTGGCGCTGACCGGCGCCGACCTCACCGAGGAGCATTGGGACGCCTTCTTCACCTTCTACATGGACACCGGCGCGCGCAAATGGGGCCAGCCCTATCTCAACCGTCGCTTCTTCTCGCTGCTGGGCGAGCGGATGGCGGACCGGGTGTTGCTGATCCTGGCCCGGCGCGGCGGCCGCTGGATCGCCGGCGCGCTGAACCTGATCGGCGGCGATTGTCTCTACGGCCGCAACTGGGGCTGTGTGGAGAACGTGCCGTTCCTCCACTTCGAGCTCTGCTACTATCAGGCGATCGAATGGGCGATCGATCACGGACTCGCTCGCGTCGAGGCCGGGGCCCAGGGCCAGCACAAGATCGCCCGCGGCTACCTGCCGACCGCGGTCTATTCCGCCCACTTCATCACCGACCCGGCGCTGGCCAACGCCGTCGGGAGGTTTCTCGAGGCTGAACGGCGTGAGGTGCAGGGCGAGATGGATTGGCTGGCGGAGGAATATTCGCCGTTCAAGGCGGCGTGACAGTTACCGCCGGCACGGTTATGGCGAATAATTGCACACGTGACGGATGAATCCTGAGGGATTACCGTTTGCCTTGTGCATAGTGGCGTTAACCAAAATGTCGATTACGCCCACCCCGCTTGCCCACCTTCCGCTCGAGCACCGGCGGCTCGTCGTCCGCGGCGCCGAGGAAGAGTCGGTCACCGAAATCGAGTGGATCGAGCGGGCGATCGTCCTGCGCGCCGGCGAACAGGGCGTCACGGCGCATCGAGGCGAAAAGCACGACGCGGCGCGGCATCGAGTCCGGGCCGCCGGCGCACACGACGAGGCGATCCTCGAGGGAGTCTCGGCCGAGCACCGTGAACTCGTCAGCGCCGGCGCCGAGCAGGAGTCCGTCACCGCCAAGGAGTGGATCGAACGCGCCGTCGCGCTGAAGGCGGGTCATGCGCCGATGCGCCGGCATGAAGCGCGCGAGCACGCTCGCTCGGCCAGCCACGCGGCAGAGGAGGTGCGGCGAGAGGAGGTTCGGCGAGAGTCGGAGGAAGTCGACGCGCGACGCGCGGCACACCATGCGCCGCACCCTCGCCACGAGGAAACGCGATCCGAACGAGGGTTCTCGTCGTACCACTCGCATGTCGCCGCGCGGGCCGCGGCCGCCGAGGCGATGCCGCTCGATATCTGGATGGAGGAAGCCATCCTCGAACGCGCCGGTTACCGTGGCCGGGAAGCTGCCCGACCAGCCGCGCCTCCAGCGCCCTCGCCACCGCCGCCGCCACTCCTGCCGCCGACGCCTCATCCTCCGCCACCCGCGCCGGCGGTGTGGGAGACCGTTGTCGCCGGCGGCGGAGGGCGCGGTGGGCTGGTGATCGGGATACTGCTCGGGGTTCTGCTGGCGATCGTGCTCATCCTTTTCCTGTCGTGGATCCGCTCCGGCGGCGCCATCGCGGCGGGTGGCGGGTCGTCCGGCGGCGTGGCCATGGCGTCGGTCTCGATCCCGGCCGCGTACGGGTGGACCTACCCTAACCCGCCCGTCACGCCGCCAGCCCCGCCGGGGCCGAGCCCAACTCCCGAGCCACGCGACTCCAATCACACAACGACCCACTCCGATCACACCGAGACCGACACCAATCGCGCTGTGACCGACGGCGATCATGTGTCGGCTCCGGCCGCCAGGCCCGAAGTCGTCGTGAATGTCATCGAGCGCGATCGGGTCACCGTGCGCTCGCCAACGCGGCGAGCGCCGGGCCGCCGTTACGGTGACCGACCCCGCTATGGGTATGCCTATGACAACGGGGGCGGCCAACAATCGTCGGACTATGACTGGCGAAATGACGAGCGGCGGGCCTGGCCGTCCGGTTGCGGGTGCGACGCGAACAGCGGCCCGGCTGACGACGGATCGGGCGATCCACGTTAGCCTTCGGCCTGAGGCGCCTGGAATTACAAAACCCTAACTGGTGTCGCCGCGTTGGGGTGCTACGGCCGCTGAGGCAGCCATGGGAGGCGCTTCAGCATGCGAACGGCATTGATCGCGGTAATGAGCGCCGCAGCGCTCGGTGCGGCGGGTGTGGCGCAGGCGCAGACGACGGCCGACCAGGTGCTCGACGCCAACCGCGCCGCGAGCGACGGCGCGAGCTGGGCCGCCAAGGGCGCCGTCGAGGTCACCTACGCCTATTCGGGCCTGGGCATGACCGGCGTCGCCCGGTCCGCTTACGACACGCGCACCGGCGCCTTCGTCGACAGCCAGGATATCGGACCGGCCAAGGACGCCAGCGGGTTCGACGGGCAGGGCGCCTGGATGCAGGACATATCCGGCGCGGTGACGCCCCAGGCCGGCGGCGACACCTTGCCGCTGGCGGTCAACGAAGCCTATCGCGACGCCAATCTGTGGTGGCGCGCCGATCGCGGCCACGCGGTCATTGAGGCCCTCCCGCCACAGACCGATGGCGTCACCCATTTCGACGTCCTGCGCGTGACGCCGGCGGGCGGAAAGCCGTTCGAGGCCTGGTTCGAAGCAAGCACCCGCCTGCTGGCGCGGACCGTCGAGGTCCAGGGACCCCAGACCATCACCACCTTCTACAGCGACTACCGGCCTGAGGACGCCGTGCGGATGGCCGGCAAGGTGGTGATCGACGACGGCACCGGCGTGCAATTCCGCCAGACCATGACCCTGACGAGCGCCCATTTCGTTGCCGCGCGACCGCTCAGCGTCTATGCCGCGCCACACGTGACCCTGACCGATGGGCGGATCGACAACGCCGCTGGACGGACGACGGTGCCGTTCCAGCTGCTCAATAACCACATCTATCTGCAGGTGAAGGTGAACGGCAAAGGCCCGTTCCTGTTCATCCTCGACACCGGCGGTCACGACATCCTGATGCCGGACACGGCCAAGGCTCTGGCGGTCAAGTCTGAAGGCGATGCGCCGGGCACGGGCGCTGGCGAGGGGGTGGTGGACACCGGATTCGCCAAGCACGTCACGTTCCAGATCGGCGAGCTGACACTCGCCGACCAGACCATCACGATCGTGCCGATCACCTCGAAGGCGGTTGAAGGTTTCGATGAGCAAGGGATGATCGGCTTCGAGGTGCTGCGCCGGTTTGTCACCGAGATCGACTACGATGCGCGGACCGTCACCTTCATCGATCCGGCGCGTTTCGCGCCGAAGGACCAGGGAACGCCCGTGCCCTTCGTGTTCTACAGCCATCTGCCGCAGGCGACCGGCGCATTCGAGGGCATTCCCGGTAGCTTCGACATCGACACCGGCTCGCGCGACGAACTGACGCTCACCAAGGACTTCGCCGACTCCAACGGGCTTGCCGCCAAGCATCCAAAGGGCGTCGAGGCGGTCGACGGCTGGGGCGTCGGCGGCGCGTCGCGCTCCTATGTGTTGCGCGGCTCCGACCTGCGGCTCGGAACGGTGCGGATCGATGACGTCGTCACCGGCCTCGGCACGCAGAGCCACGGCGCCTTCGCCGACGCCAGCTATCAAGGCAATGTCGGCACCGCGCTACTGAAGCGGTTCGACGTGACCTTCGACTACGGCCATCGGGTTCTGTATCTGAAGCGGCTGGCTGAGCAGCCGATCGACACGGGCGTGTTCGATCGTGCTGGTTTCTGGATCAACCAGTCGGAGCACGGCTTCAAGATTGTCGACCTGACCGCCGGCGGCGCGGCGACTTCAGCCGGACTGAAGGTGGGCGACGAGATCACCGCCGTGGACGGGGTTCCAGCCGGCAATATTCAGCTCACGGACATTCGCCAGCGCCTGCGCGACCAGCCGGCCGGAACCGTGGTGCGGCTCGACGTCCTGTCGGGCGACGGCTCGCGGCCGGTCGCGCTCACCCTGAAGGATCAGATCTAGGCGCCGTCCCAGGCGGCCTTCAGCAGCGCCTCGATTTCCGCGTCGACGTCGGCCGCGGATGTCAGCAGCGTCCGCGCCTTCAGGCGTTCGGACCAGCTCTCGTTCTTCGGCGTTTCGAGTCTCGGGCTGGCGTCCGGTGTGACGGCGAGACCCAGCATCAGCTTGCCGCCCTTCACCGGCCGCGCCGCCGCGAACTGCACCTTACGCGACCAGGCCGTGTAGCTCTTGCGCGCGGTCTGCAGCACCTCGTTTGGCTTGCGCGCGGCGGCGTCGACCGCCTCGAAGATCGACTTCGAGGCCGGGTCGGTCCAAAGCGCGGCGATCAGTTCTTCGGGTTCGGTCCAGGCGCTGGAGGCGCCGAACGCCTCGTGCAGCACCTGCATGCCGTGGTTCTGCAGCAGGCCGTGGTTGTCCTTCAGCCATTTGAGCTGGGCGCGCTGGCCGGTCTCCGGGCACTGGCGGGCGATCGTCACCCATTCGTCCAACGTCTTGCCGGTGTTGCGCTCGAGGCTCGCCTTCACGGAGGCGAACCACTTCTGTTGGCGCTCGGTAAGGTTCGGTTCAGGCATGGTTTCGAGGCCCTCGGCTCTTTGCTAGGACGATAGCCGCGCAGGGAAGGAACGAAAAGTGAGCGACCTCGACGGCGAGTACGATCCGGACAATATCTTCGCCAAGATCGTGCGCGGCGACGCCCCGGCGGCGAAGGTGTTCGAGGATCACGACACCCTGGCCTTCATGGATGTGTTCCCGCAAGGTCGCGGCCATGTGCTGGTGATCCACAAGCGCGCCCATGCCCGCAATCTGTTGGATGTCGAACCCGAGGCGTTGCAGGCGGTGATCCTGACCGTGCAGCGGGTGGCGCGGGCCGTGCGCGCGGCGCTGAAGCCGGACGGTGTCTACATCGCCCAGTTCAACGGCCAGGCGTCGGGCCAGACCGTCTATCATTTGCATTTCCACGTCATCCCACGCTGGGCCGGCGAAGCGCTGGGACGTCACGGCGGCGGCAGGATGGCCGACATAGCCGAGCTCAGAGAGCTCGCCGAGGCGATCGCGCTGGAGATTGCGTGAGCGCGGCGCTTACCCTGCGCTTCGCCCGCCTCTCCGCAGAGCGCCATCGGTTCGAATATCGGCGCGCGGATGGGAGCGGGGAGGCGGTCGAAGCCGAGACCGCCGTTTTGATCCACGATCTGCTGCACTACGCGGTGGAAAGTGAGGCGGGGTTGAGGGGCTCATTCTACGGCATCCTGGACAAGATCGGCGGCTACGAGGAGCTATCCGTCACTGGCGGCGCTGCGCTGGGTGGCGAGATCGCGATCACCGACCGGGTCGTGGGGGCGATCGCGGAAGCGATGGCGGAGGAGGGCCTCGATGATGAGGCTTTCGTGGCGACGGTCTCGGAGAACCTGACACTCTACGGGGAACGCAATCCCCGCTGGCTCACGCCAGCCCTCATCCTGACGGCGAGGCGGCGGATGCGGACGCTCCGAGCCCGTTGGGAGGCGACGCCGGTCGGCGCGGCGCTGGAACTCGAATTTCCGCCTTCTTCCTGATGGGGAGGGCTGGCCGATCTCATCTTTTCGCCGCTGCAAAACGACCCTGACTCTGGCTGTCAGCACCGCAGTCTAGCTTGACGCCTCGTCTTCAGCCGAGGTTCCAATGTCTTCTCATAAGTCCGCACCTCCACTCGCGTCCTGGCTCGCCGTGGCCGCGCTCGCCGCGCCGCTGGCGGCCCACGCCCAGCCCGCGGTCGTTCCACCTCCGCCGCACCACGACGGCGCGCACGACTTCGATTTCCTGCTGGGCGACTGGAAGGCGCATGTGTTGCGCCTGCCCGACCGGCTGGTCGGCTCGACCGCCTGGATCGAATACGACGGCATCTCGCGCCACCATTCGGTGCTGAGATCGAGCGCCAACTTCGAGGAATTCGAGGTCGAAAGCCCGGCGACCCATGCGCGCATCAAGGCGCAGACGCTGCGGCTCTATGACCCCGTCTCGCAGCAGTGGAGCATCTACGGCCTGGACGTCGACAACGGCTCACTCGGCTTGCCGGCGACCGTTGGTCAATTCGACGACGGGGTGGGCCGCTTCTACGACCACGAGGCTTGGAAGGGCCGCATGGTCCTGGTTCGCTATCAGTGGACCCATGCCGGCCACGACCACGCCCGCATGGAGCAGGCCTTCTCTGCCGATGGCGGCAAGACCTGGGAGATCAACTGGATCTGCGAACTCACCCGCGACGGCGCTTAAGGTCGACGTCGCGCGCGGCCCTTGAACCGACGCACCCACGCTCTGTAGTCTGGGCGCAGCTTCCGGTTGTTCGGAGCGAAGGGGGGAGTGATGAGTGACCACGCGGGGGCGCCGGCAAGCGCGCCACTATTCCAGGAGATCAAGACCGGGCCGCCGGAGCGGACCTACCCGTACAAGCGGTTGTCGTTCCTGACTTACCTTGTGACGACGTTCGCGACCCTGAACTGCCTTTCGATGGTCGTTCAACTCTTCGCCCTGTTCGGCCAAGGGAGCCTGCTCGCGCGCATCGCCCAACATGCCTTTGCATCGCACGACGCCATGGTCGATGCGGCGCTCGCCAGTGACCGGTTCGTTGGGATCGTAGCGGCCCTGTCCGTGCTGACGCTTCTCGCGACCTATATCAGCAGCGGATTCTGGATCTACCGCGCCGCGGCGAATGTGCGCGCGCTGGGCGCCAGGGGCCTTGAAACTTCGCCGGGCTGGTCGGTGGGCTGGTACGCGGTGCCCTTCATGGCCCTGTTTCGCCCATATCAGGCCATGGTGCAGATATATCAGGCGAGCGTTTCACCGATGCGGTGGCGTCTGGAACGCGCGCCGCCGCTGTTGCCGATCTGGTGGGCCGCCTGGATTGTCTGCGGCCTCGCAGGTTACGCCGTCTCGGTGATGGCCCGCTTGGATCGTTCGCTCCCGTCACTGCGGTTCTGGACGAATTTCCAACTGGTCGACATCTGCATCGACATCGCCGCTGCTGTCCTTTTCCTGCTGGTCGTCTGGAGCGTATTTCGCGCGCAAAAGGCGTCTCGGGTGAGCATGATTGACGTTGCCACGGTATTCGCCTGATCGCTCAGGCTTGTTCTCCCTCCCCGGTGAGGGGGAGGGAGAACAGGTCGCTAGTCCGCCAGCACCGGCTCGCCCGGCTCCACGAGTTCCGGCGGATGGGGTTCGCCCGGCGGGGGCTCTTCCACGTCGGTCTCGAACTCGAAGGCGATCTTGCCGTCCTTCAGCACCACCTTCACGTGGCCGCCCTTGGAGAGTCGGCCGAAGAGGATGTCGTCGGCGAGCGGCTTCTTGATCTGCTCCTGGATCACCCGGGCAAGCGGCCGGGCGCCGTAGAGCTCGTCGAAGCCGTTCTTGGCCAGCCAGTCCAGCGAGTCGTCCGAGGCCTCGATGGTGACGTGGCGATCGGCGAGCTGGGCTTCGAGCTGCAGCACGAACTTCTGCACCACCAGCCGGATGACTTCCGGCGTCAGCGGCTTGAACGGCACGGTGGCGTCGAGGCGGTTGCGGAACTCCGGCGTGAACAGCTTCTTGATCGCCTCGTCGTCGGCGCCTTCGACCTTGCCGCGGCCGAAGCCGATCGAGTTGCGCTGGGCGTCGGAGGCGCCCGCGTTGGTGGTCATGATCAGGACCACGTTGCGGAAGTCGACCTTCTTGCCGTTGGCGTCGGTGAGCGCGCCGTGGTCCATGACCTGCAGCAGGATGTTGTAGACGTCCTGGTGCGCCTTCTCGATCTCGTCGAGCAGCACGACCGCGTGCGGGTGCTGGTCAACGGCGTCGGTGAGCAGGCCGCCCTGGTCGAAACCCACATAGCCCGGAGGCGCCCCGATCAGGCGGCTGACGGTGTGGCGCTCCATGTATTCCGACATGTCGAAGCGCAGCAGTTCGATGCCAAGGGTGGCGGCGAGCTGGCGGGCGGTCTCGGTCTTGCCGGTGCCGGTG
>Ga0302314_10022739_pt1 | contig 10270 bp, 9 predicted proteins | sample III_Palsa_N2_3_FD_200533 | JGI IMG/M metagenome (GOLD analysis project Ga0302314, IMG submission 200533) | Peat permafrost microbial communities from Stordalen Mire near Abisko, Sweden - III_Palsa_N2_3 | ecosystem: Environmental > Terrestrial > Soil > Palsa > Peat permafrost | place: Sweden... | reverse complement strand
AACGACGCTACCAGATTCGGCTTCTACTTAGTCGCACAAATAACGTGGACGATACCCGGCGAGTTCGACGCATTCCGCGTCGCGCGGGGACCGTTGGCGAAGGCATCGGAAACCGATCGGCCGGTGGGACCTTGGACGACATGCAAAGCAAGCGAGCGAGGCGTTTGGGACGACAATCCTGAAGTTTGCGGCGGGCGACACGATCGACGCTGCCTCGGTGATCTCACAGGCCAGGGCGACGCTGAATTTCACCCAGAACGGAAGCGGCGGCACACTGGCAGTTTCGGACGGCGTGCACACCGCGCTGTTCGGCCCGCAGGGCACTTACACAGCCGGTAACTTCGACATGACAGCCGGCGGCCACGGCGGAACCGGTATCACGTTTTCCTGAGTCGGCCAAGCATGGTAGCGCCAGCGTGGCGTAGGTTGTTGCGATGCTCGCCGAAACATGTCGCGGCGGACATCACCGTCCCCGACACCGATGAGCATAGCGGCACGACCGTCCGGCTCAGCGATCACCGCGCCGAAGCCAGCGCCGCCACCAGTACCGGGTCGGCGCGGTACTGCTGCGGGTACAGGTGCTTCAACGCGTCAATCTTCGGCAGATCATTGTAAGCGATGTAGGGGTTGGTCGGATTTCGCGTCAGGTAATCCTGGTGATAGGATTCCGCCGGATAGAAGGTGCGATCAGGCTCGACGCTGGTCACGATCGCTGCGTTGAAGGCATGCGCCTGATCGAGCTGCGCGATGTAAGCCCTGGCAACGCGGGCCTGCTCCGCGTTCATCGGGAAGATAGTGGAACGATATTGCGTGCCGGTATCGGGCCCCTGCCGATTGAGCTCCGTCGGGTCATGGGCGACAGAGAAATAGATCTGCAGAAGACGGCCGTAGCTGATCTTCCTGGGATCGTACGTGACTCGGACCGATTCCGCGTGCCCGGTAGCGCCGGTGCTGACGACCTCGTACTCCGCTGTCGCCTTGGCGCCGCCGGTGTAGCCGGAGACGGCACTGGTGACGCCTACGACATGCTGGAAAACACCCTGCACGCCCCAGAAGCATCCGCCGGCGAACACGGCGACCTGGGGCGCCGTCTGTCCGGCCGGCTCGTCGAGCACGGGCGGCGGGATCACGCGTGCGTCTTCCGCGGCAGATGGTGCGCCCTTCAGTCCGACCATCGCCAGTACCAGGAGCGCGGCGACGAACAAGACGGCACCGGCGTTCCATAGGCGGCGTTTCACGATCGGGTTCTCGGATAGGTGGAGCATTGACGATCTTTCATGTCAGCCGAGGGTTGATGCAACGTTGGCACGCCGAGGTCGAGCAACTGACGTTCGAACGTGACACCGGCAATGGGTCAGCACGCAGGTGTCAGGCTGTCACGGGTTTGCACCCCAGGGCGGCCCCGTTCACACAATATCGCAGTCCCGTTGGCTTGGGACCATCATCGAACAGGTGGCCGAGATGGCCGCCGCAGCGGCTGCAGTGGACCGCCACCCGGACCATGCCGAAATCAGTATCGCGTGTCGTGCTCACGGCACCATCCAATGGCGTCCGGAAACTTGGCCATCCGGTGCCGCTGTCGAATTTCGTGGTCGAGGCGAATAGATCGCTATCACAGCCGGCGCACGTAAAGGTGCCTCGGCGCTCCTCATGCAGAAGTGGGCTGCTGAACGGGCGCTCGATCTCACTCTGACGCAGCACTGCATACTGGACCGGTGTCAGCCGCTTGCGCCACTCCGCATCGCTATGGGTCACCTCGAGAACGAGTCAGCGGCGCGCGACCTGGTGGAACGCCATGAGGCGCCAGATACCGCCGCCAGGGCAATGCCCCCGCCTGCCAACAGAAGGCGTCTTTTCAACATGCTGCAGCTCCTTCGTTCGGACGTGCTTCGGCGCATAGATGATCATGGGATGCGGGGATCATGGGACACTGGTGTGGGACACTGGAGACTGCGCTATGTTACATCGGGAGCAATGAAAGTTGCGCGCGTGTTGGTTGAGTACCAACCCAGCCACCTCATGGACAATGTGAAAGCGCCGACGCCGGAGGGCACGCGCTCCGCTTCCAGGGAGCTCACGAGCAACTGGACCGCCACGTGGGTCGACCGGGGTAAACTGTCTCGGGCGGATCGGCGAGCCGCTCTGGACCACGGCCGCCCAACGGGTCAGGACCGGGGCGCCGTCGACGCGGATCGGGAGTGGTGCGGCCGTACCTACTCGGACCGTATCGCACGCAAGCACTACAGGATGTCGTCGCGGAGACAGGCCTTGCTATGCCCGGGGCCAACCTCAACGAGCGTCGGAACGGTGATCGCACACTGCTCAATCGCGTATTGGCAGCGCGTGCGGAACACGCAACCGGAGGGTGGTGCGAACGGGCTTGGAATCTCGCCGAGCAATCCCGCTTGACGATGGCGGCGCGCCGGGTCCGGCGTTGGTGCCGCTTCAAGCAGCGCCACGGTGTATGGGTGCTGCGGCCGTCGATACAATTCGCGGCTCGGCGCGATCTCCATCACGCGGCCGAGGTACAGCACCACCACACGGTCGCTCATGTACTGCACCACCGCCAGGTCGTGCGCGATGAACAGCATGGCCAGGCCGAGCGATTGCTGCTGATCGAGCAGCAGGTTCAGGACCTGTGCCTGCACCGAAACGTCGAGTGCGGAGACCGGCTCGTCTGCCACGACGAACACCGGATCGACCGCGAGCGCGCGTGCTATGCCGATGCGCTGGCGTTGTCCGCCGGAGAATTCGTGCGGGTAGCGCTCCATTGCGTCGTGCGGTAGGCCGACACGCTGCAGCATCTCGGCGACGCGTTCGTCACGGTCGCGCGCGGTGCCGATGCCGTGGATGACAAGCGCCTCCTTGATCACGTCGCGGATCTTCAGCCGTGGATTGAGGCTGGAATAGGGATCCTGGAAGATCATCTGCATGCGCCGGCGTAACGGACGCATTACCGCGCGATCGAGCTGCGTGATGTCGATGCCGTCGAATCGGACAGTGCCGCCGGTCGGTCGCAGCAGGCGCAGGATGGCTCGCCCGGCGGTGGTCTTTCCGCTGCCGGATTCGCCGACCAAGCCGAGAACCTCGCCCGGCTTGATCGTCAGGCTGACATTGTTTACTGCGCGCAGTCCGTTGATCGTGGAGCGGCGGAATTGCCCGCCGCGTATCGGAAATGTCACCTCCAGCCCGATTGTTTCGACCAATGGCGGTTCCGCCGGCGGCGTATCGACCAGTGGCGTTTCGCCTGTTGTGGTTTTGCCTATTGGGGTTTCGACCCTCGGTGTCATCATGCGTTGCGCCAGTGGTGGCAGCGCACATCGTGGCCGGGCAGCGCTGGCTCGATCGGTGGAGCGGTGTGGTGGCAGAGCTCCGTGGCGCGCGGGCAGCGTGGCGCGTAGGCGCAGCCGGGCGGCAACGCGGCGGCGGAGGGAACCTGGCCCGGGATGGCGGCGAGGCGATGCGCCGGATCGCGGCCGCCGCCTGCGACGTGCGGGATGCTGGCGAGCAGCGCGATGGTGTAGGGATGCAGTGGCCGCGCGAATACGGCGGCGACCGTGCCCTGTTCGACGATGCGGCCGGCGTACATCACGGCGACCCGGTCGGCGATTTCCGCAACCACGCCGAGATTGTGCGTGATGAACAGCACGCTCATCGCCAGTTCCGCCTGCAGGCCGCGCATCAGGTCGAGAATCTGCGCCTGGATCGTTACATCCAACGCCGTGGTCGGTTCGTCCGCGATCAGCAGCGACGGATGGCAGGCGAGCGCCATGGCGATCATCACCCGCTGGCGCATGCCGCCCGAGAGGCGATGTGGATATTCCGCGGCGCGCAGTGCGGGGTCGGGAATCCTGACCCGAGCCAGCATGTCGATCGCATGGCGCCACGCCGCGCCTCGGCCCAGGCCGCGATGCGCGCGTGCGACCTCGGCGATCTGCTCGCCCACCGTCAGCAGCGGATTGAGGCTACTCATCGGCTCCTGGAAAATCATGCCAATCTCGTTGCCGCGGATCCGCCGCATCGCGCGCTCCGGCAGGGACAACAAGTCACGGTTCCGGAACATGATGCTGCCGGCGGTGATCTCGCCCGGCGGGCTGGGGATCAGGCGCATGATCGATAGCGAGGTGACCGACTTGCCACTGCCCGATTCACCGACGATCGCCAATGTCTCGCCGCTGTGCAGCACGAAACTGACGCCGTCCACTGCGCGGGCAATATCGTCGCCGGAGCGGAATCGGGTGTGCAGATCGGTGACCGAGAGCAGGATGTCATCGTGCGTTGCCAGCGCTGCAACTTTCGTGTCGAACGGCGCGGCCTTCGTGCCCGGTGGCGCAGCCTTGGTGTTGGTCGACGCAACCTTCATGTCAGCCGACGCAGCCGCGGATCCAGCGCGTCGCGCAATCCGTCGCCGACCATCTGCAACGACAGCACGGTCAGCACAATGCACAGGCCGGGTGCCAGGATCAGCCAGCTCGCCCCCTGCATGTATTGCTGCGCGGAGGCGATCATGTTGCCCCAGGTTGGGGTCGTGGGCGGCACACCGGCGCCCAGGAAGGACAGCGCCGCCTCGGTCAGAATCGCCGAGGCGAAGATGAAAGTTCCCTGCACCAGTAATGGTGAAACGAGATTAGGTAGCAGATGCACCAGCATCACGCGCCGGTCAGTGGCACCAAGCGCCTCGGCGGCCTCGATGTATTGCAATTCGCGCAGCACCAGCGTGCCGCCGCGGGCCACACGCGCGACACGCGGCGTATAGACCGTTGCGAGAGCGATCACCACGTCATAGGCCGAGGCACCCAGCGCGGACATCAGCGCGATCGCCAGCAGGATGTCGGGGAACGCCATCAGCGCATCGGTCACCCGCATCAACAATCCGTCCAGCCGTCGAATGTAGCCCGCGACGACGCCAAGGATGGTGCCGCAGACCAGAGAGAGCAGCACCACGAACAGGCCGACGGTCAGCGACAGGCGCGCGCCGTAGATACAGCGCGTCAGCACGTCGCGGCCGAAATCGTCGGAGCCGAACCAATGGCGGGCCGACGGTGGCGCGAGGCGATGCGCGATGTCCATGCGTTGCGGTGCATAGGGCGCGATCCACGGGCCGGCGATCGCACAGAACACGACGACGCCCAGGACCATCAGGCTAAGCACGACGAGGCGCCGGCGCACCATGCGACCCAACAGCGCCCGGGCCGGCGAGATTGACCGCTGCGACCGAAGCACGCCGGCGACCGTATCGCCCATCAGTAGCGCACCCGCGGATCGAGCACGGCATACAGCAGATCGATCCCAAGATTGATCAGCACGTAGACGCCGGAAATCACCAGCAGGGCACCCTGGATCACCGGATAGTCGCGCCGCAGCACAGCCGAGACGACCAGGTTGCCGACCCCGGGCAGTGCGAATACCGTTTCGGTAACGATGGCCCCGCCGATCAATCCGGCAACGGTCAAACCGATCACCGTCAGCACCTGGGTACGCGCATTGCGGAACGCGTGCTTGATGATCACGGTCACCGGATGCAGCCCCTTGGCGCGAGCGGTGCGCACGTAGTCCTCGTGCAGCACGTCGAGCATGCTGGTGCGGGTGAAGCGAATGATCAGCGCCGAGTTCGGTACGCCGACGGCGATGGCGGGCAGCACAAGATAGCGCAATCGCTCGAGCAGGCCGGCCCCAGGGGGACCGTAGCCGGCGACCGGCAGGACGTGCCACCGCACGGCCAGGTACTCGATCAGCGTCAAGCCGATCCAGAAGCTCGGCAGGCTCGCCGCCGTCATGGAGAATGCCGTCACCACCTGGTCGGCCATGGTGCCGCGCCTGGCCGCGGACAGCACGCCGATCGGCACGCCTAGCAGCGTGGCGAGACCCGCCGCCATCAGCGTGAGCTGGATGGTCAGCGGCGCGCGTTCGAGCAATGCCTGCGTCACACTGCGACCGAGAAAGATCGAATCACCGAGCCGCAGCACCGCGACGGAGCGCAGGAAGTCCAGGTACTGCATCGGCAATGGCGCATCGAGCCCGAGCCGGGCGCGCAGGGCCGCGATGTCGGCGGCGGTCGCATCGGACCCCAGCATCACCGCGGCAGGATCACCCGGGATGACGTGGGAAATCACAAAGACGATGCTCGTCACGATGAACATGACCACCACCATCCCGGCAATGCGTCGCAGGACGTACTCCGTCATGTGGTCGCGCTTCGCGTCTCCCCGCGGTTAGGTCCGGCCAAGTGTAGTCTCGGCTAATCGAATGCGCGATAGTCGGAGAACGGACATGGAGGGGAAGATGTATCAATGGGCCAGGTTCCATCGTCGCGCACTGCTGGCCGGTGGCGCCGCGGCGTTGTTGCCCTGGGTTGGCAGCCGGGCGCAGTCTGCCTCGGCCGCCAGTTCCATTACGATTGCGACCGTCGGTGATCCGGGCTCGCTCGATCCGATGCCGTTCACGGCGGACCTGGTGTCCGAAATCGATCAGCACATCCACGAGACGCTGTACATCTTCGATCCCAACCTGCATTTCTTTCCGCTGCTGGCCTCGGCACTGCCGGAGATATCCGCGGACGGCAAGGTGTACACCATCAAGCTGCGGAGCGACGCGCGGTTCCACGACGGCACCACGATGGGCGCCGATGACGTGGTGACGTCGCTGCAACGGTGGATACGGCTGTCGCCGCGCGGCCGCTCGATCGGTGACTTCGTCGGAACCATTGAGGCCAGCAGCCCAAGCAGCGTGGTGATGACGCTGAAGCGGCCTTATGCGCCGATGCTGGCGCTGCTCGCCTACCCCAATGGGGCCGCGGCGATCATGCCCAAACGGCTGGCGACAGCGCCGGACCCGTTGAAGGAATTCATCGGCACCGGGCCGTACAAGCTGATCCAGTATCAGCCCGATCAGTATATCAGGCTAGCCAAGGTGCCCGATTACGTCTCGCCGCCCGGCCCCGCCGACGGTTATGCCGGGCGGCGGCAGGCGCTGATCGACGAGCTGCGGTTTGTTCCGGTGCCCAATCCGGTCACCCGCGTGGACGGACTGCTGAGCGGGGAGTACCATTTCGCCGATCTGCTCACACCAGAGGCCTACGCGCGGCTGGCCAACCAGGCCAACGTGAAGCAGGGACTGGTCAATTCGCCGAACGCCAGCAACATGATCTTCAATACCAGGGCGGGCGTGCTGAGCGACCCGCGGCTGCGGCGCGCCGTCCGCTATGCGATCGTGCCATCCGACATGCTGGCCGCTGCATTCGGTTCGCCGCCGCTGTGGCACCTGGAAGGCTCGATCTATCCGAAGGGCACCGATTATTACGATCCGGAGACGCCGGATTATAACGTCCACGATCCGGACAAGGCGAAGGCGCTGATGAAGCAGGCCGGCTACGACGGCAAGCCGATCCGCTTCCTGGTCACCACCCAATACGACTACATGTTCAAGATCGGCCAGGTCGCGCAGGCGCAGTTGGAGGACGTCGGCTTCAAAGTCGATGTGCAGGTGATGGACTGGGCAACGCTGCTGCAAAAGCGCACCAATCCTGCCCTGTGGGAGGGGTTCATCGCCTCGCACAGCCTGGTAGCCGACCCGACGCTGATCACCATCATGAACCCGAGCTATCCGGGCTGGTGGGATTCGCCGGATAAGCGCGCTGCGCTGGATATCTTCGTGACCGAAACGGATCCGGCCAACCGCATGGCGGCCTGGCGGCAAATCCAGGCGATCTTCTATCGCGACGTACCGACGATCAAGCTGGGCGAGTTCCTCCAGCTCTACGGCATTTCGAGCAAGCTAAAGGGATACACCCCGCTGGCGTGGCCGTGCTTCTGGAATGTCGGGCTCACGGCCTGACGACATCTCCGTCACGCTCCGACGTGACGGAGATGGTGATGCCGCCTAGGTCGTCAGCTTTGTGTTCCAGAAGGCCGGCCAGATGCCGGGATAATAACCGGTCATGCGCTTGCTGGCGCCGAACGTCGTGAAGCCGGCACCGACCTTCACCGTCGGCACGTCGATGTAGAACTGCGCTTGCAGTTTGTGCCACAGCGGTATCCGCTTTGCCGTATCGCTCTCGGTCACGAATTCCTGCAACAGAGCGTGCTTGTCGGGCGTATCCCACCAGCCCGGATAGCTCGGGTTGAACACCGTGATCGAGGACGGCTCCGGTACGACGCCATGGCCGGTGACGAAAGCATCCCACTCGTCCGGCTTCTGCCGACGTTGCAGGATCGTTGCCCAATCGGTGACCACGAGATCGACCTTGAACCCGGCCTCGGTTAGGTTGGCCTCGATCACCTGAGCGGTCTTGTACTGATAGTCGTATTGCGTGCTGGTCAGGATCCTGATCGGTTCGCCCTTGTAGCCTACCTGTTTCAGCAGTCCGGCCGCCTTGGCGGTGTTCGCCTGATTGTAGCCCGGCGCAACGGCATCGAACCACGCGGTGCCCTTTGGATAGATCGATCCTTCCGGTACCCACAACGACTGCTCGCCGAATGCCGCCGTCAGGGCGTCGGTGCAGTTGATCGCTGCCTGCGCGGCGCGGCGGATCAGCACGTTGCTCATCACGCCCTTCTTATTGTTCATGATGAACAGCACCCAGAGCGCCGCTGTCAGAACGCCGGGCACCACGTCCGGTTTGCCATGCAGACCGGCATAGCTTTCCGGGGTCAGGTTGTCCGCCCAATGATACTGTCCGGCCAGCAACCCGTCCGCACGCGTGGTCGGGTTAGGCGTGGGCAGGAACCGGATCTCGTCGACCAGTGCTTCCCTCCGGCCGACATATCCGCTCGTCGTTCCCGGCGGGGAGACATATCGCGCGAATTTGCCGACGCGCACCCAGGTGTCCGGCTTGTACTCGATGAACTTGAACGGACCGGTGCCGGTAAAATCCTTCAGCGGGTCGGGCGCGGAGGCAATGCGCTTCGGCATGATCTGCGGCGATCCGTTGGGGAACGCCAACAGGTTGACCAGCGGCGAATAGGGTTGCTTCAGCACGATCTCGACCGTCAAGGGATCCTTCGCCGATATCGACTCGAGGAAAGCCCAGGGGGTTCGTCCGCGCGGCGACAGCCGGCCCCAGCGCTGCAGCGACGCCACCACGTCATCGGCGTTCATCGTGCTGCCGTCGTGATACGGCACGCCGCTGCGTAGTTTGATGACGTAGCGCTTGCCGCCGTCGGTAATCTCCGGCAGTTCGGCAGCCAGCAACGGCGCGATGCCGTAGTCGGGGCCGAAGATATACAGCGTCTCATAGAAAAGCTGAGTGATTTCCGACAACAGATCGGAGGTGACCGGCGTGGGATCGAGCGGACCGGGATCCCCGCTTGTCGCAATGTTCAGTACGCTGGCGGACTGTGCCCGCGCGTGCAGGGCGGGTAGTACCGTGCTGGCGGCGGCGCCAATCAGCAGGGCGCGACGCGACGGCGCGATGGCATGGTCCATTGATGTTTCTCCCGACGTTCCGGTTATTATGGTTGCCAAAGCATGGCAACATCGCCCGCGTATGGCAACGAGGATCACCCCGAGCATGGACCTCCCATCGGACACTGTCGACTTTCTGATCGTCGGCGGTGGGTCGGCCGGCTGTGCGCTGGCATCCCGCCTGAGTGAGGATCCCGCTACGCGCGTGTTGCTGGCCGAGGCCGGGCGCGATGTTACGCCGGCCGCTATCCCGCCGCTGCTAGCATCGCCTTAGTCTTACTGAGTCGCAAGAAAACTATGATGAGGCAGATAGCGCTTGGTACGACGCGATTGCGGGTTGGTAGCAGTGGAGATTCGAACCTTCCGGGAGGGATGGGATGGATCTTCATGATGGGCCGTGGACGGAAGCACGGTTCCGCGCCTACGCGGCAGACCTGGCGTCGGTGCTGGACCATGCCGACCGGATCAGACCATTCGCGGACTATTATGTCGGGCTGCTGTGCGCCGAGGGCCGCAAGAGCATCGAACCATTGGCGGCGGTGACGGCGCCCGAGCGCACCGCGGCACAGCACCAGTCGCTGCTGCATCTTGTGGCGCAAGCACCCTGGTCTGATCAGGCGGTACTGACCCGTGTGCGTGAGCGGGGACTGCCATCGATCACCCGAGACGAGCCAGTCCAGGCCTGGATCATCGATGACACCGGCTTTCCGAAAAAGGGCAGCCACTCGGTCGGTGTGGCCCGGCAGTATTGCGGCCAGTTGGGCAAGCAGGACAACTGTCAGGTAGCGGTAAGTCTGTCGGTGGCCACCCATCAGGGCAGCTTGCCTGTGGCCTACCGATTGTATCTGCCAAAGAACTGGGCCGACGA
>Ga0302314_10022738_pt1 | contig 10270 bp, 11 predicted proteins | sample III_Palsa_N2_3_FD_200533 | JGI IMG/M metagenome (GOLD analysis project Ga0302314, IMG submission 200533) | Peat permafrost microbial communities from Stordalen Mire near Abisko, Sweden - III_Palsa_N2_3 | ecosystem: Environmental > Terrestrial > Soil > Palsa > Peat permafrost | place: Sweden... | reverse complement strand
GCCGCCGTGGTGCTCGACCACGTCCTGGGCATCAGGCAGGCCGCCGAGGCCGAGGTGCCGGAGGCCGACTCGGTGCTGACCGGGACGGCGGCCGAGTGAGCCGCCAGATCAGGCTGACACCGAACCTGCAGGACCTTCCGGGAGAACCTCGGCGTCGCCTGACGCCGTCCGATGCGAGAGGCAGCGCATGACCGACATCGACGCACCCCGGTTCCGGCTGGGGTTCCTCACTCATGTCCAGGGGCGCGACCACGACCCGGCCGCCATCTACCGCAACGCCGCGGAGCTGTTCGTCGCCGCCGACGAACTGGGCTTCGACGTCGGCTGGGTCGCCCAGCACCACGCCCCGCTTGGCGGGCACGGCGGGCTGCCGTCGCCGTGGACGTTCCTAGCGAACGTCGCCGCCCGGACGACCCGCATCCGGCTTGCCACGGCGATCACGATCCTCCCGCTGGAGGACCCGCTGAGGCTGGCCGAGGACGTCTCGCTCGTCAACACGATCAGCGGCGGACGGGTGGAGATTGGCGTTGGCAGCGGCGGCAGCAAGATTGAGTACGCGGCCTTCGGACGCGACATCGAACGCAAGAGGGAGCTGACCACCGAGGGACTCGCCGTGCTGACCAAGGCACTGGCCGGTGAGGAGGTCGGCACTGCCGGATTCCGCATCCAGCCGCCGCCCGGCGACTTCTCCGACCGGATCTGGCAGGGCGTCTTCAGCGCCGGCGGGGCGCAGTACGCCGCGGCGTCCGGCTCGAACTTGCTCCTGAACCGCGCCGCCTACGGCTACAACGAGCCTACCGACGAGGTACAGCGACCCTGGGCCGACGCGTACCTCGCGGCGTGGTCGCAGCCGCGGCGTCCCCGCATCGGGCTGTCGCGCTTCGTCTTCCCCGCCAAGGACCGCAAGACCGCGTTGGATATCATCGGCGCCGACGTCCTCGGCGCAGCGCGGCGGATGAGTTCGGAGCTGGGCTTCCCGGCCGACCTCGACACTGACGAGGCGCTGCGGCGCTTCCACTCCTTCTACGGCCACCCCGACGAGGTCATCGCGGCCTTGCAGAACGAGAAGGTGCTGCCGGTGGCCACAGACCTCATTACGCAGTTCAACCCCGCGATCGTCGACCACGACAACGCCATCCGAGCCCTGGAGCTCATCGCCACGGAGATCGCGCCGGCGCTGGGATGGAAGCCCGCCGGGTAGACCGACCTCCACTGACAGGAGTGAGATCGTGAGTGACTATCTGGACTTCGCCGCCCCCCAGGGGCTGCGCGTGCGCGGGACGCGATCATCTCAAGCCACCGGCCAGGCTCTGCCCGCCGTACCTGTCGGCGGCCAGCACGCCGGCGGTCAGCGGGCGCAGGACGCCGAGATGGTCAGCGCCTGACGGCGTAGGTCAGCTCGGCGAACGCCCCGGCCTGCCGCGCTCCGGTCAGCGTGAGATGCTGCGCGCGGATCGTGCGGGGCAGCAGCGGAGCCCCGCCGTCCAGGGCAACAGGAGCCACCGTCAGCCTGATCTCGTCCAGCAGCCCGGCATCGTGGAACTGCCCGGCCAGGTCGCCGCCGCCGACTACCCAGATCGCCCGCTCTCCGGCTGCCGTTGAGATCGCCGGGAAGTGGTCAGTGACCTTGCCCGATGCAAAGCGGACGTCTGCGGCCTCCGGGCGGGGAAGCGACCTGGTAGTGAATACGAACGTGGGCCGGTCCCCGTAGAAGACCTTCCACTTAGCTGGCTCGTGGATCAGGTTCTCCTCGCGGAGGACCCATTCGTAGGTCGTTGAGCCGGAGACCAGCACGCCGACGCCCTGCATGAACTCGCCGTGATCCGGAGCGCCGTCGTGCGGCACCTCAAACAGCCATGACAGCGAGTCCGTCGGGTCGGCGATGAAACCGGTAAAGGAGGTCGCGGTGTTGTAGATCACCTTCGGCACGCCGCAAGAGTACCGCCCCGGCTGCCGACGCCGCTTGGGCACCGTATGCCTTGGCCTCCAGACGCTGCCCTGCGGCCCTGGCTATGACATGGTCACCGGCCTTGGGTCGCCCGGCCCGGCGTTCTTCCGCTCGTTCGGCTCGCGGCCGAGGTACCGGATCTGGTCGACCCACCTGGCCTACTGCGCATTCGCCGACCGCGAAGAGGACCTGCACGAGGTCGCGCGCCGCACCCGCGAGGTCCTTGGCTTACGGCGTTACGGTTTGCGCGCCACGCCGCCGTAGCAGTTCACCTCGGCCGGCGTCGGGCGCGGCCCCGGGTCGGTCGGCCGCCATTCCGACACGAGCACCACACCGGGCGGCACGAGCTCAAGGCCGCGGAACGCGAGTCCGGCGAACTCGTCGGAATCTCGCTTCTGCATGGCTATTCCCGCCCGCTGCATCGCACGCTGCCCCGCGGTAGTCGCGGCCGGGTCGTGTTCCGTCGTGAGGTGCGAGGCGGCGAGGTAGCTGCCCGACGGCAGCGCGTCGAGCAGGGTCGACAGGATCTGGCCTGGCTTCTCCTCATCCTGGATGAAGTGCAGGATGGCGACCATGATCAGCGCGATCGGCTGACCGAAGTCAAGCACGTCGCGGGTCACAGGGTCGGACAGGATCGACGCGGGATCGCGCAGGTCGGCGTGGATGTAGGCGGTGCGGCCTTCGGGCGAGGAGGTGAGCAGGGCCCGCGCGTGGGCCAAGACGAGCGGGTCATTGTCGGCGTAGACGACGCGGGAGGACGACGCCGCCGCCTGCGCGACGTGGTGGACATTCTCCGTGGCGGGCAGACCGGTTCCGATGTCGAGGAACTGCCTGATCCCGGCCTCCGTCGCCAGGTAGCTGACCGCCCGGCCGAGGAACGCCCGGTTCTCGCGCGCCGCGATGCGGACGGACGGCGATTTCCGCAAGACCTCCGCCGCCGCCTCGCGGTCGGCCGCGAAGTGGTTCTTGCCGCCGATGAAATAGTCGTACATCCGGGCCGCATGTGGCTTAGAGCTGTCGATCTCCGCTGGCAGGTCCGACATTTCCGCCTCTCTCTTCGCTAACCGGAAATCGTATCGTTGGCGGGAAGCGGTCAGCGCACCGCTACGCGATCAATGGTGGCTTGGCGGCACATCGAGGGCCGGGTTGCGGTCGAAGAAGCCGAACGGCTTGAGCCAGAACGAGACGGTGTCCGAGGGCATCACGGGCCAGTCCTCTGGCCTGGTGATGTGGTGGATGCCGAACACGTACCAGAGCACAACGTCGGTGTTCTCGATGGGCCGGTCTGCTTCGGTCCAGGCGGGCAGGCCGGTGTCGCGGGCGGCCTGGACGGGAAAGTCGCCGCAGGGCCAGCGTTCGTCCTGGCGGTACGGGGTCACCCAGAGCGTATGGCCGATCGCCTGCGCCCGCTTGAAAGCCGGGGATGAGGGGTCGAGCAGCGGCGGGAACGTCGCCGAGGGGACGAGCTTGTAGCCGACCTGGGTACCAAGCCCGTTCGTTACATTGTCGTTCACCACCTTCCAGCCGCGCTGCGTGGCCCAGTCGTAGTCCTGTTTCCCCTCCGCCTCGGTGCGCAGCGGGGTGCTCGTGACGGTCAGGCCGAGCGCGTACGGGTCGTCGTCGGCGGGCAGCGCTGGCCGGGAGTCCGCGGCGTAGACCGTGTTGTCGGTCCCGTCGACGTCGAGATCGAGGCGAGCCACGATGAAGTGCTGGTGGAACGGGGCGTAGATGCCCCGGTCGACGAGGGTCCCGTTGGCCGGGCGGCTGTCCGGCGCCGCGGTGTGCGAGGTGACCATGATCCCGGTCGCCCGGACCTCGCACTCGATGCCGCCGTCCTGGTAGAACCGCCAGTACACCAGGTACTCGTAGTTGGCCACGGTCGCGTGGAAGGAGACCACAAGGCGCCTGGCCCGCCGGACCTGGGCACCGGCCCGCTCGTCCACGTGCTTCCACAGGACCCCGCTGTCCTCCTCGTGGACGCAGATCGCGTTCGGTATCGTCCGCGGATCGCCGTGTGAGTCGTGCACCACCGCGTCTAGGTAGGTGATCTCGCCGAGGCAGTCGCAGCCGAGGGAGAGCGAGGTGGTCATGAAGCCGAGCCCCCACTCGCCGATGTCGAACGCGGTCCGCCGGTAGTGGTCCTGGCTGGCGTCACGGTACGGCACCACCATCTCGGCGAACGAGAGCCGGTGAGCCACCGAGCGGAGCCGGTCACCGTCGCGAAAGGCGACCTGGTGAAGTACGAGGCTCTCGCGGTGGTTGAAGCCGAGCCGCAGCTGCCAGTTCTGCCAGCTGAGCAGGTTGCCGTCCAGCATGAAGCCGACACCGTCGGGCTGGCTGATGTGCAGCGGCGCCACCTCGCGCAGCCGCATGGGAAGAAGGTCAGGCAGGTACTCGCCCATCACCTCCGGGTAGCTGCCGCCCTGGTAGCTGTCCTCGATTTCGAGCACTTCCATCGTGTTCAGGTCAACGATGGGGTGCAGTCCTGTGACGTGATGGGCGTACGGGTTGCCCCGCTCGCTGCCGCGGAACCACACGTCGCACCAGCCGATTCTGCGGCCCGCGTAGCGCTCGGGAACGAGCGCCCCGCCGTAGGCCCACATGTCGGCGAGCACCCGGGACATGTCGGTGATCCCGCGTCGGCTTAGTGCCTCGGTGACGGCCGGATGGGCGCGAAGCATCACGTCGCATTCGTGCCACTCATCGACGGTCATGTTCGGCTGCTGCCCAGGCAGGTGCTCCCAGGCGGTGACCTCGTTACCGTTCAGCGACACGGTCCCGCGGTAAGCCTGGCCATCGGCGCGGTCCCAGCAGACCACCAGCGCCTCCCGGCTGGCCAGCTGTGCTGACTCGAGCGCCGGCAAGTCTGCCTTGGCGGGTTCCTTCAACTCGATGGAAGCGAACCGCCAGCCTTCGCCGACCCCGCGATCGCGGCGCACGATCGCGGTGGCCTGGCGAATCTCCCCGGCTGTCAGCGGGTCCAGTGGATGGGGCACGATGGTCCCTTCGTTCACGGGTATCCGGTCGTGCCAAATTATCGCTGGTGCGCTTAGCCGTCTAGCTGGTGGAGACGGGGGTGAGCTGGTCCTTCAGCTGGGGATTCGTGGTGGTGCGCAGATACGCCTGGACGCGGGGATCAAGGAACACCTTGATCAGCTTGACGATCTGGGGATCGTGCAGGTAGGTGGTGCTGACGACGAGCTGGCCCGCGAACGACCGGGGTGCGGGTGGCGCGTAGATCTTGTACTTCTGGTTGGTGCCGGCTCCGATGAACTGCATGTTGTAAGCGATGACGGCGTCGACCTCGGGCAGGACCCGGGGGCCGTCGCCGTAATCGATGAAGAGAAAGTGGTAGTTCTCCGGGTTGCTGGCGATGTTCGCCGTGGTGGCGTACCACGGGACCGTGCCCGGCTTGAAGGTGATCTTCCCGGCTCGGTTCAGCAGCCACAGGGCCTGCGCGGTGTTTGCCGGGTCGTTGAGCAGGGCGATGGTGGCGCCCTGCGGGAGCGCGTTGATCGAGGGGTACTTCTGCGAGTACATCGAGTAGGCCCACTGGAATACCGGGTGCACGGCGGTGAGCTTCCAGTGCGTCTTTGCCAGCACCTCCGCGAGCCAGTACTGGTGCTGGTAGATGTTGGCCGCGAACTGGCCGTTGGCGGTCGCGAGGTCGAGCTGGTTGCCGTCACCGATGCCGACCGGGGTGATCTTCAGCCCGTACTTCGGGGCGATGTCGGCGTTGAGGTACTGCAGGAAGGCGAGCTCGCTGTTGCTGTCCGCCTCGTAGGCCACCTGCAGGTCGGTTCCGAAGTGGCTGCCCGCGACCGTCGGGCTCGATGACCCCTTCAGGCCGAAGGCGACGGCCGCGGCGACGACCACCACGGCGGTGGCGATCGCGGGTATGAGCCATCTGCGGCGGCGTCGCAGGGTGATCTCGACGGGCGCGTCGCTGTCGCTGTGCAGTTCTGTGGACATGGGGGTTCCCTTCGATGGACTCAGTTCGGGCTTAGTGCAGGAGAGACCTGACGACTCGGTCGCCGGTGAACTGGATGATCTGCGTGACCACGATGAGCAAGGCGATGCAGGTGATCATGATGTTGGCGTCGAACTGCTCGTAACCGTCGTTGACGGCAAGGTAGCCAAGCCCGCCCGCTCCGATCGCACCGGCGATCGCCGAGTACTCGATCATCGCGATGATGTTGAGCGTGAGGCCGGCGGCGATCCCTGGCAGCCCCTCGGTGAGCTGTATGGACCGGATGATCTGCCACCGGCTGGCGCCGGAGGCGCGGCCGACGTCAAGGAACTCCGACGGTACCTCCCTGATCGCGTTCTCCACCAGGCGGGCAAAGAACGGTATCCCCGCCAGGGACATCGGGATGATGGCGGCCTGGATCCCGATCGTCGTTCCGACGACCAGCTCAGTGAACGGGATGATCGAGGCCATCAGCACCAGGAAGGGCAGCGAGCGCCCGAGGTTGGCGAACCAGCTCACCACGGCGTTCGTCCCCGGATGCGGTGCGAGACCGCGCGGCGAGGTATTGAAGATCAGGAAGCCGAGCGGGCCGCCGATGAGAACCACGATGGCCATGGAGATGCCGACCATCTCGGCGGTCTGCCAGAACGCGGGAAGCACCAGACCGGGAACGCCGCTCCACGGTGTACCGAGCGCCACCACATGCGCGCTCATGAAGACACCCCCGCCAGCTCATCGGCGGCCGACGCCACGCGGGCATGGATGCCGTATGCCGCGAATACCGCCACGACGTTCTCCGCGGCAAGCCGCGCGTCGAGTCGAACCGTCAGCCGCCCGGCCCGATCGCCGCCGACCGTCTCGACAAGCCCGCTGAGCAGCGCGATGTCGGTGTCGAGCTCGCGGCTGATCCGGCTGAGCCAGCTCGGATCGACCGTTGCGTCCTGGTAGCGAAGCTGCCAGACCACCTCGCTCGCAGAAGACTCGCCACCAGAAAACTCGCCACCAGAAGACAAGGAGAGCGGCTGGTCGGGCAGCAGCGCCGTGGACAGCGTGGAGTCGGAGCGCCGCACGATCTCCCCAACGCGGCCGAATTCCACGATCCGGCCGTGATCAAGGTGAGCCACGACGTCGGCGACGCTGCGTACCACGTCCATCTCATGCGTGATGACCACGATCGTCACGCCGAGGTCGTCACGGAGCTCGGTGAGCAGCCGCAGGATCGATCCGGTGGTCTCCGGGTCGAGGCCGGACGTGGCCTCGTCCGCGAGGAGCACCGACGGCCGGGTCGCGAGTCCGCGGGCGATCCCGGTGCGCTGGCGCTGGCCACCGGAGAGCTGCGCCGGGTAGTGATTGGCCCGGTGCAGCATGCCGACCCGGTCGAGCAGATCGCGCACGCGCCGGTGGATCTCTTCCTCTGGCAGCCCGAGGAACCGCAGCGGTAGCGCCACGTTCTGCGCCGCCGTGAGCCGCCTGAGCAGGTTCGCGGACTGGAACACCGTGCCGATCGCCCGGCGGGCCACCCGCAGCTCCCGTGCTGACAGGTGCGCGAGCTCCTGCCCGTCCACCCGCACCGTTCCAGAGGTGGGTCGCTCAAGCAGGTTGACGCACCGGAACAGGGTGCTCTTGCCCGCGCCGCTCGCGCCGACGACGGCCGCGATCGTCCCCGCCTCGACCGTGAAGTCGATGTTGTCGAGGACGGTGTGGGATCCGTATCTCTTGGTGAGGCCGGTGATTTCGATCATCTAGCTTCCTTTGAGCGATGCGTAGCGGCCGCGCCAGAACAGCAGCGGGGGTGACTCGGTGCCGTCCGTCTCCGCGGCGAGGACCCGGCCGATCACGATCTCGTGATCGCCGCCGGGGAACCGATGCTCGACCGTGCATTCCAGCGTGGCAAGCACGCCGTGCAGCCGGGGGCTGCGAGTCAGCCCCGGCCGGTGCCGCACGCCGTCCCAGGCCGCCGCGAGCCCGCGGCGGGCGAAGTTGGCCGACAGCTCCCGCTGCGGCGCGGCCAGCACGTTGACCGCGAACGCCCCGTGCGCGCGGACGGCCTCAAGCGTCTGGCTTGACCTGTCGAAGCAGACAAGCAGCAGCGGGGGATCGAGGGAAAGCGAACTGACCGCGTTGGCCGTGGTGCCAACCGGGCACCCATCGGCCCCCACCGAGGTCACCACCGTCACTCCGGTGGCGAAGTGGCCCATGGCGAGCCGTAGCTCGGCCGCGGTGACCTCTTCCATCCTCGTTTCAGGGCAGGTCATCTGAGCTAGACCTGACCGTGATTGGGCGGCGGGGTGTGATTGAGCAGGAAGTTGCCGACATGGTGGTACTTCCAATCGACGGGGTCGTGGCTGGCGTGCGTGCGGGCATTGCGCCAGTGCCTGGACAGGTCGTGCCGCTCGTCGGCCGCGCTCGCACCGGCCAGCGCGAACAGGTCGCTGGCCACCTCGACAGCCACGTCGCTTGCGAACGCCTTGGCCTGCGCGACCGCGATCGAGCCGCGCGCCGCCTCCCCGGCGTCCCGCGGGAAGCGGGTCACCTCTGCTAGCGTGGCCGCGGCCGCGGCGAGCATCGTCTCGGCCGCACGCACCTGGGTGGCGAGCCGGCCGAAGCGGTGGATCGTGTGCGGGTCGGCCGCGGCGGTATCCGCCCAGCCGGCCCTGGCGGCCTCGAAGAACGGCCGAGCCCTGGTGCGGACGTACTCGCCGGCGTCGCGGAGTGCGCCGCGCGCGATCCCCACCTGGATCGCGGCGTGCACCAGCTGGGACCGCGCACCCAGCTGCTGCGGCACCTCGAAGACGCTGGCGTAGGGTACGACCAGGCCGGGATCCACCGGAACCTGGTCGAAGACCGCGGAGCCGCTGACCGTGGCGCGCTGGCCCATCACGTTCCAGTCGTCGTCGACCCGGACACCCGGGGCGTTCCGCTCGACAAAGGCCAGGACCAGGCGGCCATCATCGTCTAGCGCGCTGACTCCGATCCAGCGGGCCGAGATCGCGCCGGTGCAGTAGTACTTCCGCCCGTCCAGCCGCAGACCGCCCCGTCCGGGGCCGTCAGGCCCGGAGCGCAGCCGGGTCTTCAGGTCCTGCGCATGCTGGCCGCCCCGCTCGGCCAGGCCGTTGCCAAGCCGCGCGCCTGCCAGCACGTCCGCGAACAGCCGTTCCTGCTGCTCGGCACTCCCGTGCACGGCGAGCACGTCCACGAACAGGTAGTGGGCCTGCGGGATCTGCGCGATCGCCGGATCGGTGGCCGCGATGGTCGCGATCACCTCCGCAAGCACCACCGGGGATAGGTCAGGGCCGCCGTGGGTGGCAGGGACGGTGATCCCGAGCAGGCCGCTGGCGTCCAGGGCGGCCAGTTCGGCGTACGGCACCCCGCCTGCCCGGTCGCGCCCGATCACGCCGTCGGCGATCGACGCGGCATAGACCCTGGCGGCCGCGAGTGCTTCCGTCGCGGAAAGGAGAACCTGAGCCTGCGCGGCGGTCGAGGTGACGCTCATTGCGCGCCCACCAGGACCGGGCCGTCCGCCGTCAGGCCCGCGGCCGGGTCGGGGACCGCGGCCGGGTCAAGGCCGGCCTCCACCTCGAGGGCGCGGACGATCGGCAGCACATCACGGCCGAACCGCTCGACCTCCTCGTGGAAGTGCAGGAACGCGGTCAGGATGAGGTCCACGCCGATCTTGCGGTACTCGACGATCCGGGTCGCGACCTGCTCGGGGGTGCCGATCAGCTGGGTGCGGAAGCCGTCGTTGTACTGGACCAGGTCCTCGAACGTGGAGTCGGCCCACATTCCCTTCTTGTCCTGGGTCGACGCGCCGGCCTGCTTGACCGCGGCCCCGAATCCCTCGACCGCCTCGACGTGCGCCTTGGCGACGATCTCGCGCAGGGTCTCCTTGGCCTCCCGCTCGGTGTCGCGGACGATGACGAAGCCGTTGAGCCCGAACCTCGGCCCGTCGGTGCGCCCCGCCGCGTCCGCGACCTGCCGCAGGTCGGCCAGCTGGTCCTTGACCCCGTCGAAGTCCTTGCCGTTGGAGAAGTACCAGTCGGACAGCTGGCCGCCGTTGCGCCGGGCGGCGGAGGAGTTGCCGCCCTGGAAGATCTCCGGGTGCGGTCGCCCCGGCCAGGACAGCGGCTTGGGCTTGAGGTTGAAGTCGCGAATCCGGTAGAAGTCGCCCGCCAGGTTGGCCGGCTCGTCGGTCCAGATCCGCTTGAGCGCGGTGATGAACTCATGCGTGCGCCGGTATCGCTCGTCGTGCTCAAGCCACGGCTCGCCGAGCTGACGGAACTCATCGGCGAACCAGCCGGACACGACGTTGACCGCGATCCGCCCGCCGGACAGGTGGTCCGCGGTGGCCACCC
>Ga0302314_10022737_pt1 | contig 10270 bp, 10 predicted proteins | sample III_Palsa_N2_3_FD_200533 | JGI IMG/M metagenome (GOLD analysis project Ga0302314, IMG submission 200533) | Peat permafrost microbial communities from Stordalen Mire near Abisko, Sweden - III_Palsa_N2_3 | ecosystem: Environmental > Terrestrial > Soil > Palsa > Peat permafrost | place: Sweden... | reverse complement strand
CAGCAACGGTTGCACCGCGATCGCCCGGTCAGCCAGCGAGTTCTTGAACTGCTCGTAAAGGATGCGCTCGTGGGCCGCATGCATGTCGACGATGATCAAACCCTGCGCGTTCTGCGCCAGCACGTAGATGCCGTGAATCTGGCCCAGCGCGAAGCCAAGCGGTTGCTCATCGGCAACAATATCCGGCGCACCCGGCATCGCGGCGTAGAGCGGCGCGCTGGCCTGGTTCGGCGAATAGGTGTCGGAACTCAGACCGGCGGCGAGCGTCGAGCCCTGCGGCGTGCCGGCGTTCACATCGCGGCGGCCGAATAAAGCGTCATACAGCGCCAGCGGCTGCGCGACCGGCAGATTGCCCTGCGTCATCCGCGATTGCCGCAGCCAGTTCGTGCCGTTGTCGTTTTTCGGCCCCGAACCCGGCGTGGAATCGTTCAGCGAACCCGTGCCCATACCCGCCAAACCCGCGCCCGCGTAGGGCCGAGCGCTGAACGAAGCGATACCCGTCGGCTGGAGCTGCGCGGCGTGACCGCCAGCCGTTGTTTCCGGCGATGCCCCCGCGTTGCGCGCCAACGCGCGCTGCACGGCGTGGAACACGTACTGATGGATCGAGCGTGAATCGCGGAAACGCACTTCAATCTTCGACGGATGCACGTTCACATCGACTGATTCCGGCGGCAGATCGAGGAACAGGACGTACGACGGATAGCGGTTGCCGTGCAGCACGTCCTCGTAAGCGGCGCGCACGGCGTGCGTCAGCAGTTTGTCGCGCACGAAGCGGCCGTTGACGAAGAAGTATTGCTGGTCGGCGCGGCCGCGGCTTGCGGTCGGCAATCCGGCGCAGCCGTACACGGCCAGCGGCCCGGCGCGTTCGTCGAGCGGCAGATGCGCGGTGGCGAAGACCTCGCCGAGAATTTTCGCCACGCGAGTGGAGGGGTCCGACGCATTCCAGTGCTCGACCGCTTTACCGTTATGAATCACCGATATCGCGATGTCCGGCCGCGCCAGCGCCACGCGCCGGATCACTTCGAGGCAATGCCCGAGTTCGGTTTGCTCGCTTTTCAGGAATTTGCGGCGCGCGGGCGTGTTGAAGTACAGCTCGCGCACTTCCATCGTCGTGCCGATAGTCCCAGCCGCCGGCGAGATCGCGCCGGTCTGCGCGTCGATCCGCGTGGCATGCGCGCAGGCGGCCGTCCGGCTGGTGATGAAAAGCTCCGCCACCGACGCAATCGATGCCAGCGCTTCACCGCGAAACCCGAGCGACGCCACGGCTTCCAGCTCGGCAAGCGAGCGGATCTTGCTGGTGGCGTGGCGCAACAACGCCAGAGAGAGCTCGGCGGGGGGGATGCCACAGCCATCGTCGACGATCATGATCCGCTTCACGCCGCCTTCGTCGAGCGTGATCCGCAAGCTCGACGCGCCGGCATCCAGCGCGTTTTCGAGCAATTCCTTCACCACCGACGCCGGCCGTTCGACCACTTCGCCCGCCGCGATCTGGCTGATCAGCTGGTCGGGCAACGGCTGAATGGCGCGGGTCAAGCGCCCGGCGGGGGCGGAGGAGTCGGATAGGGTGTCGGATGAATCGATGAGATCGGGCATGCCGAAATTATAAAGCTTCGCGCCCGTGAACGATTTCGCGGCCGTTCGGTCTGCCAGTACGCGCTTGCCAGTTGTCGAACGGCGCGTGGTTTTGCGTGTTCCGGCGCGCCGAAAACGGGCCGATTAGCGTTAAAACCCGCCAATGAACACGCGCATCGCGAATTTTCCGGCGGCGAGTTCGGTATCATGGCGCGACTGTTTTTATCGCAACATTTTCGCAACGATGCGCCCGTGCATGCACGCTGCTGTTGCTAGTTTCCCGCTCATTCCATCTTGATCGAGGCCCCCTTTTGGATACGCTGCTGTCATTCCTGAGTCTTATTCTCCACATCGACAAATCGCTCGGTTTTTTCATCCAGCATTACGGTGGCTGGGTGTACGCGGTGCTGTTCCTGATCGTTTTCTGCGAAACGGGGCTCGTAGTGTTTCCGTTCCTGCCGGGCGATTCGCTGCTGTTCATCGGCGGTGCGTTTGCGGCAAGTGGATCAATGGATCTCGGCGCGCTGATCGTGTTGCTGCTGATCGCGGCCATCCTCGGAAATACGGTGAATTACTGGATTGGCCGCGCGATCGGCCCCAAGGTATTCGATACGCACATTCCCGTGCTCGAACGTTTCCTCGATCGCGAAGCGCTCCGCAAGACACAAGGTTTCTACGCGCGGCACGGCGGTAAAACCATCGTGCTCGCGCGTTTCGTGCCGATCGTGCGGACGTTCGCACCGTTTGTGGCAGGCGCATCGGCGATGAAGGCATCGCGTTTTCAATTGTTCAACATACTCGGCGCGCTGATCTGGGTATTGTTGCTCGTGTTGCTCGGTTATTTCTTCGGCAATATCCCGTTTATTCGCCAGTATCTGAACGTGATTGCGCTGATCGGCGTGTGCGCGGCAATCGTGCCGATCGCGCTGGGCGCATTGTGGAAAGTCATGCGGCGCAAAGCAGGTAATTGAGTTGGATTGATCCGTTCGAAAGCGCTTTCGAAGTCGCCGGGCCGGAACTTTGAAAGCGCGTATATCACGGGCAGCGTACTCGGCCCGCTGGCGTCTTCGCCGCCAAAACGTAAAAGGTTAGAATGCCGAATTGTCGGCTCGGTGGTTCGAATATCGAGACGAACGATTCAGGCGTTTCGTGAATTAACGTTAAATGTTTTATGCTGGCGAAGGTTGGCGAGGTCTCATAGCTGATGTTGGAACGAACAAGAAGTGAAGCGGGAGCGGCGTGTAACTGGCGTCGTCTCAGGCTGGCGGTGGCGGTGCTGGGTGTAACGGCGCTACTCGCCGGCTGCGGGATTTTTGGTTGCGGCGGCAGTGCAACGAACGGCGGGGCTTTCGGCGGATGTGGCGCCGGCATGCGGTTCTGAGCGCCTGGACGCAGCCCGGAAATATCGATAACAGGAAGTCAGGGAAAACGGCAAGCATGGCGGTATCGCGTTCAGGTAATACAGGATGGGCCGTCAACGGCCGCGGGGGAGTGCTCGGTGCGCTCGTTTCTATTGGCGTGGCTGTCTCGATCGCCGGTTGCTCGACGGCGCTGACGCCCGCGCCTATTGTCGAACAGTCGACGGGCGGCACGAGCTCGCCAGCACTGATCCCCACCACGCCGCCGGGCACCGGGTCCGCCGGGCCGGTCGCCATCGCGCCGGTGCAGGCGGACGCCGGGCCGGGGTTTTATCGGGTGAAACCGGGCGACACGCTTTATGGCATCGCGCGCACCCAAAAGCAGCGCCCGTCCGATCTCATCAAGTGGAACAACTTGCCTGAGAGTAAGCAGGTCAACATCGACCAGTTGTTGCGCGTGGCGCCGCCAGGCAGCACCGGCACGGCCGCCAACACCGACGACTGGAGCAAACAGGCGTCATTGGCGGCGGGATCGAAGGCCGGGCCGCCGATCATCGGCGCGCCGGCCGCTACGGCGAGCAATAACAACGCCCCAGTCGATACCAGCACGCCCGCAATCAATTCGAAGGGCGCGTGGCTCACATGGCCAGCACAAGGCGACGTGATTACGAAGTTCGGCGAAGGCGGCAGCAAGGGTATCGATATTGGCGGCAAGCTCGGCGAACCGGTGAAAGCCGCGGCGGCGGGCAGGGTCGTGTATGCGGGCAGCGGCTTGCGTGCTTACGGGCAGATGATCATCGTCAAGCACAGCAACGACTTCCTGACCGCCTACGCTCACAACGGCAAGCTGCTGGTGAAGGAAGGCGATACCGTCCGCCAGGGCGCGACCATCGCGGAAATGGGGACCGGGCCGAGCAACAAGCCGTTGCTTCACTTCGAGCTGCGCAAGTCGGGGCAGGCCGTGGATCCGGTGCCGTCATTGAAGAAGGCCGGGTGATGAGCCCGGCGCGCATTGCTGATGCGACGGGAGCTACGCTGGTATGAAACGGCTCCTGCTCACTGCCACGTGCGTATCCGCTGTGCTGCTTGCCGGCTGCAACGACCAGCAAAACGCGGATGCCATGAACAAGCTCAAAGCGTTTTTCAACGCCGTCAAACCTGACACGTTGCTGCTTAAGGACCTGACGCCGGGCGTGACGACCGAGGCGCAGATTCGCGATCAGATGGGCGAGCCGGAAACGGCGCGAACCTATACCGACGGCTCGAAGCGTCTGGAATATCCGCGTGGACCGGCGGGCACGAATACCTATTTCGTCGATATCGATGCAAACGGCAAGTTCGTCTCTGTCACGCAAGTGCTGACAGCGGAGAACATTGCCAAGGTACGACCGGGCATGACACAGGACGAAGTGCGCCGCTTGCTGGGCAAGCCGACGACCATCGCCGAATATCCGCTCAAGAAGGAGCGCGTGTGGAGCTGGCATTGGGAGGAGGGCGGCGTGACGCGCGACGCCATGTTCAACGCGCATTTCGCCCCCGATGGCATTGTGACGACCACGTCGCGATCGGAAGCATTGGGCGGCGGCAAGCACTGAGTGGCGCGGCAAGGCGTTTCAATATCGGTACCCATACTGATGGATCACCAAAAATCAAAACACGCGATTGAGCGCGAGGCCTTGATGGCGCTGGCGGCGCGTCATCGCGCGGACCGTGCGTTGGCGTTTAAAGCGCTTGAAACAGCTGACGCGGGCTGGCAATGCGGCCGTGGGCACGCGTGGGACGACGGCGTGAGCGCCGCGCAGAACGTGCGCTGCATGAACTGCGCAACGCAACGCCGCGAGCAGCACACTGAGCGGCTGAAGGCGCTGGCTGAGGAGCGCGGCGGGCGGTTGATATCGGCGAGTTACGTCGATGCCGCCACGCCGTTGCGATGGGAATGCGCATTCGGCCATGGCTGGGATGCGCAGGCGGACGTTGCCACGCGACGTTGGTGTGCGGAGTGCATGCGTCGGGGCGTGTACGACATGGCGATGGCGTTCCCAAAGTAAGTCCGGGCGGGAACGCTTCTTTCTCGCATTGAACGTGGCGACTAACGTCCGGCGTCCAGTGAAATACCCAAGTGCTTGCGAAACATCTCGAGATGTTCATGCATGGCGGTGCGCGCCGCTTTCGCGTCTTGCTTCTCGATTGCCCGCAGAATCTTCTGATGGCCTTTCCAGGAGCGTTCCGGCGCCCCCGGCAGCTCTTCGGTCAGGACGTATCCGTCGCGGATCACTTCGCGCACGGGATCCAGCATTGTCCGCAGTAATCGATTATTAGCTGCCTCGCCGATTACGTCGTGAAACGCCACGTCGAGTTCGGTGTAGGCGCCGTGTTGGTCCAGGACGCTGCCCATCTGCGTCACCAGTTCCATCAGCCGCCCGAGTTGTTCCGTCGTACGGCGCGTGGCCGCTAGCGCGGCGAGTTCTTCTTCGGCGCAACGCTGCACCTCCAAAACTTCTTCCAGCATCCGCTGGCCGCGCGGTGACGTCACGTGGGCAAACAGCACCATCGAATCCAGATAATGCCAGCGTGATTCCGGCAGCACGCTCATGCCCGAGCCGTGCTTGACGGCGATCAACCGTCGGCTCACAAGCAGCTTGATCGCATCCCGGATAGTCACGCGGCTCACGCCGAACTGCTGCTCCAAATGCGGTTCGGTGGGCAACGTCGTGCCCGGCGGATAGACGCCGTCGATGATGAGCTGGATCAACTCGGCGCCCACGCGTTCGCTGAGGGTCGACCGTTTGATCGTGATGGGCGTTGCCGTCATGGTGAAAGTTTTCTATTAAAAATGCCTGCAGCGGCAAGCGCCGAAAGGGTTTCGACGCCGCGCCGCGCAACCCGATATTAAACGATGCAGGGCCGCGAACCGGCTCCCCGAGAGCGTCTTTTGCTATGGTAAACGATGACTATGTCATCATATGACTTTATGAGTTGTTGAATTATGATGCTTGCACTGACCGGGATTCACCCGGCAATCATCGAGACGACGACGGAGACAAAAACCATGACGGAGACCGCGAGCACGCCGCAAAGGCGCACAGGTGTCGAGCGCTGGGGCGTTCCCGCCGCGCTTTTCTGGGGCTACATCGCTGTGCTGATCTTCATGATCGGCGATGGCGTGGAGTCGAATTACCTCGCACCATATTTCACCCGCAACGGCTTCACGATCGACACGGCCGCGACCATCATCGCGTTCTATGGCATCACCGTGACGCTCGGTTCGTGGCTCGCGGGGTCGCTCTCCACGCTGCTCGGGCCGCGCAAGGTCATGCTCGCGGGCGGCGCGATCTGGATCGTCTTCGAGGTGCTGTTCCTCGCGTTCGCGCTGCCATCGAAGAGCTTTGCGCTGATCGCGCTCACCTATGGCTTGCGTGGCGTCGCCTATCCGATGTTCGCGTACGCCTTCCTCGTCTGGATCCAGACAGCCGCGCCGAGCGACCTCAAGGGCGCCGCGACCGGCTGGTTCTGGCTCGCGTTCACCGGCGGTTTGCCGACGCTCGGATCGCTGGTTGCGGTGGTGTCGATTGGTGCGATCGGCGAGTACCCCACGTTCTGGCTTTCGCTCGGGCTCGTGGCGTGTGGTGTCCTGATCGCCGCATTCGCGATTCGCGAGCCGCGCGGGCGATCGCCGTTCCTCGACGAAGCGCACCGGGGGAAAAGTACCGGACTCATTCTGCTCGGCGGTATCGATATTCTCTGGCGGCGTCCGCGCATTGCCGCCGCGGCCCTCGTGCGCACCATCAACACCGCTCCGTACTTCGGCTTCTTCACCTTCCTGCCATTCTTCTTCACCGAAAAAATCGGCTTTACCCAGCAGCAATATCTGTTGCTGATCACGATCATGGGGCTCGTCGGCATGAGCTTCAATCCAATCGTGGGACGAATAAGCGATCGGCTCGGCTGGCGGCGCGTGTTGACGTTCTTTGGCGGTATCGGCTCCGCCATCAGCATGTTGCTGATGTACTTCGTACCGCAATACACCGGCCACAACTTTGCGATCGCCGTGGTCTGCGCGTGTCTCTACGGCATCACGCTATGCGGTTACGTGCCGGCGGCTGCGCTGATGTCATCGCTTGCAGGACGTGAGGATAAAGGCAACGCAATGGCTATCTATTGCCTGAGCGCGGGCGTGTCGACGTTTATCGGACCGGGGTTGTATCGCGTGCTCAATAGCGCGGTGGGCATGGACGGCGTGGTGTGGACGTACGCGGTGCTGTACGTGATCAGCGCGCTTGTCTCATGGTTCTTCCTCGTCTCGCCCGAGGATCCGGGTGAACTGCGTCGTGCCGCGAGTCAGCGCGATTTGCTCGAACGCACCAACGCCGCTTAGTTCCTGCGGCAGACGTCGAACCATCAACAAACATCAAACAGGACATTCGATGCAGCATTACGACATCATCATCGTCGGCGCGGGGAGTTCGGCGTGCGTGACGGCCGCACGGCTCGTGCAGGAAGGCGGCGCGCGCGTGCTGATGATCGAGGCCGGGCCGCGCAAGTCCAGCCGTCTGCTCGGCGTGCCGGCGGGCTACATGAAGTTCCTCGCCAGGGATACGTACCTCACTATGCATCGCACCGAAGCGCAGCCGCAACTCGACGGACGCGGTCCGATCGTGCCGCAGGCGAAGGTGCTGGGCGGGGGCAGTGTCGTCAACGCGATGGTGTACATGCGCGGCCAGGCCGCCGATTACGATCGTTGGGATGCTGCGACGCGCATGCCGGGGAGGGCGGGCATCGACTGGTCTTATGCCGCGATGCTGCCGCATTTCATGGCGCAGGAGGACAACGATCATCTCGCGGGACCGTTTCATGGCGTCGGCGGACCATTGAAGATTTCTCACCTCAATCATACGAGCCCGTTGAGCCGTGCTTACGTCAAGACGATGCAAGGTCTAGGTGTTCCGTACACGGCCGATTTCAATGGTGAAAAACAGTTTGGCGTCGGCTTCATGCAGCACACCATCGACTGGCGTACACGGCAGCGCTGCAGCGCAATCGACGCCTTCCTGCAACCCGTGATGAACGATCCACGCCTCACCATTCTCACAAACGCGCGTGTTACGCGGATCATCATGGAAGGTAGCCGGGCAACCGGCGTGGAGTACGTGCACGAAGGGCGCGTTCAAACGGCGCACGCGCAACGTGAAGTCGTGCTCGCGGCGGGTACATATCAAACACCCAAGTTGTTGATGCTCTCCGGCATCGGCCCGCGCGATGAGCTAGAGCGGCACGGTATCGCTGTCAAGGTGATGCTCGAAGGCGTGGGAAAAAATCTTAAGGATCACTACGAAGTTCCCGTCGTGGCGACCACCAGGGGTGCGTTCGGCTACTACGGGCAGGATCGCGGCTGGCCGATGATCAAGGCCGCGCTGCAGTATCTGATGTTCAGGTCGGGACCGGCGTCGACCACGGGGGTTGAAACGTGCGCGTTCTTCGATCCCGGAGGTAACAACGACGAGCCAACTATCCAGATGTTCTGCGTGCCGACCATCTACCTGGATCGCGATGTCATGGGAACCGCGCCCGGTCACGGCGTCACAGTCAACGCACTGTTATTGCGGCCGCGCGCGCGGGGATCGGTGCGGCTTGCATCGAAGGACCCGGCGGCTGCGCCTATCGTCGATACAGGTATCTTCAATCATCCCGACGATCTGCGGCTTTCGATGGCGGGCTTTCGATTCGCGCGGCGCGTGCTGGCGAGCGAACCACTTGCCAGCATGGTCGAGCGGGAAATTTTCCCGGGTCCGGACGTGACAAGCGACGAAGCTGTCGCCGCGCATTGCCGGCGCACCGTCAAAACGGGATATCACCCGGTCGGAACGTGCCGGATGGGGCGCGACGACGATCCGCTCGCGGTGCTTTCGTCCGATCTCAAAGTACGGGGAGTGGAAGGCTTGCGCGTGATCGATGCATCAATGATGCCGAGCATTGTCAGCGGCAATACCAACGCGGCCGTAATGGCGGTCGCCCATCGTGCCGCCGACCTGATGATGAATACGCTGTCCATGACCGAGGGCAAGGCGGATGTGCGAGATGCCGCATGACGCAAACGGTGAGAGACGCGCTGGGTGAATGGCAACTCGACGCAGCTCATGCTTACCCGATGCTCGCCGACTGGCTCATCAAATAGGTGCTTCCAAAAACCTTACTACGCACACGCGCAAATTATTTTCGACTTATGTGGAATAGACGGGAAAAAAATGGGTTCGCCCTAGTACCAACCCGTTAAACACTCTGGAGTCGAAAATGAAAAAGATTGCCCTGTTCGTGATGTCCGCTGCTGTGCTCGCATCGTCAAGCGCATTTGCCCAGGCTCAAGGCCTGACCCGCGCCGAAGTCCGCCAACAACTTGTTGAAGCACAGCAAGACGGCTCGCAACTCGTCAGCAACGCGTCGTATCCCGATGTGGCTCGCATCTATACGAACCAGGTCACGCAGGCAAAGCAGGGCACATCGGCCTATGGTGGCGTGGCAGCCGGTTCGAGCGTCAGCTCGTCGCACTTTGCGAATGTCGGCAGCCCGAGTCATGAAGCCTGTGTTGGCCCGTACAGCTTTTGCAACATCTATGCGGGTTCTTGATGGCCGCACGGACGACTCGTTCATAGTCAGCTTGAACCGCGGGTCGTCCTTTCGTGATCGCAGGGGCTTAAGCGATTAGCGTTCGCCGCTTGCACGAATTATCGTAGCAGGATTAGTTTAGGCACGGTGTCCGAGTCGCACCATACGATCGCGTTTTGCCTATGTTGCATACCCAGTTGTTTTGCATTGCTAAGTGATAGGCCAAGAACCAGTAAGCTCGGTTCGCCCGGCCATGTCCTCGACGGGTGCTCGCCGATCCCGTCGATAAAGCGCAAGCCCATGTTGCCAAGCTGGTCTGCAAGCGCGGCTTGCCGAACCGCATTGTCCGTTGCACCGGTCCATGTGCTGAATGGATTCGCCGCGGTGACGAATGCACTGCAGTCGACGCCAAAGGCCCGATGAAGTTTGGCGAGATCGGGATTGGCGTGGCCAATGCGCAGCGTTGCCGGGGCGTCGCCCAGGACGCGATAATGCGTCTCCTCGTAAGCCCGGAGCGTGTCCGGGTCGATGGCCGAATTGAACTGCAAAGCAATCTCCTTGCGTCAGTATGAAAGCCGGCTTCATTCTGTAGAAATCGTATCAGACCGGATCGTGCGTTGTTGCCAAGCCTTCGATAAAAACGCCGGACATACCAGAGTTTCACTCTCCATTGTGCGCGCTGCCGAACACACGGTCCCGGTGCGAGGAAGGCCGTTATGTTAGCTACCTCTCGTTCAGCG
>Ga0302314_10022735_pt1 | contig 10271 bp, 6 predicted proteins | sample III_Palsa_N2_3_FD_200533 | JGI IMG/M metagenome (GOLD analysis project Ga0302314, IMG submission 200533) | Peat permafrost microbial communities from Stordalen Mire near Abisko, Sweden - III_Palsa_N2_3 | ecosystem: Environmental > Terrestrial > Soil > Palsa > Peat permafrost | place: Sweden... | reverse complement strand
GGCGCCGACGGTGTTCGCGCCGCCGTGGATCCAGACCATCACCGGCGCGTGGACGGCGCCCCTCGGCGCATACACGTTGAGGGTCAGGCAGTCTTCGCTCACCGGCCCGCTGGCCCCGCCGCCATTTGGCTTGCCGCTCGCGTTCATCACCTGCATGCAGGCGGGGCCGTTGGCGCTGGCGTCGCGCGCGCCGGTCCAGGACAGGGGCCGCCGCGGCGGCTTCCAGCGCAGGCCGCCTACCGGCGGGGCGGCATAGGGGATGTTTCGGTAGACCGCCACGTCGCCGGCGGCCTGGCCCGTCAAGGCGCCGCTTTCCACCTTGGCCGCCACGGCCTCGGCGCGGACGCCGCCGGCGGCGACCAGCGTGGCCATGATCGCCAGCATCGGCACGATCGTCTTCATCTGCGATTTCCCCCAATTTTGAGATTGTTTAGCCGAGGATGCCGTCGGCGTCCCTGCCGCGCAACGTTTTGCAAGACTTTTTGGTCAGCCTGGACCGGAATGTGACCGGCGTTATCTTTGGCTTAGGCGTTGCGCGATAAGGGTTTGCCGGACTGTAGGGGATAGACGGCAGGCGCGGCGCGGCGTGTTTCACAACCTTCGAACCAAACTGACCGTGCTGTACGGCGCCTTGTTCGCCGTTGGCCTGGGCGTGATTGCCGTCGCGGTCTATGCGGCGACGACACGCAACGTCGAGCATATGGTCCGCAATGACCTGGTCGCCAGCGGCGTGGTGTTCGACAACCTCTCCGACGTCCGCTACCGCAAGATGGCCGACGAGGCCGACATTCTGGCCCACGACTTCGGCTTCCGCGCCGCGGTCGCCACCAACGACAGCCCCACGGCGCGCTCGGCGCTCGCCAACCTGGCGTCCCGGTTCGGGATCAGTCTGGCCTTTGTGGTCACGCCCGATGGACGGGTGATGGCGGCCGACCCCAGCCAGGACGGCGCCTTGCCGACCGGTGTGGTGGCGACCGTTCAGTCCGGCGACGTCGCGTCCGGCGTCTTTGTGCGGGGCGGCGTGGTCTATGAGGCGGCCAGCGCGCCGGTCCTGACGCCTGCGCCGGCGGGGTGGGTGGTGTTCGCAGCCCCGCTCGGCGCCGAGGCCATGACCGGCCTGACCAAGCTGTCGGCGCTGCCGCTGCAGGCGGACATCTTGCAGCAGGGCGCGGACGGCGCCTGGAACAGCCTTATGGATCCGCGCCATCCGAAGGCGGCCAATAACCTCGCGGCGCTGGTGTCCCAGTCGCTGAAGAGCAAGGACATCCAGGCCGCGAAGATTTCCGGCCCCGACGGAGGTGGGGTGGGCCTCGTGCGCCGGCTGCCGCTGCTCGATGACGGTCAGCATCTGGTGCTGCTCCTGCGCTGCCCGCTCAAGGCGGCGCTGGCGCCCTACGCCTCGCTGGTCCTGAACATCCTCCTGATCGGCAGTCTCGGCCTGCTGTCGCTGATCGCGGCCAGCTGGTTCCTCGCCCGGACGCTGACGCGGCCCATCTCGGCTCTGGCCGACGCCGCGCGGGGCCTGCAGCGCGGCGAGACGGCCCGGGTGGCCGTGGACGGCGACGATGAAATCGCCCGGCTGGGCCTGGTCTTCAACGCCATGGCCGGCGAAATCGTCGAACGCGAGACCAGCCTTCGAAAGGCGCGCGATGTCGCGGAGGCGGCCAACCGGGCGAAGTCCACCTTCCTGGCCAACATGAACCACGAGGTGCGCACGCCGCTGAACGGCGTTCTGGGCGTCGCCAGCGTGCTGAGGACGACGCAGCTCGACGGACGTCAGCACCAGATGGTGGGCTTGATCGAGGAGTCGGGAACCACGCTCCAGCATATCCTCAACGACATGTTGGACATGGTGGAGCTGGACTCCGGTGAGATCGTGCTTGAGCCCCGTCCCTTCAGCCTGGCCGCAAGCGTTCGCGGCCTGGGCGCCGGCGCCGCCGCTGCGGCCAAGGCCAAGGGATTGGCCGTCCACCTAAAGGCCGACGAACAGACCCTGGGATGGGTGAGCGGGGACCGCCGACGGATCGAACAGATCCTCGACAACCTGTTGTCCAACGCCTTGAAATTCACCGACGACGGCGAGGTTTCGCTGAGCGTTGCTCGGGATCCCGACGGCGCCTATCGATTTGTCGTCAGCGATAGCGGCATGGGGTTCGATCCCGCCAACCTCGACAAGATGTTCGAGCCCTTCAGCCAGATCGACGGCTCGATGACCCGCCGGTTCGGCGGCACGGGCCTTGGCCTCTGCCTTGCGCGCGACCTGGCCCGGGCCATGGGCGGCGAGGTGTCGGCAGAGGGCGTTTTGGGCGAGGGCGCCAGATTCACCCTGACCTTGCCGTTGCAGGCCGTGGAGCCGCCCGCCGAGGAAGCGAACGGCGCCGAACATCTGCCCGCCGCACCAGCGACGGAGACTCTCGCTGCCGCCGTTGATATGGCCCCGGCCGAAGAGCCCGCTGAAGCGAGCGGCGTGCGGGTGCTGGTGGTCGACGATCACGCCGCCAATCGCCAGGTGATCGAGCTCATCCTGGGTTCGGTGGGGATCGATCTCGTCAGCGCCGAGAATGGCGCCGAGGCGGTGGACGCCTTCAAGGCGCAACCGTTCGACGCGGTGTTGATGGATCTGCAGATGCCGGTGATGGACGGCTTCACCGCGATTTCCCTGATCCGCGCGCATGAGCGCGAAACCAACGCCGCCCGAACCCCGATCATCGTCGTCAGCGCCAACGCCCAGGCCGAGCACCGTTCCGCTTCCGCTGAAGCCGGCGCCGACAGCCACCTGGCCAAGCCGATCCTCGCGCCAAAGCTGCTGGCGGTGCTCGAGGAGGTCCTGGACGGCGGGCCGGCCGCCGCTGACGCCGATCGCCTGGCCGTCTGACGGGCCGAAGGCCCAGAGTGGCGCTTGCGGCATGGGAATCACGACCGGCGCCGCAGCGCCGGCCGGTGACTGTAGGCCCAGGGCGTCGCCCCGAACCATACCCCTTACATCCCCGTCATCGGCGCCGGGGAGCCGTCGGACCAGAAACCAACCGGGATGACGATCGTCACCGGTTCGTACCGACGAAAGGTTGACGTCGCCGGTGAGAGGATGGGTGACCCATTGAAGCCTGCGGCCCATGTGGAAATCTGGTCGAGCGCGACGAACGGCATCACGTGAGGTCGCCATGGACCCTTAACGCCATCGTTGAGATAGCCTTCCCTCGACAGCATGAACGCGAACGACTCCGGAGCCGGATCGGTGAACCGATGATCGGCGTAGGCGGCCTGACACTTCTTGGCGATCTCTTCCCGCGTATCACCGGCCAAGGCCCAATTCGTCCGCGCGAGGTACTGCGGCAGCACACTCTTCACGGCCGGAGGATTGAGACAGCCTGGTCCGCGCCCCTTTGGATTCCAAAATTCCGGATCGTCAAAACCTGCCACCCACATACGCCCCACCAAACAGGTCCAGCCATTGCTTCCCTTAACGGCGACTACGTAGCCGCTCGTGGTGAGCACAAGTACTTCGGCGTGAGCGGAAATGGACGCCGGTCCCCCGCTTCGCGCCATCTCGATTTCAGCCGCTCGGGGCATGAGATATTGCGAAACGGGCGCCATTGACGGATAGGGATTTGTCGCCGGGGTCTGACCGTACGCAAGGCCACAAAAGCCAAGTAAGACGATCATGGCCGTGCAAGCCACATTTCTCATGGGTGAGCTCCTAAAGCCATATTCGTCTGTATTTTCCGGTATTCAGATTTGATGGTATAGATGTCGACAACGCCGCCCAGCGATAGCTCGCGGAGTCATCTTGTCGCCAGGAGGGCTTGGCCAAGTCATCCGGCCGGCGCTTTCTTTCGTCACGCTAGGACACTTCAATCCATCTCTCCCCTTCAGGATCGTCTTTACCCAACACCTTTTCCACGGACAGAACGGACTGGGCGCGAGTCAGAAATGGCGCAACCCGACTGCGCCAAGCGCCCGAGCCTCGGATCCAGCACCATTCGCCGTCATCGCGCACTTCGAGTACGGCGGTCGGCGAGAACCTAAAATACCAAGTGCTGCTGCCGTCGCTGGCTCTGTTCAGCTGGACGCCAAAATCCTCAAATCTTAACAGTGCGATTAACACGATCGGCAGAGTTATCAGGGCTTTGGGCGGTGCAATCGGTTCCGTCGCGCTTGAAGCGACACACCCATTCATCATCAGTCGCTCCACTGGCTCGGCGTTTTCGAATTCAGGCGGCGGACCTCAGAGATGAGGTCGGTATCTGCCGCTTCAAACTGATCTGTTCGAGCCGCGAGAAGCGCGTCGCTGAACAGGTCCCATGTCAGAAGGTGTCAGTCCGTCCCGATGGCCGAGCCTTGGCTGCGCCTGGCGCTTCACGGTCTTGCCGTCCCGCACTAGATACTCGACATTGTCGATATTTGTGATCACATCAGTTATTCCCCGTGTCGCGTCTGTTGAATAGAAATTCAAAATAACGCCGAAGATGATCGATGCACTCCATCGCCGCCTCAGGGTCATCTTTGGCCTTCGCAAAGATGAAAGCGCCCTGAAGGACTGTCTGGATATGGGTGGCGAGGCTTCGCGCGCTTACGCCACCACCGACACGATATAGTTCCAGCGCGGCGGCGATATCGATTTCCAGATCATCAACGGTTTCTGACAAAGCAACGTAACATGCCTCTCGAATTCTTGGGTTGGTTTGGTACACTTCCTGCGTTATAGTGCCAATGAGGCAACTGAATTGTACGATAGTGCCTCGAAGAAGCTCCGCTCGCAAATCAATATAACCAAAAATGCGATCAAGCGGATCCTTTAACTGATGATAGGAAGACTCGGCGAACATATTTTTCGACCCAACCGACCAATAACTAACCGTATCGATGGCTAGATCTTCTTTACTTTTGAAGTAATGGAAGAACGCTCCCTTGGTCACTCCGGCAGCGGCGCAAAGGTCATCGACGGTCGTGGCGTTATAGCCTCGCTCGCGTATCAGCCGCATTGCGGCGTCGAGCAGTCTTGTGCGGGTCGGCAGGGCCTCTGTGTGGGTGGTTGGTTCGGACATTTTCTGCATCATACCGACTAGTTGGTGTGTGGTCAATGTGATCTGCCAAACTCGTCAGGCGCGCGCGAGTTTGCGGTCGTCGTCGAGAAGGGAATGTTCCCTTTTTTCAGCAAGTTGGACTCGTAGCGCGACGAGGCGCTTCTGTCACGCTGGCGTACGAAATAAGTGGGTCAGCGTTGAACTCTGCGCGTCCTGGGCGCCGGTGGCCTCGTGATCGCCACCGGGCGGCGCATGGACAGGCTGCTGCGGCCAGACGATGCGGGCCGTCGCCATCGATTGCCGATCCGTCAAATGGATCTGCGTTCCGCCAGTTCCCTGGCCGGCCCGCGGGGTGACCTTCCCGCCGAATTCGCGCCGCCCAAGATGGCGGGGCCCATCGGCGGACGGGATGCCCTCGCAGAGCTGGTCGTTGCGCTTCGCCAGGGGGTCTCCACGCCCTTCTTGATGGCGTCCTGGCGGCCGCCGGAGAAGGCGGTGAACAGCAGCTCGCCGGCATAAGGGCGTGGCGCACGCGCGTCCGAAGCGCGCAAAACTCGAGTTCAATGTGACTTTAATGCGACGCCCTGGAACGGATTAAACCGCGGAATGCCAATGGGCTTGACCGTCATTCTTTCGGGATCATAACGACATACCAACCGGTAGGTATCTTACCGGGAAACCTGAAATGTGTCGGCTCGTCTCGGAGGGAGATGAGCTGGCTGTGCTGATTTGAGGGGCCTTTATGAAACATTCCACCACGCGGACGCGCCTTCTGGCGTCGTCCATGATCACCGGCGCTGCGCTACTGGCGGCCGGCGGCGCTTATGCGCAAACCGCCGACGCGGGAACGACAGTCGGTGAAGTGGTCGTCACCGGGTCGCGCATCCCGCACCCGAACCTGACGACCGCCAGCCCGGTGACCACCGTGACGGCCCAGTCGATCAAGCTGCAGGGCACGGTCAACGTCGAAGACTTCATCAACAACCTGCCGCAAGCCTTCGCCGACCAAGGACAGTATGTGTCCAACGCCTCGACCGGCACGGCCAACGTCGACCTTCGCGGCCTGGGCTCCAAGCGCACCATGGTCCTGATCGACGGCAAGCGCTTGGGACCTGGCGACGCCAGCACACCGGTTCCGGACATCAACTTCGTCCCGCCGGCCCTGATCGACCACGTCGACGTGCTGACGGGCGGCGCCTCGGCGGTGTACGGCTCCGACGCCGTAGCCGGCGTCGTGAACTTCGTCATGAAGAAGAACTTCACCGGCTTGCAGGTCGACGCCGAGACCTCGATCGCCGAATCGTCGAGCGACAACCAACAGACCCGCAAGGCCGCCAACTTCGGCTTCAACAGCTTCGGCATCGCCAAGCCCAACCTGCCGTCCAAGGACGAGTGGGACGGCCAACGCGACACCGTCACCATCACCGGCGGCGTGAATGCGCCCGACGGCAAGGGCAATGTCGAATTCTACTTCGGCAAGACCACCATCACGGCGGTGAATGAAGGCAAGCGCGACTACAGCGCCTGCTCGCTGGCCACCAACAACACCAACACCCTGCAGCAATATTGCGGTGGTTCTTCGACCAGCAGCACCGTGCTGTTCCAGCCGACCAGCGGCGCGAACGCGGGCGCCAAGTTCGCGGTCAGCCCCTCCACCGGCCTGCTGCCTGGCCACTTTGGCCCGGGCGACGACTTCAACTACGCGCCATACAACTACTTCCAGCGTCCGGACACCCGCTATCAGGCTGGCGAGTTCTCCACCTACAACATCAACAGCCACTTCGACATCTATTCCAGCTTCATGTTCCTGGACGACCATACGGTGGCGGCTATCGCTCCCTCGGGTTCGTTCAACGGCACCAACGTCTACACCGTCCCCTGTAACGACCCGCTGCTGAGCCCGGCCGAACAGACCGCCCTTTGCGGCCCGGCCGCCGGCACCGCGACCACCGAAACGGCGAACATCGCCCACCGGAACATCGAAGGCGGTCCGCGTATCGAGGATTTCGAGCACATGGACTACCGCATGGTGCTCGGTTCGAAGGGCGATCTCGTCGATGGTTGGACGTATGACGCGTCCGCCCAGTATGCACGCACCGTCCTGACACAAGTCACGGATGGCTATTTCCTGAACTCGCACCTGAGAAACGCGATGGACGTGGTGAGCGTCGGCGGCGTTCCGACCTGCGAATCCGTCGTCACCGGCACGGACACCAAGTGCGTTCCGTACAACATCTTCGGCTTCTACCCCGGCGGCATCACCCCGGCGTCGCTGGCCTACCTCAGCGGCGTTGCGGAAAACACCGGATCTACCCAGGAGCAGGTCTACTCGATCAACATTACTGGTGACCTCGGCAAGTACGGCATGAGGTCTCCTTGGGCGACCAAGGCCGTCGGGATTAACTTAGGCTTCGAATATCGTGACGAACAGCTGACCACCCAACTCGACTCTACAATCCAGAGCGGCGACCTCGCCGGCGCGGGCGGTTCGACCCTACCGACCTCCGGCTCACAGGCCGACAAGGACGCCTTCGCTGAACTGAGCGTTCCGCTCGTTGAAGACATGCCCTTTGTTAAGCGCTTGAACTTTGACACCGGCTACCGTTATTCCGACTACACGTCCGGCGGCGGCAACTCGACGTATAAGTTTGAGTTGGACTGGCAGACGACCTCGGACGTGATGTTCCGCGGTTCTTTTGAACACGCGGTTCGGGCGCCGAACGTGCAGGAACTCTTCCTGCCGGCGGTGCCAGGTCTGGTTCCGGCCAGCGATCCCTGCGGTGGCGCCCACCCCGTCCTGTCGGCCGCCCAATGCCTGAACACCTTCACCAACACCCTTCCGGGCATCACGCTCGCGCAGTACACCGGCGGCGGCTACGTCTATAACGGCGCCACGCTCGGCCCGCTTTACGGCCACACCAACCAGTGCCCGTCGGCGCAGTGCGGCGATTTCAACGGCGGCAACCCGGCGCTGAAACCGGAAACCGCCGACACCTTCACCTATGGGCTGGTGTTCACGCCGACCTTCTTCCGAGGTTTCTCGTTCACGATCGACTACTTCAACATCGACGTGAAGCAGGCGATGATCGTCGAACCCGGCCAGACCATGCTGACCAACTGCGCCACCCTGGCCAACGCCTTTGACTGCTCGAACATCCTCCGCTTCCAAGGCGCCGGGTTCGGCGTCTACGGCGGCCAGGCCAGCCAAACGCCGACCGGCTTCACCGGCGGCGGCCTGATCAACGAACCGCTGATCAACGCCTCCGCCCTGAAGACCAGCGGCGTCGACGTGGAGGCCCAGTACCACTTCCGCCTCGCCGACATGGGCGCGGGGAACTTCGGTTCGCTGACCTTCCTGGTCAACGGCACCTACCTGCATGACCTGATCACGGTCCTGCCGGACGGCACCCAGTTCGATTGCGCCGGCCTCTATGGCGTGACCTGCGTAACGCCGTCGCCCAAGTGGCGTCACCAACTGCGGGCCACCTGGAACACGCCTTGGAACGTGCAACTGTCGGCCGCCTGGCGGTACTACGGCGCGGGCAAGCTGGACTTCAACACCAGCCAGCCTGATCTGCAGAACGGCTTCAAGGATATCCTGGGCACGGACGCCAACATCCCGGCCTACAACTACATGGATATTGCCGCGACCTGGCGCTTCCACGATAAGTATACCTTCCGCGCCGGCATGAATAACGTGTTCGACAAGACGCCGCCGCTGCTCGATGCGAACAGCTTCGGCATCTCGGCGCCGCCGTTCGGCAACGGCAACACCTACCCGCAGGTCTATGATCCGCTGGGCCGGGTGATGTTCGTGGGCGTGACCGCCGACTTCTAAGTCGAACAGCTCAAGTCGGCCTAGGTTCGGGCCGGGTGGGATTCCTCAAAAAGGGGTCCAGCCCGGCCCAATCTTTCTCAGCTTCCCAACAGCGAGAGCGACCAGCTCCCCGTTCTGATCGATGCGTTTCAATCCTGCCGATATGCAGAGACAGGTAAGCAGGCAAGATACTCTATGGACGGTCTGGCCGATCCCGCCGATGACGGGCGTGGGCTCGCCGCGAGAGGTCGCGCGCGATGTCGAAAGCGGTGAAAATCCACGTGAATTAGCGTAGGAAATTGCGCGCCGTTACGCCCCGCACTGGTTGTCAAGAAAAAGTGTCAAAAGTTCAAACACATACCTTTTCCGTCGCCCCGATGATGGACTGGACCGACCGGCATTGCCGGGTGTTCCACCGTGGGCTGACGCGGCGGGCGCTGCTCTACACCGAGATGGTGACCACCGGGGCGGTGCTGCATGGCGATCGCGAGCGGCTGCTGGGGTTCGATCCGGCGGAACACCCGGTCGCGCTGCAGCTCGGCGGCTCGGAGCCGGCCGATTTGGCTGAAGCGGCGCGGATCGGGGAGGGGTTGGGCTATGATGAAATCAACCTCAATGTCGGCTGCCCTTCCGACCGGGTGCAGAGCGGCCGGTTTGGCGCCTGTCTGATGCGCGAGCCAGGGTTGGTGGCCGATGGCATGGCCGCCATGCTGGAGGCGGTCAGTGTTCCGGTCACGCTCAAGTGCCGCATCGGCGTCGACGACCAGAATCCCGAGGAGAGCCTGTTCGATCTGGTGGACCGCTGCGCCGATGTCGGGGTGCGCACGGTGATCGTCCATGCCCGCAAGGCTTGGCTGAGCGGCCTTAGCCCGAAGGAGAATCGGGATGTCCCGCCGCTGGACTATCCCCTGGTCTATCGCCTTAAGGCCGAGCGGCCGGCGCTGACCATCGTCATCAACGGCGGCGTGGCGTCGCTGGATGAGGCCGAGGGACATCTCGCTCACGTGGACGGGGTGATGCTGGGCCGCGCCGCCTACCACGAGCCCGGCCTGTTGGGCGAGGTCGACCGGCGTATGTTCGGCGAGGCGACGGTCGACGTCTCGGCCGAGGAGGCGGTCGCGCGGTATCGGCTCTATGTGGCCCGTCAGTTGGAGCGAGGCGTGCGCCTGCCGGCGCTGATCAAGCCGATGCTGGGTCTGTTCACCGGCCGCCCAGGCGCGCGGAGCTGGCGGCGGATTTTGACCGTGGAGAGCACCCGGTCTGGCGCGGGGGTTGAAGTGATTGCTCGGGCGCTGTCGGCGATCGGCGAAGCGGCGGCGCGCCGCGAGGCAGCCTAGTCAGGGTCGCAGGATCAGCGAGGTGGGGGTGGCCTCGAACTGCGACAACCGTCCCAGATAGGTCATGCCGAGCAGCGAGGTCTGCAGGCCCCG
>Ga0302314_10022734_pt1 | contig 10271 bp, 4 predicted proteins | sample III_Palsa_N2_3_FD_200533 | JGI IMG/M metagenome (GOLD analysis project Ga0302314, IMG submission 200533) | Peat permafrost microbial communities from Stordalen Mire near Abisko, Sweden - III_Palsa_N2_3 | ecosystem: Environmental > Terrestrial > Soil > Palsa > Peat permafrost | place: Sweden... | reverse complement strand
GGCTCGGGCTGCTGCTGGTGATCGGCACCGCAATCTCGATGGGCGGCTGGCTGGGCAGCGACCTGCTCGGCGCGCCGCGCGTGTTGTTCGCCTTCGCGCGCGACGGTTTTCTGCCCAGCGCGCTCGGTCGCGTCTCGCCGCGTACCTCGGTGCCGGCAACCGCGATCGTCACGCACGCGGCGATCGCGGCGTTGCTCGCGGTGACGGGGACGTTTGAGACGCTGGTGGTACTGGCCGTACTGGCCGGCTGCGCGCTTTACGTCGGGGGATGCGCGGCGGCGTGGGAGCTGCGTCGGCGCGACGTGGCGCTGGTCGGGCCGCCGTTGCGGTTGCCGTGGCTTGGGCTGTGGACGCTGCTCGGCTGCGGCAGCATGATCGCGGTGATCCTGCTCGCGCAATGGGACGAGATCGGTGGGCTGGTCGCCGCGGTGGTGGGGTCTTGTCTGTTGTATTGGGTGGCCCGCAGGGCACGCGCCGCGTCTTGACGCTCGTCATTGCGAGGCGCGAAGCGACGAGGCAATTCGGTTCCGGCGCATGAAGCTCTGGATTGCTTCCCCCGGGTCAAGCCCCGGGGTCGCAATGACGGTTCTTAGAGCGGAAATTGGCGGGCGCAGACGGGGCCGGCGGTAGCCGGGCTCAGCCCGCCTCCGGTTTCTGTCACGACGGTCGACATGACCTGCATGAAGGCCCTCGTCCGCGCCCGCCGGGCGGCATTCCGCTCCTGCGAAGTCCGGCGGTAACAAATGTTACAACGCGGGTCAAACTGCTGTTTCGGGGTCTCTATTGGGCTGAGCATGGCCGTTCTTGCCGCGCGAGAACAGCGTGCGGACGAGCACGAAGAACATCGGCACGAAGAAGATCGCCAGCGCCGTCGCGGTGATCATGCCTCCGACCACCGCGGTGCCGATCGCGACGCGGCTGGCCGCACCCGCGCCGGTCGCGATCGCGAGCGGGATCACGCCCGCGACGAACGCCAGCGAGGTCATCAGGATCGGCCTCAGACGCAGCTTGGCAGCTTCCATTGCCGCCTCGAACGGCGTCTTGCCACGCTCCTCGGCAAATTCGGCGAACTCGACGATCAGGATCGCGTTCTTGGCGGACAGCCCGATGGTGGTGAGCAGCCCCACCTGGAAATAGATGTCGTTGTCGAGCCCGCGCGCCATCACCGCGAGCACCGCGCCGATCACCCCCAATGGCACCACCAGCAGCACCGAAATCGGGATGGACCAGCTCTCGTACAGCGCGGCGAGGCACAGGAAGATCACCAGCAGCGACAGCGCGTAGAGCATCGGCGCCTGTCCGGTCGAGAGCTGCTCCTGGTAGGACAATCCCGACCAGGCAGTCGTGACGCCGGGGATCGCCTGCGCCAGCTTCTGGATCTCGTCCATCGCCGCGCCCGAGCTCTGGCCTGCCGCTGCCTGTCCCTGGATCTCGTAGGAGGAGAGGCCGTTGAAGCGCTGCAGCGTCGAGGGCAGCTTGGTCCAGTTGTAGGTCGAGAAGGTGTTGAACGGCGCCATCAGCCCGCTCGACGAACGCACATGCCAATCGGCGAGATCGGCGGGTTCGCCGCGATAGGGGGCGTCGCCCTCGATATAGACGCGCTTGACGCGTCCGCGATCGATGAAGTCGTTGACGTAGGTGCCGCCCCACGCCGCCGACAGCGTCGCATTGACGTCGGCCTGCGCGAGACCGAGCGCGCCGATCTTGGATTCGTCGACGTTGATCTGGAGATGCGGCGTATCCTCGAGGCTGCCCAATCGCACCGCATCGAGCAGCGGATCGGCATTGGCCTTTGCGATCAGCGCGTCCTTGGCGGCAGCGAACTGCGCGACGCTCATGCTGCCGGCGTTCTGCACCTCGAGCGTGAAGCCGTTGGTCTGTCCCAGGCCGCGGATCGCGGGCGGCAGCACGGTCAGCACGCGCGCGTCGCGCATCCCGCCCAGCGCCTTCTGCGCCCGCGCGATGATCGCGTCGGCCGTGTTCTTCGAGCCCGAGCGCTGATCCCAGGGCTTGAGGATCAGATAGGCCTGGCCGACATTGTCGCCGGTGCCCGAAAAATTGCGCCCGGTGTTGGCGAACATGTCCTGCACGTCGTGCTCGTCGTGGAGGAAGTAGTTCTCCACCGCGGTGCTGACGACATTGGTGCGATCCTGGGTCGCGCCGGCGGGCAGGAAATATTGCACGATCGCCTGGCCGATGTCCTCGATCGGCAGGAAGCCGGTAGGCAGCCGCACGAACAGGATGCCGAGCAGCGCGACGAGGATGACGTAGAGGACGAGGAACCAGCGCGTCTTGTCGATCGCGAACTTGACGCCGCCCTCGTAGCGGTCGCGCATCCGGTCGAAGCGATCGTCGAACCAGTGGAAGAAGCGCCCAGAGGTCCGCCCGAACCAGCCATTGCCGCGCTTGGCCTCGGCCTCCTTCTTGGGGACGAGCAGCACCGAGGTCAGCGCCGGTGTCAGGATCAGCGCGACCAGCACTGAAAGCACCATCGACGAGACGATCGTGATCGAGAACTGCCGGTAGATGATGCCGGTCGAGCCGCCGAAGAACGCCATCGGCAGGAACACCGCCGAGAGCACCATCGCGATGCCGATCAGCGCGCCCGAAATCTCGCCCATCGACTTGACCGTGGCGTCGTGCGGCGAGAGCTGTTCCTCGTCCATCAGCCGCTCGACATTCTCGACCACGACGATCGCGTCGTCGACCAGCAGACCGATCGAGAGCACCATGCCGAACAGGGTCAGCGTGTTGATCGAATAGCCGAACAGCGCGAGCACCGCGAAGGTGCCGAGCAGCACCACGGGGATCGCGATCGCGGGCACCAGCGTGGCGCGCCAGTTTTGCAGGAACACGAACATCACGATCACGACGAGGATCATCGCCTCGACCAGCGTCTTCTCGACCTCGGAGACCGAGAGCTTGATGAAGTCGGTGCTGTCGCGCGGGTAGGAGACCTTGTAGCCGTCGGGGAAGGTGCCCTGCAGGCTGGCGACCTTGGCCTTGATCGCCTCGGACGTCTTGAGGGCGTCCGCCCCGGGTGCAAGCGATACCGCCAGTGCCGCGGCCGGGTGGCTGCTGAACTTCGAGACGGACGTGTATTGTTCCTGGCCGAGCTCGACGCGCGCGACGTCGCTGATCCGCACCACCGATCCGTCGGTCTCGGTCTTGAGGATGATGTCGCGGAACTGCTGCGGCGTGTTGAGCCGCGCCTGCGCGGTGACGGTCGCGTTGAGCTCCTGCCCCGGCGACGAGGGCTGCGCGCCGATCAGGCCGGCGGAGACCTGGACGTTCTGCGCCTGGATCGCCGTGATCACGTCCGAGGGCTGCAACTGATGCGCGTTCAGCTTGAACGGATCGAGCCACACCCGCATCGCATATTGCGTGCCGAACGCATCGACCTCGCCGACGCCGGTGACGCGGCTGAGCGGGTCCTGCAGATTGGAGACGAGATAGTCGGCGACGTCGGCCGACGTCGTCTGGTTGCTGCTGTCATAGACCGCGACGAGCAGCAGATAGTCGGGCTGACGCTTCTGGACTGTGAGGCCCTGCTGCTGCACCTGCTGCGGGAGGCGGGGCAGCGCCTGCTGCACCTTGTTCTGCACCTGCACCTGCGCGATGTCGGGGTTGGTGCCGTTGTCGAAGGTCGCGGTGATCGAGACGGTGCCGGCGTCGCTCGACGTCGACTGGAAATAGAGCAGCCCGTCGAGCCCGGTCAGCTGCTGCTCGATCACCTGCGTCACCGAATCCTGCAGCACCTGCGCCGACGCGCCCGGATAGGTCGCGCTGATGCCGACGGTGGGCGGCGAGATGTCGGGATACTGCTCGATCGGCAGATGCGTGATCGCGCCGATGCCGGCGAGCATCATCACGATCGCGATCACCCACGCGAAGATCGGCCGTTCGATGAAGTAATTGGAGATCATTGGGCCGCGCCCGACGCTCCGCCCGATTTGGCCGCCTTGTCTCCACCGCCTTTGGTGGACTTATCGATGATCGCGGCATCGGTCGGCGCGCCGGTCGCGGCGACGGTCTTGACCGCCTGGCCGGGCTTGGCCTTGCCGCTACCCTCGACGACGACCTTGTCGCCGGCGTTGATCCCGCCGGTGACGACCCATTGGTTGTTGCGCAGACCCTGATCCTGCACGGTGCGCTTGGCGATCTTGCCGTCGGCGCCGACGATCAGCGCGGTGGCGCCGCCCTTGGCGTCGTGGACGACGGCGGCTCCGGGCAACAGGAACGCGCCCTTGCGCAACGCCTGGCTCACCACCGCGCGGACATACATGCCGGGCAGCAACAGCCCGTTCGGATTGGGGAAGCGCGCGCGCAGCGTCACCGCGCCGGTCGAGCTGTCGACGGTGACTTCGGAAAATTCGAGCTCGCCGGTCTGGGTATAGTCGCTGCCGTCCTCGAGCTTGAGCCTGACCGCGGCCTTGTCGGGCATCGCGCCGCCCGCGGCGATCGCCTGGCGCAGCGCGAGCAGCTCGGTCGAGCTCTGCTGGATGTCGACGTAGATCGGATCGAGCGTGGTGATTGTCGCGAGCGCCGTCGTCTGCTCGGCGGTGACGAGCGCGCCGGGGGTGACGGTCGAGCGGCTGATCCGCCCGGAGATCGGTGCCTTGACCAGCGTGTAGTGGAGATTGATCTGCGCGCTGTCGAGCGCCGCCCTCTGCTGGACGATCGCGGCGTTCGCCTGGCCGGCGGCGGCGCGGGCGTCGTCGGCATCCTGCTTGGCGACCGCGTTGATTCTCTCGAGATCGCTGTAGCGCCCCGCCTTGAGTCGCGCGGTCACCGCATTGGCCTGCGCGCTCGCCAATTGCCCCTGCGCCTGGCCCACCGCGGCGCGGTAGAGCGAGGGATCGATCTGGTAGAGCGGCTGGCCCTCGCGCACGAGTGCGCCCTCGACGAACAGCCGCTTGAGGATGATCCCCGAGACCTGCGGACGCACATCCGACGTCAGATAGGCATCGGTGCGGCCGGGCAGTTCGGTGTCCATCGCAACCGACGCCGGTTGCGCGGTGACGACGCCGACGGTCGGCTCGGGCGGGGGCGGCGGCGCCTTCTTGGCTCCGCATCCGGCAAGCGCGAGCGACAGCGTAAGCGCGAGGCATGGGCGGGACAGCGGGGCAGGGCGGAAATACATAGGGTTGCCGTTTGTATCTCTTTATTGCCGAAGGATGTCATGCCCGAAATGCACAAAAGCAGGGGGCGGCCGGCACATCGCCGACCGCCCCCGAGTTTTTGTCGGTTCTGTAAGGATCAGAAGCCGAAGTTGATCGTGCCCGACACGGTGCGCGGTGCGCCGATGTAGGAGAAGGGCACGCTCGTCGCCGACGAGTTGCCGGTGAAGCCGGCGACGTACAGCTTGTCGAACAGGTTGGTGACGTTGACCTGCACCCAGGTCGCGTCGTTGAGCCCGATCGCCTTGAGCGAGAAGCGCGCGTCGAGGTCGACGAGCGTGTAGGCCGGCGTCTTCGAGCCATAGGTCGCCGGGTTGGTCAGGCCGTTGGCGAATTCCGGCAGGTTCTGGTCGTTGATGTAGCGCGGACCGGTGCGCTTGGCTTGGATGCCGATCTCGAGCGGGCCGAAATTGCCCTGCGCGCGCGCGCCGAACAGATAGACCGGGGCGCCCGATTCCCGCTTGCCCGCGGTCAGCGCGTAGATCGCCTGGCCGGCGGTGGTGCAGGTGCCGATGCCCGCCGAAGCGTGCGAGGTGACCTGCGCCGCGGTGCAGTTGCCGCTCTGGACGTTGTCGAGGATCTTCGACTTCAGATACGAACCGAAGGCGTAGAGGCCGAGCTGCGGGATCGGCTGGTAGGAGATGCTCGCATCGGCGCCATATTTGTGGACGGTGCCGAGGTTGCGATAGATGGTGATGTCGGCGACTGGATCGTAGAACGACGCCAGGCGGTTCTTGTAGAAGGTGTACCAGCCCGAGACCTCGGCCTGGATCTTGCCCGTCTTGTAGCGCACGCCGGCGTTGAGATTGTCGGTGGTCTCCGGCTTCGGGTTGGCCGCGGTGCTGTCCGCGGGAACGCCGAACGCGTTGTAGAGATTATCGGTGCCCGGCACCTGGATGCTCTTCGAGTAGTTTGCGAACAGCTCGACATGCTGCACCAGGTCATAGGTGAAGCCGGCGCTCGGCAGCACCTTGTTATAGTGGAGCACGCGCTCGCCGGGCAGCATATAGCCGGTCGCCGCCGCGAATGCGGCCGCCTGCGTCGGATCGGGAATGCAGTCGACGAAGCCGATGTTGCTGCCCGTCTCGGAGACGCAGCGATTGTGCAGGTCGCGCCGGAAGAAGGGTGCGCGGACGCCCGCGTCGATCGTCAGCTTGTTGTCGAAGAAGCGACCACGATACTCGCCTGACACCTGGTTGAGCGTCGCGTAGGATGTGCGGTTGCGCTTCTCCAGCGGGTTGCCGTTGGCGTCGAGGATCGGATCGACGTCGGGGAAGACATGCTCGGTCTCGCCGTTCTGCTTGAGATACCCGACCTCGCCGGTCTGGATGACGCGGCTGTGATCGAACACGTAGGACACGCGCACCGTCTGCGTCGGCGCGATATCGTAGCGCAGCGACGAGTTGATGATGAAGCGGTGCGTGCGCGTCAGGCTCGGTGCGTAGAGTTCCACACCACCGCACGTCGCCTTCGGATTGGCGGCAGTCGGGCAGGGGTGGATCGTATCTAGGGTATCGCCGTCGCCGTTCAGATCGACGCCGCCGGCATAGGGATGGCCACCGATATAGCCGAAGAGGCCAGCGGGCGTTGTGCCGGATGCCAGCGTAGAACCCTCGTACCCCGTAACGGCGCCGGTGCCGCCGTTGGCCTTGACAAACTGGAAGCTCGGATCGACCGTGAGCACCAAGCCGTCGGCCAGCGTGAAGCGCGAGTTGACGCGGATATTGCCGTTGTCGTCGGGGTTGAAGCTGTTGTCGTAGGCCGTGCCGCAGCTGTTAGGCGAGTCCGCCACACCGGGCGTCGCCGCGGCCACGGTGCAATGCGGTATCGTATAGTCACGCTCGCCGGTGCTCAGCGGGAAGCGGTTGGCCGAGCCCGAGCCGACGACGCGCGGCGCCGAATTGGTCGGCGACTGGGTCAGGTCGGTACGCAACGGAACCGACGAAAAATTGTCCGAGCGGCCGTGGTTGTACTGGCCGGCGACCGAGACGAAGTCGCCGTTGCTGCCGATCGGCTGGTACAGCTTGAAGTTGTACTGGTCCTTCTGCAGGCCGTTGGCTTGGTTGAACGGATTGTTGTTCTCGGCATGGCTGGCCGCGAGGAACATGCGCGTGCCGAACGGCCCGAACGCACCGGTGTCGACCACGCCGAACATGCGGAAATAGTCCCACTGGCCGATCGAGCCGGACAGGCGGACGTGGAAGTCCTCGGTGGGCAGGCGCGTGGTGTAGTTGACCGTCGAACCCGTCGCCGAGGCGGTCGGGCTGTCGATGTCGGTCGAGCCCAGCGAGACGTTGACTTGGTCGATCAGCTCCGAATCGAGGCCTTCGCCCGAATAGATCGCGTAGTTGCCGGCGTCGTTGAGTGGCACGCCATCGAAGGTCTGCGAGATGCGGGTCGCATCGAAACCGTGGATGTTGATCGTGCCGCCCTGGTTTCCGTAGGGATCGTTGTTCTGGAAGCTGACGCCCGGAATATAGTTGATGATGTCGTCAATCGACTGGCCTTCGCGCTGGTTCCTGATGAAGTCCTGCGTGAGCACCTGACGCGATTTGGTCGTGTCGGGAATCTGAACGCCGTCGAGTGCCTTGGGCGTGTTCGTTCCGGTCACGACGATGGTCTGGTCGAATTCCTGCGTGCCCGTCGACTGCGCGAAGGCGGGCGTCATTGCCGCGAGCGCGAGAACGGAAACGGACGCACGCGTGCAATGCTTGGCGAAACTCATTGTACACCCCTTGTTAAGCGAATCCCTGCTGGGCTTTCTTCACCCTGCTATCGGCGCGGCTAGAGATCGCAAATGTCAGTTTGACGACAGGGCTCGTTTGTTCCCGCAATGCAGCAACAATGCTACCGTGTGTTGCGGGATTGGCACAGTTGGTGGCGGTGCAGGATCGTCGCCACTAGATGCAGCTTATGACCGAGACCCATTTCTACGAACCCGCCGCCGGCCACGGCCTGTCGCACGATCCGTTCAAGGCGATCGTCGGGCTGCGGCCGATCGGCTGGGTGTCGACCGTCGATGCCGAGGGACGCGCCAATCTCGCGCCGTACAGCTTCTTCAATGCGGTCGCCGATGCGCCGCCGATGCTCGCTTTTTCGTCGTCCGGCTGGAAGGACAGCGTCGCCAATTGCGAGGCGACGCGTGCGTTCGTGTGGAATCTCGCGACGCGGCCGCTTGCCGAGCGGATGAACGAAAGTGCCGCGCCGTTGCCGCACGGCGCGAGCGAGTTCGTGCGGGCGGGGCTGACACCGGCGCCGTCGCGGATCGTCGCGCCGCCGCGCGTGGCGGAGAGCCCGGCGTCGCTCGAATGCCGCGTCGTCGACATCCACCGGTTGCGCGATCTCGACGGTGCGGCGATCGACAATTGGCTGGTGATCGGACAGGTCGTCGGCGTGCATATCGATCGCGCCTTCCTCACCGAGGACGGCCTGTTCGACACTTTCGCCGCCCGCCCGATCCTGCGCGCGGGCTATCGCGCCGACTATGCCGAAATCGGCCACGATGCGAAGTTCCAGATGGTGCGGCCGACGTCCTGATCGTCTAATTACCGTCCGGCACCCCATAGTCGCCGGCAAGCGCGCGGGTGACTCCGTTGGTCCAGCCGAAGCCATCCTGCAGCGGATATTCGCCGCCGCCGCCGCCGCGCCGGCGCTCGATGTCGTATTTCTCGACCAGCTTGCCGGTCGCCTGGTAGCGCGCCGAGACGGTCGCCAGCCAGCGTTGCGCGATGGTGCGCGCGAGCGCCTGCTCGCCATTGTCGCGCAAGCCCGAGACGCCGATCCATTGCAGCGGCGCCCAGCCATTGGGCGCGTCCCATTGTTGGCCGGTGCGCGTCGTCGTGGTGCGCAGCCCGCCCGGCGCGAGCAGCCGCAGCCGCACCGTCTGCGCCACCGCCTTGGCCTGATCGGGCCGCGCGACGCCGACGAACAGCGGGAAGAGCGTCGCGGCCGACAGGACGAGAGTGGGGCGCCCATTGTGCCAGTCGAGATCGGCGAAGCGGTTTTCGCGCGGCATCCAGAAGGTCGTCCGCAACGCGGCCGCGCGGGCATTGGCGCGGCCGACATAGTCGTCGACGCAGGCAGCGTCGCCGGTGCGCGTGCAGGCGAGCGCGATCATCCGCTCCATCCCGTAGAGCAGGCTGTTGAGATCGACCGGCGCGATGTCGGTCGTCCGGATCGTGCCGAGCGCCTGCCCGTCGCCGAACCAGCGCGAGGAGAAATCCCAGCCGCTCTCGGCCGCCGCGCGGATATTGTGGAATAGCGTGTCGGCAGGCTCGTCCGATGTCGCGGCGGTGGCGACGTCCTCGGCATAGCTTTCCTCGCGCGGGGTGGCGCGCGCGTCCCAATAGCGGTTGAGCAGCGTGCCGTCGGGCAGGCGGACGACGTGGAAGCGCGCCTGACCCGGCGCCAGCCCGTCCTCGCCGCGCATCCACCAGGCATGCTCGCGGCGCAGCGCGGCGAGCCGCCTGCGGAAGGTCGGCACGTCGTGCGCCGGCGAGAGGCCGAGCATGAGATAATAGACCGGCGGCTGCGAGCGGCTGAGATAATAGGTGCGCGTGCCGTTGGGGATGTGGCCGTAGCGTTCGATCAGCGTGGTGAAGTCGTCGATCATGCTCTCGACCAGATCGCCGCGCCGATCGCGCGCGAGACCCAGCATCGTGAAATAGCTGTCCCAATAGTAGATTTCGCGGAAGCGGCCGCCCGGCACGACATAGGCGCTGGGCAGCGTCAGTGCCGATCCGGCAGCGGTCGTGGCGGTGGACAGGGCGGCGGGCTGGCGCGTCAGCACCGGCCATAGCGACGCGATATGTGCCAGCAGCGGCGTGCGCGCCGCACCCGCGGCGGGGGGCGGGGCGGCAGGCGAGGCAGGGATCGCGAAATTGGCGAGCACGAAGTGGCGCAGCGCCTCGGCGCCCCGTGGACGCTGCGTCTGGTAGTCGATCAGGATCGCGCCGGTGTCGCGGCGCGGGATCGCGTCGGCGAAGGTCTTGCCGTCGGGGAAGACGTGCGCGAGTTGCACCGCGCGGAACAACGGCCCGTAGAGATCGGCCGGAGTCGCGACGACGGGGCCGGATGTCCCCGTGAACGCCG
>Ga0302314_10022733_pt1 | contig 10271 bp, 10 predicted proteins | sample III_Palsa_N2_3_FD_200533 | JGI IMG/M metagenome (GOLD analysis project Ga0302314, IMG submission 200533) | Peat permafrost microbial communities from Stordalen Mire near Abisko, Sweden - III_Palsa_N2_3 | ecosystem: Environmental > Terrestrial > Soil > Palsa > Peat permafrost | place: Sweden... | reverse complement strand
GCACCTCGTCGCACATCTCGGTGAGCCTAGAAACCGTGCGCTCCGTAATCTGCGAGCGCAGCTCGTTGGCGTCGAGGATGTTCGTAGTGATCACCATCGAGCGCTGCTCCTCGTAGCGCGCATTGACGATTGAATACAGCTCCTCAATCACCCAGGGCGTGGTCTGTTCTGCCCCGATGTCATCAATGTGGAGGAGGTCGACGCTCACAAGTTGCTCGAACATCGCTTGGTGGGCATCTGCCTCAAATGTATGGCGGATCACTCGCAGGAGGTCGGGGAGCGAGTAGATCCCCACGGTACGACCAGCTGCCAGCGCGGCCTTTGAAACAAGCATTGCGAGAGTCGTCTTGCCGGTGCCGGTGCCACCCATGAGCCACAAGCCGCGCCCCGCGTCCAAGTTCGCATCGATGCGATCAGCGAAGCGCTTTACGTCGCTTAGAACGCGCGGGTTGATCGTCGAGCCTTCGAGCTGGGCAAACGACTTGTCCCGGTAAAGCTTCGGAATACTCCCGGAGAGGCTGCGTGCTCGGTTGCGCGCCAGCAGCTGCGGCCGGCAGGGACAGTCGTAGGCGGTGTTCGTCGCGTCGTCGTAGAGAAAGCCCGAGCCGTCGCACTGCTCCGGCGTCATCAGGCAGCGGCTCATTCCTTGAACCTCTCACCGGCGTAGTTCATGAACTTCGGGTACTGCGTGTGGAATGAGAGCCTGACCTCGCCCACAGCGCCGTTACGGTGCTTGGCGAGGATCAGATCCGCTTCACCCGGCCGTTCGGTCGCTTCCTTGGTGTAGTACTCGTCGCGGAAGATGAACATCACCAAATCTGCGTCCTGTTCCAGCGCTCCGGATTCTCGTAGATCGGAAAGCATCGGCTTCTTGTCACCGGCGCGCTCCTCGACCTTTCGTGAGAGCTGTGACAGCGCGATCACCGGCACCTGCAGCTCACGCGCCAGGCTCTTCAATCCGCGGCTGATCTGCCCGACCTGCTCAACGCGGTTCTCGATCCGGCCTTCGTGGCGCATCAGCTGTAGGTAGTCGATGATGATCAGCCCGAGTCCACCATCAACCTGGTTGTGTAGGCGGCGGGCTTTGGCGCGCACGTCCATCACGCTGGTGTCGCTTGAGTCGTCGATGAACAGCGGCGCATCGCTGAGCCGGCTGCACGCTTCAAGGATCTTCGGCCAGCGTGAATCGGGCACCTTGCCGAGGCGCAGGTCATTGCCTGGCGTCTTTGACTGCGAGGCGATAAAGCGCTGGGCAAGTTCGGCCTCGGCCATCTCCAGCGAGAACAGCGCCACAGGGTGGCCAGCCAGCGAGGAGTTCTCGGCGATGTTGCAGACCAACGCGGACTTACCCATCGACGGACGGGCGGCGAGCACGATCAGGTTGCCCGGCTGGAAGCCGCCCGTCATCTCGTCAAGGTCCTTGTAGCCGGACGGCGTACCGGTCAGCGGGTTCTTGTCGATCGAGCGCTTGTGCAGGCGGTTGGTCTCTTCTTCAAGGACCTCCGCAACCTTGCGCACGGAACGCTGCCGCTGGTCGTGCGCGATATCCGAGATTGCCCGCTCGAACTTCTCGAGCAGTTCACCGGTCGGCGCCGTGCGTCCCTGGACGTCGGCCTCGATCTGATGCGCGACGCCGCGCATCTCGCGCAGCTTCCACTGCTCAACGACGATCCGACCGTAGTCCATCGCGTTGCCGGTCGACGGAACCCATGCCGCGAGTTCCTCGATCGCCTGCGAGCCGCCGATCTGATCGAGCTCGCCGCCCAGGCGCAGCTGCTCGGAGACGGTCACGTGATCGATCTGCTGACCCGAGTTGTAGAGCAACAACATGGCCGCGAAGATCGCGCTGTGCTCCGGGCTGTAGAAGTGCTCGGGCTCGAGTTTCTCCTCAACCAAACGACCGAGGTGGCGGTCGTCAAGCAGCACGGCGCCGAGCACGGATCGCTCAGCGCTCAGGTTGTGTGGGGGTGCGGAAGAGGGGACGGTTGCGGACATGGCGGGGTAAACAAGGTAGCTCTGCGTCCGGCGTCCGTTTTCGAGCATTCCCGCATCAAGCAAGAATCGCGTGACACCCTGGGTAGATCTGTCTGCGCGCAGACGCGGCGGGTAGGATCGAATCGATGCGGAGACTCGCCTCGCTGACGTTGGCATGCACCATCACGGGGTTCGCCGGAGTCGCGCTTGGCAGCGGCAGCGGCCGGATCGGCGTGGTCCCGCCAGCCGTTCCGGCGAAGAATTGCGTTCTGCGTCCGCGGCTGGTTGGTTGGGAGAACCAGATCGACTATTGCCGGGCGCTGGAGGGCGTTGGTGCAATCGTGCTGCCGAGCAACTGGGGCTCGCTGTCGGTGCCCGAGCGGCTGCTGGTGTTGATCAACCTCGAACGTGCCAACCGTGGCCTGGCGCCTGACGTCGGGCTCAGCCCGGGCCTCGACACGCTTGCGCAGCAGGGCGCCGCGGCGGACCGTGATCCGAGCTTCCCTGCCCTACGGCGACGGCGGCCTGCGCTGTATGACTCGGGCGGAAGCATCTGGGCCAGTAATCGGTCGAGCATCGGTGCCGACTTTTTCTGGATGTATGAAGACGGGTACGGCGCCGGCAACGAGGCGTGTACGGCGCGCGGCGACGCTGGTTGCTGGGGACATCGGGGAATCATCCTCAGCGACGTGGGCACTGGCCCGTTGGTCGGTGGCGGTGGGTATGCGCACGGCAACTCGTTCGCGTTTGAGCAGCTCTACGACCAGCCCACCACGGGTCTGGTGTTCACCTGGGCCGCCGAACTTCGCCACTTCCGCTCAAAGCCGAAGCTTGAGCGACTCGCCCCACCGGCGATCACGAGCGTCTCGCCCGCATCGGGTTCGGCCCGCGGCGGCGAATTGGTGACGATCAAGGGATCGGGTCTCGCCGCCGCCGAGCGGGTCAGGTTTGGCTCAAAGCGCGCAACGGCTCTGAGCTGCAGCTCAAACACCGAGTGCACGGTGCGCGCGCCCGCTGGCGCGCGCGGGCACGTCAGCGTGACGGTCAGCGATCCGGCCGGCTACTCAAGCGGTCATAACCGGCCGGGTTTCAACTACCGCTAGTGCCCACCGCCCGCTCGGGCGTGCTTGGGCAGCCAGCACACCGCCAGGGCGGCGGCGACCAGCATCCCAAGTGAGACCAGCAGACCATGGTCCGCGGCACTGACGAAGGCAGCTGGGCCGAACGCCCTGCCGAGCTGGTCGAACAGGACGGTGCCGACGGCGGCAATGCCAATCGACATCGCGAGTTGTTGAACGGACTCGAGCAGGCCCGATGCCGAGCCGAGCTGGTTGGGCTCGACGCCGGCGAGGATCACGTCGAACATCGGCACAAACACCTGCCCCATACCGAAGCCGGTCAGGGCCAGTGGCGCGACCAGTTCCCACGGTGTCAGCGTGCCTCCTTCGCTGCGCATCACGAGGTCGACGGCGATCAGCCCAAGCGTCATCGTCACCAGCCCGAGGTGCATCGTCGTGCGTCCGATTTTCGGCAACAGGATCGAGGACAGGATCGAGCCGGGGACAGCTGCCAGCGGCACGGCAACCGTCGCGACGCCACAGCCAAGCGGGCTCAGTCCCAGCCCGATTTGGTACATCACGTTGAAGGCGAGCATCATCCCGCCCATCGCGCCCATGAAGCCGAGCACCACCGCTAGGCCGGCAACGTACGGACGCCGTCGGAGGATCGACGGCTCCACCAGCGGACTGTGTCCGTGCCGGACACGGCTGGCCTGGCGGAATGAGAACGCTGCCACCGCCAGCCCGCCGGCTGCAAGCATCAGGAAGGACCACAGCGGCCAGCCGTCCTGGCGCCCTTCGATCAGCGGGTAGACCAGTCCAAATCCGGCGACCGCAGCCAAGACCACGCTGAGTGGGTCGAAGCGGGCACCACGGTGTGAGGCGCCGACATTCGGTAGGTAGCGCAGCCCGAGAACCACGGCGGCGGCTCCCAGCGGGACATTGACGAAGAAGATCGCGCGCCAGCCGGTGCCGACGATGTTCAGGTTGACCAGACCACCGCCGACGATCGGTCCGAGCACCGCGGCCATCCCCATGATCGGTCCGAAGACCCCGAGCGCCTGCTGTTGGCCCTCATCGCCGAACATCTCGCGGATCAGGCCGAAGCCCTGGGGCAGCATCATCGCGGCGGCGATGCCCTGGAGCGAGCGTGCGGCGATCAGCACCTCGATGCTGGGCGACAGCGCGCAAAGGACAGAGGCGAGAATGAAGCTCGCCATTCCCGCAAGCAGAATCTGGCGGCGGCCGAACGCGTCACCGAACCGACTGCCGAGGATCAAGGTGGCAGACATCGCCAGCGTGTAGGCAGCGGTCAGCCACTCAAGGTCGGCGTAGGAGCCACCGAGGCTGCGGCGGATCGCGGGGGCGGCGGTCTGGGTGATCGTCGAGTCGAGCAGATCCATTACGGAGGCCACGATCACGACGGCAAAACCGAGTTGCTTGGCTCGGCGGGCCGCTTGTGCCTCCGCGGCCTGGGGTTCGGTGAGGGTTGCTGTGGTCATTCGCCAATGCTCTCGTCAATCGCGGTCAAGACCGGTCCTCAATAAAACCCAACCCGATGCATTGCGGTCGGTTACTGTCCGCAATTAGAGAGATAGTGACAACCATCATGTCAGCCACTTGTAGCCACCGTTGATCGAGACCTCAGCACGCCTGCTCGCTCTGCTCTCGCTGCTGCAGCTGCGGCGCGAGTGGACCGGTTCGGAACTCGCCGATCGGCTCGAGGTCGGCCCTCGCACGATCCGCCGTGACGTTGACAAGCTGCGCTCGCTCGGGTACCCGATCGAGGCCGCGCCTGGTGTCGCCGGCGGCTACCGACTGGGTGCCGGCGCCGAGCTGCCGCCGCTGCTACTTGATGAAGCCGAAGCGGTGGCCGTGGCAGTCGGGCTGCGGGTCGCAGCGGCCGGCGGCCTTGAGGGGATCGAGGAGACCTCGGTGCGGGCACTGGCGAAGCTTGAGCAGGTTCTGCCTGACCGTCTGCGCCGACGGGTCAGCGCGCTCAGCCAGGCGACCTCGGCGTTCAGCTCGGATGGCCCGAGGATCGATTCAGACGTGCTCGCGACCCTCGCCAGTGCCTGCCGTGACGGCGTTCGCCTGCGGTTCTCCTACACGGCGCGAGACGATGCAAAGACCCGCCGCCACGTTGAGCCGAGCGCGCTGGTCTACAGCGGCTACCGCTGGTACCTGGTCGCGTTTGATCTCGACCGTGAAGACTGGCGCACCTTCCGGATCGATCGCATCCCGGTCAGCCCGCCGGTCCGGCCGGAAGGGCGCGGCATGAGGCGGCTCGTTCCCGGCGGGGATCCGGCGGCATACGTCGCTTCTCAGCTACGCCGCAACGGCGGCGACGCCAGCCTGCCGCCAGGGCGGATCCGCGTGCACGCGCCTGCGCACGTGATGGCTGGCCGGTTGCCACAGCGGCGGCTAACGGTCACGCCCGACGGTGAGAGCGCCTGCATTGTCAGCACGATCGGCCCCTGGTACCGCGGCTTCCTCGTCTGGATGGCAACGATGGGCGAGCGGCTTGAGGTGCTCGAGCCGCCGGAGTTGGTCGAGTTGGCACAGACGGTCGCGGCCACGCTCGCGGCATCTGCCTGAGCGCTCAGGCTGAGCCGTACTCCCCGTCACTCACCGGACGTCCCCAGGTCACCGGGCTACCACTGTCGTCGGCTTCCTGGATCGCGATGTGTGTCATCAAGCGGGTTGGTGCCGCCCCGTGCCAGTGGTTCTCGCCGGCGGCGAAGTGGACGCGGTCGCCGGGCTTGATCTCCTCGACCGGTCCGCCCTCACGCTGGCAGCGGCCGACCCCTTCGATCACGAAGATCGTCTGACCCAAAGGATGGGTATGCCAGACGGTCCGCGCTCCCGGCGTGAAGTGGACCCAGGCCGAAGCAACCCGTGAGGGCGGCACCGGGGCGGCGACAGTGTCGATGAACACCGCGCCGGTGAACCAATCGGCCGGGCCTTGGGCGGTGTCAAGCGAGCTGCGTGTGATCTCCATGGCTTCAGTTCCTCTCGCAGGTCAGATTCAGATCGTGGCGACGCGCAACAGCGACTTGATCGCCCGCCGCTCGTCCATTGCGGCGTAGGCCTCGGAGACGCCATCCAGTGGCACCTCTAGATCAAACACCTCGGCGGGTTGAACCCAGCCCTCAAGCACGTCCTTCAACAGCTCGGGTATATAGGCACGTGCCGGCGCCACGCCACCTCGGATTCCCTTGTTCTTCCTGAACATCGAGCTGATCGGCAGCTCGACGCCATGCGGCACCCCTACGTAGCCGACGATCGAGCCGGGCCGCGCAACGGCAAACGCCGTCTCCATCGCCTGGCCGGTCCCGACACACTCAAGAGTCGCGTCGGCACCGACCCCGGCGGTCAGCTCCAGCACACTGGCAACCGCTTCCTCGCCGCGCCCTGCGACGATCTCGGTGGCGCCAAACGCTAGCGCCAGCTTCTGTCGAGCTGGGTTACGTGAAAGCGCGATGATCCGCTCAGCACCAAGCCGCTTTGCGGCAATTACGCCGGACAGTCCAACGGCGCCGTCGCCGACGACGGCGACCGTGTCGCCTTGCTTGACCCCGGCGCTCACTGCGGCGTGGTGTCCGGTCGGCATCACGTCAGACAGCGTCAACATCGCGGCAAGCATCTGCTCGGAGTGGCCGGACCCAGGTACAGCAACCAGCGTGCCGTCGGCAAACGGGACCCGGACGGCCTCGCCCTGACCACCGTCGACCCCGGCCGCCCAATAGCCGCCTTGTACACACGCGGTCTGCATTCCGTGCTGGCAGTGCGGACAGGTGCCGTCGCTGTAGGCGAATGGGGCGATCACCAAGTCGCCCTTCGACAGTGTGGCGACGTCCGCGCCGACGTCCTCGACGATCCCGATGAACTCGTGGCCGATCGGGTTACCCGCTTGCATCTTCGACTCGCCGCGGTAGTACCAGAGGTCCGAGCCGCAGACGCAGGCGAGCACGACCCGGACAAGCGCGTCGGTAGCGGCTACCAGCGAGGGGTCGGGCCGCTCGCCGACGGTCACGGAACCCGGCTCGTTGAATACAGCTGCGCGCATCGCTTGTCCTCTCGCTCGAGTTTCAACTCAGTCATAGCATTCCCCGCGTGGCCGCTGAAGACACGTCACCGCAGGCGCTGCTGGAGAAGTTCAAGCTCGGCGATGATGACCTCGCGGCCTGGGAGCAGAGCGGTCGCGACGAGAGCGCGTTTCTGGACTGGCTGATCGATCGCCTGGCCCGGCGCCCGACCGGCACGCGAGCCCGGCGGGTTTATGGGGATGAATCGGTCCACGACTTCGCCCGCCGTGCGATCCTCGATGCGCTACAGCTGAGCGCCCAAGACCGACTGCTTGAGATCGGCTGTGGCGGTGGGCTGCTGCTGCGCGACGCGCTGGCCACCGGCGCTGCGGCAACGGGGATCGATCACAGCGCGGAGATGGTCGCCCTGGCGCGGCAGCGGGCACCTGCGGCGACCGTGCTTGAGGCGAGCGCCGAGGCACTCCCGTTCGAGCAAGCGTCCTTTACCGCTGTCGCGATGTCGATCGTGTTCTTCTTCCTGTCGGACCCCGTCGCCGCGCTGCAGGAGTGTGCGCGTGTCCTCCAGCCCCGAGGACGTCTGGCGCTCTACACAACGGCACCGGAGCTCCGTGGCACACCAGCCGCACCCGAGCCGATCGCCAGCCTCGGCCACTTCCACAGCGATCAAGAACTAGTCAGCTTCGCCCAAGAAGCAGGGTTCCAGCAAGTCGCGGTCGTCAATAACGACGGCGGCCAACTATTGACTGGGCGCTTCGACCCGAGGACTCAGCTAGACCCCGGCCTTTCCTACTCTGCGTAGCTCGCGTGCGCGCTAATCAGATGGGAAAGGACTGGGTTACTCCGCGACGACCATCGTCTTGACCTGCGCAACGACTCCGTCGGAGACCTCGACCGCAACCATGTAGGTGCCGATGCTCTTGATCGGGTCATCAAGCTGAACCTTGCGCTTGTCGACCTTGATTCCGCGAGCGTCACGGATCGCTTCGGTGATGTCCTGCGCCGTGACGGAGCCAAACAGACGGCCGTCATCGCCGGCCTTCTGAGCGATCGTCAGAACGGTCTTCGACAGCAGTGCAGCGTTGTCACGTGCGCGGTCAACCGCCTCACGCGCCGCCTTCTCTGCAGCTGCCATCCGCGTCTGGGCCTGCTCGAGGCCGGCCTTGGAGGCCGGCTCGGCAAGCTTGCGCGGAAGCAGGAAGTTGCGCAGGTAGCCGCTTGAGACGTCGACAACGGTGCCGCGCTCGCCCAACTCCTCCACGTCCTGGAGCAGAATTGCTTGTGCCATGTGACTAGCTACCTGTCGCGATCTCGGTCGCCACCACGGCCACGGCGCTCGCTGTGCTCGCCGCTGCCCTCAGCGACATACGGCAGCAGGGCGAGCTCACGCGCACGCTTTACAGCGCGCGCGACCTGGCTCTGGTGCCGCCGGCAAGCGCCGGAGATCCGTCGTGACTTGATCTTGCCGCGATCCGAAACAAACTTCCGGAGCGTCGCGAGATCCTTGTAGTCGACCTGGTCGACCTTGTCGCGGCAGTAGGGGCACGGCTTACGGCGACCTGCCGTAAGAACGCCCTTCCTGTCACGCCGGCGAACCGGCCTACTACGTTGCTTTGCCACTTGGCTTCACCTATCAAATCCGCTGATAAAAGTGCTGCTAGAACGGAATATCGTCCTCGGCAGCGCCGGCGCCCACGGAGGCTGGGACGAAGTCAGCGGTGTCAACCGGGATGTCGCTCTGAACCGAGTTTGCACTCGATGAGAACCCATTCCCGTTGCCGCTAGGCCCGTCCTCGCGTCCACCGAGGAACTGCACGGTCTCAGCGATGATATCCACTGTTTGGCGCTTGTTCCCGTCTTTGTCGGTCCACTCGCGCCAATTCAGGCGTCCGTCGACCGCCACGCCGCGGCCTTTGCTCAGGTAGCGGGAGCAGTTCTCACCCTGCTGCCCGAACACCGTGACGTCGAAGTAGTTGGGGTCGTCTTCCCAGGTATCGCCGTTCTTGCGGCGTCCATTGACAGCGATCCGCAGGCTGCAGACGGACGTGCCGCCGCCGGTTGAACGCAGTTCAGGGTCGCGAGTTAGATTGCCCGCGACGACCACGCGGTTGATGTTGCTAGCCATTTCTGGCTCCTTTCACAGAAGTTCTATGCCGTGCGGCAGTGTTAGCACGGGCTCAGGCGTCCGAAGTGGGCGCACCCGCAAACTGGCACACAATCGTTGCGAACCGGGCACAAAGCTGCAACGCAACGAAACAGGGCGTGACAAAGCCAGCGATCAGGCACCATGAGCGGCTCAGCGGCCGCAGCGGCGAACCTAATCGCTGTCAGGCTCAGCGGGGCTGAGCGCAGCGGTAGCGCCAGCGCCGGCAAGCACCGGCGGCGCTGCCTCGGCAACCGCGGGGGTGCCGGGAACGACCTTGATGATGCGAAAGCGAAGGACCGAATCGTTGATCCGCAGGCTGTGCTCGAGCGTTTCAAGCAGCGCTGTCGGGCCGGTGAACTGCAGCAGATAGTAATCCGCCTCGGCCTGGTGGTTGATCTCAAACGTCGTCGGGCGCTGGCCCCACTCGTGCTTGTGAGCAACCGTTCCGCCAGCTGACTCGATCGCGCCCGTGACCTCGGTGATGATCGCCGCGCGCGCATCCGCCTCGGCGGAAGCCGAGAGCAGCAGCACGAGGTCGTAGAGAGTCGGTTCGTGAGACATGACGAGAAAGCCGCCAAGGCGGCCGAGAGGCGAATATAGCAACGGCATATGGACCCGAACCTGCCTCTGCTGTCCCTAAAAGACGCCGTCGCCTGGCGCGCTTGGCTGACCGCCAACGGCGAAACAGCCCCTGGCGCGGTTGTCAAGATCGCCAAAGCCGGAGCGCCAGAGCCCACCCCCACCCAAACCGAAGCGATCGACACAGCTCTCTGCTTCGGCTGGATCGACGGCACGATCCGGCGAATCGACGATCACTACTACTGCGTGCGCTTCACGCCCCGCCGCGCAAAGAGCAAGTGGTCGCTGCGCAACACCAAGCGCGTCGCCGAACTGACCAAACAAGGGCAAATGGCCCCGGCTGGCCTCAAAGAGGTCGAGAACGCCAAAGCCGACGGCCGCTGGGAGGCCGCGTACAGCATGGCTGAATCCACGGTGCCCGAGGACTTCCAAACGGCTCTCTCGGACGACCCACAAGCGTTGGAGAAC
>Ga0302314_10022732_pt1 | contig 10272 bp, 9 predicted proteins | sample III_Palsa_N2_3_FD_200533 | JGI IMG/M metagenome (GOLD analysis project Ga0302314, IMG submission 200533) | Peat permafrost microbial communities from Stordalen Mire near Abisko, Sweden - III_Palsa_N2_3 | ecosystem: Environmental > Terrestrial > Soil > Palsa > Peat permafrost | place: Sweden... | reverse complement strand
GGATTTTGCGGCGTCGTGCGACCCAAAAAGCACAGTTCCCGGTGGATCGCGAGAAGGCGGACGGCTTAAGCTGATTCAACACGGTCGAATCGGGCACTTCGCCGGGCCCGATAGCGGTAACAAAAAGGAGAATGGCCATGGCGAGCTTCGAGGCAAGCTCCGACGCGCGGCGGCCCTACAAAGGCGTATTTCCCGTGGTGCCGACGGTGTTCGACGGCGATGGCCGGCTCGACCTCGATGGCCAGAAGCGCGCCGTCGACTGCATGATCGACGCGGGCTCGCACGGGCTTTGCATCCTCGCCAATTTTTCCGAGCAATTCGTGCTGACCGATGCCGAGCGCGACCAGGTGCTGGACGCGGTGTTGCATCATGTCGCGGGTCGCGTCCCGGTGATCGTCACGACCACGCATTTTGCGTCGCATATCTGCGCCGAGCGCTCGCGGCGCGCGCAAGCGGCGGGCGCTGCCATGGTCATGGTGATGCCGCCCTATCACGGTGCGACCATCCGGGTCGGCGAAGCCGGCATCTACCAGTTCTACCGGACCGTCTCGGAGGCGGTTTCTATTCCCGTCATGATTCAGGATGCCCCGGTCGCCGGCACGTCCTTGTCGGCGCCGTTTCTGGCGCGGATGGCACGCGAGCTTGAGAACATCTCCAAGATCGAGACGCCGCAAGCTGCCGCCAAGCTGCGCGAACTGATCGCGCTCGGCGGCGCGGCGGTCGAAGGCCCCTGGGATGGCGAGGAAGCGATCACGCTGCTGGCCGATCTCGATGCCGGAGCGACGACCGGCGGCGGTTATCCTGATGGTATCAGGCAAATCACGGATGCGTATTTCGCCGGCCGCCGCGACCAGGCCGTCGCGGCCTATGAGCGCTGGCTGCCGCTGATCAATTACGAAAACCGACAATGCGGCCTGATCGCCTGCAAGGCGTTGATGAAGGAGGGCGGCGTCATCAGGCATGAAACTGTGCGTCTGCCGCTGCAGCCGTTGCATCCGGCGGTACGAACGGGTTTGATCGAGATCGCGAAACGCCTCGGTCCGCTGACGCTGCGATGGGGCAAGTAAAAATCGCTGACAACCGTTTCTCTAACGTCGGGATAAGTCGCCGTGACAGCCATTCGCGTCGCCATCGTCGGTCTTGGCAAGATCGCGAGGGATCAGCACATCCCCGCGATATCGGACACCGATGGCATTGAACTCGCCGCGATCGCCGACCCCCATGCCTCGATGGACGGCATCGCGCATTTCGCAACGCTCGACGAATTGCTCGCGGCCAAGCACCCGATCGATGCCGTGGCGCTCTGCACGCCGCCGCAGACACGTCGCGCGCTGGCCGCATCGGCGTTGAGGGCCGGCAAGCATGTGCTGCTGGAAAAACCTCCGGGCGCCACCGTCAGCGAACTCGCGCCGCTGATTGCGGTGGCGCGGCAAGGCGGACGGACGCTATTCGCGGCCTGGCATTCCCGTTTCGCACCCGCCGTCGAACCGGCGCGGGCCTTCCTTGGCGAGCGTCAGATCAAGTCAGTTGTCGTCGAGTGGAAGGAGGACGTCAGAGTCTGGCATCCCGGTCAGGCCTGGATCTGGGAGCCGGGCGGGTTCGGTGTGTTCGATCCGGGCATCAACGCGCTCTCGATCATGACGCGCATTCTGCCGCGACCGTTCTTTGTCACTGAGGCCGAACTGTCCTTTCCGCGCAATCGGGCGGCGCCGATCGCTGCCGATCTCACCTTCGCCGACGAAACCGGCTTGCCGATCCGCGCCGAATTCGACTGGCGCCAGACCGGTACGCAGACCTGGGATATCCGCATCGAGACCGAAGCGGGACGCCTGACACTTGCTTCCGGCGGCCGCCGCCTGCTCCACGATGACCGGACGGTGGTCGATGAGCAGAAGGCGGAGTATCGCGCGATCTACCGGCACTTCATCGAACTGATCGCCAATGGCGTTTCCGATGTCGATCTGTCGCCACTGGCTCATGTCGCCGATGCCTTCATGCTCGGCCGGCGCCGCGACGTCGAGCCCTTCGAGGATTGAGCACGGCCATGTCGAAGGTTGCGCGCGAGATTTTCGGTCATTTGCCGGATGGCGCTGTCATCGAACTCATCAAGCTGTTCGGCGACAACGGCTTTGAGGTGCGGCTGATCACGTTCGGCGCGGCGCTGCAGTCGATTTTTGTTCCTGACCGAAGCGGGCGTCTCGCCGATATCATCCTCGGCCGCGACAATCTCGAAGGCTATCTCGCGGTTCGGCGCTTTCTTGGGGCGACGATCGGGCGTTATGCCAACCGGATTGCGAACGGCACGTTCGAGCTGAACGGGGCTCGTTTTCAACTGCCCACCAATGACGGCGCCAATGCGCTGCATGGTGGGCTCGCCGGCTTCGATCGCCAGCGCTGGGCTGTCATCGGCATCGGCGAAAGGCCCGAGCCCTTTGTCACCCTGTCTTACGTCAGTGCGGACGGCGAAGAGGGCTATCCCGGCCGGCTGCAAACCGAGATCACCTACCGCATTTCGGGTGGCATGGAATTGTCGCTCGAATTCGCCGCGATGACGGATCGTCCGACCATCGTCAATTTGACCAACCACAGTTTCTTCAATCTCTGCGGTGTCGAGTCTGCCAGCGGCATTCTCGACCATCGCCTCGTCATCGCCGCGGATGCTTATTTGCCTGTGACGGCATCGGGCATTCCGCTGGCGTCGGCGCCGCGCGATGTCGAGGGGACACCATTTGATTTTCGCGGGTCCCATCGCGTTGGTGCGCGTCTTGGTGGCCCCGACGAGCAGGTCGCAATCCGCAGCGGCTACGATCACAATTTTTGCTTGCGCGCCGGCGCACCCGACCAACCGGAATTTGCCGCCCGCCTCGAAGATCCGTCGTCGGGCCGCGCGCTTGAGCTTTGGACCAACCAGCCCGGCGTTCAGTTCTATTCGGGCCAGTTCCTGGACGGCAGCGTGATCGGCAAATTTGGCCGCGCGCATCACCGGTTCGATGCGTTGTGCCTGGAGCCGCAGAATTATCCGGATGCGCCCAATCGCCCCGACTTTCCCTCCGCGCGGCTCGACCCCGGGCAGCGCTATCGCCACGTCTCACGCTACCGGTTTTTCGCGGGTTGACAGCGGCCCGGCGAGGCCAGCACGTGCTTTTGCAAAACACGTTGGGAGGGACGGCTGTCGCGAGCGAAATCAGGGCAGCCGTATGCATCACGCGTCTCTCCGGGAAATTGGCCAGCGCTACAGGAGACATTCTCGCGGCTGAATTATTTCAGCCCTCGGGGAAAATGATCGGTCGAACGGGTCACTTAAAGGTGAACCTTGTCCACTTATTCCGGCCTCGATCGTTTGCCTTCGCTGTGGCCGATGCCTGATTTGCAACCAACATCTTGCGCAGACGGCTCTAGCCGGACCGTGACCTCTTATGCTTTGATGCGGGAATAAGAACCGGGAACACAAGCCTTGCAAACGGCCTTTGGCAAACGGCCCTTGGCAAACGGCGTCGGCGGTGCAGGCCGCCTCCCGGCAAAACAAAAAAAGGAGGATCTGTCTTGGAACAGCCCGGCCGTACCATGCTGGCCAAAATCTGGGACCAGCATGTCATCGCGCATATCAGCGACGATACCGATCTCCTTCATGTCGACCGTCATCTGCTGCACGATCTCGGCGGCTCGCGCGGCCTGCTCGACCTCAGGAGCCGCGGCCTGACGGTCCACAATCCCGAATTGACCTTCGCAACACCGGACCATGCGATTTCGACCGCGCATGGACGGGCCGGCACCATCAAGATCGGCCTGGAATTGCTGACGGCGCTGCGGACGGAAACCTCTGCCAGCGGCATTCAATTGTTCGATGTCGATGAGCCCGGCCAGGGCATCGTCCATGTCATCGGCCCCGAACTGGGCTTGAGTCTGCCCGGCTGCCTGATCGTCTGCGGCGATAGCCATACCTGCACCCATGGCGGCCTCGGTGCGCTTGCCTTTGGCATCGGCTCCAGCGAGTTGACGCATGTGCTGGCGACGCAGGCGCTGATCCAGCGCCGTCCCAAAACCATGCGCGCGAAATTCGAGGGCAAGCTTCCGCTCGGCATCACCGCAAAGGACATGATCCTCGCGCTGATCGGCCATGTCGGCGCCGCCGGCGGCACCGGCTATGCGGTCGAATACGCAGGGAGCGCCATCCGCGACCTGCCGGTCGAGGGACGGCTCACCATCTGCAACCTCTCGATCGAGCTCGGCGCCAAGATGGGCATGATCGCGCCGGATGAGAAGACCTTCGAGTACGTCAAGGGACGCCCCTATGCGCCGCAAGGCGAGATGTGGGAGCAGGCGGTCAAGGCGTGGCGGCAGTTGCCGAGCGATGCGGACGCCGTGTTCGACCGCGAAGTCGTCATCGATGTCACCCGGATAAAGCCGCAGGTGACCTGGGGCATCAGCCCGGAACACGTCATCGGCGTCGACGGTCATATCCCTGATCCTGCTGCGACCTCCGATCCGGAGCGCCGCGCTGCGCTGCAGACCGCGCTTGATTATATGGGCCTTACGGCGGGTGCGCCGATCGCCGGCACGCCGGTCGATTGGGTGTTCATCGGCTCCTGCACCAACAGCCGCCTCAGCGATTTGCGCGCCGCCGCCGAAGTCGCGCGCGGGCGCAAGGTCGCGCCCGGCGTCCGTGCCTGGATCGTGCCAGGCTCGGAGAACGTCAAGCGCGCCGCCGTGGCCGAAGGACTCGACAAGATCTTCACCGAGGCCGGTTTCGAATGGCGCGAGCCGGGTTGCTCGATGTGCCTTGCGGCCAATGGTGAAACCGTAGCCCCCGGCCAGCGCTCGGTCTCGACCTCCAATCGCAATTTTATCGGCCGTCAGGGGCCGCGGGCGCGCACGCATCTGGCGAGCCCGGCGAGTGCGGCGGCGGCCGCGATATCGGGCGCGATCGCCGATGTGCGGATGATGGAGCGCTGAGATGCCGAAACCCTTCGACAAACTCAGCGCGGTCGCGGCCCCGATCATGCGCACCAATATCGATACCGATGTGATCATCCGCATCGAACGCCTGGTCGGCAACGGCATTCGCGGCACGCTCGGCAAATGGGCGTTCGGCTCGCTGCGCTATCTGCCCGACGGTTCGGAGAACCCGGAGTTCATCCTGAACCGCGAGCCTTATCGCGAGGCGGAGATCCTGGTTACGGGTCCGAATTTCGGTTGCGGCTCCTCGCGCGAAGGCGCGGTGTGGGCGCTGCAGGAGCGCGGCATTCGCGCCGTGATCGGCTCGGGTTTTGGCGACATCTTCTTCGCCAACTGTTTCCAGAATGGGATTTTGCCGATCATCGTCGACAAGGCTGTTGTCGATGGCCTCGCGGCCGAGATCGAGCTGACGCAAGGCGCCGGGCGCATCGGCATTGATCTGGAAGAGCAGACCATCACCTCGCCGATGGGCAAGACCCATCGTTTCGAGATCGATCCGCGCCGCCGTGATGGTCTGCTCAAGGGATTGGACGAGGTCGCGCTGACATTGCAGCGTGACGATGACATCAGGGCATTCCAGGCCGCCGACCGCAACCAGCGGCCATGGATTCATTTTGCAGGGAAACAGGCATGAACACGCGATCCAATATGTTCAAGGTTGCCGTCGTCGGCGGCGAGGGGATCGGCCCCGAGGTGACGGCGCAGTCGCATCGCGTGCTGAACTGGTTTGTCGCCAATCGCGGCGTTCCCGTCATCTCGCGCGAGGCCCAATTCGGCGTCATTCCGTATCTTGCCACCGGCAAGGTGCTGCCGGAGGATACCGTCGAGGCGATGGAAGAAGCCGACGCCATTTTGTGGGGTGCGACCGGCGGTCCCGAGACCAAGGAAGTGCCGGCGGAGGCGCGCAAGGCCGGAAGCCTGCTATCGATGCGCAGCAAATACGATCTTTACGCGAACTTGCGCCCCATTGTCGCCGATCCGGCGCTGGCGGACTCGGCACCGCTCAAGGCCGAGGTGCTCAAGGGCGTCGATTTCGTCATCATCCGCGAACTCACCAGCGGCATCTATTTCGGCGAGCCGCGTGGCATCGAAACGCTGCCCGACGGCCAGCGTCGCGGCTTCAACACCGAGCAATACACCACCAATCAAGTCCGCCGCGTGGCCCGGTCGGCCTTCGAGCTTGCACGCACGCGCAAGAACAAAGTCTGTTCGGTCGACAAGGCCAACGTGCTGGAGACCAGCGTGTTGTGGCGCGAGGAAGTGATTGCGCTGCATGAGCAGGAATTTTCCGATGTCGAGCTGACGCATATGTATGTCGACAACGCCGCGATGCAGATCGTGCGCGATCCCCGACAATTCGACGTGATGGTCACCGGCAATATCTTCGGCGACATTCTGTCGGATTGCGCGGCGATGGCGTCGGGTTCGCTCGGTATGCTGCCATCGGCCTCGCTCGGTCCGGTCGATCAATACGGCCGCCGCAAGGCGCTGTATGAGCCGGTGCACGGCAGCGCGCCCGATATCGCCGGCAAAGGCATCGCCAACCCGCTCGGCTCCATCTTAAGCGTCGCGATGATGCTGCGCTGGACGCTCGACCGGCCCGACGATGCGGACCTGCTGGAAAAAGCGGTGGCGGCGGCCCTGGCGGCCGGCGCGCGCACGGCCGACATCGCTGAAGCCGGCGCCACGAGATTGTCGACCGCGCAGATGGGCGACGCGGTGCTCGCCGCACTTGAGAAGGTGGCGGGCAAACAAAGGGAGCCGGTGTGATGGCGTCCTTTGGCCGGCGCACGGCGCTGACAATCATTGCCGGCGGTGGCGTTGCGCTTTCGGCGCGCCGCGCCATTTGAAACAGCTCAGCCCCGGGATCCACAACCCATTATCTCACGCCATCTCACCCAAGGAGTAACGCCATGACGCATGCAATCCGTTTCCACAAGACCGGTGGTCCCGAAGTTCTGGTCTGGGAGGAGGTCAAGATCGGCAAGCCCGGTCCGGGCGAAGCGCGCATCCGCCACACCGCGGTGGGACTGAACTTCGTCGACATCTACATTCGTTCGGGCGTCTATCCGTCGCAATTGCCGAGCGGTCTCGGCGGTGAGGGCGCCGGCGTGGTCGAGGAAGTTGGCAGCGGTGTCACGGATCTCAAGCCCGGCGACCGGATCGCCTATGGCGCAGCACCGATCGGAGCCTATGCCGTGGAACGGCTGATTCCGGCCGATCGCCTGATCAAGCTGCCGGATAGCATCGACGACAAGACGGCGGCAGCCATGATGCTGAAGGGCCTGACCGCGCAATATCTGATCCGCCAGACCTATCGCATCAAGGCCGGCGAGACCATCCTGCTGCATGCCGCGGCGGGCGGCGTCGGACTGATCCTCGCGCAATGGGCCAAGCATCTCGGCGTCACCGTGATCGGCACCGTCGGCAGCGACGAGAAGGCGAAGCTTGCGCAGGCCCATGGCTGCGCCCACACCATCAACTACGCGCGCGAGGATTTCGTGAAGCGCGTCGATGAAATCACCGGCGGCAAGAAAGTGCCTGTTGTTTACGACTCCGTCGGCAAGGACACCTTCCTCAAATCGCTCGATTGTCTCGCGCCGCTCGGCTACCTCGTGCTGTTCGGCGCTTCCTCCGGCAACGTCGAGCCGCTGAACCTCGGCCTGCTGGCACAGAAGGGCTCGCTCTACGTCACCCGCCCGACGCTGAACACCTACGGCGCCAAGCGCGAGAACCTGGTGGCGATGGCGAAGGAGCTGTTCGAGGTGGTGCAGTCAGGCGCGGTCAAGATCGAGGTGCACCAGACCTATCCGCTGAAGGACGCTGCCAAGGCCCATGCCGATCTCGCTGCGCGCAAGACCACGGGATCGACCGTGCTGCTGGTGTAAGAGGACACATCAGGCCATGGCGCGCGTCCTCCTGCCGCTGCCGGCGCGGGATTTCGATCCAAGCGAAGCCGCGGTGAGTTGGCGCGTGTTGGTGGACGCCGGGCACGTCGTTTATTTTGCAACGCCGGACGGGCGGCCCGCCATGGCCGACGACATCATGCTGACGGGGCAGGGCCTCGACCCCTGGGGCGCCGTTCCGTTGCTGAGAAATCTTCCGTTGGTGGGGCTGCTGTTGCGGGCCAATCGCGACGCCCGAACGGCGTATGTGCAGATGATCGCTGATCCGCATTACAGCGCGCCGGAGCGCTGGGACAACGTCAATCCCCCCGACTTTGACGGGCTGCTATTGCCCGGCGGGCATCGCGCGCGGGGCATGCGCGAGTATCTCGAAAGCGAAATCCTGCAACGCCATGTCGCGAGCTTCTTCGAACAAGAAAAGCCGATAGCGGCGATCTGCCACGGTGTGCTACTGGCCGCGCGCTGCGTCTCGCGGCAAACCGGGCGTTCAGTTTTGCGTGGATATCAGACCACGGCGCTGACCTGGGCGCTGGAGAACAGTGCGTGGTCGCTCGCCCGCATCATGCGGTTCTGGGATCCGAATTATTACCGGACCTATCTGGAGCAGGCTGGGCAGCCAAAAGGCTTTATGTCGGTACAGCAGGAAGTGACGCGGGCGTTGGCACGCCCGGAAGATTTCCGTGATGTGCCCAAGGCTGATCCGGATTATCGCCGCAAGGTTTCGGGGCTCGAACGCGATTCATTCGACAACCCGACACCGGCCTTTGTGGTGCACGATCGCAATTACGTCTCGGCGCGATGGCCGGGTGACGTGCATACGTTTGCCAGGAGGTTTGCGGGGATGCTGAGGAGCTAGGGCTGCGGTGCAAAACCATCCTTGCAAAAGTGGCCGGGCACTGATTGTTTGCGATCCAACGAACATAATCTAACGGTTGGATCGCCCCATGAACCTGCACCACCTGCTCAATGCTCGCCGCGCGGCGGGCAAACCGGTCCGCGTCGCGCTGATCGGCGCCGGCAAGTTCGGCTCGATGTTCCTGTCGCAGGTGCCGCACACGCCGGGGCTTGAAGTTCCTGTCATCGTCGATCTCGATCCGGAGCGTGCGCGCGAGGCTTGCCGCACTGTCGGCTGGGATGCCGAACGGATCGCCGTCACCAACTTTACCGCCGATGGCGCCAAGGCGACCGCGGATGATATCGAAGTCATCGTGGAGGCTACCGGCAATCCGGCCGTCGGCATCCGGCATGCCCGCGCGGCGATCGCGGCCGGCAAGCACATCGTGATGGTCAATGTCGAGGCCGACGTGCTGGCGGGACCGCTGCTCGCCGAGGAAGCGCGCAAGGCCGGCGTGGTCTACTCGCTGGCCTATGGCGACCAGCCGGCGCTGACATCCGAGATGGTCGACTGGGCCCGCGCGACCGGATTTCGGGTGGTCGCGGCCGGGAAGGGCACAAAATATCTGCCGGCCTATCATGATGTGACGCCGGAAGGCGTATGGGCCCATTACGGGCTGACGGCGGGCGAGGCGCAATCGGCCGGCATGAACCCGCAAATGTTCAACTCGTTCCTGGACGGCACCAAATCGGCGATCGAGATGGCGGCGATCGCCAACGCCTGCGGTCTCGATGTGCCGACCGGCGGATTGCTGTTTCCGCCCTGCGGCGTCGACGACCTGCCGCATATCATGCGACCGGCCGACAAGGGCGGCGTACTGGAGAAATCCGGCGTGGTCGAAGTCGTGTCGTCGCTGGAGCGCGACGGCCGCCCGGTGTTTCGCGACCTGCGTTGGGGCGTCTATGTGGTGCTGGAAGCGCCGAACGATTATGCCGCGGACTGCTTCAAGCAGTACGGCTTGAAGACCGATGCCAGCGGGCGTTATGCGGCGATGTACAAGCCCTATCATCTGATCGGGCTGGAATTGAACATCTCGGTCCTGTCGGCGGCGCTGCGTGGCGAGCCGACCGGGCAGCCGCACGGTTTTCGTGGCGACGCCGTGGCGGTCGCCAAGCGAAAGCTGAGCGCCGGTGAAATGCTTGATGGCGAGGGCGGCTACACCGTGTGGGGCAAGTTGATGCCGGCCGCCGCAAGCCTCGCCGCCGGCGCGCTGCCGATCGGGTTGGCGCACCGGGTCAAACTGAAGAACGACGTCGCCCATGGCGCGGTGGTGCGCTGGAACGACGTCGAGACGGACGCGAACGACGATACCGTTAAGACCAGGCGGGCGATGGAGGCGAAGTTCAGCGGGAGAGGGTGACGCCACAAATTCAGCGTCGTCCCGGCGAAACATCCAGGCATTACGCCATCCCGGCCTTGAGCCGGGACCCATAACCCCTGGAGTCTCGTTTACATCGGGCGCTGCAACGTCGTCTCAAATCGCTAACGCCAGGGGTTATGGGTCCCGGCTCAAGG
>Ga0302314_10022731_pt1 | contig 10272 bp, 11 predicted proteins | sample III_Palsa_N2_3_FD_200533 | JGI IMG/M metagenome (GOLD analysis project Ga0302314, IMG submission 200533) | Peat permafrost microbial communities from Stordalen Mire near Abisko, Sweden - III_Palsa_N2_3 | ecosystem: Environmental > Terrestrial > Soil > Palsa > Peat permafrost | place: Sweden... | reverse complement strand
GGCTGTCTTATCGGCCGAAGGTGGAGCCGCCGTTGAGGTGGATGACCTGTCCGGTGACGAATCCGCCCTGCTCAGAGGCCAGCCAGGCGGCCGCCGTCCCGACCTCGTCGCCGCGTCCGAGGCGGCCCACCGGTATCCCGGCCAGCATGCGGGCGAGCCGGTTGTCGTCCATCTGCGCGGTGTTCTCCATCAGCCCCAGTGCCAGCGTATTGGCGGTCACCCCGGACCGGCCCACCTCGACGGCCACGTGCCGCAGCAGGCCCTCGATGCCGGCCTTGCTCGCCCCGTAGACGGACACGCCGATGGGCAGTCCCACCGACGACGCGCCCGACGAGATCTGGATGACGCGGCCCCAGCCGCGCTCGATCATGCCCGGCAGGACGGCATGGATGCAGTACATGGATCCGAGCAGGTTCAGCTGGATGTACGGCATCCACGACTCGGGCTTAGACTCGGCGAAGCGCCCCGAACCGCCGTTCTCGGGAATGCCCGCGTTGTTCACCAGGATGTCCACCGGCCCGAGCTGATCGCCGACGGCCGCCACCGCGGCGAGCACCGCGTCGTAATCGGTCACGTCGAAGGGCGACGCGATGGCGGGACCGGCGCCGAGCGCGGCGATTTCCGCCGCTGCCTCCCGGGCCCGGTCAGGGTGCAGGTCGTTCACGGCGACGGCCGCTCCGGCAATCGCGAGTTCCCGCGCGATCCCGAGCCCCACGCTGCGGCCGGCTCCGGTGACCAGTGCCACGCGCCCGTTGAGAGTCATGGTGTCCTCTCCTAGTTGTTTGCGTAACGGAGACGCTGGTTCTTCCGCCGGGGCGCCCTCGTGGCGGTCATGCCGAGCCCAGCCATTCCCGCAGCACGGCCTCGGTGTCGGCCCCGGGCGCCGGCGGGGGGCCGGCAAGCCCCGCGGGGGTCCGGGAGAACCGCGGCGCCGGCGCCGCCTGGGTGATGCCGCCGATATCGACCAGCGATTCCCGGGCGGCGATGTGCGGGTCGGACACCGCCTCGGCGAAGGTGAGGACCGGGGTGACGCACGCGTCGGTGCCGGCGAACTCCTCCGCCCAGGCGTCCCGGGGGCGGGTGATGAAGGCGGCGGTCAGCCGGGCGCGGATCGCGGGCCAGTCGCCGCGGTCGTGGTGGTTGTAGCCCGCCGGGAGCTCCCACCCGAGTTTCGCCGCCACGATGGCGAAGAACTGCGGCTCCACCGCGCCTACCGCGACGTAGCGGCCGTCGGCGCACTCGTAGGTGTCGTAGAACGGCGCGCCCCCGTCGAGGAGGTTGGTTCCCGGCTCATCAGACCACAGGCCCATGCCCCGCATGGCCCACATCATCTGCGTGAGCAGGGCCGAGCCGTCCACCATGGCGGCGTCGATGACCTGGCCGCGCCCCGATCGCTGCCGCTCGAACAGCGCCGCCAGGATGCCGACCAGGACGAGCATCGACCCGCCGCCGTAGTCGCCAACGAGATTGAGGGGCGGGACCGGCCGCTGTCCCGGCCGCCCGATCGCGTGCAGGGCTCCGGTGAGCGAGATGTAGTTGATGTCGTGTCCGGCCCGGGCGGCCCGGGGCCCGTCCTGTCCCCAGCCGGTCATCCGCGCGTAGACGAGCCTCGGGTTCGCCGCCTGGCACTCCGCGGGCCCGATCCCCAGGCGCTCGGTCACGCCGGGCCGGAATCCCTCGATCAGGACGTCGGCGGCGGCAACGAGGCGCAGGAGCGTGCTGAGGCCCGCGCTGTCCTTGATATCAAGCGCGATCGACCGGCGGCCGCGCAGCATCGCGTCCCTTCCGGGTGCCGCGCTCGCATGGCCGCCGGCTGCGGGCCGGTCAACGCGCACGACCTCCGCCCCCAGGTCGGCAAGCTGCATCGCCGCGTGCGGTCCGGGCCCGATCCCGCCGAGCTCGAGTACCCGCAGTCCCGTAAGCGGACCCGCCATAAGTTCTCAGCGCCTTCCTGTCGGCTCCTGCCCGCGCCGAGCGCGGGGCCTCGGGTCATGGCGATCAGAGACTAGAACGAGAATTTTATTCTGTCTAGGGCGTAGCCCCCGCCGCACTAATGCGACAGATGGTTGCAAATATTAATCTCGGTGGTTACGCTCATCACGTCAAATCGGACCGAACCTGGAAGCTGATTTCATGGACTTGCAAGGAGTCTCGGCCATCGTCACCGGCGGCGCGTCCGGCCTGGGTGCGGCCACCGCGCGGCAGCTGGCCAAGCGCGGAGCCCACGTCGTCGTGGCCGACATCGCGGAAGACAAAGGCAAAGCCGTCGCAACCGAGATCGGCGGCGCGTTCGCCCGGACCGACATCACCTCGACCGAGGAGATCATCGCGGCCACCGAGCTCGCGAAGACGCTCGGCCCGCTACGCGCGCTGGTGAACTGCGCGGGGACGGGCTGGGCCGGCCGCACGGTCGGGCGCGGGGGCTATGAGTCCGCGCACGACCTCGATGCGTTCAAGCGCGTTATCGCGATCAACACGGTCGGCACCTTCGACTGCATCCGGATAGCGGCCACGGCGATGGGCGCGACCGAACCGCTGGCCGACGGCGAGCGAGGCGCGATCGTCAACACCGCTTCCATCGCGGCGTTCGACGGGCAGATCGGCCAGGCGGCGTACGCCGCCTCCAAGGGCGGCATCGTCGGGATGACGCTGCCCATCGCCCGCGATCTCGCCCCGATCGGCGTGCGAGTCTGCACCATCGCTCCCGGTCTCATCGACACGCCGATCTACGGCGAAGGCCCCGGCTCGGCGCAGTTCAAGGAGCAGCTGAAGCGGGACGTGCTCTTCCCCCGCCGGCTGGGCACGGCCGACGAGTTCGCGACCCTAGCGGTCGAGGTGCTCGGGAACAGCTACCTCAATGGCGAGGTGATCCGGGTCGATGGCGGTGCGCGGCTTCAGCCCAAGTAGGAGGTAGCCCGTGACGACCGCGCTGGTGGACACCGGCCGACTCGGAGCCTGGCTCGATGCCCAGGGTTTGGAGGCGGGCCACCCGATCACCGTCGAGCCGCTGGCGGGCGGAAGCTCCAACGCCATGTTCGTGATCGAGCGGGGCACGGCCGCCTGGGTCCTCCGGCGGCCGGCGCAGGTCGCGGTCGAGCGAGCCGACGCGGGCATGCTCCGCGAGTACCAGATCCTGCTCGCGCTGGCCGGCAGCGACGTGCCGCATCCCGCGGTCATCGGCGTGTGCGAAGACCGCTCAGTCCTCGGGTGCACGTTCTACCTGATGCAGCGGGTGGACGGCGCCCCGGCGGTGCCGGTGCCCGCCAGGGTAGACACCGCGCGAGGACGCCGGGCCGTCGCGGAAGCCGTCGTCGGCGCGCTGGCCCGGCTGCACGACTTCGACTGGCGCGGAGGCGGTCTCGCCCACCTGGGCCGGCCGGACGGTTTTCACCGGCGGCAGGTCGAGCGGTGGACGCGGCAGCTGGCCTCTTACGGCGGCCGTGAGCTCCCCGGGGTCGGCGAGGTGACCGCCTGGCTGCAGTCGCACCGCCCGGATGAGTTCGAGCCCGCCCTCATGCACGGCGACTATCACATGCTGAACGTCCTCATGACGTTCGCCGAGCCGCCGCAGGTCGCCGCGATCGTCGACTGGGAGACCGCGACGATCGGCGATCCACTGCTTGACCTGGCCGGCCTGTGCGAGTCCTGGGCTCGCGTCGCGGGCTCGGGCTGGCCCGGGTCATCCGAGCTCATCGAGAGCTACCGCCAAGCCCGCGGGCTGGCCCACGTCCCTGACCTCGCCTACTACGAGGTGCTCTACAACTTCCGCCTCGCCGTCCTGCTCGAGGGCATCTACCAGCGGGCACAGCGCGACCCGACCCGGGCCGCGCAACCGGGCCTGGGCGAGCACGCGCTGTTCAACATCCGGCGAGCCGCGACATTGGCGGCGAACGCGTGACGGCCGATAGATCATTACCGAAAGAGGTAGCACCGGTGACGAAGGTAAACAGCACGCGGTACGGCAACCGGCTACACAGGAGCGCCCGATGAGCGTCGAGACCAGCCGCCACGGCCGCGTCCTGGTGGTGCGGATGGCCCGCGAGGAGAAGCGGAACGCGCTCAACCCGGCCATTACCGCCGGCATCGACGCGGCGATGAACCAGCTGGAAGACGACGCCGAGTTGTGGTGCGGCATCCTCACCGGCGGCGAGCGCGTGTTCTCCGCCGGCGCCGACCTGCGGAACGGCCCCGGTGAGCCCACCGAGCGGGGCGGCCTCGTCGGTCTTATCACGCGGCAGCGGACGAAACCGCTGATCGCCGCCGTCGAAGGCCTGGCCCTCGGCGGCGGACTCGAGCTGGTCCTCAGCTGCGACCTCGTGGTGGCCTCCCGGACGGCGGCCTTCGGCCTGCCCGAGGTGAAGCGCGGCCTGATGCCGGACTTCGGCGGCGCGTTCCGCATCAGCCGCGTGCTTCCGCTCAACGTCGCGCGCGAACTGCTCGTCACCGGCGACAACCTCACCGCCGAGCGCGCCGAGCGGCTCGGCCTCGTGAACGCGGTGACCGAACCCGGAGCGGCCGTGGCGGGCGCGTTCTCGCTGGCCGAGCGAATCTGCGCCAACGCGCCCCTGGCGGTGCGGGAAGCGCTGGCCATCGTGAACCGCGAGGTGGCCGGGGATGAGCCCGCGAGCTGGGAACGCAGCAACGCGGCGCACGCTCGGCTGGTCGCGACGGACGACATCAAGGAGGGAATCGCCGCGTTCTTCGACCGGCGCCCGCCCCAGTGGACAGCGCGCTGAGGGAGACGGGAACCGGCGGAGGAATTCGAACCTAACTAGACTGAACAAGAATTTCGTTCTAGTGTTGATCGCGTCACCGCTTCCCGACGCCGAAGGATACGACTATGGGCACAGAGCTTCCGTTCCGGTTTTTCGACTGCGATAACCACTACTACGAGGCTCTCGACGCGTTCACCCGTTACATCGAGCCGCAGTACCGCAAGCGCGCCATGCAGTGGGCGCAGATCGACGGCAAGACCCGCCTGCTGGTCGGGGGCAAGGTGAACAAGTTCATCCCGAACCCGACCTTCGACCCGGTGGCGGCGCCCGGCGTCATGGACGAGTACTTCCGCGGCCGCAACCCCAAGGGCGCCGACGTGGTCCAGCTGTTCGGCGAGCTCGAGCCCATCCGGCCCGAGTACCGCGACCGCGATGCGCGCGTCGCGGTGATGGACGCCCAGGGGATGGAGGGCGCCATCCTGCTGCCCACGCTCGGGGTCGGCATGGAGCAGGCTCTGGCCCACGACCTGCCCGCGCTGACGGCGGCGTTCCGCGCGTTCAACCGGTGGCTGGAAGAAGACTGGGGCTTCGCTTACCAGAACCGGATCTTCGCCGCTCCCTACATCACCCTGGCCGACCCGGACAACGCGGTACGCGAGCTGCGGTGGGCACTAGAACGAGACACCCGTTTCGTCGTGATGGTAGGTGGGCCGGTCACCACCGCGGCGGGACCGCGCGCGCCCGCGGACGAGGTGTTCGACCCGTTCTGGCAGCTCGCCAACGACTCCGGCATCACCGTCCTCTACCACGGCGGAGAGACCGCCTACTCCAAGTTCCTCGGCGAATGGGGCGAGAACGACTTCACCGAGGCCTTCCGCGCGAACGCCTTCCGCGGCCTCGTGTCGGCCGACGCGCTGCAGGACACCATCGCCAGCCACCTGGCGCGCGGGCTGTTCCACCGGTTCCCCAACCTGCGGATGGCCTCGATCGAGGTCGGCTCGGCCTGGGCCTTCCACCTGTTCGAGAAGCTCACCAAGTCCTACGGCCAGGTCCCCCACCTGTACACCGAAGACCCCCGCGAGACCTTCAAGCGGCACATCTGGGTCTCTCCGTTCTACGAGGACGAGCTGGCCAGCCTGCTGCGCCTGGTCGGGCCCGGCCACATCCTCATGGGCTCGGACTACCCCCACGTCGAAGGCCTGACCGAACCCGCCTCCTACATCAAGGACCTGCAGAACTTCAACTACACCCCCGAGCAGTGCCAGGCCGTCATGCGCGACAACGGCCTGTCCCTGGCCACCCGCCGCCCCGCCTGAACCGGCGGGAACCAGCAGTGCAACTGACCCGATCGAGCCTGTGCAGCATCCTGCTCGAAGAAGGCGAAGAGAACCTCGCCGTGCTCATCGCGCGGGCCGACCTGCCGGACATCCTCGACTCAACCCGCGACGCCCCCGCCCTCGCCGCCCTCGGCCTTGGCACCGACGAACTGAGCGACCTGCTGCCGGCCGTGAGTGGCGGCCTGCCCGCAACCGACAGCCAGGAAACGGCCGAGGTGCGGCGGACGCTCTCGGACCGCTGGGCCAATCTCGTGTCCGTCTGGACCGGAACGGATGGCCGCGCGCACCCGTAATCCCACCCCCGCAGAAGTGGATGGAAAGCCCATGGCCAAGGAAACCGGGACCGCTGTCTCCCATCTGCGCTGGCCCGGCGCCGCGCTGCTGCCGCCCGCGCTCAGGGAGTCACTGGCTGGCGCCGGCGCCGCCTACGAGCTGGTCACCGAGCCCGTGCTCGGTCACGAGCACGTGGTGTTCGCACGGCGCCTGCGTACCCTCCGCGAGATGCTCGATAACCAGGCCGCCGCCTCGCCTGACTTGTCGTTTCTCATCTCGCCGGAGCGGCCGTGGACTTACCGCCAGGCCACCGAGGACATTGACGCCACCGCCATCCTGCTCAGCGAGCGGTACGGCGTCGGCGTCGGCGACCGCGTCGCCATCGTGGCGGCCAACCACGCCGAGTACGCGATCCTCATGTGGGCCGTGGTGAGCCTGGGGGCGGTCGTCACCAGCCTGAACGGGTGGTGGACAGGACCCGAGCTGGAGTACGCCATCGGTCTGACCACGCCGGTGCTCATCGCCGGCGACACGCGGCGGCTCGCGCGGCTCGAGGGCGGCATGGTGCCGGACGGGGTGCCGGTGCGCCTGCTCGCAGAGCTGCACCGCGAGGCCCGCGAGTTCGCGGGCAAGGCCGCACCGCAGCCGGACATCACCGAGGATTCGCCCGCGGTCATCCTGTTCACCAGCGGGACCACCGGGCGTCCCAAGGGTGCCGTCCTGTCGCACCGCAACATCATCAACTTCGCGATGGTCAACCGTTTCCTCGCGGCCCTGGGTGCGGCCGGGACCGCGGGCTCGGGGCAGGCACCGGCCGGTCCCCCAGCCCCGGGCTGCTCCATTGTGTCCAGCCCGATGTTCCACATCTCCGGCATGATCGCCGTCTTCGTCACCGGGGCCTCCTTCCCGACCACGCTGGTCTTCCCAGCCCCCGGCGCCTGGGATCCGCTGACCTGGCTGGAGCTGACAGCCCGGCACCGGGTGACCACCTGGTCGGGGGTGCCGACCCAGTTCTGGCGGCTGCTCAGGCACCCGGACCTTGGCTCGTACGACATCAGCTCGGTGCTGACCGTCGGCTCGGGAGGGGCCGTCTTCCCGCCCGAGCTGGTCCGCCAGCTGCATAGCCGGTTTCCGCGGCTGCGCCTGGGCAACGGATACGGCATGAGCGAGACCGTCGGCCTAGGCACGCTCACCGGCGGCGACCAGTTCGTCACGTCGCCCGAATCGGTCGGGTCGGCCCAGCCCACGGTCGAGGTGCAGATCCGCGACGAGTTCGGCGCCGTCCTCCCACAGGGAAAGACGGGAGAGATCTTCCTGCGCTCGCCTTCGGTGTTCCTCGGGTACTGGAACGATCCCGGGGCCACGCGGGCCGCCCTCGACGCAGACCGCTGGTACCAGACCGGCGACTTCGGCCGAATCGCCGATGGCCTGCTATTCCTCGAGAGCCGTCTCCGGGACTTGATCCTACGCGGCGGCGAGAACGTCTATCCCATCGAGATCGAGAACCGCCTGATTGAGCATCCCGACATCGACGAGGCCGCGGTGATCGGCATCGACCACCCGGAACTCGGCCAGGAGATCAAGGCTTTCGTGGTCCTGCGGTCGGATTCGCAGCTGACCGCGGAGCAGGTCAGCGCGTGGTGCGCCGCCGCCCTGGCCGCTTTCAAGGTGCCCGCCCAGGTAGAGTTCCGCACATCACTGCCCTACAACCAGTCAGGAAAGCTCCTGAAGCAGGAACTCGAACGCGAGGAAAGGCCCCGGACGGGTCAGCGGTGAGCGTTCGTTGGGAAAATCAGCAACAGTAGCCCGAACGAACGCATGGTTCCCCTGTTCAAGACCTGAGGTCGCCGAGCCGGTTGACGACCTTGTCGAACATCGCCCGCTCGTGCGGTTTGGGTGCGTAGACGACGATGTCGGTGAAGCCGATAGACGAGCAGGATTTGGCAGCGACGATGACGGGGATGCGGCCGGCCACCGGCGGCGGGGCCATCGCCGCGTCCCGGTACGGGTAGTAGGGACCGGCATGGTCGGCGGTGTCCCCGGTCAGCAGCCGGCCGATGCCGAGGTCGAAACGCCCGCCCGAGACGTGGTCGAGCGTCACCGCCTGCTTGGCCAGCAGCGTCGGCGGCCGGGAAACCACGTTGGCGATCAGCAGGCCCACCGCGACGCCTCGTCCCAGGTACCGGGATTGACCTTAAGCCCGAATCGCATGCCTCTGCCAGCCATCTCATGACGCGCGGCATTCCCCAGGTCAGAGGCGTAAAGGTGGGTGAGCCGGCCTGTAGGCCGGGGATTAATCGGCCGGGTTGCTGACCTGGTCGGCACTCCCCCGCATGTGCCCTGGCCTGCGGATGAGATCTCGGCGGTTCTCATCGTTGCGGGGCGTTTCTCGCGCTGATGTGCCCCCGATGTGCCCCGACGGCACAGCACCCGCGGCGGGGGCAGTAACGACCCTGCACACGGCGGGAGGACCAGTGCGGCAAGCACCGGGCAGCGCTCCCGGGGCGGTCATGGTGCGCCGCCCGGGCGGTCGCGCAACCGGCTGGACAGCGCCGGTGTGGCGCTTCCGCCCTCCTTAGCGGCGCCTTCGGGGACCGCCGGGAGGCGCCCTGCCGCCCGGACACGGGCCTGACCCGTGCGAGCGGTTCGGAAGAGGAACGCTGATGAATGACGCTGGCGAGCTGGCGCTGACGGCGCGGAATGCCTCGATCGAGGACCTGGTGGCGCTGCTGCCCGGGCAGCAGGCCCGGAAGGTGGTCGCGCCCGCCTCGGCGATCCGGGCCGGTGTGCGATCGGGGGATCGCCGACAAGCTCGGCATCCCGGCCGGCTACCTGAAGCGGATGCGGGCGTCCCGGCCGGGCCTGTTCGAACGTGAACGGGTGGCTGGCCGGGGACGACCGGTCGTTCGTCGTCCGCTGCCCGCGCGGCGACGGCGACGGGGAGACCGGGATCGCCCGGGCGTGGCTGCCGGACGGGTACAAGACGATCGACCACCTCGGCACGCTGATGGCCACCTTCGACGGGATCCGCGCCTCCGGGCAGCAGGTGACGATCGACTCCTGCGACCTGCGGTTCCTGGCCCCAGGACCACAGGTCCTGGGGCTGCCTCCTTTCCCCGGGAAACCGATGAATCTCCTGTCATCCCTGTCCTGCTCCCGCTGCCCGACTCCGCCGCGGCCGGTGGAACGCCTGATCCCAATGGAATCGCCAGTCGCCCCGCTGGCGGTCGCACAGCCGGGAGGGCCCGGTGATGCCGCCGGGTCCCGGGGCCCGGCCCGGTGTCAAGCGCGCGTTGACACCCCGGCGGCGAGGGCGGGTCACCGAGAACGATGCGTACGCCGCGTTCGCCCGCCGGGTCATGCACGCCTGGGCGCGTCGCGTCGCGGCCGGGGACATCGACGCGATCGCCGACATGGCCGCAGCCGCCGGCGAACTCGAGGACGCGATGCGCCAGGCTGTGGCCGGGCTGCGCGCGAAAGGCTACAGCTGGGCTGCGTGCGGCGAAGTTAGCAGCCGCGCCGACGTACATAACGCGGTGATCTGCATCTGGGCCTCCGCGGTGCCTCGGCCGGAGGTTCGGCTTGGATGACCACATGGATACTGGGAGGAAGCGCGGCGGGGAATGCGTGCGGTCTCGGCGATTCGGGTGTCCGGTAAAGACCCCGGCACTGTTTGTTCTTTCAGCGTCTGGGTCAGGGTTGTGAGCGCAGAAGGCACAAGGAGTAGTACTGGCCTGATGGCAGTCGTCCATTTCCCTGCGGCGCACGCTGCCGCGGCCATGCGCAACGCAGGACTGGTCTCGCTGGCCTGGCGCACCCAGGTGCTGGCCTCCTATCGATTTGTCAGCCGCCCCCGCGCCACACCAGACCCGCTGCCCGCGTGACCTAAATAAGAGCCTGCCCTCCACCCGGAGTGGCCCTTCCCTGTCTTGTCCGCACCCAGCAGC
>Ga0302314_10022728_pt1 | contig 10273 bp, 7 predicted proteins | sample III_Palsa_N2_3_FD_200533 | JGI IMG/M metagenome (GOLD analysis project Ga0302314, IMG submission 200533) | Peat permafrost microbial communities from Stordalen Mire near Abisko, Sweden - III_Palsa_N2_3 | ecosystem: Environmental > Terrestrial > Soil > Palsa > Peat permafrost | place: Sweden... | reverse complement strand
CCTCAGGCCGGGCCCCTCAGGCCGGGCCCCCTGCGGAGTCCCTCAGGCCGGGCCCCCTGCGGAGTCCCTCAGATCTTATTCCGATAATTTTGGTCGGAAATATTGACTTCATGGAAGCCGTCTTGCATGCTCGGGGTATGACGACTTACGACCGCACCGAGCGCCGCTACGTGGACCTACTCCGCGTCGCCAGCTCCCTGTGCCGCCTGATCGCCACATAGCGGCACTCGCCCGCCGCAATCTCGTCCCGGCGCAGTCTCGTCCGCCGCGAATCCACTCCCGGACAGCGCGCTAGGGAAAATCCTCGCCAGGCATTGATCCCCGCCCGCCACGCCTGGTTCTTCGCTGCCCGCCTCCCGGGACCGTCCCGGGCGCCCGGATACCGGGTGCCGCGCAGCCGCCAACCCGAGCCGAGAGGAAAACTCGCCATGACCGACACCATCAGCACGTCCGCACGCATCGCCGTCACCCAGCTCGCAGGAGCGATCGGAGCCGAGCTCTCCGGCATCGACGTGGGCGGCCCGCTGACCGATGACGCCGTCGCCCAGATCCGCCAGGCACTGCTCGACCACAAGGTGGTCTTCCTGCGTGATCAGCACCTCAACTACGCCAGCCAGGTGGCATTCGCCGAGCGGCTCGGCCCGCTGACGCTCGGCCATCCCACCCTGGCCTCCCCGCCCGAGCAGCCCTTCCTTGAGGAGATCGACTCGAGCAAGGGCGTCAGGGCCAATCACTGGCACACCGACGTCACCTTCGTCGACCGGCCGCCGGCCTTCACCCTGCTGCATGCCGTCGTCATCCCGCCGGTCGGCGGGGACACCCTGTGGACCAACACGGTGGCCGCCTACGAAAGCCTCCCCGGCGAGCTGCGGGACCTGGCCGACCGGCTGCGCATCGTGCACACCAACGACTACGACTACGCGGCGGTCTTTGGCCGCAGCGACCGCGCCGCCGACCCGGTAGAGCAGGTGCGCAGGGAGTTCGTCTCCACCATCTACGAGACCGAGCATCCCGCAGTCAGGGTCCACCCGGAGACCGGGGAGCGGTCGCTGGTGCTCGGCGGCTTCGCGCGCACCGTGGTCGGACTCTCCCCGCAGGCCTCCCGCGACCTCATCCGGATCCTGCAGGAGTACGTCACCCGCCCGGAGAACACGGTGCGCTGGAAGTGGCGGGTGGCAGACCTCGCGATCTGGGACAACCGCGCCACCCAGCACTACGCGATCTTCGACTACGGCACGGCGCACCGGCGGGGCGAGCGCGTCACCGTGGCCGGCCCGGTGCCGGTCGGCGTCGACGGCCGGCCGAGCGTCGCGCTTCGGGGCGAGGCGACCGCCTACTACCGAGGCGCCGCGTAAGCCCGGCCGGGCCTGCCGGGCCAGCAGGTCTTCTGGCTCGGTTCCACCCTGCATGATCCGACCAGCCGCATCGTGCGGGCCTACCAGCAGACCGGCAAGTTCCTGGTCTCCCAAGGAAGGCTCACGTCCGTTCCCTCAGCGGCGCAGATCGCGGCGCACGTCGACATCACCTTCATCAAGAAGGCGCAGGCATGAGCCGGCCTACGGCAGCCAGGCCACGGCTGAGGTCGGCAGGCATGAGCCGGCGCACGGCAGCCAGGCCACGGCTGAGGTCGGCGGCCACGGCGGAGCCGAGGTCGTGATCGACTCGGTGGGGAAGACCTTCCGCCGGGGCGGTCGGCGCACGGTGGCGCTCGCCGGGGTCAGCCTGGCGGTGCAAGCCGGGGAGCTGGTCTGCCTGCTCGGCCCCTCGGGCTGCGGCAAGTCCACGCTGCTGCGGATCGTGGCCGGCGCGCTGGAGCGCGACGAGGGCACCGTCACCGTGGGGGGACGGACCGTCAGCGGGCCGTCCCCCGCCCGGGGAATGCTGTTTCAGACCCCGATGCTGTTTCCGTGGCTCACGACAAGGAAGAACATGTTGTTCGGGCCGAAGGCGCAGCGGTCAGCCGGGCTCGACGAGCGCGACGACCCGGAGCTTGATGCCGAGGCGGACGCCATTCTGCGCACGGTGGGCCTGGCCAAGTTCGGCGACGCGTTCCCGCACGAGCTCTCCGGCGGGATGCAGCACCGGGCGGCGTTCGCCCGGGCCATCATCACCCGGCCCTCGCTGCTGCTGATGGACGAGCCGTTCGGCGCGCTCGACGCCATCACCCGGGTGCGCATGCACGACTTCCTGCTGAGCATGTGGGACCAGTACCGGACCACCATCATCTTCGTGACGCACGACATCGAGGAGGCCGTGCTACTCGGTGACCGGGTCGCGGTGATGGGCGGCCGGCCACCCGGCATCCAGGAGGTCATCGACATCCCGCTCGGCCGGCCGCGCCATGCGCTCGACGCCGATACCGAGGCCTTCCTCGTCGCCAAGCGGAGGATCCGTGCGTCCCTGACGGTATGAGCGGCCCTGACGGTACGCCCGGCCCCGACGGTAGGAACAATCCCGACTCTTGGTGAGGTGCATGCAACATGGCTAGCTGGCAACCGCTGGGGCTCGGCGGCAGCGTGGCGGAACGGCCCCCTCTCGACGAAGCCTTCCTGCCCGGGGAAGGCGGGGGCGACCCCTGGGAAGGCGGCGGTGAACAAGGACCAGGCGAGCGCGCGGACCGGGCCGGCCGCGCTGACCTTGCCGCTTACCGGCGGGCCAGGCGCCGGGCGCGCACCAGGCGGGTGGGCACCGGAGCGGCCGGCATCGTCTCCATCGCGGTGGCGTGGCAGATCGCCGCGACGATCTGCAAGGACCCGGTGTTCCTGCCGTCGGTCACCCAGACCGCCCGGACGTTCCTGCACTACCTCGACCGGCCGTACCCGGCGCAGGGCTCGCCGCTGTGGTACGACGCGCTCGTCAGCCTGCGCCGCATCCTGATCGGATTCGCCATCGGCGTCGCCGCCGGGGTGACCGTGGGATCGGCCATGTCCGCCTCGCGCGTCGTGCGCCACCTGATCGACCCGGTCATCGAGGTGTTCCGCCCGCTGCCGCCGCTGGCCTTCATCCCGCTGTTCATCATCTGGTTCGGGATCGGGGAACTGCCCAAGGAAGTCCTGATCGTCATCGGGGTCGTCCCGATCATGGCCGTCACCACCGTCGCCGCACTCGACGAGGTGCCGGAGGACCTGCGGCTGTGCGCGCGGACGCTGGGCGCGTCCCGCCGCTACACCATGCTGCACGTGCAGATCCGGTCTGCACTGCCCGGCATCCTGACCGGCATGCGCATCTCCATGGCCGCCGCCTGGACCAGCATCGTCGCCGCCGAGCTGATCGCGGCCACCAGCGGCCTGGGTTACCTGATCCAGCAGGCGGGCGACTACCTCGACACCGCGCTCGTGCTGTCCGGGATCATCACCATCGCCATCCTCGGCTTGACGCTGGACGCGTGCCTGCGCGGCCTGCTGGTCCTGGCCGACCCGAGCAGGCGCGGCTGACGTCCGGTCGCCCGCGCCCGCATCCGCCCCGTGCACGCCCGCACCCTGCCCGTGCACGCCCGCACCCGGCCCATCCGGGCCTGCTCAGGACGGTTAGCCGCTGACGGAGTTCATGGCAGCTTCCATGTCCGTGCTGGACACGCCGCTGCCGCAGACCGCGCCGGCCTCCGGTGCCGTGGCGGTGTAGTGCCGGATGCCGACGCGGTAGTGGACCGCGACCGCCTTCACCGTCCAGCAGTGCCCTGGTGCCGGCGGGTCCGCCTCGGCGACCAGGCCCAGGCTGGACACCGCCACCAGGTCGCCGGTAACCCGGTCGAGCACCTTCCGGCTGGGCGGGATGGCCAGGCCGGCCAGCGCCAGGTGCCCGGTGGCGCATCCGCCGGGGCGGGCATCGCTGCCCGGTCCGGTCAGCGGGCCGATTGCCGAGCACCCCACGTCGTGCGCGCCGTAAGCGGTGATCAGCCGCGGCGCCGGGTATCCGTTGCCGCCGCCGACGAGGGTGATCCCGCTGACGACTGCGGCAGCCCGTCCGCGGTTGATGACGGGGACTATCAGGCCGGCCGGAACCCCGTGGACGTCGGGCCAGCCGGAGATGCTGAACGAGACGAAGAACAGCGGGCCGTTGCCGAGGCCGATCGGGCCCCTGGCCAGGAAGGCGCCGACGGCCAGGAGCACCACCACAATGCCAGCAAGGAGACGCGACAAGCGGCGGTCGAAACGCAGCGTCATATCCCCTCCGGGCTGCCGAATGGCTCGATCGATAATGCTGCGGACTGGATCGGTAATGCCATGAACGGGCTGGACCTCTAATGCTGCGGGACTGGCTGGACAGGTAATGCTGCGGGGCTGGACAGGTAATGCTGCGGACTGGACCGGTAATGCTATGGATTGGCTAGGCCGTAGTGCTGCGTACTGGCTGGACCGATAATAATGTGCTCCGGGGCCTGGCGGCACCCGCTTGTTTCTAGTCGGGCGCCGGCTTTCTAGTCGGGCGCCGGCGATCGATCGTCCGCCCAGGTCGGTGCGAGCGCCGCAAGCACGGCGTCGAGAACGTCGTCGCCGGCGGCGGCTGACCCGGTCCGGGGCGCGCGGCGGAAGATCTCCGCGGCGCCCTGGTGGAACCCGTCCGGCAGGCCGGCGGCGGTCATGCTCGTCGCTATCTCCTCCATCTCGGCGACCCAGCGCCAGCCCTTCGCCGTCGCGGACCGCGCGGCACCGCGGGAGCGGTCAGCGAGCGGCGGCTGGGACAGCGCCCACTCCTGCAGCAGCGTTTCTTCCACGCCCTCGGCCCGGGCAAACGCCCGCATCGCGAGCAGCAGCGCCGCGGTGCCCTTGGTCCACCCGGCGTAGGCCATCTTCACCGCCGAAGCGGCGGTGACGCCGCCGCGGGCGACCCGGGCATCCAGCGGGGTGCCGGCGAAAAGAGCACGCACGACCGGTGCGTTAGCGCCGGAAAGGTACAGCCGGGTGCTGCCCGCGGCGACCGGCGGCGGGCCGATGATCGCACCGTCGACGTAGGTGGCCCCGCCGTCCTCCACCATCAGCGCGACCTCGCGGGCCGTGGCCGGGGAGATCGCGTTCGCGTCGATGAACAGGCCGCCGAACCCTTGCACCGCCCAGGCCACGTCCAGCGCCACGTGCGGCGGGCAGATCGACAGAATGATCTCGGCGTGCCCGGCCAGCTCTTCGGTGGTCCCGGCGTCCTGGAGGCCAGCGGCCCGTGCCCGCGCGGCCGTCTCCGGCCCGCGACCCTGCGACGCCCAGAGCACGACGTGTCCCGCGTCGGTGAGGCAGCGGCCGACGCAGGCACCCATTTCACCCGGATGGAGCAGCCCGATGACGCTCCCGCTCGGCATGTCCATGGCTGAGTCTGGCACGGATGCCTGGCCGTCGCGAGAGCACGGGCCGAGGGTACTGGGCGCGGGCTCGACCACTGATCCAAGCACCACCGTGGCACCCTGCACCACGTCCTGCACGCTGGACGCATGTCGCGGCTTGCCGCTGCTCCGCAAGGCCGCCAATCTGGGATTGGCCGGCCTGCTACGTCTCCGGTGGGCCGCGAGCCTCGGTAGAGTCCATGGCAGGGGCCGAGAGGCCACGGTTACTTTGGCCGCCCAGCGTCCAGGCGAGTCTGCCGGACCGGCGGCGTCATGAGGAGTGCGTGCAGTGCCGAAGCTCGTCTACGACTTCACCGAGGGCAACAAGGACCTGAAGGATCTGCTCGGCGGCAAGGGCGCCAACCTAGCCGAGATGACCAACCTGGGACTGCCCGTTCCGCCCGGTTTTATCATCACCACCGACGCCTGCCGCTATTACCTTCATAACGGATCCATTCCGGCCGGTCTCGACGCTGAGGTCAGCGAGCACCTGCGTCAGCTTGAGGAGAAGATGGGCAGGCGCCTCGGCGACCACGCCGATCCGCTGCTGGTCAGCGTCCGGTCCGGGGCCAAGTTCTCGATGCCAGGGATGATGGAGACCGTGCTGAACATCGGCCTGTCCGATGAGTCGGTGCACGGACTGGCCAAGCAAGCCGGCAGCGAGCGCTTCGCCTGGGACTCCTACCGGCGGCTGATCCAGATGTTCGGCAAGACGGTGCTCGACATCGAGGGCGGTGACTTCGAGCACGCGATCGAGTCGGCCAAGCAGGCCAAGGGCACGAAGAACGACCTCGACCTGGACGCCGACGACCTGCGGGCCATCGTCGACACCTTCAAGGACATCGTCCGCAAGCACACCGGACGTGACTTCCCGCAGGACCCGCGGGAGCAGATGGACCTCGCGGTGAACGCGGTCTTCAATTCATGGAACGCCGACCGGGCGATCCTCTACCGGCGGCAGGAGCGGATCCCTGCCGACCTGGGCACCGCGGTCAACATCGTCGCGATGGTCTTCGGCAACCTGGGCATGGACTCGGGCACCGGCGTCGCCTTCACCCGCGACCCTGGCACCGGCCAGCAGGGCGTCTACGGCGACTACCTGCAGAACGCCCAGGGCGAGGACGTCGTGGCCGGCATCCGCAACACCGTCCCGCTGCAGGACCTCGAGCAGATCAACGCCGCGTGCTACGCCGAGCTGACGCGGATCATGGCGACCCTGGAGAACCACTACAAGGACCTGTGCGACATCGAGTTCACCATCGAGCGCGGCAAGCTCTGGATGCTGCAGACCCGGGTGGGCAAGCGGACCGCGGCGGCCGCGTTCCGGATCGCCACCCAGCTCGTCGACCAGGGTCTGATCGACATGGACGAGGCGCTGATCCGGGTCACCGGCGGCCAGCTCGCGCACCTGATGTTCCCCAGGTTCGACACCAGCGGGGACGTCAGGAAGATCGCCAAGGGGATCAGCGCATCGCCGGGCGCCGCGGTCGGCAAGGCGGTGTTCGACTCCGCCCGGGCCGTCGAGCAGGCAGCGGCGGGCGAGGACGTCATCCTGGTCCGGCGCGAGACCAACCCCGACGACCTGCACGGCATGATCGCCGCCCGCGGCATCCTGACCAGCCGGGGCGGCAAGACCAGCCACGCGGCCGTGGTCGCCCGCGGGATGGGCAAGACCTGCGTCTGCGGCGCGGACGAGCTGGACATGGACGTGGCGGGCCGCACGTTCACCGCGCCCGGCGGCGTGACCGTCAGCGAGGGCGACCTGATCTCGATCGACGGCACGTCGGGCGTGGTCTACCTCGGCGAGGTGCCGGTGATGGCCTCCCCGGTGGTGGAGTACTTCGAGGGCAACATCGGCTCGCAGTCCGACGAGCTGGTCGGGGCGGTGCACCGGATCATGACGCATGCGGACAAGCGCCGCCGCCTCGGCGTCCGCGCCAACTCCGACAACGGCGAGGACTCGGCGCGGGCCGTCCGGTTCGGCGCCCAGGGCATCGGCCTGACCAGGACCGAGCACATGTTCCTCGGCGAGCGCCGGCAACTGGTGGAGCGGCTGATCCTGGCCGACGACGACGCGGCGCGGCGCTCCGCCCTGGACGACCTTGAGCCGCTGCAGCGGGGCGACTTCGTGGAGATCCTGGCAGCGATGGACGGGCTGCCGGTCACCATCCGGCTGCTCGACCCGCCGCTGCACGAGTTCCTGCCCGATCTCACCGAGCTGACGGTCAAGGTCGCGCTGGCCGGCCACAGCGCCACCGCGCAGGACCGCAAGCTGCTGGACGCGGTGCGCCGGCTGCACGAGCAGAACCCCATGCTCGGCCTGCGCGGTGTCCGGCTCGGACTGGTCGTCCCCGGGCTCTACGCCATGCAGGTCCGCGCGATCGCGCACGCGGCGGCGGACAGGGTTAAGGCGGGCGGCGATCCGCGGCCGGAGATCATGATCCCGCTGGTCGGCGCGGTGCAGGAGCTCGAGCTCGCCCGCGAGGAGACCGAGCGGGTGCTTGCCGAGGTGGCGACGGAGACCGGCGTCACGGTGCACACCCTGATCGGCACGATGATCGAGGTGCCGCGCGCCGCGCTGACCGCCGGGCAGATCGCGCAGGCGGCCGAGTTCTTCTCGTTCGGGACGAACGACCTCACCCAGATGGGCTGGGGCTTCTCCCGTGACGACGTGGAGGGCTCGTTCTTCAGCCGCTACATCGACCTCGGCATCTTCGGCGTCTCGCCGTTCGAGACGCTGGACGCGGACGGCATCGGCCGCCTGGTCCGGATCGCCGTCGCCGAAGGCAGGGCCACCCGGCCGGACCTGAAGATCGGCGTCTGCGGCGAGCACGGCGGCGACCCCGAGTCCGTGCACTTCTTCCACGACGCCGGCCTCGACTACGTGTCCTGCTCGCCGTTCCGCGTTCCCGTCGCCCGGCTGGAGGCCGGCCGCGCGGCCGTCGAGGAAGCCACCGGGGCCAGCGACAGCCGTTGACAGCTGGCGACAGCCGGTGACAGCCGGCTACGACGGCCACGCGACGGCGCGGTGGGCACCGGAGCCGCCGAAGCGCGCGCGCAGCACCGGGCGCGGTCCGTTCGAACGCGACCGCGCTCGCGTGCTGCACAGCGCCGCGCTGCGCCGCCTCGCCGCCAAGACGCAGGTCGTCGAGGTCGGCTCGGCTGACTTCCCGCGGACCAGGCTCACCCACTCGCTGGAGTGTGCCCAGGTGGGCCGTGAGCTCGGGGCGGCGCTCGGCTGCGATCCCGACCTAGTCGATGCGGCCTGCCTGGCACATGATCTGGGGCATCCTCCGTTCGGTCATAATGGCGAGTCAGCTCTGGCCGAGCTTGCGGCTAGCTGCGGCGGGTTCGAAGGCAACGCGCAGAGCCTCCGGCTGCTGACCCGGCTGGAAGCAAAGGTCGTCGGCGCCGGGCTGAACCTGACCAGGGCCACCCTGGACGCGACGCTGAAATACCCGTGGCTGCCGCGCGGCGGGGAGGCCAAGTACGGCGCCTACGCCGACGACGGCGAGGCGTTTTGCTGGATCAGGGACGGTGCGCCGGAAGGGCGGCCGTGCCTGGAGGCTCAGGTCATGGACTGGGCGGACGACGTTGCCTACTCGGTGCACGACCTGGAGGACGGGCTGCAGGCCGGGATGATCGCCCTGAGCCAGCTCCGTGATCCCGGCGAGCGCCGGGTGGTAGCGGAACTCACCGCTGCGCACTACTGCGATCCCGGGTCGGTGACCGTCGACGAGCTGTCCGAGGTGTTCGCCGCGCTGCTCAAGCTGCCGTGCTGGCCGGCCGCGTTCGACGGCGGCCTGATTGCCCTGGCCGGGCTGAAGAACCTGACCAGCGAGCTCATCGGCCGGTTCTGCGAGTCGGCGGAGGAAGCGACGCTCGGCCGGGCCTCCCCGGTCACCAGGTACGCCGTCGACCTCGTCGTGCCCTGGCGGCAGCGGCTGGAGTGCGCCCTGCTCAAGGGCGTGACCGCACACTACGTGATGAGCCGCGCCGGGGTCGCCGCCGCGCAGGCCCGGCAGCGCGAGCTGATCGCCGAGCTCGCCGCCGCGGTGCTGGCCGGCGCGCCGCAGACGATCGAGCCGGCGCTGCGCCCCGCGTATCGCGCGGCCGGGTCAGATCCGGCGAGGCTGCGCGTCGTGATCGACCAGATCGCCTCGCTCACGGACACTTCGGCCATCGCCTGGCACGGGCGGCTATGCCAGTGACGGGTGCAAGCCACGGACCGGCCGCAGAACCTGCCGCCCGGCCTGCCGCCCGCAATGCCGCCCGCAATGCCGCAGAGCTCATCGCAGGATCTTCACCGGAAGGAGCAGTCGATGCCCGCCGAACCCGCCTACGTGATCGTTGGTGCCAGCCTGGCTGGTGCCAAGGCCGCCGAGACCCTGCGTGCCGAGGGTTTCTCCGGCTCCGTCGTGCTGATCGGGGACGAGCGGCAACGGCCCTACGAGCGGCCGCCACTCTCCAAGGGAGTACTGCTCGGCAAGGACGAGGTGTCCTCGGTCTACGTGCACGAGGAAGGCTGGTACGCCGAGCACGACGTCGACCTGCGGCTCGGGGTCGCCGCCAGGTCCGTCGACCGGGCCGCGCGGCGGGTGGCGCTGGCCGACGGCAGCTCTGTCTCCTACGACAAGCTGCTGATCGCCACCGGCGCCTCGCCGCGCCGGCTCAGGGTGCCGGGCGCCGACTTGCAGGGCGTGCTGTACCTGCGCACGGTGCAGGACTCCGAACACCTGCGGACCGCGCTGCAAGGCGGCGGCCGGGTAGTGGTCGCCGGTTCCGGCTGGATCGGGCTGGAGACCGCCGCGGCAGCCCGCCACTACGGTTGCGACGTGACGGTGGTGGAGCCCGAGCCAGGCGCGCTGCACCGCTCGATCGGCCCCGAGCTCGGCGAGGTCTTTGCCAGCCTGCACCGCAGCCACGGCGTGACGTTCAGGTTCGGCGAGAAGGTCAGCGAGC
>Ga0302314_10022727_pt1 | contig 10273 bp, 9 predicted proteins | sample III_Palsa_N2_3_FD_200533 | JGI IMG/M metagenome (GOLD analysis project Ga0302314, IMG submission 200533) | Peat permafrost microbial communities from Stordalen Mire near Abisko, Sweden - III_Palsa_N2_3 | ecosystem: Environmental > Terrestrial > Soil > Palsa > Peat permafrost | place: Sweden... | reverse complement strand
GGGGGGGGGGGGGCCCCGGCCCCCCCCACCCCACCCCGTTCGCTCAATACCTGAAGGTCTTGTCTGTGATGCCCACCGCGGCGTGCCTGCGCGGTCGCCTCGTGCGTCCCGGCGATGGGCTCGGTGCGGCGAGCGCCACGGCCGCGACGCGCTAACCGGCCTCCTCGTCCTCCCCGCGCCGCTGTCCGCCTCCGTAGTCGACCGCGCGGTGCGCGTACCTGGAGAAGGCCGCTCCTGCGACCACGGACATGTCCCAGGCCTCAGGCGAGCCCGGCGCGGTGCGATAGGCGAGCTCGTAGCACCAGTCGGTGCCGTGATCCAAGAAGTAAGCGGTCAGCTCATCGACCGAGAATTTGCCGCCGAGGCGACGGCGCAGCTCGAGCAGGATCTCAGCGACAACCCGCTCATAAACCTGGCGCTCGGCGGGCTCGGCCGCGTGGATGCGGCGTTCACCGTCCTCCCAGAGCCCGGCTAGGTGTTCGAAGCTAAGCGTTCTCTGATGTGGATCGTGGGGCACAGAGAGTGGTCACAGGTGGATGGCTCGCAAGGACGTAGGAGCCGTGGCGCGGCGTCGCTGCGCGGCGAGCTGACGCGGACGCCGTTCGGCTTCTTTCGACGCCGTGCGACGCCGCCAGGGGCCGCTCGACTGCCGGCTATTTACGTTACAGCCCGTTAGTGGCTGGAGGACGGCCGGATTACGACATACGTGCGCTCGCCGGCCATCACCATGCCCAGGTGGCGCGCGTCGCGCACGATCGTCGCAGGCTGGTTGAGGCCCCGTTCACGATCACTGAGCTGGCGGTTCTGCTGCTTGAGCGCCTGAAGCGTCGCGCCCTCAGCGGAGGCCTGCTGCTGAGAGGAGTACATCGAGAGCCCGGCCTTGACGCCGATCCAGCCGACCAGGCAGAAGACGAGCGCCATCACGGTGCGGAACTTGCGATCCCAGCCGACCCTCGACTTCGGCAGCCGCTGCGAAACCTCGCGCGGACGGGGCGCGGGCTGCTGCTGGCGCGCCGTTTGGGCCTTACGTGCTGCTGAACTCTGACCGGTGGACGCCATGCCTTCCGCACTTTGTTCGACGGCGCCAGAGTCCTTCCTGCCGCAATCAGAGTTGCAAGCAAAAGCTCAGCGTCCGGGGCGCCCGCCGGGGCGCCCGCCAGCGTGCGCGCGTGGGGTGCGCGAGCGGCGGCGCGCCACTCTGGGGGAGAAAGTCGTTGTACGGACGACTAAGTCCCCCAGAGTGGAAGGTGGGCAGTGGGCGGGGGCGGCGGCGGGGGCGGCGGGCCGCTCGCGACCCGCCGCGCGCGCCGCCCCAGCCTCCCTCAGACGTTCGCGCCCCGGAAAGCCTTACGCCCCGGGTACTGGGCGTCCTGCCCCAGGGCCTCTTCGATCCGCAGCAGCTGGTTGTACTTGGCCACGCGGTCCGTACGTGACGGCGCCCCGGTCTTGATCTGGCCGCAGCCGGTCGCGACCGCGAGGTCGGCGATGGTCGTGTCCTCGGTCTCACCGGAGCGGTGCGACATGACCGCGGTGTAGCCGGCCTCCCGCGCCATCCGGATCGCCGCCAGGGTCTCAGTCAGGGTGCCGATCTGGTTGACCTTGATCAGGATCGAGTTACCAACCTTCAGATCGATGCCGCGCTTCAGCCGTTCGGTGTTGGTGACGAAGAGATCGTCACCAACCAGCTGGATGCGGTCGCCGAGCTTCTGCGTCAGGGTTGCCCAGCCGTCCCAGTCCTCCTCGTCCATGCCGTCCTCGATCGAGATGATCGGGTAGCGGTTGACGAGGTCTGTCCAGTAGGCGGCCATCTCGTCGGCCGTCAGAGTGCGGCCTTCGTGCTCGAGTACGTACTTGCCGTCCTTGTAGAACTCGGAGACGGCTGGGTCCATGGCGATCGCGACCTGCTCACCGGGGATGTATCCGGCGGCACGGATGCCTGCCATCAGTACCTCAAGCGCCTCCTCGTTCGATGAGAGGTCAGGCGCGAAGCCGCCCTCGTCACCGACGGCCGTGCCGAGGCCGCGGTCGTGCAGGGTCTTCTTGAGGTTGTGGAAGACCTCGGTACCCATGCGCAGGCCCTCGCTGAAGGAGCGAGCGCCGCAGGGAACGACCATGAACTCCTGGAAGTCGACCTTGTTGTCCGCGTGCGCGCCACCGTTCAAGACGTTCATCATCGGCACCGGCAGCACGTGGGCCGAGTCGCCACCGAGGTACTTCCAGAGCGGCAGGCGCTCCTCGGCGGCAGCGGCGTGAGCCGCGGCCAGCGAGACCGCCAGGATCGCGTTGGCGCCGAGGCGTGACTTGTTGGGAGTGCCGTCGAGGCTGATCAACGTGCGGTCGAGCGCAGCCTGGGCCGCAGCTTCCATGCCGCGCACGGCGCTGGCGATCTCGCCGTTGACGTTCTGGACCGCCTTGGAGACGCCCTTGCCCATCCAGGCGGCGCCGCCGTCACGCAGCTCGGTCGCCTCAAACTCGCCTGTGGATGCGCCCGATGGCACCGCCGCACGGCCCCAGGCGCCCGACTTCACGCTCAGCTCGACCTCAACCGTCGGGTTGCCGCGGCTGTCAAGAATCTGGCGGGCGTGAACATGCTCGATCTGGCTCATGGGTGGGGCGGTCTCCTGATGTCTGTTGAGCGGGGTCTGATGGCCCGCCTTACGGCTTCACGGTTAGCGGGTCCAAGGCCCCGCCTTTACGACTTAGCTTCGCCCAGCCGGGCCTGCGCGTAGAACGTCAATTGCTGGTCTGGTGAAAGATCGTTCCAGTTTCTGCCCTGAGATGCAGCCAGATCAACTCCGGCCTGCACACGGCCGCGGAAACGATCGGAGGCGGCGCGCAGCGCGAGCTCCGGATCGACATGCAGTTTGCGGGCCACGTTGACAGCCGCAAACAGCACGTCACCGAGCTCGTGAAAGCGCTCATCGTCGCTCTGGGCGGCGATCAGCTCATCCAACTCGTCACGGACCGACTGCAGCGGCGCCTCAACGTCCTCGAAGTCGAAACCGCTCGAGGCGGCACGTCGTTGAACCTTGCGGGCGTACAAGGGCCCCGGAAGGTTCTCAGGTACCTCACCGAAGACGCCTGGCTCACGCCCGACCTCGGTCTGCTTGATCGCGTCCCAGTTCTTCAGCACCTCGGCCGCGTCAGCCACCTCGGTCTCTCCGAAGATGTGCGGGTGCCGGCGGATCAGCTTCTCGGTCGCGTGGCTCGCGACCTGCGCCAGATCACCGGCGCCGCGCTCTTCGAGCAGCAGCGCCAGGAAGTGGACTTGGAAGAGCACGTCACCGAGCTCATCCAGGAGCTTGGCGTCGTCCCGGCGCCAAGCCGCGTCGGCCAGCTCGTAAGCCTCCTCGAGCGTGTGCGGCACGATCGTGCGCTCATCCTGCTCACGATCCCACGGACACTCGCGCCGCAGACGGCGAGTGATCGCGTCCAGACGTTCCAGCGCGGCAGGGATCTCCGGATCGCCGGAGCGATCTGGAGATCCCATGACGCTAGGAGGTGGTTGTCGTCGTGCCGGTAGCGGTCGCCGTAGTCGACGTGCCCGCGGCTGTCGTCGTACTTGACGTGACCGTGGGGGTCGTCGTGCTCGACGTGACCGTGGCCGGCGCAGTGGTGGCAGTGGTCGTCGTCGCCGGAGCCTTGTAGCCGACGCAGTCAGCGATCGAGTACAAGCTGCGGCAGATCGTCTTCGAGCCCCAGTTCTTCTTCGAGGCGGCGTTGACCTTGGCCTGAGCCGCGGTCTGGGCCGTCTCGGTCATCAGTTCCTTGATCTGAGCCGTGGACTGCGCGAGCGTCTTCTGCGTGGCGGGGACGATCTTCGTCACCTCGATCACGTAGGAGCCGAGCAGACCCTTGACCGGACCGACGACCTTGCCGACCGGGTTGGCGAAGATCACGGTGTTGACCGCGTTCTCCTCCTCACCGCTCGAAACACCTGTCAGCAGACCACCGTTCTTGCCGGCGGCAGCGGTAGCCGAGTACTTCGCGGCCACCGTGGTCCAGCTCGAGCCCGACTTCAGGGCGTTGTAGGCGGCCGTCGCCTGCGCCAGGCTGCTGGTGCGGACGAGGTGCAGGTCACGCGTTTCCTTGGTGCCGAAGGTCGACTTGTGCGCCGCGTAGTACTTGGCGATGGTCGCGGTCGTCGGCTTGATTTCAGCGCGGTCGAGCAGCTTCGTGTAGATCTGGCTGACACGAATCTGGAAGAGGATGTCCGCCTTCGTCTCGCCGCTCGACTTCAGGTATGCGTTGAACTGGGCGGTCGTCGGGAACTCCGTCTTCATCGCCTTCTTGAAGTCCTTCTGGAGGTCAGCAGACGTGTACCTGATGCCGTCCTTGTAGGCGTCGGCCTGATACCAGTAGGCCTCAATCAGGAACGCCATGACCTCGCTGTTGAACTCCTTGAAGACGTTGGCGCAGTCAGTCTTCAACGTCGCGGCGGAGGTCGACGCAAGCGTCGGAATATCACGGCGGATCTGGGAGATGCAGCTCGTGTAAGTGGGTGGGGTTTGGGGCACGATGACCGGCTCACCGGTCTCCTGTGCCGCCTCTTCCTTCGCGGCGATGTACATCCAGTGGTTGTAAGCCTTAAGGCTGATCGAGTTGCCGGCCACAGAAGCGACCGAGTCGCTCGGGATGGAGCTGCCACAACCAGCGACAACTACCGCAACAACAAAAAAGGCGCCTAGCGCCGAGAGTTTCTTAGAGATCCGCATCGGGAGGCGATGGTAGCGAGCGTCGCCCGTCGAGGTCTGCCCGTCGCGCCATCCTTACGAAGTTCTTGCCTAGGCAGTCGCCGGCTCAGGCTCGTCAGCGACCTGCAGCACCGACAGCAGCGCGTCCGCGGCCTGCACCACGGCCGTGAACTGCTGGCCCACGTCGTTCGCGACGCGCATCGAGAACTGCGAGCGCCCGGACTCGTATAGGGCGCCGGGCAGCTCTGCTCGCAACGCCTTCGCCTGACGCGAGTTGAGCTCGATCGGGGTGACCGCCAGGCGCCCGCCGCGCAGCGAGACGTCGGTCGCCCCCGCCTGCCCAAGCTTGATCCGCGCGGTCTGCAGCAGCAGCAGGTTCTCCAAGGGCTCGGGCAGCTCGCCGAATCGGTCGATCAGCTCGTCGCGCAGCATGGCGATATCAGCGACCTCGCGCGCACCAGCGATGCGGCGGTGAACGTCGACCTTGGCCTGCTCGTAGGGGATGTACGCGGCCGGCACGTAGGCGTCGACGTTGATGTCGAGGCGTACGGGCTCCCAGTCGTCCTCGCCGTCGGCGCCCTCAGCCGCGGCTGAGGCCTCCTGGACCGCCTCATCGAGCATCTGCATGTACAGCTCAAAGCCGAGCGCCGCGACATGCCCGGACTGCTCGTCGCCGAGCAGGTTGCCGGCGCCGCGCAGTTCGAGATCTCGCATCGCGACCTTGAAGCCCGATCCGAGCTCGGTGTAGTCACTCAACGCCGCCAGCCGCTGCCCGGCCTCATTCGTCAAGGCAGCAGAGGACGGGTACAGCAGGTAGGCGTAGGCACGCTCACGGCTGCGCCCGACGCGCCCACGGATCTGGTAGAGCTGTGAGAGCCCGAACATGTCGGCGCGCTCGACGATCAGCGTGTTGGCCTGCGGGATGTCGATGCCGGACTCGATGATCGAGGTCGAGACCAGCACGTCCGAGTCGCCGCGCAGGAAGCTCAGCATGCGCTGCTCGAGGTCGGTGTCCTCCATCTGGCCGTGCGCGACCTCGAACTTTATGCCTGGGCAGAGCGCGCGCAGCCGCTCAGCGGTCTCGTCGATCGACTGGACGCGGTTGTGCATGAAGAAGGCCTGGCCGCCGCGCGCCTTCTCCCGCAACAGTGCCGCCTTGACGAGCTCCTCGTCGTACTCACCGACGTAGGTCTTGACCGGCCGCCGGCCCTCGGGCGCGGTCTCGATCACGGTGATGTCGCGGATCCCGGCGAGCGACATCTGCAGCGTGCGCGGAATCGGCGTGGCGGTCATCGCGATCACGTCGACCTTCAGCTTCATCTGCTTGAGCAGCTCCTTCTGCTTGACGCCGAAGCGCTGCTCCTCATCGAGCACCAGCAGGCCCAGATCCTTGGCGCGCACGTCACGCGAGAGCAGCCGGTGGGTGCCGATCAGGATGTCGACCTCGCCCTTGCCGAAGGCCGCAACGGTCGCCTTCTGCTCGGCCGCCGGGCGGAAGCGCGAGACGTGCTCGATCCTCACCGGATAGTCCTTCAGGCGCTCCGTGAAGGTGCCGAAATGCTGCTGGGCGAGAATCGTCGTCGGCACCAGCACCATCACCTGCTTGTCGTCCTGCACCGCCTTGAAGGCCGCGCGCAGCGCCACCTCGGTCTTGCCGTAGCCGACGTCACCGCAGATCAGCCGGTCCATCGGACGCGGCGCCTCCATGTCGGCCTTGACGAACTCGATCGCGTCGCGCTGGTCGGGCGTCTCGGTGTAGCCGAAGTTGTCCTCGAACTCGCGCTGCCAGTCGGTGTCGGTCGAGAACGCGAAGCCCTCGCGGCGCTTGCGCTCGGCGTAGAGGTTGAGCAGCTCGCCCGCCATGTCCTGCGCGGCCCTGCGAGCCCGCGCCTTGAGCGTGTCCCAACGGGTGCCGCCGAGCTTCGAGAGCGCCGGCCCGTGCTCACCGCCGCCACCGACGTAACGGCTGATCTTGGCCAGCTGCTCAACCGGCATGAAGACGCGGTCAGAGCCGGCGTACTCAAGGTTCAGGTAGTCGCGCGTGACACCTGCGACGGTCTTGGTGTCGAAGCCGGCGAAGCGCGCGACGCCGTGGTCCTCATGCACGACGAAGTCGCCGGTGCGCAACTCCGCGAACGAGCGCAGCACTCCACGGCGCCCGACCCGCGCCGGACCCTCAGCGGGTTTGCGCCGGTGAAACAGCCGCTGCTCGGGGATCACCGCCAGCTTGAACTGCGGCGCGATGAAGCCTTCCCGCAGGCGCGCATGGGCGAACGTCAGGCCGCCCGTAGCGTCGCTCGGTGATGCTGGTCTAGGCGGACCAGCATCACCGCCGGTACCAGTGTGGCCGTCCAACCAGCTGACCTTGAGACGCCCGAGGTTGTACGCGGCGCGTTCCCCCTCGCCGCGCACGGCGAAGGCGACGACGGTGCGGTAGCCCGAGCGCTGCAGCTTCTCGAGCTCGGGCTCGGCCTCGCGAATGCTGCGGGCGGCGACCTCGGCCGCCTGGGCGCGGAACTGGAAGGGCTGATTCTGGTCGATCGACGAAAGGCGGATGTGGGAGCGCTCTTCGAGCGTCGCGCGGATCGCGTCGGGGGCGACGTAGAGGTGGTGGGCCTCGCTGTCGTGGAAGGCGACAGTGACGTCCTGCCAGTGGTCGGCGAGGGCCGGCGGCACCTCCTCCTCGGCGGCGATCAGCACCTGGGCGTCGGCGGCGATCAGCTCCAGGAACGGCTTGAAATCCTCAACCGGCAGCAGCTCGGTGATGTCGGGGCGGTCGTCCTGCTTCTCGGTGGCGGCGATCTCGGCGAGCTCGCGGTACTGGAGTGCGAGCTCAGCGGCGGGCGCGACCTCGACCTCGTCGGTGTCGCCGAGTGAGCGCTGGGTGAAGGTTGAGAACCAGCGCAGTGACTCGATCTCGTCGCCGAAGAGGTCGACGCGGATCGCTCGCTCCTCGGTTGAGGGGAAGACGTCCAGGAGGCCGCCGCGGATCGCGAACTGGCCGCGGTCCTCGACCTGATCGACGCGCTCGTAGCCGGCCGCGACGAGGTCCGCGGCGGTCTCGTCGAGGTCCATCAGGTCACCCTTGGTGAGCGTGAAGCCGTGCGGCCGCAGCGACGGGTCCGGGACCTTCTCGGAGAGCGCGACGGCGCTGACGACAACCACCGGGGCGCCGGACTTGGCGTGCTCGGTGTCGTTGTCGAGCAGCGCGTCGAGTGCGGCGATGCGCTGGCCGATCAGGTGCGGCGGCGGCGCGAGGTGGGACTCGTACGTGACGCCGCGGCTTGGGTAGTAGCGGACCTTGCGCGGGGCCAGCCAGGCGCGCAGGCTGCCGGCGAGGTCGCGGGCCTGGCGGTCGTCGCCGGCGACGACTATCGCGGGCCGGTCAGGGTCACGGCTGAGCAGCGCCGCGATCAGGTACGGGCGCAGCGACATTGAGACGAAGGCGCGACCGCCCTGCGTGTGGAGCTTGCCGGTCTGCGGGTCCGCGTCGGCGTTCAGAAGGAGGCTGGAGAGCACCCTTCTAGATAAGCAGTTGCTGCGCGGCGTCTGCCGCCGAATCGATCAGCGCCTCCACATCGGCCTGCGGCTCGCGGAACTTGCCCAGCACGTAAGCGGCGACTAGCTCAGGGTCGGTGCTGTCTGGGCGCCCGACGCCGATCCGCACGCGGTGGAAGTCGGCGGTGCCGAGCGCCGCTTTGATCGACTTGAGGCCGTTGTGGCCCGCGAGCCCGCCGCCGAGCCGACTGCGGACTTCTCCGAAGGGCAGATCGATCTCGTCGTGCAGCACGATGATGTGGTCAGGTTCGACCTTGAGCTCGCCGCGGGCCGGGCCGACGGACTTGCCCGAGTCGTTCATGTAGGTCTGCGGCAGCAGGATCGCGACACGCGGGGCGGCTGGGGCCCCGATCGCGGGCAGCCCCGCACGGCCCTCGGCTAAGAAGCCGCGGTACTTGGATTTGGGCTTGCCGAGGTCCCAGCGCGCCGCAAGGCGGTTGGCGACCTCAAAACCCACGTTGTGTGGCGTGCCGGAGTATTCGGCCCCAGGGTTGCCCAAGCCGACGATCAGCCAGTCAACGGGGGCTCCACGGCGTCCGAGGAGCGTCATCCGCTGACCTGCTGCGTCGTTCGCTGTCTAGCGACTACTCGGCGGAGGCTTCAGCAGGCGCTTCCGCGTCTGCTTCAGCATCGCCCTCGGCGGCCGCTGCATCCTCGCCGACGACCTCGGTCTCGAGCTCGATCTCACCCTCGCCTGCAGCCATGCTGCGTGAGCTACGGATCGTGGCGATCGTTTGCTCGAGATCACCGAGGATCGTGACGCCCTCAGGCGCGGTGATCTCGGCGAGCGTGAGGTTGCCGCCCAGCTTCAGTGAGGCGATGCTGTGCGTGATGACGTCCGGGACGTTGTTCGGAAGTGCCTCAATCGTGACTTCACGGATCGGGTTGTCGAGCACGCCACCGAGGCGCACGTCGGACTCTTCGACGTCGATCAGTTCGATGATGACCTGAGCCTGGATCGGCTTCTTGAGGTCGACGCGGACCAGGTCAACGTGCATCGTGTCGCCCGTGACCGGGTGACGCACACGCTCCTTGAGCACAACCGGCTCAGCGGAGCCGCCGTCGACCTGAAGGTCGATCACGGCGCCGCCCTGCGCAAGCGCGTTGCGCAGCGTGCGGGCGTCAATCTGGAAGGAAATGGGGTCCTTGGTGCCACCGTAAACGGTGCCAAGAACAATGCCCTCGCGGCGGAGGCGGCGCGCGCTGCGCGAACCGGCCGACTCGCGGCGAGTGACTGGAAGGGCTGTGGACTGTTCTGACATAGGTGCGCTCGATGGTAGCGAGCCGTTGCGGGCCGCGTCCGGACGGCCAGGATCGCTGATCTGGCCGCTATCAATCCCGGAGTTTCCTAAGAGTCTCGTCGCTTGGACAAAAGGCCCTTTACGAGCGGTTTACCGGCGCGCTACGCTACCGCAATGACGCAGTTCCAGATGCTGCTGTTCTTGGTCGGCGTGCACGTTCTGGGGTTCATCGCCATCGCGATTCTGATGATCCCTGCCCTGCGCGACAACGACCCTGGTTACGAAGAGGACAGCAGCGATGGTTCGGACGACGGCTGGGGTAACCGGCCGAACGTGAAACCCGACCCAACTCGCTGGCCGGGTGGCGGCATCCCGCTACCCGACGCCGAGCAGTCGAAGGTGCGGCTGCGGGAGCCGGGCCGCTTCACGGAGCGCCTGACCGGGCCCACGCGCCGACCCGTGCATGACCCCGAACGCAAGCCTGTTCGTAGCTCCTGAGGCGAGCGGATCATGCCGATCCGCCGCGTTCCTGCCACCATCTGAAACGTGAAGCTTCTCTACAAGCCGTTCGGGATCGTCGCCGGCATTCTCGGCGCCCGTGCCGGCAAGCAGGCTTTCCGGGCGATCTGGTCACGTGTCAGTGACGAGCCCAAGCCCAAGCCGGGCGAGCCCTACGCCGGTTTCACCCAGGTGGTTGTGTCGGCCGCAATCGAAGGCGCGACGCTCGCGGCCGTCGCGGCGGCGGTCAAACTGCTCTCCGCCCGCGTTTTCCACCACCTG
>Ga0302314_10022726_pt1 | contig 10274 bp, 12 predicted proteins | sample III_Palsa_N2_3_FD_200533 | JGI IMG/M metagenome (GOLD analysis project Ga0302314, IMG submission 200533) | Peat permafrost microbial communities from Stordalen Mire near Abisko, Sweden - III_Palsa_N2_3 | ecosystem: Environmental > Terrestrial > Soil > Palsa > Peat permafrost | place: Sweden... | reverse complement strand
GTCGCGGACCGAGGCCGCCGCGCGCTTCGTCCGCACGACGCTGCGCGACCGCCCGTCCCCGGAGACCCTGGCCCGGCTGCGCACCGCGCACCCCGGACGCCTGATCACCGTCCAGGTGCGCGACCAGGCGGGGTTCCAGACCCGGCTGGCCCGCAGGTTCCTGGAGCACCAGGTGGCCGCCGACATCGTGTTCGGCGGCATCAGCGAGATCCAGGAACGACCGGTCGGCAGCCTGACCTTCGAACTGACCGGCCCCGACGGCGCCGTGGACGCAGCGCTCGCAGCGCTGCGCGCCGACGGTGTCGACCTCGTCGAGGAAGAAGCCTGACATGCACGAGTTCCTCACCAACCTGCCGGTCTTCCGGGAGGCGATCGGGCAGACCTTCTACATCGTCAGCATCTCCCTGGTGGTCGGCGGTGTGCTCGGCCTTGGCCTCGGGCTGCTGCTGTACGCGACACGCCCGGGCAACCTGCTCGCCAACCGGGCGGTTTTCCTGACCGTCAACGTGCTGGTCAACGTGGTCCGGCCGGTGCCGTTCGTCATCTTCATCACCGCGATCCAGCCGTTGATGCTGCACGCCATCGGCACCACGATCGGCACGAACGCGGTCACCTTCGCGCTGTCGCTGTCGGCGGCGTTCGCGATCAGCCGGATCGTCGAACAGAACCTCCTCACCGTCGACCCCGGCGTGGTGGAGGCCGCCCGGGCGACCGGGGCGCGACCGGTCGGCATCCTGCTGACGGTGCTGATCCGCGAGGCGCTGGGCCCGCTGATCCTCGGCTACACCTTCATCTTCATCGCCGTGGTCGACATGTCGGCCCAGGCCGGACTCTTCGGCGGCGGGGGCCTCGGAGACTTCGCGATCACCTACGGCTCACAGCGCTACGACTGGCCGATCGTCTACATCACCGTGGCAACGATCGTCGTCATCGTCCAGGCCGGCCAGTTCCTGGGCAACTGGCTCGCCCGCCGCGCCCTGCGCCGCTGACCCGCATTGGGAGGACACTCTCCCGAGGGCGCAGCGCACCCGTGGCGGCCATGGCGGTGTTGCGGCGACCGCCCCGACTTGCCACCGCCGAGACCCGGCGTTCTTCGACGAGATCGCGCGTCCGTGCCGTGGTCTGCGGCACCGGCATGCGCCGGACGGCGGCGAGCCTCGGTGACTGCTCCCCGGTCAGATCCCGGCCTCGTTGACGAATGCCTCGAACTGCACCGGCGCGCCCACCTCCACGACGCCCGCGTGCCTCCCGTGACCAGGCTCGACCTGCCCGACCTCCTGCAGCGCCTCGGGCGGCACGCCGACAGCGGTCGCGGCCTCGATGGCTTCGTCGAGGGCGCGCCGGGTGCGGGCGTGTTCGACGGTGGCTTCCTGGACCCGGTGCAGGGCGGTGGCCTGCTCGTTCTTGTGGCTCTTGGGGAGAATGTTCATACGATGCGCCTGCCCGGGATCGACGCCGGGTATTCGTCCCTCGTTCGGGCATGGCGAAGGGCCGCACGGTTGACGGGCCGGCGGCGGCGGGGCGGGGCGGCTCAGTCGTCACCGGGTATCGGCAGTCCGTTCCGCCGGTGGTACGCGACCGCGTCCACATCCGGGAGCAGCCACGCGGCCTGACGCAGCAGCAGCCGGCCGATGCCTATCGCGCCGGTCACGAACGACACGGTTGCACCGCCGGCCGCGGCACAGATGTCCGAAGTCCTCTGCACGCGCGTCAGCTGAGGTCAGCATCGTCGGCGACGGTCGTGCTCGTCCGAGCTTCCCGTGCACTCGACTACGAACACGCGGGTCACCCGTGCAGACAACTACGGACATTGACAACGGCCCTCCCGATGATCTCTTGGTGGAGTAGCCAGGGAGGGCCGCATCGCGCGCGGAGGAGCTGTGGTCACGGAAGTGGTTTCGCCGGTTCGGGTCGAGATGCGGTTGGCGCCTGTCTGGGCTGCGGCTGGAGTTGGCGCCACGCCGGTCACGGTGTCCGGGGTGATCTGTGTCTCAGGCGCCGGCTCCTCATCGTCGGCGGCCTTGGAAGGGTGGGTGCGAACGACGTTCGGCGGGGTTCGGGGCGCCCGTCGGAGGGGTGGGCTGGCGGGGCGGGGCGTGCGACCGTTCCGGAACCACCCCTTCCGTATTTCCGTCAGGGATCACACCTGTCCGAAAGACACCCGTCCCGATGAAGCTCACCCGTATCTGCATCGCCGCCGTGACAACCCCGGCCCTGTGCGCCACAGCCGCGCCCGCGTTCGCCGACAGCAGCGACACCGCCCAGGGCCAAGCCGCCCAGGCCACGGCGGTGGTCCAGCGGGCGACCGGCACCGCCGGCATCGCCGCCACCACCGCCGCCGCCGCGGGCACCGACACCGCCGCGAACGCCATCATCACGGCCCCCGGCGGCACCGTCACCGTCAGCGCACCGGCCACCGCCACCGGCCAGGTCTCCGTCACCGCGCCCGACGGCACCGCGGTCACCCTGACCCTGCCCGCCGACAACGCCACCGCGGGCACCACCTCCAGCACCGGTACCACCGTCTACCCCGGCGCCGCGCCCGGCACCACCCTCGAGGTCCAGGCCACCACCGACGGCGGAGCCCGCGCCCTGGTCACCCTCAACGACGCCAGCGCCCCCACCACCCAGCGCTTCGACCTCGGCCTGCCCGCCGACACCTCCCTACTGCCCAGCGGTGACGGCGGCTACGACATCGTCCTCCTTCAGCCGCGCAGCATCCCTGCCCAGCGCCCGGGTCAACTCCTGCACCGTCACCGGCCCCGACGCGGCCAGCACCGTCTCGAACACCAGTGACATCTCTCTGGCGCAGGGCACTGGCCGGCGCTGGTCGGCATCGCGTCGGTGCTGCGCGCCGTCAGGCCCGCGCCATCCCCAGCCAGCAGGTATCGGTGACACCGCAAACGACCTCCCCCTACCCTGACAGTGTCGAGCTGCAAGGAAGGGGCAAGGCCGTGTCCACTGATGGTACCCCGGGCCTCCTGGATCCGACCGGATCCCCGATCGGGTTTGGTCAGCGTATGCAACTGCTTCGCAACCGGAGGGGCGTGAGCCGTGAAGTCCTCGCCGGCCTCCTGGGCCGCTCCGTGTCGTGGGTCAAGCAGGTCGAGAGTGGTCGGATGCAGATGCCGAAGCTCCCCTTGGTGTTGGCGATCGCCGAGGCGCTGCGCGTGCGGGACCTGTCGGAGCTGACGGGCGGGGCGCCGATGGACACGGGACTGTTCATCGGCCCCGGGCACTCCCGGCTGCCCGAGGTCGCCGCCGCCATCAACGCACTCCCCACGCTGGCGCGTGACCGGCAGGCCCCGTCGCCGCGGCACCTGCGGGCGCGTCTCGCCGCGGCATGGCAGGCCCGACACCGGTCTCCGGACCATCGGGAAGTAGTCGGGGCGTTGCTGCCCGATCTGATCCGTGACGCGCAGCTCGCCGCCCGCCAGGCGGACACCTCCGCCGACCGGCGCACCGCGCAGGCTGTCCTGGCCCAGGTGTACGCCCTGGCGCAGTTCTTCGTCGCCTACCAGCCGGACAGCAGCCTGCTGTGGCGGGCCGCCGAGCGCGGTATGGTCGCCGCCCAGGAGTCCGAAGACCCGCACACCATCGGGATCTCCGCATGGCTCCTGGCGCAGGCGCACCGGGACTCCGGGGAGTCGCACTACGACGCGGCGGACGCGGTGGCCCGGGAGGTCCTCGACTACCTGGAGCCGCTGCTGCCCGACGCCGACGGGCCGGTCCTGGCGATCGCGGGGGCGTTGAGGTTCGAGGCCGGGTACACGGCTGCGCGGCGCGGCAACAAGGGCGAGGCGTGGGCGCACTGGGATCAGGCGTCGCGGATGGCAGAGCGGCTACCGGATGGCTACTACCACCCGGTGACGTCGTTCTCGCAGGCGATCATGGGGGCACACGCAACCACCGTCGCAGTGGAACTGCACTCGGGCGGTGAATCGGTGCGCCAGGCCGTGCGGGCGGAGGCGTCGGCGATCCCGTCGCGTCCGCGCCGGGCCCGGCACCGGATCGAGCAGGCCCGCGCGTACCAGCTGGACGGACAGCCCGATGTGGCGCTGGCGACGCTTGAGCACGCCCTTGCTGCCGCCCCGGAGACGATCCGATGGAACGGCTACGCGAAGCGGATCATTCTGGAGGAATGCGAGGCGGTACAGCCCGCGCGGCGCCGACGTGCGTCGGAACTGGCCGTTGAGGTCGGACTACTGACGGCCTGACGGGCGCAGCAGAGGGGGCAGGATCTCTGCCCCCTCTGGCTTCCGGGTGGCCTTACCGTCGGGATATGACGGATTCCAGCCACCGCGTCACAGCAGAGCGCGAGGGGCCCGGCGGAGTGGTCTGCCTGGTTGACGTGTCCGGCGACCAGCTCCACGGGTCGACTTGCTTCGTATGCGACAACGCCGCCAGCCCACTCACGCCGGCGGGCCACCTGTACACCACGACCCGCGGGGGCGGGCGTCTGGGCTGGCCAGTAGTCGTCTGCCCCGAACACCGGAGCGCGGCATGATCCGGGCCGTCTCCCGGTCACCGTCCGGCTGGCTGATCCCCGACGACCCCAGTGCCAGCCGGGACGCCCGCGTGCGCCTGCTCGCCTGCGGCGTCGACTGGGATGCTCTGCGAACCCCGGAGGCTCTCGCGCTGCCCGTCCTGGCGCGGCTCCTCTCCCATGCCGGGGACTGTGCACTGCTCGGCCCAGTACTGCGCGATGAGCGCTCTTGCACCGTCCACTGGATCATCGCGCCGGACCATACCGCGACTTACCCGGACGGCTGCCTGCTGCGCACCGCCGGCGACTGGCTGGCGGTACCGAACCCGATCAACCCGCACAGCAAACTCGCCTGGCTGCACATGCCCGTCCAACCCACGTTCACGCCGCCGTGGCTCGCCAGCTCCCTCGCCGACCGACTCGCCGCCACCGATCCGCACCTGGGGACACCATGATCAGCACCCCCACCCGCACCTGCGCCTACTGCCGCCGGCCGATCAGCGGCGTCGCCCGCCAGCTGCCGGACTCCTCGGCCCTCGTAGACCTGGGCCACAGCGACTGCTACGAGCGATACCTCAACGTACTGTTCGCCCGCCCCGGGGCCTGCTCCGCGGACAGCAGCTGACCCGGAGTGCTACCTGCTTGATCCGAGCTCGGGAAGCCAGACCGGATCGGTGTGCGTCGCAGTACCGGACTACGCCACCGCGAAGATCGGCGGGCAGTGGTGAGCAGTGTCAGCACGATCGGCGCCACACCGCTGATGAGATGCCCATACGCGGCTGCGGCTGATCGCGGGGACACCCAACTGCCGCTGTCGATGGGGCTGCAGCAGCCGATCGGTCGCGGCGGTCAGACACTCACGCTCACCAGCAGCAAGGCCGCGGCGTTCAAGGGCAAGCGCGACTTGTCCGGACCGTACGCCACCGCTGGCTTCTCAACCTGGTTCAGCCATGAGGCGTGGACCGGGGTGTGCGCCAGGACCGTGTTCGGGAACGCGGCGGCCAGCCGGCCGGCGGCCTTCTGGCCGCGGTGGGAGGAGCCGTTGTCGACGATCCAGAACACCCGTTTCGCGCTGGCGTAGGGTTCTTGGGCCATGACCTGCTCGACCAGGGCCATGAACGGTGCGATGCCCGTCCTGGCCTCGCACCAGGCGAATACCTTCGAGCGGTGGACGTCGTAGGCGGCCAGGTAGGCCAGTGCTCCGCCGCGGCCGTAGGTGTGGTTGACGCGCATCGCCCTGGCCTGCCCCGGGGCCAGGGTCGGGTGACAGCGGCAGCGGGCCTGGATCGAGGTCTTCTCGTCGCTGGACAGGACGTACTCGTCCTCGCCCAGGGCGACGCCCTCGAAAATGCGGGCGTACAGGTCCAGGACACGCTGGGCCTTGGCACGGAACAGTGGGTCACGGATCGAGATCCAGGACCGGTACTGCCGGGGCTTGATCGCGTCCTGGCGCAGCCAGCGGCGCACGGTGGAGGCCGAGACGGGGCCGGTGATGCCCCGGGCTGTCAGTTCGGCGGCCAGCTCAGGGCACGTCCACCGCGACAGCGGGACTCCGGTCTCGGCCGGTAGCTGGCAGGCCAGTGCTTTTGCCTCGGCGACCTGCACCGGGGTGAAGCGGGCGGGACGCCCGGAGCGTGCACAGTCGGCCAGGGCCGGCAGGCCGCCGTCGGCGAACCGGCCGCGCCAGCGACGCACCGTGTCCGGGTGCAGGCCCGTCTCCCGGGCGATCCGGGCATTGGAATGGCCCCGAGCGGCATGCAGCACGACTCGCGCGCGTATCCGAGTTTGGTGTGGGGTCTTGTGACCGTGGGCGCCCTTCTTCAGGCGCTGTCTTTGCGAGGCGGTCAAGGATATCGGACGGGCGCTGGCAGTGGGCACGGCGGGCAGGCCGATCAGCGGAGTGAATCCGACCTGCAGGAGTCTGCGGCGTTCCCGTCCCCGCGGCCGGACGGAACGGGTGCTATGCCGTGCTGGAGCTGGCCGAGTCCTCCTTCGTGTGCTGGGAGTGCCGACGAGCAAGTGCCTTGTTGGCGTCGACAGTTGCCGGGGTGACGCCTCTTCCTTCTTGGTGACGGCCGGGCATCGAGGCCGGGCGCCCGCGGGGAACGCTATCGGGTACAGGGCGAGCGCCGGTGGTCGCCGGGCTCGCTTCTCGAACCGCGCGTGGGAGGCGTGCGGAAGCCGGTGTACCACCGGCCATACGGACGGTTCTGCACACGTGTCCGTATCCCTGCATTGGGCAACATGATCTACTCGACGCGAAGTTGATTACTCTCCGCATCCGGTTGATCGCAAGGAGTTGCCAATGCGCTCGCGCATGCCCATCCCCAACCGAATGGCCATCGCCCTGAGCATGGGAAGCCTGGCCCTGGTCGGCCTGCCGGCCCACGCCGCGTCCGCCGCCGTCCTCGTCAAGACCGTCACCGTCACCGGCTCCAGCGACAACGTGCTCACCCTCACCGCCACCTGCCCGGCCGGCTATGCCGTCACCGGCGGCGGCTACGAGGTCGACAGCGACCGGGTCGTCGACGCGAGCTACCCGTCGTCAAAGAGCAGCTGGACTGTCACGGCGGACAAGACTGCTGGCGAAAGTGGACACCCGGATGCCGAGGCATACGCCCGGTGCCAGGTGGACCCGGACGGCCTGCTCAGCACGATCGTGACCGGAGCGTCGCAGGCCACGTGTCCCAGGGGCACCCTGACCGGCGGTGGGTGGAGCAACAACACCGATGTGGTGCAGCGGTCCTTCCCGGACGCGGCGAACAGGACCTGGACCGTCAGCAGCGTCCACAGCACTACCGAAACGGCGTACGGCGTCTGCGAGACCGGCGGCACACTGACCGTCCACCAGGTCACCGGAGACGACTGCCCCTCCCCGCAAGTCGTTCTCGGCGGCGGGTTCACCACGACCGGTAAGGATACGCCTAACATCAGTAGGCCGGACCCGGAGAACGAAGAAGCCTGGCAGAACAACTTCGAAGCCCGCGACCACAATGCGGTGACACAGACCTACGCGGACTGCCTGATCGCGTAGTCCATAGCCCGCGGCAGGCCACCGCACCGGGGCCCGCCGCGGGCCACCCGTCGTCCCATCAAACGCCTCGCCTCACGACCGAAGCAGAACCCCCGGCACTACCCCGGGCACTCGTGCCACAACCCGGGCACCAAGAACACAACCCCAGACCACCTCGCCGCACAGCCCGGCTACCCCTCGGAAGCGACCCTCGTACACCGCCGGCCAGCGAGTTCCAACGCCACCCCAGAAGCCGCGACCCGCGCAAAACGGCTCCGCAGCCAACCCCCCGAAGGATTTCCGGACCCGACCACTAAGAGCTCGTAACACGATCTTGTAATGCGGTGCCGTTCGGCCGTAACCGGTACGACGATTGAGTAGGGTCGGGGACTGGCGCGGTGGCTGATGCTCCGTTTCCAGTCCCCGACCCTACTGAGCCGTTCGTGATGATGTGAGCGTCAAGCCGTGGCTCGTGGACGACGAGTTACGGGCGATGGTCGAGCCGGTGCTGCCGCCGGGGCCGGATCGGTCACCCGGTCCCCGGCGGTTGACTTCTCGGTCTCGGTGAACCCCAGACTTCGCACGTGGGGTTTTAGGTCTCCAGCCAGCGTGGGCGGGTTTCGTCGATGCCGAGGGGTGCGAGGGATGATGAGGATGGTGGGCGGGTCAGTGGGCGAACCCGTCGAAGCAGCCTGACACTGACCTTCCACAGGTCACCCAGACGTTATTCTCGGACCAGAGTCACGGCATTGAAGTACAGATAGCGGGTGCGACCACCGGCATCCGGAAGAATGACCGCATGGCAACAATCCACCGCCGTACCGACAAACTGCCCGTCGGCGCGCTGCTGGCGTCGGTCGGCGGCTTCCTCGATGCGTACACGCTCACCCGCCACGGAGTCTTCGCGAATCTGCAGTCGGGCAACGTGGTGCTGTTCTGCGTTCAGATCACGTCCTGGCACTGGCGCACCGCTGCCCTGCGGCTCGTTCCGGTGGGTGCTTTCATCGTCGGTACGCTCGCCGTGGAACTGCTGGGAACACCTCGCGTGGTCACGCTCGTGCATCGACCGATCCGTCTGGTGCTGACGATCCAGATCGTCCTGCTCACCGTGCTCGCTGTCCTGCCCGGCAAAGCGCCGGCGCCGGTGACGACAGTGACCGTGGCTTTCGTCGCTGCGTTGCAGTTCTCGACGTTCACGACACTGCACGGCGCGCCGTACGCCACCTTGATGACCACCGGGAATCTCCGGCAGTGCGTCGTCGCCGTGCACCGGTGGCTGACCCGAAGGGATCCGGGGAGCGCGCTTCGAGCCAAGCTCTACGGTGTCGTCGTGAGTGCGTTCTCCGGCGGCGCGCTGACCGGTGTGATCTGCACACGCTTGTTCGGCGCGCCGGCGATCGCGGTTGCGGCCGGTCTGCTGGTCGTCGCCCTCGCCTTGCTGATCCGGGAGTCGCGCCAGGTGGAACGGGCCGCTGGTGAGGAGGCTGCGAGCACGTGACCGCCCGGCGCCGGCTACTCAGAGCTCGTAACGCGATCACGTGGCGGCTTTCTTGAGGCGTCGCCAGCAGATAGGTGTGCTGGCCAGTGAGACGAGGGCGTCGTGGGGGTCGAGACGCCGTTCCCAGCGGACGGCGAGTCGTTTGAACTGGTGGAGCAGGGCGAAGGTCTGCTCGACGACGTAGCGGAGCTTGCCCAGGCCGTGGATGTCGGGGTGGCCGCGTCGGGAGATGACGGGCTGGATGCCGCGGCGCCGTGACGCCCGTCGCACGGCGACCGGCGACGGGCCTGTCGCGGCACCCCCTTTTTCGCGCGCACGTGGGAGGCGTCCACGCACGCGCGGCTCCGGACCAGCTCACCTGCCGCGTTCAGCTCCGACAGCAGTATCCGGTGCAACTGTCAGGCGGCGGCTGCTGCCAAGGGATCCCGGTGTAGAGCACGAACAGCACACCCTGTAGACACAGCCGATCCGACACCGGCCGGGGACCGGGTGACCGATCCGGCCCCGGCGGCAGCACCAGCTCGACCATCGCCCGTAACTCGTCGTCCACGACCCACGGCTTGACGCTCACACCATCACGAACGGCTCAATCGTCGTACCGGTTACGGTCGAACAGCACCGCATCACAAGAGCGTGTTACGAGCTCCAAGGCGTGGACTGAGTCGTAATCAATGGGTGGCCCGGCCCTGCTACTGGCACCCGTCGAAATCTTCGTTAATCACGCAGCGCCCCTCCCAGGCCGACCACGTGCCGTTGTGCGCCCTCTCGCGGGCCCAGTAGGTGCCGTCCGAACCCTCCGCGATGATGGCAAAGTGGTCGGGGTCGTTGTCTCCGAAGGAATAGATATAGACCTGGCTCTTGAGAACGCCACCCAAGGACACCCACCCGTTCCAAGTGCCGTCGGAAGAATCCCAGTTGCTCCACACGGCGTTGTCGGTCCCGATGACGAACTCCTCGGTCGTCCCATCCGCGAGAGTCGTCTTTGCCATGCCGTACTGGCAGAGGTAGGTCCCGCCCTGGCTCTGGCAGTAGGTGCTGCTCGCCTGCGCCGGTGCCGCAGCGGCGCCCGTGCTGGCTATGGCCGCGGTGACAACTGCGACCATGCCCATGGCTGCCTTGATCCTGCGCATGTCTGTGCTCCTCTTCGTGTACGTTCCGGCGTACACCTTCCTTGGCGTTCACCGGGGTCCCGGACCCCTGCGGAAGGGAACCGGCCCTGACAAGAAGATCATGGTGACGTACGCCCGGCCAGGAGGAACCATGGGCAGAACTGCCTC
>Ga0302314_10022724_pt1 | contig 10274 bp, 9 predicted proteins | sample III_Palsa_N2_3_FD_200533 | JGI IMG/M metagenome (GOLD analysis project Ga0302314, IMG submission 200533) | Peat permafrost microbial communities from Stordalen Mire near Abisko, Sweden - III_Palsa_N2_3 | ecosystem: Environmental > Terrestrial > Soil > Palsa > Peat permafrost | place: Sweden... | reverse complement strand
GGCCTCGCGCTCGCCCGGACGATGACGACCGCCGACGGCGGCCGGATCGTGCTCGCCCGGCGCAAGCCGCCGGTGTTCGCGGTGTTCCTGCCGCGCAACCCGCCGTCCGGGCAGGCGAAGCCGAGCCGGAGCGGTCCCGCCTAGCCAACTGTCTTTGCCCCGCGGTCCCGGGTGGTCAGAACCTCCTGCGGGTTCCCCGCTGTTCCGGCGGTTTCCGGCGTTCCCGGTGGTCAGCTCCTGCGGTTCCCGCTGCTCCGGGTGGCCGGCTCCTGCGGTTTCCGGCCGTTCCCGGGTGGTCCGGTCTGCCGCCCCGGGCCGGACAGACTCAGTTCAGGTTCAGCCTTTGCGGTGCCGGCCGGACGGGCGCGGCGCCGCCTGCTCCGCGCTGGCCGCGGGCTGGGTGTTCCAGGCGGACGCGGCTTCCCGCCGCCCGGCCGGGGTGGTTTCCGCCTGCCACGGAGAGGAGTACGACGCCGCCGCCGGAACCGGCACCGCCGCCTCGGCCGCCATGAAGGCCGGGTCGAGCTCCCACGGCGGGTAGTCGGGCAGCGCCAATGCCGCGCCGCCCTGCGCCGCCGGGCCGGCCGGGGCCAGGAACACCCACCGCTTGTACGCGAAGTAGCGGAAGATGGTGGCGAGAGCGGTACCGAGCAGGGACGCCGCGTTGTAGTCGAGCTGGCTGTGCTTGTCCAGCCCGTAGGTCACGAAGCCGACCACGAGCTCCGCGATCAGCAGCCCCACCAGGTTGAGGACGATGAAGAGCACCGCCTCGCGCTTCAGCTCCTGGTTCTCCCGGTGCTTGAAGGTCCAGAACCGGGAGCCGAGGTAGGTGAGCACGGTGGCGGCGGCGGTCGATACCGCCTTGGCCGCCAGCGGCTCAACGTGGTACTTGCCGTGCAGCAAAGCCGCGCCGCCGATGTCGATCACGGTGCCGATGCCGCCGACCACACAGAACTTGATGATCTCGGGCAGCATCGGGCGGACACGGGCGTACAAGCCGTGGTCTGGGAGGGCCATGCGCGGTTTGCCCCTTTCGTCATGGTCGCCGGTCCACAGTATTAGCCGGTCCTGACCGGGCGTTCGCCAATTGGCTGAATTGTTGCTGGGTGAAATCCGCCGGCCAGGTGGCTCCCGCTGGGGCGGCTCACCTGACCGGGAGGCTCCCCCTGACAACCTGCGACCTAAACGCCAGGAACCCCGGTGCCGTGGGCACCGGGGTTCCCGGGTCTGCGGTCAGCCGACGCGGGCCGGGCGGCGGCGAGCCACCAGGTGCCAGGTCAGGTAGATCACCGCGGTCAGCACGAAGCCGGCCTCGAAGGTCAGGTCGCCGAAGTTCGCGTTGTGCGACGGGACGATGCCGACGTACTCGGTCTGGTTGGAGAACAGCCAGATCGACACGGCGGCCCCGACTGCCATCGCTATCGGGCCTGCCCAGTCGGTGTGTCTCTTGTTGAACAGCAGTTGCTCGATCTCGGCCGGGTTCTGGCGGCGGCGCAGGTACATGTCGCAGAACGTGACCGCCAGCCAGGGAGCGATCCAGTAGGCGATGACGAGCAGGAAGTTGTTGTACTTCTCGCCCGCGTTGTGTAGGCCGCTCCAGGCGACGAAGAAGCCGATGATGCCGAAGCCGAGGGCGACGATGGCCCGCCGTGCGCCCAGCGGCAGCCTGAAGCCGATCGCGGTGAATGAGATCGCGCCGGAGTAGATGTTGAGTGCGTTCGCGGCGATGCCGCCGATCACGATGGCGATCAGCGTCAGGTCTTGCAGCCAGGTCGGGAAGATGCCAGTCCAGCCGGCGGTCGGGTTTGAGTTCGACGCGACGCTGGACAGGGTGCCGGCCGCCGCCCCGACGGTCTCGAGCAGTACGCAGGACAGCAACAGGCCGAGGCCGGCCCAGAACGCGATCGCCCGCTTGCTGCTGTCGGGCTTGAAGTAGCGCGTGTAGTCAGACGCGTACGGGTTCCAGCCCACCGCGTAGCCGAACGTCGCGCCGATCTCGATGAGGAACCCGCCCGGGATCGTGTGGTGCACCGCGCCCGGGTGCGCCTTGCCGAGCGTCCAGATCGACGCGATCAGGAAGATCACCACGAGCACCGGGAAGGCGTACCGCTCGAAGACGTGGATCAGGTTGTAGCCGAGCAGCGCCACCGCGAGCTGCAGGATCACCACGATCAGCAGGCAGAGCACCTCGGGCAGGTGGGTGAGCGCGTTCAGCGCGAGGGCGCCGCTGACGCTGTTGACCGCGAACCAGCCGATGCCGGCGACTATCGCGTTGAGGCCGGCCGGGAAGGCGTTGCCCCAGTAGCCGAAGCCGCGGCGGCTGAGCACCATCTGCGGGACCCCGTACTGCGGCCCCATGGTGGACAGGATCCCCTGGGTGATGGAACCCAGGGCGGTGCCGATGACGACCGCGAGGAACGTCGCCCAGAAGCTGAGCCCGAAGTACACCACGCCGATGAAGCCCACGAAGACCGTGGCGAACTCCATGTTGGGTGAGGTCCAGGTCCAGAACAGCTGCAGCGGGCGGCCGTGCCGCTCGTTGAGCGGGATGAACTCCGCCCCGCCGGGCTCGACGGCGATGACTCTCTCGCCGTACGTCCCCTCTCTAACCTCAACGTCGTCGCTAAGCGTTGTCATTACGTTCTCCCTGCGGGCAGGCGCGTGGCCAGGGGTGCTGGCCGGGTCTACTTCGGCTCGCCGGGCCGGCGAGGCCTGGGGGGCTGGCGGGAGGGAGTCGCGACGTTGCGGCCTCGTGTCGCCACGTTGTGGTTGTACCCAGGATTGGGTGGTTCCGCGTAGGCTACACCGCGTGCTTTCACCGTTGTCACCTGCGGGACCTGCTGGCCCCATCGCACGGAAGTCCGGTACGGGGATGCCGGTGGTCGGGATGGTCGGTGGCGGGCAGCTTGCCCGGATGACGGCCGCTGCCGCCGTTGGTCTTGGCGTCACGTTCCGGGTGCTGGCTGAATCTGAGTCGGACAGCGCGGCCCTCGTCACGCACGACGTGGCGGTTGGATCGCATCTGTCTTTGTCGGATATTGCGAAGTTTGCAGCTAGTTGCGACGTTATCACATTCGATCACGAGCACGTGCCTGCCGCAATACTCGCCGAGCTCGAGTCGGCCGGGGTATTGGTCCGCCCGGGCGGCGCCGCGCTCCGGTACACCCAGGACAAGCTGGCGATGCGGGAACGGCTCAGTTCGCTGGGGGTGCCGTGCCCCCGCTTCGCGGCGGTTTCCTCCGTCACCGACGTGCTGGCGTTCACCGGCGGGACCGGGCAAGGGGGCTTTGGCCGCTGGCCGGTGGTCCTGAAGGCGGTCAGCGGCGGGTACGACGGCAAGGGCGTCTGGGTCTGCGAGTCGACCGCCGAGGTCGAGGAGGTCGTCGCGCACGGCATCCCGCTCATGGCCGAGGAGTTCGTGCCGTTCAGCCGGGAGCTGGCGGCACTGGTCGCCCGGTCACCGTCCGGACAGGGCGCTGCCTACCCCGTGGTGCAGACCGTGCAGGTCGGCGGCATCTGCCGGGAGGTGATCGCGCCCGCTCCGGGGCTGCGGGAAGACGTGGCGGTGGCGGCCGAGGCGCTTGCCCTGCGGATTGCCGCCGAGCTCGGAGTGTGCGGGCTGCTCGCGGTGGAGCTGTTCGAGCTGCCCGGCGGCCAGCTGCTCGTCAACGAGCTGGCCATGCGGCCGCACAACAGCGGGCACTGGACGATCGAGGGGGCCCGCACCTCTCAGTTCGAGCAGCACCTGCGGGCGGTGCTCGACCTGCCGCTCGGCTCCTGCGAGCCGCCGGCCGGCAGTTTCACCGTGATGGCGAACCTGCTCGGCGGGACCGATCCGGACGTGTTCGACCGCTATCTCCACGTGATGGCGGCCGACCCAGCGGTCAAGGTCCACTTCTACGGCAAGGAAGTCCGGCCGGGGCGCAAGATCGGGCATGTCACGATCGTGGCCGGGCCCGGTGACGACGTGGCGGCCGTCCGCGACCGGGCCCGCCGGGCGGCGAGCTACCTTCGCTGGGGGACCGAGGACGGCGACTGAGAAAATCCACTGATGCGGCGCTGATAATGAGTATGGCAACTACTCTGTCACAAGATGATTAGCGCAGGTCGGTAGGTGGAGGCTCGGTGACCGTTGGCGAGACGCTGACGCAGGCCCGTACCCAGGCGGGACTGTCGGTCGATGAGCTCAGCGAGCGGACCAGGATCCGCGGCACGGTGATCCGCAGTATCGAACGTGACGATTACGCGGCCTGCGGCGGCGACCTGTATGTCCGGGGGTACGTGCGCGCGATCGCGGGCGCGGTCGGTATCGACCCCCAGCCGCTGATCCGCGAGTACGACGACGCCCGGCCCGGCACCGCGCCCGCGAACGGCAACGGCTCGGCCGGCCGGCTGGTGCGCGAGCTGCCCGCCGGGGCCGCGCCGGCCACGTTCGAGCTGCCGCTGGCCAGCACCCAGCCGGTCAGCACCCAGCCGGCCAGCGCCGACACGACGCGATTCGACCTGGCGCCGGTGCCCGACGACCCCGCCGCCACCTCATATGACCTGCCCCTGGTGGCCCCGCTGCCGCTCGTCGCCCCGCTGCCACCGGCCGCCCCGCTGCCCGCCCCCGCGCCTGCGGCCGGGCCGGCCGCCGCTGAAGTGCCGCCGGCGGCGGCGCCGCCCGGCCAGGCCGACACCCGGTTCGACCTGCCGGTGATAACCGACGACCTGATGGACGCGGGCTACGACCTGGGACCGGCGCCGGGACCGGGCGCCGCGGGACCAGCCGCGGCCGGCACCGGGACCAGCACGCTGCCCGCGGCCGGGGCTGACCCGGATGCGGTGCCGCTAGCCGGTGACCGCCCGCCGCGAACCGGTGGCGGTCGGCCGGGCCGCAACACCTACCTCGGCGCCGCCGTCATCGGCCTTGTCCTGCTGGCGGCCGGCTTTCTCGGGTTCCGCCTGGTGACCGGCGGCACGTCGACCCGGAACACGGCCGCCACCGCCCCGGCGACGCCGGACGCGCAGGCCTCAGCCGCGGCGAGCGCGGCCGCCCGGGCCAGTGCCTCCGCTCAGGCGAGCGCGTCGGCCAAGGCCAGTGCCGCCGCGCAGGCCAGGCAGTCCGCGGCGGCCAAGTCCGCCGCGCAGCGGGCCGCGGCCCAGCGGGTGACGACCCTGCCGGTGGCATCGGTCATGGCAATCGGCCCGGACGGCTTCGCCGACGGGGACAACCCCGGCAGTGCCAGCGCCGCGATCGCCCGCCACGCCACTGCGCCCTGGTCCACCCAGTGGTACACCACGCCGCAGTTCGGGATGCTGAAGCACGGCACCGGCCTGCTGCTCAGCCTGGGCCACACCGTCACCGTGACCAGCGTCCGCCTCGACCTCAGCCCCTACCAGGGGGCGACCCTGCAGCTGCGGGCCGGAAACGGCACCGTGCCGCAGGACCTCGGGGTGGCGGCGACCGCCAACAACGCCAGCGGGGCGCTCCGGCTGACGCTGCGTCACCCGGTGACCGCCAAGTACTTGTTGATCTGGTTCACCCAGCTGCCGCCGGACGGCGCCGGCCACTACGCGGAGACCGTGTCCGGCGTCGTGGTCACCGGCCACCGCTAGGCCTGCCGCCGCACCGGCCACCACGAGGGCCGCCGCGTCACGCCCGCCACGAGCGCCGCCGCGGCTGGTTCCGGCGCTGGCCGCGGGGCATCAGGTCGCTCCGCCGCCGCCCGCGGCGGCCCGGCCGATACGCTTTGACGTGTGCAGAGTGATTCGCCGGTAGTCGGCGTGGTGATGGGCTCCGACTCGGACTGGCCGGTAATGGGGGCTGCGGCCGAGGTGCTCGACGAGTTCGGCGTGGCGTACGAAGCCGATGTCGTGTCCGCGCACCGGATGCCCCGGGAGATGATCGCCTACGGAGAGCAGGCGGCGAGCCGCGGCCTGCGGGTGATCATCGCGGGCGCGGGCGGCGCCGCGCACCTGCCCGGCATGCTCGCCTCGGTCACCCCCCTGCCGGTGATCGGGGTTCCGGTCCCGCTGAAATACCTGGACGGCCTCGACTCGCTGCTGTCGATCGTGCAGATGCCCGCGGGGATCCCGGTGGCGACGGTCGCTGTTGGCGGCGCTCGCAACGCGGGCCTGCTCGCGGTCCGCATCCTCGCCGCCGCCGACGAGGAGCTGCGCACGCAGATGATCGAGTTCCAGGCGCGGCTGACAGCACAGGCCAAGGCGAAAGGCGCCGCCCTGCGGGACGGGCTCGGCTGAGCGCCAGGGCGGCCGCAGCCGCGGCCCGGTCACTGCGGTCAGACGGCCATCCACTGGCATAGCGGGCATATGTCATATAAACGTGTGCGTCCCGTAGCGACACGCTGACCTCCGGTATCGGTTTGGCCACGGTGTCCCCTGGGGGGTGTTTACCGGAGCGGCGGTGGGGCATCGTAGTGACCAGCGCAGGCATCCGGAACGGGACCGGGTGCGTGTGACCGACGGGGATGTGGGCACGCTGCGCTGTTGGGTCAAGGGGGTATACCAATGGCGTTTTCTGTTGCCAGAAGCCGTCCGTTCCGCTCGCTCGGTCTGTACAAGTCGGCCGGCCGGCACGCCGCGCCGAAGGGCTGGCTACCGGAGCAGCGGCAGGACAGTGAGAGCACGACTAACCCGCACCGGCCAGCCCACGCGGCCACCATGCCCCGGCTGACCGGCCCGCACGCCGACGCTGACCAGCAGGCCGCGTAGCAGGTAACGCGCCCGAGCCGCGACAGCAGATGCCCGTCCGACGACATGTCGGGCGGGCATCGGCGTTTCCCGGCGAGTTAGCATCAAAGGCATGAGCACCTTCGCACTGTCGGAAGAGCACGAGGCGCTGCGGCAAGCGGTGCGCGCGCTGGCGGACGACAAGATCGCGCCGCGGGCCGCTGACATCGACCGGGCGGCCGAGTTCCCCTGGGACGTGTACGAGGCGCTGGTGAAGGCAGACTTCCATGCCGTGCATATCCCCGAGGCGTACGGCGGGGCCGGCGGTGACGCGCTCGCCGCCGCGCTGGTCATCGAAGAGGTCGCGCGCGCCTGCGCCACGTCCTCCCTCATTCCCGCGGTGAACAAGCTCGGCACGATGCCGCTCATGCTCGCCGCGAGCGAGGAGGTCAACGGGCACTACCTGCCCTTTGTGGCGCGCGGCGAGGCGATGTTCTCCTACGGGCTGTCCGAGCCGGAGGCGGGCTCAGACGCCGCCGCGATGCGCACCCGGGCGGTCCGCACGGACGGCGGGTACCTGCTGAACGGCGTGAAGCGGTGGATCACCAACGCCGGGGTGTCGAAGTTCTACACGGTGCTGGCCGTGACCAACCCGGAGTCGGGCCCGAACGGGATCACCGCGTTCGTGGTCGAGGACGGCGACGAGGGCTTCACCCTGGGGGCGCCCGAGCACAAGCTGGGCATCAAGGGCTCGCCCACCCGTGAGCTTTACTTCGACAACTGCGAGATCCCCGCATCCCGCCGGGTCGGCGACGAGGGCGAGGGATTCAAGATCGCGTTGCGGACCCTGGACCACACCCGGGTCACCATCGCGGCGCAGGCCCTCGGTATCGGCCAGGGCGCCCTTGACTACGCCCTCGGCTACGTGAAGGAGCGCAAGCAGTTCGGCCGGGCCCTCGCCGACTTCCAGGGGCTGCAGTTCATGATCGCCGACATGGCCATGAAGCTGGAGGCCGCCCGGCAGCTCACCTACGCCGCGGCCGCCCGCTCGGAGCGGGCCATGCACGGTGAAAAGGTGCCTGACCTCACGTTCTTCTCTTCGGCCGCCAAGACGATGGCGTCCGACGTCGCGATGTCGGTCACCACCGACGCGGTGCAGCTGCTTGGCGGCTACGGCTACGTCAACGACTACCCGGTCGAGCGGATGATGCGCGACGCCAAGATCACCCAGATCTACGAGGGCACTAACCAGATTCAGCGGATGGTGATGGCGCGGCAGCTCCTCAAGGGCTGAAGCCGGGCCGCCGGGCGGCGGTGAATCCGGTGGAGCCTGCTGGCTGAGCGTGCCCGCCTTCGGGCGGCCTGCGGAGCCCGTCTTGGGGCGCCGCGGCTCCGTGCCGTCCGGCCACGGGGCTTCGCAAAACCGGTTGCCAGACCACGGCGGCCTCTGTTAGCTTTCCGGAGGCCGTGCCAGACAACAAGGAGGTGGTACCCGTGAACGTATCGACGTGGGTGCTCCCCTGCGGGGTCACAGTCGGGCGATAGGTCGTCCGGGAGCGCCGTTCAAGCGCACTCCCGAAAGGCACGATCATGCAATTCACTGCTGAGCAGCGCCTCGATGACGGCGTCCTCGAACGCGAATTCACCCTCGGCGAGATCCCCGGCGTCCTGTGGACACCTGGATCCGCACCGGCCCCGCTGATTCTGAGCGGCCACAACGGCGGCTTGCACAAGCGGCTGCCGCGGCTGGTAGCCCGGGCCCGGCACTACGCGGCGGAGTACGGCTTCGCGGTGGCCGCCATCGACGCCCCCGGGCACGGCGACCGGCCCCGTTCCGCCGTCGATGATCAGTCCCGCGCCGACCTCCGCCGGGCGCTGCAGGCCGGCGAGCCGGTCGACGAGATCGTCGATGCCTTCATCCTCCCGCTGGTCGAAAAGGCGGTCCCGGAATGGCAGGCCACCCTGGACGCCCTCCTTACCCTGCCTGAGATCGGCGGCCCGGTCGGGTACGAGGGGATGACCGCCACCGGCATCCGGCTGGCGCTGGTCGAGCCGCGCATCTTGGCCGCCGTCTTCTTCGCCGGCGGTTTCGTGCCCGGCGCCCTGTTCGAGGAATCACGGCAGCTCACCACTCCGCTGCAGTTCCTGCTGCAGTGGGACGACGAAGGGATGGCACGGCAGCCGCTGCTTGACCTGTTCGACGCGTTCGGCACCAGGGAGAAGACGCTGCACGCCAATCTGGGCGGCCACGCCGGCGTCCCGTGGTTCGAGGTGGACGACGCGGCCCGGTTCTTCACCCGGCATCTGAGCCAGCCGCCGGCCACTGAAGACGACGGCGCCCCGCCAGCCTGACTGAGGCTGGCAAGGCGCCGCTGCGGGTCGTCATCGGCCACGCCGCGGTCATGCCGTGACGCAGGCGCCGATAGCCCGCCGGTACCCGGCGCTCGTGCGGGACGAGCGCCGGGTACCCGGTCCGCTAGTGCGCGAGATCGCCGCTGGCTTCCTTCGGGTTGGGCTGTCCCTGGCCCTTCGCGATCAGGTTGCGCAGGCTGCCCCCGATGTAGAAGTGCCAGGCGCTGGAGCAGCTGTCGAAGCATTCGCCGGCCGGCACCAGCCCCTGGTGGGTGAACCGGACCTCGGTACCCGCGTCCGTCGGCGTTACCTCGAAGATGACCTCGGTGCCGTCCCACTCGTTCTTGTCCTCGACGAAGCTCAGGTAGCTGTCCTCGATGTGCCAGGCGATCCGGCGGGCAGGGGCCAGTTCGGTGATCCGCTGCGTTGACCGGTGCACGTCCTCGTAGCGGTAAGTGAATACGTCTCCGAGCTGGTCGGTGCGGCCGTCGATGTCCCCGGACCACCAGTCACGCACGCTGGTGATGGCGGCGAAGGCTTCTTCCGGGCTCTGCTCCACCGTGTAGGCGATGGTGAGGCTGTCGTTGCTCATGGTGTTCTCCAGATCGAGTTGCCTGATGTACGTGCAGATCCGCGGCCGGCGAAAAACTAACCGCGGCGGCGCTGGCAGCAGCCGGCGCTGCCGGATACCGCGCCGCCGGCCCTTGCCCGCGCCGACCGCAGCGCGGTCTGGCTGGCCGGGCGGGATGAGGCTGAAGCCGCCGGCGTGCTCATTTCGCCGGGCCGGTTCAGCCGGCCGGCACCGGCGTGGCCAGGGCAGCGAACTGGCCCTCGAGCGTCTTCGCCGTGCCGGTCCGCCACCCGCTGGCGAGCGTGGCCGCCAGCGGGTCGGGGAAGATGTCCTCCTCATCCCGCTCGACGCCGTCGAAGATGGCCCGTGCCACCGCCTCCGGGGCGGCCTTCGGGACCTCGAAGCCCTTGGTCATGTCGGTGTCGGTGGGGCCGGTGAGTACGGCGGCCACCTGGATGCCGGCTGCGGCCAGCAGGCTGCGCAGCGACTGGGTGAGGCTGAACGCCGCCGCCTTCGAGATTGAGTAGCCGGGGATCATCGGCAATGGCGCGATGGAGTTCAGCGACAGGTTGTTGACGATGGTCCCGCGGGCCTGGGACAGCTGCGGCAGGAACGCCTGGATGACCTCCCACGGGCCAAACAGGTTGACGGCGAGCTGCCGCTCGATCGCCGTCCGGTC
>Ga0302314_10022723_pt1 | contig 10274 bp, 10 predicted proteins | sample III_Palsa_N2_3_FD_200533 | JGI IMG/M metagenome (GOLD analysis project Ga0302314, IMG submission 200533) | Peat permafrost microbial communities from Stordalen Mire near Abisko, Sweden - III_Palsa_N2_3 | ecosystem: Environmental > Terrestrial > Soil > Palsa > Peat permafrost | place: Sweden... | reverse complement strand
AAAGAATTAAAGACTGGCGGGACGGTCAGCTCGTGTGCCGCTCACCTTATTGTCTCGCGCCCGGTCGACGCGCTCCTGCATCGCCTGCGTAACTTCTTTGTGCGTGTACGACTTGGCTTTGGGATCGTCAGCTTCCCGAAGGGAAACATCACTTTTCGCACGCATATTTCACGTCAATATATGAACCGGACTTCAACGTATAAGCGGTCGTAGTTCCGTTTGAGGGTTGAACAACGTTGTGCGTAACGCGCATGCGCAGCCCATGACCCGAGGAATCCGTTGAATTATTTGCCTGCAAACTACCGGTGTCTTGCCTTACTCCAAAATAGTCACCTGAGAGTTCGAAATTTGGACGCCCTGGGTGCCGTTGATCATGATCCTGCCGGGTTCGGGCACGTTCCTGCCGGATGGACGTGCACGAATTGAAATCGTAGATTTCAACCCGATGCTGAATCCAAAGTCAGGGTCGTTGGATCTCGTCATACGACACTGAGTAGGTCGACCGTACACGAGCGTGGCCGCATCAAGCTTTGGGGCCCGCGCACGCTCCACCACAATGCTGGAGCCAGTGACCGAGCAGAGGCACTTCTCATTTGCCAGTGCTGAGCCACAACCCAGCACGAGCGTCCAGAGGCCCAAGACGGTCAGTCCTTGGGGGGCGATAGCACGACGAATTCGTCTACCACCAGCCTTGATCTGCTCACCCCGGAAATCGTCAAACAAGACCACGCCTTGTTTATCCAGCGGCTTATTGTCGTTGATCATGGTTCCATCCCTTCGTCGTTACGGTCTTCATCGTCGGGGGCCTGACTGACTGGCGACTACCTGTGGCCCAGCAGCACCAAGATCGGCGCAGGCAAGTTAAGGTCGCTACGTCCGCTCTCCGGGTCTTAGCGTACGATTTTTTCCGTTGTTCCTGTAAACTGATCCCGACAAAATGATCTTCCCACGAAGTGCCACTGGCGCTTCGAATCTCGCAAGAGGCTGCTTTAGCTATCCGACCTCGTTATCCGGATTCGTTATTGGAATTTATTAGCAGGATTCTTATCAGGAACACGCATGTCAGTTCAATATGAAAGCCGCGACCAAGTGGCGTTGTTGACGCTCGATAATCCGCCCGTCAATGGTCTCGGCCACGCCACCCGCAGCGGCATCGTCGCGGGGCTGGAACGGGCGCAAAGCGATCCGGCCATTGAGGCCATCGTCATCATCGGCTCGGGCCGCGCCTTTTCCGGCGGCGCCGACATCACCGAATTCAATACCCCTAAAGCAGTCGCAAGCCCGATGTTAGGGGAGGTGATTGCCGCCCTGGAAGCCAGCACCAAGCCGATAGTCGCCGCGATCCATGGCGTTGCGATGGGCGGTGGACTCGAACTCGCGCTCGGCGCGCACTACCGAGTGGCCGCGCGCGGTGCACAAATCGCGTTGCCCGAAGTCAAGCTTGGCCTGTTGCCCGGCGCGGGCGGTACGCAGCGGCTGCCTCGCGCGGTCGGCATTGCGAGGGCGCTCGATATGATCACGAGCGGCGCGCCGCAACGCGCGCAAGCGTTGGCTGATAGCGCGCTGTTCGACCGCGTGGTCGATGGCGAAGTGCTGGAGGCGGCGCTCGCGTTTGCCCGCGAAGTGGTGGCGCAAACAAAGGCGCAAGCAGCAGCACGATCGGCAGAGCACGCCGTGGCGTACCCCAAACTGCGCGAGCGTGCCTTCGAAGCTGCCGAGGTCGCCGGCGCCGCAGCTTTGTTCGAGGCGGCTCGCGCCCAGGTTGCGCGTAGCGCACGGGGCTTGCCGGCGCCGCTGAAATGTATCGCAGCGATCGAGTACGGCGTGGCGCACGGCTTCGATGCCGGCCTCAAATTTGAGCGAGCCTGTTTTGTCGAACTGGTCGCCTCGTCCGAAAGCCGCGCGTTGCGTCACGCGTTTCTAGCTGAACGGGCCGCAGGCAAAATCGCAGGCGTCGACTCGACAACGCCGCTGCGCACGATCAAGCGTGTCGCAGTGGTAGGCGCCGGCACGATGGGCGTGGGCATCGCGTTGAGCTTCGCCGATGCCGGCTTGCCAGTGACCGTGATCGAGGCGGGCGACGCTCAATTGCAGCGTGGGCTGGCCGCGATCGCACGCTACTACGAGCGCGCACTGGCCAAGGGCCGGCTTGACGTGGCTACCGCTGCGCAGCGCCAAGCCTCGATAACCACCAGTTTGTCCTTCGACGCATTGCACGATGCCGACCTGGTCATCGAGGCGGTATTCGAGGATTTCGACGTCAAGCAGCAGGTCTTTACACAGATCGACGCGCACGCCAAAGCAGGAGCGATTCTGGCGTCGAACACCTCGACCCTCGATTTGAACCGGATCGCGAGCTTTACCCGACGGCCAAGCGACGTCGTGGGCCTGCATTTTTTCAGCCCGGCCCAAGTGATGAAGCTGCTCGAAGTGGTGCGCGGCGCCCAGACCAGCCCCGAGGTGCTGGCCAGTGTCATGAAACTGGCCAAGCAGATCGGCAAGACGGCCGTGGTGGCCGGCGTGTGCGACGGCTTTATCGGCAATCGGATGATCGAACAATATCTGCGGCAAGCGTTCTACATGCTGGAAGAGGGCGCGTTGCCGCAGCAGATCGATCACGCGATCGAGCAGTTCGGTTTTGCGATGGGGCCGTTCAGGATGAGCGACCTGGCAGGCAATGATATCGGCTGGGCGATACGCAAACGGCGCGCGTTGGAGCAGCCCGAACTCGTCTATCCGGAGATTGCCGACCGACTGTGCGAGCAAGGGCGGTTCGGGCAAAAGACCCAGGCGGGCTGGTATAACTACGCCCCCGGCGAGCGCGAAGCGCTGAGTGCGCCCGAGGTAGATGCGCTGGTACTGGCTCACTCGCAAGCGCAGAGCGTAACGCGTCGTGTTATCAGCGACGAAGAGATTGTCGAGCGGCTGGTTTTCGCGCTCGTCAATGAAGGTGCGTGGATTTTGCAGGAAGGCATCGCCGCGCGCGCTTCGGATATCGATTTGGTCTACCTCGCCGGCTATGGATTTCCCGCCGGGCGCGGCGGCCCGATGTTCTACGCCGACACGATCGGATTGCCCAAGGTGGAAGCTACTGTGCGCAGCTTTATGGCGCAGCCCAACGGCGCCGCCTGGAAGCTTGCGCCGTTGTTGAGCGAGCGCATTGCGGCGGGGGGCGGCTTCAACCGGTAGTGGAGCACGGCCAAGAGGCGGCCCGCGACACGCGGCCAATACAGGCCGCTAATGCAGCCCGCTACGGCACCGCAGCAAAGTTATACTCGGATAATTCGCGCACGTGCCGATGGCATAACGTATCACCCGTCGCATATCGCCAATCGCGTATTACCCCTCTCACCATCCATCTTAGTCTCAGGAATCAGGCAACATGATCAAGCATATTGTGATGTGGACGCTCAAGGACCACGCCGAGGGCGCCGACAAGGCCGCCAATATCCAAACGTTCGCCGCCAAATTGGCAAGTTGCCGAGGCATCGTACCGGGCATGCACGCTTTTGATGTCGTGACCGCGGCCGCCGCAGGTGCTGAATTCACGGCCGATATTGCGCTGTATTCGGAATTCGAGGACATGGCAGCACTGCGGGCCTATCAAACTCATCCCGCTCACAAGGCCATCGGACCGTTCGTGGCTGCGGTGCGCTTTACGCGCAACTGTCTCGACTTCGAGGCGTAGCGTGGCTGAGTCTATCGTTGCCCCCATCCATAGTCCGTTCATCGAATACCTCGGGATCCGTACCGTCAGCGCGATCGATGGCGAGGCGCATGTGGTATTGCCGCTGGACCCGCATCACTTGAACGTCTGGAACATCGCCCATGGCGGCGTAATCATGACCATGCTCGATATCGCGATGGGAGGCGCCGCGCGCAGTCTCGCCACCGATGGCAGCGGCCCGGTCACGATTGAAATGAAAACCAATTTCATGCAACCCGGCAGTGGCGAGTTGCGCGGCGTGGGACGCGTTCTGCATAAATCGACCACGATGGCCTACTGTGAGGCGGAGATTTTCGATCCGCAGAACCGCATGGTTGCCAAGGCGCTGGGAACGTTCAAATATGTGCGCGGCGTGACGGTAGGCCGGCAGACCGGGCGAGCCGCGCGACAAGCGAACGCCTCGACTGCCAGTGACGCGCTGCCGCCGACGTCGGATAGCAAAGAATCATGAAAGAGTTTTCGGGCAAGGTTGCGGTGATCACCGGTGCCGCGGGCGGTCTGGGCATGGCGCTGGCTCGACAGGCCGCCAAGCGCGGCATGAAACTGGTGCTGGCCGATGTTGATCGCCAGGCGCTCGCCGCCAACGTTGAATCCTTGCGCGCGCAGGGCGTCGAAGCCATCGGCATCGTGACAGACGTGTCCGTGCCCGCACAGCTCGATGCGCTCGCCGCGGCCACGCTCGACGCGTTTGGCGCCGTCCATCTGCTGTTCAACAATGCGGGCGTGGGGGCGGGCGGTTTTGTCTGGGAAAACACGGCCAACGACTGGCAATGGGTGTGGGGCGTGAACGTCCTTGGCGTGGTCAATGGCCTGCGTGCGTTCGTGCCGCACATGCTCAAGCAGGGCGAGCCCGCTCACATCGTCAACACCGCCTCGGTCGCGGGTCTGCTCGCGCCGGCCATGCTGGGCCTGTACAACGCGACCAAGCACGCGGTCATCGGCCTGACCGAAACGCTCTACAACGACCTGAAAATGACCGGTGCGCCGGTGCAATGTTCGGTGTTGTGTCCTGCGTTCTTCGATACCGGCATTGCAAATTCGGATCGCACGCGGCCGCCTGAATTGCAAAACGATACGGCGATGACCGCTTCGCAACGGGTTTCGAACGCCCAACTGCGCAAGGCCGTGAAATCGGGCAAGCTCAACGCCGAGCAAGTCGCCGAGAAGACTTTTGACGCGATCGGCGCCGGCCTGTTTTACATCCTGACTCATGCGGCGACCAAGCCGGCGATCGAATTGCGCCTCGAAGACATCGCACTGGAGCGCAACCCCAGCGACCCCTACACCTATAAGCCGGACGTCAAGCCGCACTGAAGGATCAGGGATGCCGCTTAACCCCAAGATCGAGCAGATTCTGGAGATGGTCGCGCGGGCCCAACGCCCGCCGATGCATCAGCTAAGCCCGAAGGCCGCGCGCCTGAGTTACGAGAAGAGCGCACAAATTCTCGATCTCGACCCCGCGCCCATGCATCATGTGGAGGATCTGGCTGTGCCCGTGCGCGACGGCGCCACGATACGCGCGCGTCTCTATCAGCCGGTAGAGCCCAACTGGTTCAACGGCGCACCGGCGTTGGTCTTCTATCATGGCGGCGGTTTTACGGTGGGCAGCGTGGACACTCACGACGCGCTGTGCAGAATGTTCGCGAGTCAAGCCGAATGCCAGGTGCTGTCGGTCGATTATCGGCTGGCTCCCGAGTTTCGATTTCCGGTCGCCGTGCACGACGCATTCGACGCATTGCAATGGCTATACCGCAATGCCGATACCTTCGGCATCGCACCGTCCCGAATTGCGGCGGGTGGCGACAGTGCCGGGGGAACGCTGACTGCGGTGTGCGCAGTGTTGGCACGCGACGCGCAGATTCCGCTCGCATTGCAGTTGCTGATTTATCCGGGCACATCCGCACACCAGCGTAGTGCGTCGCATCAGCGCCTGGCTGATGGCTATCTATTGTCGGCGCAGACGATCCAGTGGTTTTTCAACCTCTATCTGTCACAAGAGGCCGATCGCAAAGAGTGGCGTTTCGCGCCCCTGGACGGTCAACACAACGCCCCGGCGTTTGACCGTTTGGCGTCGGCCTGGATCGCCGTCGCCGAATACGATCCCTTGCATGACGAGGGCGTCGCGTACGCGCACAAGCTCCGCGATGCCGGCAATAGCGTTGAACTCGTCGACTATCCCGGCATGATTCACGAATTTTTCAAGATGCGGCGTTATGTGCCGGAGGTAAGTGCGGCGCATGCGGATGCCGTAGCCGCTTTGCGACGGGCCTTTGCCGCGCACGCGAACTCGCCGTGAACCGGGTCGTCGAGCTGTCGCGCGATAAGTTGCGCGATAAGTTGCACGTTAAAGATTGCCAGCTAAAGGTTGGCAGTTAAAGGCTCGGTGTCGAAGCCGAGCTGAATCTGAAACCGGTACTCACTGGATTCCAGAGCGGTATCCATGTGTTGTCCGTCTGCCGTGCTGTCGCCCAGTTCCTTCATGTTGACGCAACCGCGGCTGTCCACTTGCAAAACGGTGGTGCAGCGCGTGCCGTAGTTGGGCAGGCGGATGTAGGCGGAGGAAAGCGCGCGTTCGCGCTCGAGCGTCAGGCCCGTACTGGGCAATGTCGCGTCGGGAGCGGTGGTCGGGTCGCGCATCAGATCGAACAGCGCATCGCGTTGTGCAACGGGGGCGTCACTGTGCGTTCCCATGCACGCGAGCAAGCCCGCTTTCTTCGCTACGACCTTGGGCCAGGGCGTGTCGAGCAATGCGTTGGACAGACCATAACTACCCGCGGCCAGAACCGGCATGCCGCCGGCCGGAATGTCCGCGCAGTTGCTGAACCATCTCAGATCGCGCTTTGCGAGATCGCCGACCAGCAGATTGAAACCGCTGTATAGGTGCGCGCGCGGGCCAATACCGGCGAGATAGTCGGCCGGCGACGCCTGATCCCTCAGGAAACCGGCGACCAGTTTGCCACGGCTCGGCGCCGTCGGATTCATCGCGCCCGGCGCTCTGAAATTGGTGAGTGCAGCAAAGCGACCGCCGCGGGTGATACCCATCCAGGTACCGCCGCCTTGCAGGTCACGCCCAGCAAGCAGCTCCCGCGCATCGGGCCACCAGCCCAGGGGTGCCGCCGGACGCGCGTAAAACTCGTCACGATTGGCTGCAAGCGTGAGCATCGGACCCTGCGACGCATGGGGACGCCAGTCGAATACGATCAGGCACACGAGCAATCCCTTGTCGGTGGCATGGCGTTCACGCCGCGGCGCGGGTTCAGGCAACGGCAGCGCGGTTTCAGGTGCAAGTTCAAGAGCGGGTTCAGGCGCGGATTCAACCGGCTTCCTGCACAGGAAAAGCATACGGAAGCGCGCTAAAACTGAGTTCGCTACCGTCGGCCGCCCCTAGATGGACAGTACCGCGATTAAGGGCGTCCAGCTTGATCTCGACCAGACAATCGATGCCGCTCGCCAGCCCTTCCGTAGCAGGGACAGCTGCCGCATTGACGACCATCCCGCAAGGCTGAGACGGATCGTCGGCGCTGAAGATTTCGGTACCGGCCATCACCGGCTCCGCCTGCGTGACATGTGCAATGACCGCACGCCGTTTCACGGTCCCTAGATACTGGCTGCGCGCGACGATTTCCTGGCCCGGATAGCATCCCTTCTTGAAGTTGACGCCGCCGATGACTTCGAAATTGATCATTTGCGGAACGAATTTTTCCTGTGTCGCCGCACTGATACGCGGCTCTGCGGCACGCACTGCGAGCCAATCCCAGGTCGAAGCCGACTCACACCGCATTTTCGCTTCGAATACGCTGGCATGCTGCGCCCATGTCTGAGCGGGTACGGCCCAGACATAACGCGAGACCCCGGCTGCGTCGGGCAACCGAATCAAGCTGCCGGCTTGCGCATCCGCGCCGCCGTGGATCGCGCCGTAGGGTTGTGTGGGTAACTCGCCGCCGAACAGCGGCCCCAACAAGCCCGCCACATTACCCGTGAGGCCGATCAAGCGGGTGGTTGCACTCGCATCCACCAGCTTCGCTTTGGAGCGCAGCACAAACATCGACAAGCGCTTCTGAATCGGCGCGAGGATATCGGCCGACAGCATCAGGGACACCGCTTGAGCGTCGCGCCACGCGAGAAAACTGGCCAGCAACCGGCCCTTGGGCGTACAAAAACCGGCCAACCGCGCCTCGCCGGTCGACAGCGTCTGGATATCGTTGGTCAGCAAGTTATGCAGAAAACTGGCGGCATCATCACCACTGACGACTATCAGCCCGTATTGATCGAGCAGCATGTAGGCGCCGTCGCCAAGCGCCGCTGCGGCAGCAGCATAAGCGGGCGCAGCGGTATCGACGGGTGCGGTAAGCGGATTCATAAGCGTGACCGATAAGTGGATTCTGGTGTGCGCGAAGCGCCAAGCAAGTATTATATGAGGTCTAGTTGCTTAGCGTTTCCCATGCTCATCTCCCTTCCTGCCGCTTTTGCCCGATGCTCCTGCTGAAAAAGTTTTTTACCCGCGCCTTGCTGTGCATTCTGATCGCGGGCGGCGCAGCCGGTTATGCGTTTTATCGCTGGGCCAATACGCCGCTGATATTCACCCCCGTGCGGATCGACGCGGCGGTGAAAAACCACAGCAGCCTGCGTGGCGTCTCCCTTCAGTTGGTGCGTGCCGGCCTACCGATGCATCCCGGTTTGTTCGTGGTGTTGACTCGCCTGCTGGGCTTATCGTCGCAACTCAAGGCGGGCAGTTACGAGTTCCAAAGCGGTATTACGCCGTATGAGGTGCTGCAGAAAGTGGCCGGCGGCGACGTCAATGAGTCGCTCGTGACGATAATCGATGGCTGGAATTTTCGGCAGATGCGTGCCGAGATGGACAGTAACCCTGCGGTGCGCCACGACACCGCGGGATGGACGGACGAGGCACTGCTCAAGGCGCTGGGCGTGACCGACGGCAGCCCGGAAGGACTGTTTTATCCCGACACCTATCTGTTCGACAAGGGCGCCTCGGATCTGGACTTATACCAGCGCGCCTTCAAGTTGATGCAGGAGCACGTTTCACAGGCATGGGCCGCGCGGGCGCCCAACTTGCCGTATCGCTCGCCTTACGAGGCGCTGATCATGGCCTCGTTGATCGAAAAGGAAACCGGGCGCGCGTCTGACTTGCCGATGGTGGCCTCCGTGTTCGTCAACCGACTCAAACTGCACATGCCCTTGCAGACCGACCCCAGTGTCATCTATGGCATGGGCCCTGAGTATTCGGGGCACCTGCACAAAAAAGACCTGCAAACCGACAGTCCGTACAATACCTATACCCGCCAAGGCTTGCCACCGACACCGATCGCGTTGCCCGGCAGTGCCGCGCTGGAGGCGGCGATGAATCCTGCACCGAGTACCGCGCTGTATTTCGTGGCGCGCGGCGATGGGTACAGTGCTTTTTCCGATACGCTCGAAGCGCATAATCGCGCGGTCAATAAATATATTCGAGGCCAATAGCCATGACGCGCGGCAAGTTCATTACCTTTGAAGGCATCGACGGGGCGGGCAAGACGACCCACTTGAGCGGATTTCGCGAAGTGCTGGAACAGCGGCTATTGGGTTCGGGCCGGCAGGTGGTGACAACACGGGAGCCGGGCGGCACGCCATTGGGCGAAAAGCTGCGCGAGCTGCTGCTGCATCACCCGATGCATCTGGAAACCGAGGCCTTGCTCGCATTCGCCGCGCGCCGCGAGCACTTGGAACAGGTGATCGTGCCCGCGTTGAACCGGGGTGACTGGGTGTTATCCGATCGTTTCACCGATGCCACCTTTGCGTATCAGGGCGGCGGCCGCGGGCTGGCCCGGCATAAGTTGGAAGTGCTGGAGGCATGGGTACAAGAGGGTTTGCAACCCGACCTGACCGTGCTCTTCGACGTGCCTACCGAAACCGCCAGCAAGCGCCGCAGCGCCGCGCGCGCGCCCGATAAATTCGAGAGCGAATCGGACGGTTTTTTTGAGCGCACGCGCGACGAATATCTGCGCCGCGCCGCTGAAGCCGGTTCGCGCTTCGTGCTGATCGATGCGACTCGCAGCATAGCCGAAATCAAGAAAGAACTTGAACAGATTGCTATAAATATCTAATTTTAAATTAGATTTTCACATGGAACGCCGATGATTTATCCGTGGCAACACGACGACTGGACCCGTATTCAAGCGCTACGCAGCCACTGGCCGCACGCGCTGCTGTTGCATGGCCAGGCCGGCATCGGCAAAGCCGAGTTTGCGCGCCACGTGGCTCAGGGCCTGCTGTGCGAAACGCCGCTCGCCAACGGCGAGCCATGCGGCCATTGCGTGGCATGCACCTGGTTTGCCCAAGGCAATCACCCTGATTATCGGATCGTCGTGCCCGAAAGCATGGCCGCCGAGCTCGCGCCGGGTAGCGTCGACGAGACCGCAGGCGAGTCGGTCGATAGCGAGTCGGGGAAAAAGACCAAGACGCTGAGCCGCGAAATCAAGATCGAACAGGTCAGGGCTTTGCTCGGCTTTTGTGCCGTTGGATCGCACCGGGGCGGTGCGCGGGTTATCGT
>Ga0302314_10022718_pt1 | contig 10275 bp, 12 predicted proteins | sample III_Palsa_N2_3_FD_200533 | JGI IMG/M metagenome (GOLD analysis project Ga0302314, IMG submission 200533) | Peat permafrost microbial communities from Stordalen Mire near Abisko, Sweden - III_Palsa_N2_3 | ecosystem: Environmental > Terrestrial > Soil > Palsa > Peat permafrost | place: Sweden... | reverse complement strand
CACATCGAGGTCGAGTAGCGCGGGGTAGATGAGCTGGCTGTAGAGCAGGTCGCCTACTATGAGGTCATCCGGGGCCCCGGGGAGCGGCGCCTCGGAGATGAGTACCGGGTCGGGTACTCATCCGCGCACGACAGCGCTGACGAGCCGGTCTGCCGCCCCGGTGGTCACGTCGTGCTGCACGACGCGGACGTTGCGCCTGGGGTAGTCGTCGGCGTGCGCGCCGGGGCGCGTGGCGGTCGATATCGAGCAGCGGGTCGAGCAGGTCCGCTGCTCGTCCCGTGCGAAGCTCCACCGGTCAGCCCGGTCGCTGCGCGCGAGCAGGTTGCGGCCCGCGTTGGCAGACAGCGACGGTTGCTGGGTCCGCGAAGCGGTGATCGGATGTCGATCGCCGGTCTCACTGCTGATGCTTAGCGCCGCGCGGGAGCCGCGTCTGCGAGGTGGTCGTCGTGAGCGTGGTACTCATGGGATTCGTCGTGGTGCGCGGGCTCGTGTTCTTCGTGCTGGTCGTGCGGTAGGGATTCTCCGGGGTCCGCTCGGACGGTCAGCACCGACTGCCAGGTGATCCGCAGGATCACGCCGGTGACGATCAGTCCGATGATCGGATCGCCGATCGGCGCACCCAGTGCGACCACGATCGCGCTGAGTACGACTGACAGGCTGACCAGCCCGTCAGTGCGCGCGTGATAGCCGTCGGCGACCAGCGGCGGGCTGTCGAGACGACGTCCGCCGCGTAGCCGCACATATGCGGCGATCTCGTTGCCGACAAAGCCGATCACCCCCGCGAGCGCGAGGATCCACAGATGTGACAGCGGGTGTGGGTTGATCAGCCGTTCGATCGACTGCCACAACGCCACACACGCGCTGACGAAGATCGTCGCCACGACGAAGTAGCCGGCCCGCTTTTCGACCTTCAGCGACCGCAGGATGAAAGCGGCACCCAGCGGGATCGCGGTCAGCGCGTCGCCGGCGTTATGGATCAGGTCGGCCAGCAGCGCGACGCTGCTGGTCGTCGCGTAGATGATGATCTGAAGCGTCGCGGTGATCCCGAGCACAGCCAGCGAGATCAGGACGACCCGCAGCCCATCCCGCGACCGGGTGATCGACGGGTCGATCCGCCCGTGGCTGTGACCATGCCCATGGTCATGCCCGGCATGGGTGCTCATGCGGTCAACGCCTCCTGCACGCGCGGCGCGGACAGCCCGAGGCGGAGATGCTCGGTATGCGAAACGGCCTCGGTCAGCAGCGCGCGAACGTGATCGTCGTGCAACGCGTAGATCACCCGGCGCCCGTCGCGCTCGCCGACCACCAGCCCGAGATGACGCAACACCCGTAACTGCTGAGAGACCGCGGACTGCTCCATCTCGATCTGCTCGGCGAGATCCCCGACCGAGCACGGACCGGCGCTCAAGCGACTGAGGATCCGGACCCGGCTCGGGGTCGCCAACGCCTGCATCGTCTCCGCGACCGAGCGCGCGGTCTGCACCGAGAGAAACGCCAGATCAGGTTCTGTTCCGTGAGCCACTGAATCTATTCTTGCATGAACAGCCATGCATATCATGGCGTAGGTCCCCTCCTACGTCACAGCCAACGACGAAACAGAGATAGACGCAGAACAGCGGGCACGCCGACGTGACCGAAGACCGGCGCGACCAGGGGGCCACTCGGACGTGATCACTTGCCGGGGTTCGTCGCCCACAGAACGGCTTGGGCGCGGTGGCATGACTCGACTCCGATCTTCCACCGGCAGCGCCAGCCGTTGATCGATCCCGGACGCCCGCGCGGTAGCCGATTGGCTGCGGCACGCAGTTGGCTGGCCGCGGCAGCGCAACCTGGGGCCCCGTCACCGAATAGGTCAATCTCGAGCTGGTCGGTCCCAAATACCGGGTGAATCCTCGTTGGTCGGCAGGACCGGTGCGGGAGGCCTGTGCAGCGCACGAATGACTTGGCGCATGATCCAGGGGTGACGTCAGCGGTTGGCGCGAGTGTCGCGACGGCCGGACCGCGGGTCGGGTGAAGACGCCCCTCCCAGACCGCCTTGGCGCCGAGATCTCCGACGCGGAACACCAGCACCGCGGCTCCGAGTGAGAGCACCACGACCACCAAACGCACTCCGGTGAACACGGCGCGGGGCGACAGCAGACGGTCAAGGATGCTCAGCCCGGTTGGCTTCCCGCTCGAGATCCGGTACGCGGCGAAGGCGATGATCAGCGCGGCGGTGAAGGCGACGTAGACGATCGCGAGGATGTGGGCGGCCTGTGAGTGTTCGGAGATGAGGTGTGCGGCGGTTCCGTGCAGGTTGAGCGCGGCGCGCAAGGCGGCGCCGGCTTGCATGGTCAGGAACACGGAGCTCATTGCGGCGATCGAGACGAGGGCTAGCGGGATCCCATAGCGCGAGAACCAGTCGGTCTTGATCATGCAGATGATCGCGGCGACGATCGTGACCGGAATCAGGATCACCGGCACGTGCACGAACAACGGGTGCGCGGGCAGCCCGCTGTAGATCGTGGTGATCCGGATCGGAAGGGTGACGAAGCTGAGGATCCCGAGTGCCGTCAGAACAAATTCAGCGCGCCGCCAATCCGTTCTTGATGGCGGCTGTCTGTTGGCGCTCTCAGCTGTCATTGCTTTGCATCTCCGTTCATGGAGCAAGCCGGTTCTGCGCGTGGCACTGCTAGTCCGTTCTCGCGAGGGGTCGACGGGAACGCGGGGTTGGCGTGACCGCTGCGGCCGTGCGGAGACGGAGCGCGAGCGTGGGACAGACGCTCACCGCTCGGCGAGCCAGCGGACGCAGTTGGTGGGGGATGTCGACGTTGGCGATCACCGGGTAGCCCCAGTCGTCGAGTTCGATCAACTCCGGCAGGAGCTCGGCGCACATCCCGTGCGCGTCGCAGGCGATCGGGTCGACCTCGATCCGTTGGGTCATGCGATCGCCCCGGTTCGCTCGTCGGTGGGAAGCGTCGTCGGCCACTGGCACGCGTCGCAGGGGCCATGCCGGGCGTGGTCTGAGAACTCTTCGGAGAACACCCGTAGGGCGCTGATGACGAAGCTTGCGGCCCCGTCGGGATGAGCACACGCCCCTCGCCCGGCCGTCAGCCCGCACCACCGGAGGACCTCAGCGAGCGCCCGTCGACCGGCGCTGCCGGCACAGACACGCACCAGCTCGTCGGCGACCGCGCCGAGCCCATTGACGCACGGCCCACACTGGCCTGAGCTCTGATCGGCCAGCCAGCCGGCCACCCGTGTGGTCTCGGCGACCGGGCAGGCGCTGTCGGGCAGCACGTACACGATCCCCGGGCCCAGCCGTGCGCGCAGCGGCGCGAGCTCCCTCGGGGAGAGCCTGACGGCGGCCGTGTCGGCGATGTCAATCCAACTGCCGCCGTAACCACCGAGCAGGAACGCTCGCGGCGGCTCGCTGCAGCCACCCGCCTGGGCGAGCAGGGTGTTCAGCGCCAGCCCCTGCTCGATCTCGTAGACCGCCGGGGCAGCGATTGCGCCGCTGACCGTGACCAGTGCCGTTCCGGGGTCGGTGGCGGTGCCGGTTTGTTTGAACCAGTCGCCGCCGTGGCGGGCGATCAGCCCCGCGTGCGCGGCTGTCTCGGCGTTGGACACGAGCGTGGGCCGGCGGTCGATCCCGCGTTCGGTCACTCGCGGCGATCCGAACCGGGGTTTGGGTATGCCCTGTTCGCACCAGCGCACGATCGCTGTCTCCTGGCCGCTGACATACCCGGCTGGGGTCCACACAACCCGCGCCGTGATGCGGTCGTTGCGCAGCTCCGGTCGCTGTTTGAGGGCGCGATGGACCGTCTCACCGGTGCGGACTTCGATTTCGTTGACGGCGATCAGGATCTCGGAGGCGCCGACGGTCGACGCCAGCGACAGCGCACCATCGATTACCACGTGTGGAAGCACGCCGAGCAGCAGCCCGTCTTTGGCGCTGAGCGGCTCGCCCTCGCAGCCGTTGACGATCACGGTCGGGCGCCCGCGGGCGCGCTTGACGGCCGCGAGCTTGCGCGCTAGCGGGAACGCGCCGCCGCCGCGGCCGCGCAGCCCGGAGCGCTCGAACTCAACGGCGAGCTGGGATGGGCCGCGCGCCGGCAGTGGTCCGTGCACCCGAAGGTGATCGGCGAACGTCGACGGGTCCGCCTGGATCCCGTGCAGCACCCGCGCGACCATCAGCCCGCTCGCGGGGCCGAGATGGTATGGGGCAGCAGCGAGGGCGGCGTGCCGGCGCGGCGCGCCCAGTCGGGTCCGAACGGGCCGCCGGGCAACCACACCGCCAGCCCGACCGCGAACGCGGCGAGCGTCCCGACAGCGGCCAGCCGCAGCCGGGCCCGGTCGGGCCAGCCGATCACGACCCGGGTGAGCACCGCGATGATGAACGCGGCGGCGCACGCGACGTAGATCCCGGCCATCCACTCCTGGCGCGCGTCCGAGCCGGTGGCGAGACCGTGCACGATCGCCAGCGGCCACACCGCGTAGGCGAACCAGTGGACGGCACGCCAGGCCCGGTGGCCGAGGCGCTCCCGCAGCGCGCTGGTAATCGCCACCGCGAGCAGCAGATCAAACGCCGCCGCGCCAAGGCCGAGCCACACGGGACGGTAGGTCCCGGCGAATGGGATCACCGCGTCCAATAGGGAGATCGGCGCGAAGCTGTCGAGCACGGCGGTCGCGATGTGGACTGCGAGGAAAACGATCGCCAGCAGCGACAGAGCGCGGTGGATGCCGTCGACCATGAACCGCGGCCAGTGCTCGCTGTGAACCCGCCCGACCAGGACGATCCCGACCACAAGGGTGGCCGTCAGCAAGATCAGCGAGACAGCGCCGGTTGAGCGCGTCAGATACCAGTAGGTCTTCACGCCGGCCAACCACCCAGCAGTTTCACTGTCCCGTCGACCGTTACCAGTCGGGCGGGGAGCTGCTGTTCGGTCAGCCATGCCGGCGCGCGCTCAGCGAGCACGATCGCTGCGGTCGAGGCGATGTTCGCGTCGGCACAGTCGCCGGCCGCGACGCTCACCGTGCGCCAGTACGGGTCGACCGGCCGACCGGACCAGGGGTCGAAAATGTGGTGCTGCTCACGCCCTTCGTGGTCCCAGCGGCGCACAAGCAGGCTCGAGGTCGCCAGCCCGCCGTCGCGGATCGTGATCGCCTGACCCTCCGCCGAGGTGTTGGGGCGGTGGTCATCGGTGACGTAGATCGGCCAGCCATCTTGAGGGCAGTCACCGGCGGTCGAGATATCTCCACCGAGCGACACGAGCACACCCGCCCCAGTCGCCGTGTGCGCCGCGGCCGCTGCTCGGTCAGACGCCAGCGCTTTTGCAGTCGCGCCAAGGTCGATCTGAATGCCGACCGGCAGGCGGGCGCTGGGCGGGTCGTCGCACAATTCGATCTCGGCCCAGCGTGAGGTTCGTCTCGGCCGCGGGAGGTCGGGTCTGCGCTGCAGCGCACGAGTTACGGGCACTTGAGCCAGCTGGTCGAAGTCGCGGTCGTACCCAAGCCCGCACAGCTCGTGGCCAAGTGTCGGGTCGACCGCACCTCCGGTCAGAATCGCCGCCCCTACGGCGAGCTTCAGGGCCTGCAGCAGCAACGGTGAAACCGAGACGAGCGTCCCAGCGGCGCGATTGAGCCTGCAGAGCTCCGACTCCGTCTGAAACCGGCTGGCAGCCGCATTGACGGCCCACAGCTCGGCTTCGACGGCTCGGCGGGCGGACGCCATGTGTTCACCCGGGGCGCACAGGACGACCGATGTCCCGAGGGCTCGCCAGCGTGAGGTCGCGGATGCGCAAGCAGCCGCGGGCGCGACCAGGCGCGTCACGATCCGCCCGACACGACCGGCGCTGGTGCGGGTGCCGCCGCCGCTGTGGTCGTCGTGGCCGACTGAGCGGCGGCAGGTGGTGCGGACGGCCGGGAGAGTCGCTTGTGCGACGGCCGGCGATGCTCGGGGCTACCAAAGCGGGCGACGGGGTGATGCGCCGCCGCGGCGTGTCGCTTCGTGTGCGCTGTCGTGCCAGCTGTGAGCTTCACGTGCGCGGCGGCGGCTGAAGCGTGACCGGAGAATCCGCGGGCGGCGAGGACGGTCAAGGCGACGGCCACGATCACCGTGCCCGCGACCAAGGCACGCCTGACGCGACGCAATCTCCGCACGGCGGCGTCGCGGGCGGCGACCGCAGGTGGGGTTCGAGGCGATCTCGTCATCGCGGCGGACCTTGCCGCGGGCCGTTAAACCGGCCTTTACCTGAACGCTAAGAAGTCTCTTGTCTCAGGTTCGTGCCATCAATCGCGCTTAGCATCGACCGTAGTGGCGAACATTGTCGTAATCGAGGACGAGCCAGGAATCGTCGATTTCCTGCAACGGGGGCTGACCGCCGCCGGGTTTCACGTACGCAGCGCCCGTGACGGCGACAGCGGGCTGCGACTGGCGCTGGCAGACCGAGTTGACCTCGTCGTGCTCGACCTGATGCTCCCGGGTCGCAGCGGTTCAGAGATCCTCGCCGAACTGGTCGATCAGCGTCCGGGCTTGCCGGTGATCGTGCTGACCGCGCGCGGCGAGGTGGAGGATCGCATCGCCGGTCTGCATGGCGGGGCGGTGGACTATGTGGTCAAGCCGTTCGTATTGGCCGAGCTTGACGCAAGGATTCGCGCACAGCTGCGCGCCGCCCGCCAGGCTCCTGACACGACGCTGCGTCACGCCGGGATCACGATCGATCTGCTGTCGCGTCGGACGAGCGTCGACGGCCAGCCGGTTCGGCTGACCACGACCGAGTTCGATCTGCTCGCCTATCTGATGCGCAACCCGGGGCGCGTGCTGAACCGATCGCAGCTCCTGCGCGCGGTGTGGGGTTACGGCGAGGATGCCTCGACCAACACTGTCGACGTGTACGTCGGTTATCTACGGCGCAAACTCGGCCGGCCTGATGCGATCGCGACGGTCCGGTCGCGCGGGTACCGGTTGAATGGTGGCGCGTGATCCGCCGCTCGAGCTTGCGCTGGCGGCTGATTGGATGGGTGGTCGGCGTGATGCTGGTGGCGTTGGCGATCGTGTTCGTGGTCGTCTATCAACAGACCGGCAGCCAGTTGCGCTCCCAGGTTGACGAGGATGTCGCCGGGGACCTCAGCCAGCTCGTTGACGCCGCCCACTCGCTGCATCCTTCCGGACCCGACCAGCTGGTTTCCCAGTTGCGTCATTACGTGCGGGCCCAGCCCTACAGCGCGAATTCGTCGTTGCTGTTCGCGGTTGTCGCGGGTCACGGGCCGGTCAGCAACCATCTGGAGCTGTTCGGTCAAGCCAAGCCTGACGACGGCGAGACGATGGCCGAGCAGCGCCGGGAGAACCAAGAGGGGCAGGCGTTGCTGCACCGCCAGCTTGGGTTTCGCACCGCGTCGATCCCGGACGGCGGCACCGTCAGACTCGCCGAACAGGTGGCGACCGTTGGCGGCCTTCGTGTACGGCTGGGTGCCGGTGAGTCGTTGGAGCTGGTCACCCGAGCGCAGCGCAGCGTCGCCCGTGCGTTCCTGATCGCCGGCGCGCTGGGCCTGGTGTTGGTGCTGATCGCGTCCTACCTCGCGGGTGCGGCGGTGTCGGCGCCGATGCGGCGAATGGCGCGGGTTGCGACCCGCGTCGATGACGGCGATCTGCGGCCACGAATGTCGCCGCCGCCATCGGCGGCCAGCGAGATCCGAGTGCTGGCCGAGTCGTTTAACCACATGCTCGACCGGCTAGAGGTCGCCTTCCAGCACCAGCGCGACTTCGTCGCCGACGCCTCGCATGAGCTGCGCACTCCGCTGACCGTGATCTCCGGGCAGCTGGAAGTGCTCGCCGCCCAGATCCGACCCACCGCGGACGAAATCGGCCGAGTACAACGGCTGGTCGGCGCCGAGATCATGCGGATCTCACGGATGGTCGACGACATGCTGCTACTCGCCCGCGCCGAGCAACGCGATTTCCTGCACCCGAGCGCGATCGAGCTTCCCTCGTTCATCGGCGATCTCTGGGCGACGACAACCGCGGGGCGACCGCGTCGGCTGGCGCTCGCGCCCGTCCCAGCCGGCACCTTGGAGGCCGACCCCGACCGTCTCGCCCAGGCGCTGCGCAACCTGATCGACAACGCGCTGGCGCACACCACCGCGCCTGACGGGCATGTGGCGCTCACCACGACTGTGCTGCCCGGTGGCGTCTGCCGATTTACGGTGCTCGACGACGGGCCGGGGATCCCCGCCGATGAGCGTGACCGGATCTTTGAGCGGTTTCATCGCACCGACTCCGCGCGCGCCCGCATCGCCGGCGGGAGCGGACTTGGGCTCGCGATCGTTCAAGCGATCGCGGTCGCACATGGCGGCTCGGTCGCCGCACGCGAGCCGTCCGGTGGCATCGGTGCCCGGCTCGAGCTCACGCTCCCCGGCTACTTGCCGGCGGCCGTACGCCCGCGGGACGCCGACGCGTCCGATGTCGCGTTCGTTCACGACAACTGAACGGGTACGGGATTCGGAGGCCGTCTCTGCAGCGGGCGCGGTCAGAGCCGGGCGAGCCCCGAGTTTCACTTCACAAGAGGATTTTCATGGTTCGGTTAGGGCGATCTGAGCCGCCGCTCACAGACTCCGGTCGTAATGGCCAACGATGCTCGCCAACCGACCTACCGGACCACGCCACGTCGTGTGCGCCAACCGCGTGTCGAGGGCGCGAGTTGGCCAAGCAGACTGTTTGCCGGAGGGACAGAAGGCAATGAGCGCCTAACTGTCCTCACTGGGCTGCTGTTGATCGTTCTGTTCGCTGGACTGGGCGTGACGATCATCCGGATCGGGCAGTTGCTGTGGCTGCACCTGTTCCTCGGCCTCCTGTTGCTCGGCCCCGTCGCGCTCAAGCTCTCGAGCACCGGTTACCGGTTCGCGCGCTACTACACCTCCGACCCGGCGTACCGCGAAGCGGGACCACCCGCCCCCGCGCTCCGCGGGCTGGCACCGTTCTTGGTGTTCTTCACGCTTGCGGTGTTTGCCACCGGCGTCGCTTTGCTGGTGCTGGGACCCAGCGCTCGTCAGCCGCTGGTATTGCTGCACAAGGCCAGCTTCTTCGCCTGGATCGCTGTCGTGGTCCTGCACGTGCTGGGACACCTGCCCGAAATCATGCGACTGTTCTCCAACGCGCGCCGCTCACGGCGGGAGATCATCGACAGCCAGACGGCGTGGACCCCCGGACGCCGAAAGCCGGCGGCCGCGAGTGCACGAGTCGCGGGCCGCCAGGGCCGGAGCGCAGCCCTGGTTGTCGCCCTATTGGGTGGACTGGTGCTCGCGGTCGCGCTGATCGGACAGTTCTCCGTTTGGACACACTGAACGACCGCCGTGGCGGCGTGCGGCGCGATCCTGCCGCTGCTTGCCGCCGTGATCTTCGGTGGATCGCTGCAACCATTGTGACTGTCGTAGTGACGTGGTGGTCGCCGGGCTGGCGTCTGCACTCGACTTCGTGCAGGCTGGTCCGGTGGCGCTGTTCGTCGGCAGCCTCGTGTTCGCGGCTTACGCCGACAGGACATCCGACCGCTTCCTCGCCCGGATCACGTTTCACTACGTCGGTGCGATGTGACGTCGGGCATCCGTCTCGGCATCCCTGCCTACGGGTATCCCGGTTTTGGGGTCTGGGAGAACCTCTTGGCACTTCCCGCCGGCACGCTGGTGGTGATGGATCCAGCCGACGGACCTGGGCAGACGGTCGACCCGCGATATGTCGCCGCGGTCTCGGCTACCGCTCGCCAAGGCCTTCGCGTGTTCGGATACGTCACCAGCGACTACGGTCGCCGGAGCGCCGCCGCGATGGTGCAGGAGGTCGAGCGCTACCAGGCCTGGTATGCCCCGTGCGGCATCTTCGTCGATCAGACCCCCGCCTCGGCGAGCTCGAGCCCGGCGATCGTCGAGCTGGTGGGACACGTTCGTCGATGTGCGATGTCGGTCGCGATCAACCCCGGGCAGCCCGATATCGATCCCCACGACGCGGCCATCGCTGATCACATCGTCAACTTCGAGGGACCCCACTCGACCTACCGTCGAACTCGCTTTCCCGGCTGGGTGCGAGACCTGCCCGCGGAGAAGTTCTGGCATCTGATCTACGAGGTTGGCGACGTGCGGACGATGCGGGAAGTTGCGGGTGCGGTGGGCCGCGCTCATGCGGCAATCGCTCACATCACCGACACGACGATGCCGAATCCGTGGGAGCGGCTGCCCGCTTACTGGCCCGAACAGCAGGCGCTGCTCTGATCCGCGGCCCGATGATTGGCCGAAGGGGTCTCGTGGGTT
>Ga0302314_10022716_pt1 | contig 10277 bp, 8 predicted proteins | sample III_Palsa_N2_3_FD_200533 | JGI IMG/M metagenome (GOLD analysis project Ga0302314, IMG submission 200533) | Peat permafrost microbial communities from Stordalen Mire near Abisko, Sweden - III_Palsa_N2_3 | ecosystem: Environmental > Terrestrial > Soil > Palsa > Peat permafrost | place: Sweden... | reverse complement strand
GCGCTCAAGGATCTCGCCGGCGACCAGCACCTCCACCACCTGGGCGAGCGCAAAAGCGCCGAGCACGAGCGGTCGATGCTCGTGTGACTCGACCAGCACGGCCAGGATCTGGCCGATCGCGACCGAGGGCCAGATCCGCCGCCCGAACAGCACCACCGCCGCAACACCGACGCCCGAAGGAGCCCACAAGGTCGTGGTCCCTCCCGGCAGCACGGCCACGCGCTCGCTGAACTCGGATACCAGGAAATAAACCGCCGCCACAGCAACGATGTCCAGCACTTCCCGGCCGCGTTTCAGGTTCACTTTTGAGTCATCGGTAGGCGTGTGGCGCGGCTTGAGTCAGGTCGCCGTCAAAGGCACCTGAATCATGCGCGGCGAGCAGCGCCGCCACTGCCTCAGGGGCGAACTTAGTGCCCGCCTGCTCGACGCATTCCGCCACCGCCTCGTCGACCGTCTTGGGCTCACGGTGAGCGCTACCGGTGACAAGTTTGGAGAAGGCGTCAGCGAGCGCCAGCAGCTTCGCGCCGTCCGGCAGTTCACTGGCGCTGAGGCCGTCAGGGAAGCCGGTCCCATCAGCGCGTTCGTGATGCCAGCGAATCCAATCGAGCTGCTCACTCTCGAGGATCTCGGCGGCGATCTGCGCGCCGATCTCAGAGTGGCGCTTGGCATGCTCAAACTCTTCGGCGCTGAAGTTCTCGCCGTGGCCGAGCACACCGTCCGGGATCGCGAGCTTGCCGACGTCGTGGACGTAGGCGGCGTCGCGCAGCAGCGCCACGCGGTCGGGGCTCCAGTCGCGTGCTCGTGCGAGGGCGCTCGCGAACGCCGCGACCTGCTCGGAGTGGCGCGCGGTCATCGGATCCTTGGCGTCGATCGCGCGCGCCAGCGCGCGTACCCCAATCGCGGCCTGCGAACGGGCCAGGCGCGTGGCCCGCTCGTCATCTGAAAGTTCGTGGATCGCCTCGGGCGCGTAGGCCATCACCTGATTGCGTCCGTGAGCCTTGACCCAATAGAGCGCCGCGTCGGCAAACTCACGCAGCTGCTCAACGCTGCCGGCCTGAGCGTTGTCGCAGATACCTGCCGAGATTCTGACGATTCCGGCGCTGGCGATCGGCTTTGCGCAGACCATCTTGCGGGCACGTTCGATCACCGCGTGAGCGGTCTCGATGTCGCACTCAGGCAGCAGCACGCCGATCTCATCGCCGCCGAGCCGTGCGACGGTTGCTTCCGCGCGCATCACTTCGCGGATCCGGTTGGCGACGGTCTTCAGCACCTCGTCACCGGCTACGTGGCCAACCGCGTCATTGATCGTCTTGAAGCCGTCGATGTCGATCATCGCCACTGACAGCGGCCGACCGTGGCGGGAGGCGCGGGCCAGCTCGGCATGCAGCCGCTCGTGGAAGCGGCGATGGTTGGCGAGCCCTGTCAGTGGGTCTGTCGAGGCGCGTTCAATCAGGCCGTCGCGTGCGTCAGCGCTGGCGATGCCTAGGCCTATCTGGCGCGCGAAGCGGGTCAGTGAGGTGAGCACCTCCGCGTCCGGCAGCGAGTTCGAGCTGGCGGCGCCCTCGGGGATCACCAACTGGCCCCACTCGACGCCGTGCACAAGGATCGGAACTCGCAAGCCATGTTCTGGCGCCTGCGCGCCGATCCTTGCCGGGCCGGCAAACCAGCTGTCGTGCCGGATCGATCGGTCGCCTGCGGAGGCCCTGACGACCAGCAGCTCGTCGAGCCCCAGAAACTCGCCTGCGACGCGTGCGCTAAGTGGCAGCAGGTCGTCGATCGGTGTGTCCTTGGCGGTGGCGGTGGCGACGACCGTGAGCGCCGCCAGCTCGGCGGCGTCGCGGCGGCGTTCGGCGATCTCAACCGCGAGCACGAGCGTCGTCATCGTGGCTACGGCGGCGAAGTCCTGGATCAAGAGCAGTCGGTTTGAGAGGCTGAGCCCACTGAGCGGCGAGCTGGCCCGTCGCGCGGCCAGCACCAGTGCGCAGGCGATCACCGCGTTGGCGATGGTCGCGCCGCGTTGCCCGAAGCGCAGCGTGCCCCAGACCAGCGTTGGCAGCGTCAGGAAACCGATCGCAGGTGGCGCACCGAGGGCGATCAGGACGACCGGCACCAGCACCGCAAGAAAGGCGATCAGCTCGAGCGTCTGAACGCCTCGAGCGATCCGGAAGCTGCGGCCGATGTGTGAGAACAGCAGCGGCGCGACCACGATCACGCCCATCGCGTCTCCGAGCCACCACGTGTACCAGGTGCTCCAGGCGTCGGACCACGGCAGTCCGCCCCAGAAGAGCAGCGACGCGGTTCCGAAGATCGCGCCGACGAGCGTGGACATCAGCGCGGCGAGGATCAGCAACGCGAAGACGTCACGGACCCGGTCCATCGCCGGCCGGAAGTGAACGCGGATCAGCAGGGCTTGACCGACCAGCGCCTCGAGCGTGTCGCCGACCGCCATGCCGAGTGAGGCCGAGGCCGAGCTGCCGTGGATCAGGTTCGCGACGAACTCGCCGATCAGGATCGCCGGCCACATCGTGCGGCCGCCCAAAACGATCATCACGAGGCCAAGACCGGCCGGTATCCAGACCGTTGAAACGGTGCCGTCGATGTAGGCGAGTGCGAACCCGATCCTCGAGGCACCGACATAAAGCGCCGCGCAGGCGCAGACCGTGAGCGCCCAGCGTGTTCTACCTGTCGGCATCACTCCGCTTATCGGCTGACACCCCGCAAGCCTTGATATTTACAGCGGGTTTCGAGCGTAAGCCACGCCCCGTTACAGCGGGTTTCGGAAGTGCGCGGAGGCTCACCCGGGGTTGTGGTCAGCGGACCACAACCCCGGGCGTTCACGCCTGTTTCAGCTCAGGAAGGCTGCGGGACGATCCGGATGTACGGCACCGGCTCCTCCCACTCGCCAAACAGCTCCTTCGCCTGCTCGTTGTTGACCGAGCCGGCGATCACGACCTTGTCGCCCTGCTGCCACTGCGCGGGGGTCGCGACCTTGTGCTTCGCGGTCAGCTGCAGCGAGTCGATCACGCGCAGGACCTCGTCGAAGTTGCGGCCGGTCGTCATCGGGTAGACGAGGATCAGCTTGAGCTTCTTGTCGGGCCCGATCACGAAGACGTTGCGCACCGTCTGGTTGTCAGCGGCGGTACGGGCGCCGGAGTCACCCTCGGTCGCCGCGGCCAGCATTCCGTAGGCCTTCGCGACCTCGAAGTCATCGTCGGCGATGATCGGATAGTTGGGTGCGAAGCCCTGGGTCTTCTCGATGTCCTTGGCCCAACCCTCGTTCTTGTCGAGGGCGTCGACCGAGAGGCCGATGACCTTGACGCCGCGCCGATCGAACTCCGGCTTGATGCGGGCCATGTAACCGAGCTCGGTCGTGCAGATCGGCGTGAAGCTCTTGGGGTGCGAGAACAGCACGGCCCACGAATCGCCGATCCACTCGTGGAACTTGATCGGTCCCTCTGTGGTTTCAGCTTCGAAATCTGGCGCGGTATCGCCCAGTGAAAGGCTCATGGGTCTCCTTTGTTCAGTGGCTGGGTGGAGTTTAGCTTCGTGCTGCTTTACGCCGGTTGGGGGGTCGGCGCGGGCGTAGCTTCGCACTTTGCCGGGCACGTGTGCGAGACTGCCGCGCCGTGGCACTTCCCACCGACAAGATCGGCAAGCGCTACCCGCCGCTGCTCTACGCCGTGGGGCGTGAGAAGGTCCGCGAATACGCTGAGGCGGTAGGGGAGACCAACCCGCTCTACCTCGATCTCGAGGCCGCTCGCGCCGCCGGCTACGCCGATCTGGTGGCGCCGCCGATGTTCGCGGTCGTCTACGCGAGCCGCGCCTTGTTCCCGGCGCTGTTCGATCCCGAACTTGTGATCGACTTCGCGCGCCTGGTGCACGGCGCTCAGGAGTTCCACTGGGATGAGTTGGTCGTCGCCGGTGACGAGATCACCACCACGCTCGAGTTCAAGGACACCTCTGAGCGCTCCGGGCTGCGGTTTGACGTCTTCGAGTCGGTCTCGGTGAATCAGCGCGGGCAGACCGTCAGTGTCGGCACCTGGAAGAACATCATCAGAGGGGAGGGCTGATGGCGGATTCTGCTGCCTCCGGCTCCGCGCCTTTGGCGCCGGGCGACAGCGTCGGGCTGTCAGTCACGCCCGACCGCTACCTCACGGTTCGCTACGCGGGCGCCTCAGGCGACTTCAACCCGATCCATATCGACGAGCAGTTCGCGCTTGAGGTCGGTCTGCCCGGCCGCATCCTGCACGGCCTTTGGTCGATGGCGCAGGTGGCGCGGGCCGTTGGCGCCGCCGCCGGCGACGATCCAGCGGCGCTGAAGTCACTCAGCGTGCAGTTCCGCGGCATGGGCGTGATGGAGCAGGAGCTGACCGTCTCGGGCACCGTCAGCAGCGTCGAAGACGGCGTCGCGAGCGTCAAGCTCGAGGCCACCCAGGGCACCGTCAAGGTGATCAAGGGCGCTGTGGCCGAAGTCCGCGTCAACTGACGCTTCGCTTCTCGTCCGCCACTCGCCGGCCCCGGCCCGCCGCTAGCCCGCACCGGCCCGCGTGACCAACTATGTGAATGCGGTACCGACACTCCGAACCGCATTCACATCATTGGTCGGCAGGCACGCTTCGCCGGGCGGCCGCCCCGCCTCGTCGGCAGGCACGCTTCGCCGGGCGGCCCAAAGCGCCAGCGGCCGCCCCTCCTAAACTCAGACCATGCTCAGTGAGCGCCAGGAGATGGTTCTAAGACGAGTCGTTGAGGAGTACCTCGACGCTGGGGCGCCGGTCGGCTCCAAGGCGCTCTCGGCTGCCTTTGAGTGGGGCCCTTCGACGATCCGCCACGAGCTGGCGTCGCTTGAGGAGGTCGGCTTGCTGGCGCACCCGCACACCTCCGCGGGCCGGGTGCCGACCGAAGCCGGATACAGGTACTTCGTCGATCGGCTGCTGCCAGAGGACGACCAGACGGTGCCACCGCTCTCGATCTCACTGGTTCGCCGCGAAGTCGACGAGGCGATGCGGGTCACGACTGAGACGCTCTCCCAGGTCACGAACCTGCTGGCGATCGTCACCGCGCCACCGCTCGAGACCACGACGATCCGCCACGTCGAGGTGTTGGCGCTGCAGCCGCAGGTGCTGATGGTCGTGGTGATCACCTCGACCGGCGGCGTCACCAAGCGCATGTTCACCTTCAATTCTCCGGTCGACCCGGGGCTCGCCGACTGGGCCGCCAGCTACCTCAACGAGCGGCTGGTCGGCACTCGGCTCGGCGCCCGCAGCCTGATGCAACGGCTGCTCGATCCAACGCTTTCACGGGTCGAGCTGCAGTTCCTCAACTCGCTCAGCCCGGTCTTCACCGCGGCCGTCGAGGACGGTCAGGAGAGCGTCTACTTCGACGGTGCCGCGCGCCTGCTCTCGGTCGGCCGCGCCGGCGACGTCAACGAGCTCAACTCGCTGATGGACATGCTCGAGCGGCGGGTGACGATGCTCGGAATGCTGCGGGCGGCACTCGGCGATCGCGGCGTCCAGGTGCGGATCGGCACCGAGAACGAGCAGCCCGCGTTGCACTCGCTGGCGCTGGTCGCATCCGGATATGGGCTGCCGCAGCGTAACCTTGGTGCGGTATCCGTAATCGGCCCGCTGCGGATGGACTATCCGCTCGTAATCCGGGCGGTTCGTGAGGCAGCGGCTCAGCTTTCGAGCTTTGTGGCCGACGTCTACGACGAACGATGAGTGCATCCACGCCCAAACGCGACTACTACGACGTCCTCGGCATAGCCCGAGGCGCCGACGAGTCGGAAATCAAGAAGGCCTTCCGCAAACTGGCGCGGGAGCTGCACCCGGACGTCAACCGTGACGACCCGGCGGCCGAGGAGAAGTTCAAGGAGGCGGCCGAGGCCTACGAGGTGCTCTCCGACTCAGATCGCCGCGCGACCTACGACCGTTACGGCCACGACGGCCTGCGCAGCAGCGGCTACGCCTCGAACTTCGAGGGCTTCGGCTCGGTGTCGGACATCTTCGAGGCGCTCTTCAGCGGCGGCGGTCTCGGTGACATGTTCGGTGGTGGCAGGCGCTCCAGCGGCCCTAGCCAGGGCGCCGACATCCAAGCCGGAGCCGAGGTCACGCTCGAGGAGGCCGCGCACGGCATCCCGGTCGAGCTCAACTTCGAGGCCGTGATCCTCTGCGAGACCTGCCATGGCAACGGCGCCGAACCGGGCACGCCGATCGAGACCTGCCCGCGCTGCCAGGGCCAGGGGCAGCTGCGTACCGTCAGCCGCACCCCGTTCGGCCAGGTGATGAGCACCACCGCCTGCGACCAGTGCGGCGGCGATGGCAAGATCCCGAAGGAGCCGTGCCACACTTGTCACGGACGCGGGCGTGTCGTTGAGCAGCAGCAGGTCTCAGTCGATGTTCCCGCCGGCATCTCAGACGGCCAACGGATCCGCGTCGGCGGCCGCGGCCATGCCGGTGAGCGCGGCGGCCCTGCCGGCGACCTCTACGTGCTGGTGCGGGTCAAGGAGGACAAGCGCTTCGTTAGAGATGGCGACGACCTGATCACCGCCGTCGACATCTCCTCGGCCCAGGCGGCGCTCGGTGCGACCGTTGAGGTCCCGACGATCGAAGGACCTGATGACCTTGAGATTCCGGTCGGTACCCAGCCGCACGAAACGCTCACCTTGCGAGGCCGCGGCATGCCGTCCCTGCGCGGACGCCGCCACGGCGACCTGCGCGTCGTCATCAACGTCGTCACGCCGCGCCACCTCAAGCCCGAGCAGCGCGAGCTGCTGGAGCGCTTCGCCGAGACGCTCACGCCGGAGAACCTGAGCACCGGCGACGAGACCGTCTTCGGCAAGCTGCGCCGCGCCTTCCGCGGCTAGGGGCCACCAATGCTGCGCCTCGCGATCCAGGTCCGCCGCGCTGACGCGGAAGTGGTCCTGGCTGAGCTGATCGAACTCGCGCCGAGCGGCGTCGAGGAGGTCGACATCGACGCGCAGACAGTCGAGTACGCGGTCTACGGGTCGCCCGGGGAGCTGCCCGAGCTGCCTGAGCTCGAGGCGGCCGCCGGCGGCTCCCTGGTCAAGGTCACGACCACGGAGATCGCCGACGACTGGGCCGATCGCTGGCGCGAATTCCACAAGCCGTTGGTGCTCGGTGACCGCCTCAGCGTGCGCCCGCCCTGGGAGCCGCCGCAGGCGACCGCGCTCGAGCTGATCATCGACCCGGCCCGCGCCTTCGGCACCGGCGCGCACGCGACGACCCGCCTATGTCTTGAACTGCTGCTTGACCTTGAGCCGCCGCCGGTCGCGCTCGACCGGCGGCCTAGAGCGGCGACCCGACCGGCCGTCGTCGACTTGGGCTGCGGCTCGGGCGTGCTCGCGATCGCCGCTGCAAAGCTCGGCTGGCAGCCGGTGCTCGCGCTCGACTACGACCCGCTGAGCGTCGAGGCGACGCTTGAGAACGCGGTCGTCAACGACGTCAGGCTTGAGGTCCAGCGCTTCGACCTGCGCGAGCAGCCGGTGCCGGCGGCGCCGCTGGTGCTGGGCAACCTGCTGGCGCCGCTGCTGCTGGCCTGGTGCGAGCAGCTCGCCGACGGCACCGCACAGCTGCCGGGCCTGGTGATAGCCAGTGGGCTGCTGGCGACCGAGGCGGACACCGTCTCGGCGGCCTTCGCGGCGGTCGGGTTGCTCGAGAGCAAGCGGGCGATCCGCGGCGAGTGGGCGGCGCTGCTGCTCAGCCACGAGAGCTGACCCCCCGTCCTGGTGGTTACCGGCCGGTTGAGTGGACCGTGACCCGGAATCCCCGCTAGCCTCGCGCTCATCAGTCAGCACATCGTCATCGCTGGTGGGGGCTTCGGCGGTTACTACACGGCCAAGCAGCTCGAGCGCCTGGTTCCGGCCGGCGCCCGCATCACCCTCATCAACGACACCAACTTCCTCACGTACGCGCCGCTGCTGCCGGCCGCGGCGGCGGGCACGGTCGATCCCCGACACATCGTCGTGCCGCTGCGCGAGCGTCTGAAGCGCACGATGCTGCGGGTCGGCTACGTCACCGGTGGTGACCCGAAGGCGAACACGCTGCGCGTCGAGATGATCTCCGGCAACGTCAAGGAGTACCGCTACGACCACCTGGTGGTAGCGCTCGGATCGGTCTCCCGGGTGCTGCCGATCCGCGGCCTCACCGAGCATGCGATCGGCTTCAAGACGATCGCCGAGGCGACTGCACTGCGCAACCGCATCGTGCGCCACTTCGAGCTGGCCGAGGGGCTCGACGATAAGGACCAGCGTGCTGCCTATCTGAGCTTCGTCTTCGTCGGTGGCGGCTACGCCGGACTCGAGGGCATCGCTGAACTTGCTGACTTCGCCCGTGACGCGCTCAAGCGCTACCCGCGCTGCCGCGAGACCGGGACCCGCTTCACGCTGATCGACGCCGCCGACCGGATCATGCCCGAGATCCAGCCGCAACTCGCCGACTTCACCAAGACCGTGCTGGGCAAGCGCGGGGTCGAGTTCCGGCTCAACACCACCGTCGAGGAGGTCCGCGACGACGCGGTCGTGCTCTCAGACGGCGACACGCTGATCGCGCGCACGGTCGTCTGGACCGCCGGCGTGCGTGCCAGTCCGGTCGCCGAGCGGCTTGGGTTGCCGCTGGACAACGGTCGCATCATCTGCGACTCGACTATGCGAGTCGAGGGCTACGAGAACATCTGGGCGCTCGGCGACATCGCCGCGGTGCCCGACGCCGCGCGGCCCGGGTTTCCCTGTCCGCCGACCGCCCAGCACGCGATCCGCCAGGGCAAGCTGCTCGGCAAGAACATCGGCGCGGTGATGAAGGGCAAGCCGCCGAAGCCGTTCACCTTCAAGACGCTCGGGGCCTTCGCGGACCTCGGTCGCCACACGGCGGTCGCCAATCTGATGGGACTGCGTGTCAAGGGCTTCGTCGCCTGGGCGATCTGCCGCTTCTACCACCTGGCCTGGCTGCCGGGCGCCGACAGCAAGTCACGCCTGATCGCCGACTGGTCGGTTGAGATTCTTTTCCCGCGAGACCTCGCGGAGATGGGTCAGCTCGGCCACCCGCCGGCGCTCGGAGATACCGGCCCGGCCGCGCCGCTGCCAGAAGCAAGGCCTGTGGCGGCGTTGCAGCCACCCGCTGGCCAATCGCCGACGGACTAATTCTGTCCACATGGCCGAAGCCATGAGCGGCTTCGCCAGGCATTCTCTCGGTATGTACAGCGAACAGGGAAACACAGAAGGAGGTGGGTCCCGAAGTTGCTGAACCCGCTTGCGATCGGTGTCACCCTCGGTGGCCAATTCCTGAACATAGTTGCTCCTCGACCAAAGCTTCGGGTCGGAGATTCGCCAGAGTTCTCTCTCCTCGCTGCGCGGATCGACACGAGGACGGGCCGTGGAGCCAGTTCTGTTCAGGAGTTCGTGGGGACACCGGTCGCGAGCGGAAGTTAATCGGGCTCGGCGCTGCCCTCATCGGCGTTTGAGCCGGGTCCAACTGGGGGAGAAACCGTCCGTGGGGGGCGGTTTCTCCCCCAGACTCTTTTTAAGCCAGGGTCTTTTTTGCCCGCTGTGGTCGGGGGCGGATCGGGTGGCGTCTCGCTGCTCGACCCGCCCCGGGCCACAACGAGAGCAGCCGCGGCTCATTCTTGGGGTTACAAATCGCCAACCACCAACAGCCAGCGAACCGGTTGGCGTGTTGACACCGAATACGGGTGTCAAGACGTCAACCCTGGTCTGGCGGGACGACGGGTGGCGAGTTGTTGCCCTCCACGCGCGGTCAGCACGCGAGCGACGCGCGCTGAGGCGGTCGAGCCGCGGGCTGGCGCCGGCGCAACCATCTCGTCCCGTCGGCCGCGAGTCGTATCCTCTAATTAGATTGAGCGTTCTTGAGCAGCTCCGCGAAGACGCCATAAAGGCGCTGAAGGCAGGCGAGCGTGATCTCGCTGGAGCCCTGCGGCTTGTTGTCTCCGAGTTGCAGAAGGACGTCAAGGACGGCGACGGTGACGAGCTCGCCGTGCTGCGGCGCGAGCACAAGCGCCGCCTCGAGGCCGCCACGCAGTTCCAAAACGCGAACCGGCCGGATCTCGCGCACAAGGAGACTGCCGAGGCGCAGATGATCGCCCAGTATCTGCCGCCGGATCTGAGCGATGAGCAGCTTTCAGAGATCGTCAGTAACGCGATTTCCCAGACGGGAGCCAGCACCCCCAAGGACATGGGTGCGGTGATGAAGGTAGTGATGGAGCAGGCCGGGGGGTTGGTAGACGGTAAACGGGCGTCGAGCGCGGTC
>Ga0302314_10022713_pt1 | contig 10279 bp, 7 predicted proteins | sample III_Palsa_N2_3_FD_200533 | JGI IMG/M metagenome (GOLD analysis project Ga0302314, IMG submission 200533) | Peat permafrost microbial communities from Stordalen Mire near Abisko, Sweden - III_Palsa_N2_3 | ecosystem: Environmental > Terrestrial > Soil > Palsa > Peat permafrost | place: Sweden... | reverse complement strand
ATATCAACCACGTGGTAGACCGATTCGGGCTGCGCGACGGGATTCAGCTTCAGACGCGCGTTCAAGCGGCCGCGTTTGACGAAGTCCACAACCAGTGGACGGTACGAACCGAAGCGGGTGAAACCTTCAAGACGCGGTATCTGGTGATGGCAACGGGCTGTCTCTCGATTCCCCAGCCTCCGCGCTTCAAGGGTCTGGAAACATTCCAGGGCCAGTGGTACCACAGCGCCGACTGGCCGAACCAGGGAGTCGATTTCGGCGGCCGGCGCGTCGGCCTCATCGGAACAGGATCCAGCGGCGTGCAAATGATTCCGCTCATTGCGGAGCAAGCGGCTCATCTCACCGTGTTCCAGCGAACGGCCAGCTATAGCGTCCCGGCATTCAACGAGCCGTTGACTGCGCAAACCCTGCAAAACGTGAAGAACAATTACGCCGAGCGGCGAGCTCTAGCCGCCGGGGCCATCACTGGCCACTACCTGCTGGCAAATAACAAGTCCGCGCTGGAAGTCAATGAAGAGGAACGCGAGAAGGAGTTCGAGTTTCGTTGGCGCGGTGCTGGCGGTGGATTTCGCATGCTGCGCGCGTTCAATGACCTGCTTCGCAACCGCGAATCGAATGCTCACGCCGCAGAGTTCGTGCGCCGCAAAATTCGTGGGGTTGTCAAAGATGCAGCGGTCGCCGAACTGCTCTGTCCCTTAGATAATCTGCCTTTTGGAGCGAAGCGGCTTTGCGTTGACACTTCGTATTACGAGACTTTCAATCGCGACAACGTGAACCTTGTCGACGTGAAGGGCGCTCCAATCGAAGAAATCACTCCGGATGGGATTCGGACGCAAGACAAGCACTATGTGCTTGATGCCATCGTCTTCGCGACTGGCTTCGACGCTATGACCGGTGCGCTCAATGCCATCGATATCTCGGGAGTCGGCGGACGGCGCCTGAAAGAAAAATGGGAAGCGGGCCCGCGCACCTATCTTGGTTTGGCAATCTCCGGATTCCCTAACCTGTTCATCGTTGCAGGACCTGGAAGCCCTTCGGTGCTCAGCAATATGGTGCACTCAATTGAAGTACACGTCGACTGGATCACTGAGTTCGTGACGCGCGCGCGCGATGGCGGATACTCACGTATCGATGCTGACCAGAAAAAAGAAGACGAGTGGGTACGGCATCTCTCCGAACTCGCCGCCCAGACCCTCTATCCAGTCGGAAATTCATGGTATCTGGGCGCGAATGTTCCCGGCAAGCCGCGGGTGTTCATGCCGTACGTTGCTGGCGTTCCAGAGTACCGCCGCGTAATCGATTCGGTTGCAGCCAACAGCTACGAAGGATTCAATCTTTCGTAGTACACTAATTGCCCTGCAAAAAAAGGGGCCGACATGAAACTGGATCTTGACAGCTATGTACCTGGGCTGCTGCTTTGGCTTACCAACAAGCTCGCAAGCAGTGCATCCCAGCTTTACAAGGCACGCTTCGGTATCGCCGTCACCGACTGGCGTGTTCTTTCATATCTGGAGCTTTACCCATGGTCCACCGCCGCGTCGGCCTGCGAACTCATGGGGATGGACAAGGCGGCGGTCAGTCGCAGTCTGTCGTTCATGATGGAGAACGGGTGGTTACGCTCTCGCCCTAACGGACTGCGCAAGGTTGAGTACGCGACAACTGCGTCAGGTAAGAAGCTGCATGACCGCGCGATCAAGTTGGTGATGGCCAGACAAGACGCGTTGCTTACCGGCCTCACCACACTGGAGCGTGAGCAGCTATTGCAAACGCTTCATCGCATGTTGAGCAATCTCGAACTCGTTAGCAAAATTGATGGCCGCTGATTGAGATTGAGCCGATTCAATAGAAAACGCATCACTCTGAGCCAGGCGCTGCCAAGTTGCGGGAGCGTGACGAAGCGACGGCAGGCATGACGAACAATTGAAAAGCGGTCGACGAATTTCCGGTAACTTCGGCGAGCTTTCGAGAGGCAGCGAACCGTGGGACGAACTGTTTGCGGTAAAGTGAAGCGCGCAGTAGATATCGCTCGAGCACGTAATGTTGTTGGATCGGCCGAAGCACGAAAGGAATTCTTATGTACATTTCGAGTCTCGAATATCACGCGTACTACGTTTGCATGTCAACTGGCAGCTGTTCTTGGGCCCGTTGTTCAGCCGGGCGATGGCCTTGACAAACGCGTGCTTCACGCGTACCAATTCCCTTGACCGCAGCACGCGTTTGAAAGATTGTTTGGCAGCAGTCCTGTCACGATGCCTTTGTAGCAGGACGTCTAGCTTGGTGCCATTTTCGCCTACCGCACGTCATGGGAATAAGGTTTACCGCGCGGCGTGGCAAACATCTTATTAAGAAGCATGTACTGCCTGGCTTGCGACGTGCGGGCTTTTTCCCTGTGAACAAAGGCCTTGCTGAATTTTTCGCACCACCAACGGATTGTCTCGTACTTTCAGTCACGTCTCGCTCGCAGAACAATTCTTCAATGTCTCGCAAACTCAACTGGAAGCGGAATTACCGGCGTACTGCGTACGGGATGACGCCGGCCTGAAAACGGTGGCCGCGATAGAGGGATTTCGATTTCTTGATTGTGCAATCGTACGCTTGCGACTCCACATCCTGACAAAGCGCAGCGTGCCATCGCTGACGTCTCTAAGGAGGTGTCTCGACGACTCGGCGCCGCGGGTCCTTTCCGAGAGCCGGCTGGGCAACGCAATCTCGGACATGCGTTAACTGTAAGCATACCCGAGCCGCTGCGTGAGCGATGGGCTTGCCCGAGTAGACAACAACTTCGTCGCGCGCGACATGAGGCCCTTCTGTACCGGAAGGGCCTCATAGCTGTTGATTCACCCCGTTGCCGGCGCGAAAGCGAGCTCAATGGCCCACTGTCCGATGCGTACCTGTCGGGCCCTCATCGCCGAGCCGTGCGCCTATCTCCAGCATGCTCACATAGGGGCCGCGTGATGCCGACATTTGCGACCTTCTGACCTGCGACTCGGCGAAGCTCGCCGCGCTAACGCCTAACTCCGTTTGGCATGGCCAGCGCGTTCACTTGGAGTTCGCTGATCGACGCAGTGCCGTAAGACACCAGCACTCATCGCGTGGCTACATCAACTCCATGTGTCGTATCCCGCGCTTCCATTGAAGCGGGGATTGCCGCTGCCGCTGTGAAGGTGGCTTTCCGGCAGAAGTATACGGTCGGTAAGCATTTGCGTCGCGCACATGCCAGTGAAGTCCACGTTCGCAGCGCCTATCGCGTCGATGCAAAAATGGGCCCGTCTACCGCAATATTGCGCTTGGGGTGCAGCGTGCCAAACAGTGTGTTCCCGAATTGATTGGCGCAAACGCTTGATGGCACACACGCAAAAAGTCACGTACTAGTTAATGTTTACCCGATCTATCACAAATTTTACGTTCATATAATATTGCACGTACGCGTTGTTGGCATGTTTGAGTCGCGTAGAGTCTAGTCGACCCAGCTGAGAGGGCAGTTCACAAGCCGTCGTGCGTCTTTGCACAAATTTCGTCCGCCGGAGGCCCGTCAGGTGCCGGGGACAACCTTGAAAGGAGAAAATGTGAATACGCGTCAGATTAACTTTCACGATCTTATCGACGGTAGCCGCATCGGCAAGAGGCAATTCCTCATCTTGGCTTTCTGCTCGTTGCTGATGCTAATCGATGGCTTCGATACGCAAGTCATCAGCTTCATCGTGCCTGTTCTTGCAAGGGAGTGGCATTTACCGAAAGCAGTTCTTGGATCCATTTTTTCATCTGCTTTTTTCGGACTGCTTATCGGTAACTTTGGTGTACCTTTCGTTTCGAGGCGTATTGGTATTAAAAAGATGGCCGTCATTGCCACTGGCGCTTTTGGGCTGTTTACCCTGCTGGCCGCATTCGTGTCGAACGTACCGGAACTGATCGCGCTGCGCGTGCTTACCGGTATCGGTCTGGGGGCTGCGACTCCCTGTGCGGTGAGCCTCGTCTCCGAATTCAGTCCCAAACGAACCCGTGCGACGTTCGTGACGCTGATTTATATTGGATACTCTCTTGGCTTCGTATTTGCTGGTTTCTTTAGCGGCGCCCTGATTCCAAGATTCGGCTGGCAAAGTCCTCTCTGGCTCGGTGGCATTTCAGCTCTTGTTGCTATGTTGCTGCTGACGCCCTTCCTGCCGGAGTCAGCGGCCTATCTTACGCAGCGCCGACGTAGCGTCGATCTGCTGACCGTAGCCAAGCGGCTTTTCCCCTCCTACACTCTGCCGGCCGGTTCGGAATTCGGCGGCCATGCCGATCAGGCGAACGACACCAGCGTGAAGGGACTTTTCGCTCCCCGGCTTCGTTTTGGGACGTTCCTGCTATGGATCGTATTTGCCATCAATCTCGCAGCTTTTTACTTTCTTCAAAGCTGGCTGCCAACCGTGCTCGCCGCCATCAACTTTCCGCCTGCCCTCGTCATCTGGGCAACCGCGATCATGATTATTGGCGGCATGGTCTCGATCTTTGCGATGGGACCTATCATGGACCGCGTCAGCGCCTATCAGATGCTGGCAGTACTTTACGTGGTGGGCGCGATTGCCATGTATGGGATATCCATAGCAATCAGCGAGTCTCACTGGGTGCTACTCGCAACCATCTTCTTGTGCGGGTTCTGCATCAGCGGTGGGCAGACTTGCGCAATTGCATTGAATGCTCTCTTCTACCCTGCGGGATTGCGCGGACCGGGTGTTGCCTGGGCATACGGTTTCGGACGCCTTGGTGCGGCTGGTGGCACCTATCTCGCAGGGGTCCTTTACGCCAGCAACTGGACTGTCGCTTCCATGTTCCGCGTCTCGGCCGCCCCGGTGCTTGTAGCTGCATTGTGCGTCGCGATTATGGGATGGCAGTACGCTACCTCGAATTTCGCGCACGCTTCGATAGCCCAAGAAGATGCGTAGCATGAGCCGATAATGATCGAGCACGACTCGATCATGTCCTGCAACTTGGTCTCGTTAGGACAATGTCTTGCAGTTACGCGTTGGCATTTCCGCTTCGGTTTAGCTACCGCGACATCGAAGAACCGCTCCCCGAGCGAGGTGTGACGGTGACGTACGAGACAAATCTGGTGCTGATGTGACAAGTTAGGCGAGGACTTTGCTCACAGGGTGAAAGCCGCACGTCGCAACCTAGGTTGCACGCGGCACCTCGCCGAGATGTTTATTACGCCGCGAGGTGAAGCGTACCTGTTGTTACGAGCGGTGACGGGGAGAGCGCCGAACCCAGCATTCAGGTGGCACGACGAAACCGCGAGCAAGTGCTTCAGGCGCGTGCTTCGCTCAGGCCCGGCTCCGTGCAAGATCGTTACCGATCAGTCGCGCAATTACCCAGCAGCCAGGGTTGTGATGCCAGAGCTTGCGAACGGGAAGCATGTGTTCGTCAAAGCCGCAACCCAGCTGAACAACCAGACCGAGAACAAGTCATCAGACGATACGCGAGCGCCGTTCCGGTGCCGATTGCTCGTTTGTCTGCGGGAGAATGCTCCGCTGATTTTCCCTTCCGCCTTGACAGGATCTTCGGCACAATCTCTTGTGACCAGGCCTCGTCAATGAAACCTATCATAGCGACCCTCTGCATAAGGATACGCAAACCGAGTGCGGAACTTTGATCAACCTCAAGGCGGCGGAAAATGCAAGGTAATAGTTTAACGAGAGACGATCGGAGTCCTCGCGATGCGTCGATAGAGGCATCGTCTTGCTATTGCGATGGCGCGCGGCGGTTCGAACCTGCCGATTTTGGCGCGAGGTAGAGCGACGTTTGCGGGAGGCGCTTGGGACGTGTCCAATTCGGCAGGTTTGACTTACGCCGACTTGGCGCTCGCGTAGCGCGCTTATGGACCAACTCGCAAATTGGCGTGCGCTTTGCGCTCATCTTGCACCTTCGTGTGCGCCCTTGTCGGTCTTCCAACCCGTCAATACTTGCCGAAACGGAGACCACGAGATATAAATTCAACGTTGCTCGTTCGCCGCTTGTGGTGCCTACAAGTGATCGACAAGTCCTTCATGTCGAGTTTGATTTCTTATGAGACCAATGACGCATCTTGCATGATAGGCCAACGGAGCAAACCTATTGAAGGTGGACGCCTGAGTCCAGTTCCCCTGTGTGTTTCGATCGCAGCGAATCCCCTAAAGCTCCGCGCTGAATTTCTCACACCCGGTTTGCGCGATCAGTGTGCCAGCTCCTAAGGGCTCAGGCGTCATAGACGTCCAGTCAACTTCGAAAAATGCGTGCACGATAAAAGGCTGACAGGCGTACGCGGCGTCGACCGCATCCGTTGCTGAGGTATGACGGCGGAATGAGGCTGAGCACATAACCGTGCATCAGTATCGATGTTGTCGACAGCATGCCTCACTTCCACGCGCGAGATGCACAACAGACATTGACAAAGTTCGCATGGCCACAGTCCTCCGCAATGTCTTCATTTCTGACCTGTCGCTCGGAAGCGAGCCCAGATCTTCGGTCGAAGGCAGGGATTCCCGCTTGCGTTGGCAGAATTTAAAGATAAATTGGCGAGCTATCGAAATATCCTAACCTTGCACACCGGTAGTATACCCGTATGGCAATCGGGAATACCTAAGAAGCCGGGAGGAATCCAGTTCTGAGAACCGGGAAATGACGGAAGAATGGGCTATTTATTCTTTCTGGATCGCGTCATGGAGCGCTTGTCACCTTCGCTGCAAGAGGGCACTTGATGACGTACGCGAAAATATCTCAGCTTTGCCAAGGAGATGGGTCGCAGGTATTCAGTGCATGAGTCGAGTTGCCGCCCGGATGGTTTAAAAGCCAATTCATATAGGAAAATTTATGAAGTTGTTCGTTCAAAGTTTGTTTGTTGCCGTCGCTTTGAGTGCACCGATTATTGCATTTTCCCAGTCGACGGCTCAGACGGTTCCGGGAAAAGATCAGGTTACCCAGGCGCGGGTTGCCGATCAGCCCGTCGACTCGAAGATGGACGTCGCCGGTTATGGGCCAGGTAGCCGAGGGTCGTCGCAGTCAGGCCGCCCCGTCGATACAACGGTCAGTTCGTATTCGCCGCCGGTCTACATCGCGCAATAAACAACTAAGGACCGTAGAAGCGCCTCAGTGTGCGTGGCCGCTCGACCACGGGTGATACCGTACCGGCGAATTTCGTGTTGGCCACATCCATTAGCATGGGAGCAAAAACTAAGCGTATGCGCCAACAGGTTGCTCACTTTTAAAGTGAACGAGAAATAGTAGCGTAGGAATCCTATTTACATCGTTGGATCGCGATCAAGAAAGTTAGTCACCCGCATTTCGAAGATCCAATAGTCGTGGTCGGCTTGATGCCGTTATCGCATGCGGTCTTCACGAACTTGCTTGATTCGTCCGTAACCAGCGTATCGATTCTCTCAATTTGCTTAGATATCGGGGATTGTCGAACCAAGGTGTGTGGGCACCACATCGTTTCGCAGTCGAATTTCACTTCCGAACGGCGCCCGGGTGATGGACACTTCGTTTTGGGCAGGGCGTCTGTGCTGGCACGGGTCTGTCGGATGCGTTCGCGCGACTCTACTGGCGCTTGATGCGCTTTTCGTTAGGCCTAGGATGGCGATGGAATGCATTGCAACGTTATGCGACCAACGGTTCGCCGCTTCAGTTTTCGAAGAGCCCGTCGGATAGCTGGAGTGTAGGGCGAGCCGTTCGTTGCCGATCTTTGACGGCGGACGCCCGCGCCGACGTCGGCACGGCATCAGCGGACTATTGCGTGCCTGGCGAAAGCTACGGACAATTGATCGTCAGTGCATTGAGGAAGAATCCGATCATGGAATCTACATGCGCTCGCTCGCAACTCAGACGGTCGACGCCGATCGATCAGTCGAGAACGATCGAAAGAACTACGAGATTTTTCGCAGAAGTTATCAGCGTGGTTTGAAGGATTATGTGAATGTGCCGGTCGGACAGATCTAACGGCTACGAGCGCTGGAAGAGGTACCGAAGATTGGGGTCGAGCGGCTCGGCACATATGGGGCTCCCATCGCCACACACTCGTTGGGTGTCGCCGACCCGGCCGACGTTCTGTCTCGGACCCAGATGCTGCTTGCGCATGGCAATGGTAGGCCCGATCCTGAGTCAGATCCTCCTATCACAAACGTTAGCGGTCCGTCCGTGGGAACGGTCGCGACTGAATGAGGTTGTCCATGTTCACAAGTTCCTCACCAATTTCTACACCGCGGTCCGTAGTTGCGCTCGGCGCGGCTATCACCGAATGGGCGCGTACCGATGGCCTTACATGGATCTATATATTCAAGGCACTGACGGCTTGTTTTCTAGCGCTTGGCGTCACGCTGGTGCTTGATCTGCCGCAACCGCGTACTGCGATGACCACGGTGTTCATTGTCATGCAGCCGCAAAGCGGCATGGTCCTCGCCAAGAGCTTTTACCGTATTTGCGGAAACTTGGTCGGGCTCGTTGTGATGCTCGTGCTGGTCGCCCTGTTTTCACAAGCACCTGAAATGTTCATTCTGTCGACAGCAATATGGCTCGGCATTTGTACGGCAGGTGCTGCGTGTAACCGCAACTTCAAGTCGTATGGCTTCGTGATCGCCGGTTCCACCGCCGCATTGATCGGAATTCCGGCTTCGCAACACCCGGATACTGCGTTTATCAGCGCGCTGTATCCGTCAGCGCATCCCGTCTTGAACGCACGTAAGCGCGGTGCGAATGTGTTGCCATCGTAACGACGGAGCCATGCGATGGACGACACAACGGGAGAAACGGCTGTACCGACGGGTGCGCGACGCCCCCGGCAAGGCGAGGCATTCTGGCACGAGATGATCATGGCGTGGACAGCAAGCGGACTCGGCGTTCGACGTTTCTGTCATGAGCAGGCGCTCGCCGTTAGTACATTCGGCCTGTGGCGCAAGAAGCTCTCGGGCCAGGCACGTACAGAGGCGCGCCCGCTCGCGGTCACACCCGACGCGGCATTTATCGCCTCCCATCCGGACACCGCACCAGCCATTCAGGCGCCGCCATCGACGGTGGACGCTCCGTCGTCTTCACGTGATCAGGTAACGTTGTCGCTCGCCGGTGTTCGCATCGAGCTGACCGGCGCTCATGCCGAGCGCATCGTGTGTTTAGTGCTCGGACAGCTTGGAGGTGCACGGTGCTGATCGCAGCCGATGTCCGTGCGTATATCTGCCGTGAGCCGGTCGACATGCGCAAATCGATTGATGGGCTGTCGTATCTGGTCGAACCGCTGCTTGCCCAGAATCCTGTCTCGGGCAATCTGTTCGTGTTCGTCGGCCGGGATCGCTCGAAAGTCAAATGTCTATACTGGGATCGCACCGGCTTCGCGCTCTGGTACAAGCGCCTGGAACGGCGCCGCTTTCCGTCACCGTTGGCGCTCGCGCAACGCGGCTTCACGCTTGCCGAACTCAATGCCTGGCTCGAGGGCATTGAGATCCCGGCGTGCGAGCCGCATCGCGCCGTCGCGGTGACACACGTGAGCTGAACTCGCTGTCGCCTGCGCAGATACAACGCTCCCCGATCTTGTAAACGTAGCGCGAGTTGGGCATCATGATAGCCATGCCGCCCACCGCCATCACTGTCGCGGAATTGCCGGTCGAGCCCGATGCGCTGCAAGCCTTCGCGCTCGAACAGAACCGGCTGGCATGCGTGCTTTGGGAGCAACTGGAAGCGCTGCAGCACCAGATTGCCCAGGCGAACCGCGCCCGCTTCGGCGTCAGTTCCGAGCGACTGGCGGGTCAGGCGGAACTGCTCGATGCCACCACGGCGTTACCCGTTCCGCCCGAGCCCGCCGCGGTTCCGGTCGCAGGCCACACCCGCAAGGGGCGTCCGGCCCTGCCGAAGGACCTGCCGCGCACGCGGATTGAATACGATCTGAACGACGAACAGAAAGCCGCATTCGATTCGCTCGAGCGTATCGGCGAGGAGCGCAGCGAGACGCTGCACTACGAGCCGTCGAGGCTCACCGTCATTGAGCATATCCGCTTCAAGTACGCAGCGAAGAAGGATGGCGAGTCGACCATCGTGACCGCAAGTGCCCAGCCTTCGCCGCTGCCGAAGAGCAACGCGAGCGCGAGCCTGCTGGCTAACATCCTGGTCAACACCTATGTCGATCATCTGCCCTTGAACCGGCAGGAGATGCGCTATGCACGACGTGGTGTACATCTGCCCCGGGCAACGCTGTGCGAATGGAAGCTGGCGGCAGCCGAACTTCTCGAAGTGCTGCTGCCACCGCTGCGTGCTCACCAGTTGCAGGCACCCCGCATGCATG
>Ga0302314_10022710_pt1 | contig 10279 bp, 1 predicted proteins | sample III_Palsa_N2_3_FD_200533 | JGI IMG/M metagenome (GOLD analysis project Ga0302314, IMG submission 200533) | Peat permafrost microbial communities from Stordalen Mire near Abisko, Sweden - III_Palsa_N2_3 | ecosystem: Environmental > Terrestrial > Soil > Palsa > Peat permafrost | place: Sweden... | reverse complement strand
CGGAGTTGCCGATGATCGTGCCGAAATTGTCGATCGTGCCGCTGGCGGCGCTGCCGAACAGGATGCCGACGCCCGTGGTGCCGGTGGCCTGGATCACGCCGTGGTTGGTGATGGTGGCGATGCCGCCGGTCGTCAGCACGCCGGCGCTGTAGCCGGTGATCAGCCCGCTGTTCGACACGACGCCGCCCGCCGCCAGCGAGACGGCGCTGGCGGCGCCGCTGGTGATGGTGCCGGCGTTGGTGACGAGGACGCCCGCCACCGTGCCTATGACGGCGTAACCGGCGGCGGTCACGCTGGCGCCTTGCTGGTTGATCAGCACGGCGCCGACGCCGGTCAATTGCACCTGGCCGACGATGCCGGCCGCATTGGTCAGTTGGCCCGCAACGCTCAGGAGGCTGACGCCGGCAACCGTCCCGGTATTGGTCCAGGTGGCACCGCCATCGACCGTCAGGTTGGCGAAGTCCACGAAATTCGTTCCGTTGAAGCTGCCGCCGACGCCGGTGAGCTCCAGCGTGTTGATGCCGGCACCGCCATCGACCGAACCGCCGAAGGTGGCACCCGGCTGCAGGATCACCAGATCGTTGCCGCCGCCGAGTTGCACGGCGCTACCGCTCGTGCCGGTGATCGCGCCGCTGTCGATCAGCGTATTGCCGACGATGCCCGACGCGGCGACGCGGGTGATCGTGCCGCTGTTGATCAGCGTGCCGCCGCCGCTCAGCGTCACCGCGCCGGCGATGCCGCCGCTGTTGGTCAGCACGCCGCCGTCGAGGATCGTCGCCCCCACGGCAATCAGCGTGCCGCTGTTGGCGAGCGTGCCGGCATTGGTCAAGGTGGCGCCGGTGCCGAGGGTATTGCCGCCGATGAAGCTCCAGACGGCACCGCTATCGACCGTGACGCTGCCGAAGTTGGTGAAGCTGGTGCCGAGCCCGGTCAGGCTGCCCGCAACGCTTCCGGCCAGTTCCAGGCTGTTGCTGCCGCTGCCGCCGACGACCGTGCCGTCGAATGTGCCGCCCGGCAGCAGTTCGAGCAGGTTGGCGCCATTGCCGAACCGCACCGCCGTGCCCGAACCGCCGATGATCGCGCCGCTGTTGATCAGCGTGTTGGCATAGGTCCCGTGCGCGTCGGAGAACAGCACGCCGATGCCGGCCGTGCCGGTGCCTGCGATGGTGCCGCTGTTGGTGACGGTGCCGGTGGCACCGCTCTGCCCGAACACACCGATCGCACCCGAGATCGTCCCGCTGTTCGAGAGGCTGCCCGAACCGGTGAGCGTCACCGTGCCCAGAATCGTGCCGCTATTGGCGAGCCCGCCGGCATCGTAGAAGACACCGTTGCTGGTCTGGACCGTGCCGTCGTTGGCGAAGGTGCCGGCATTGGTGAAGGTGCTGGCGTTGGCGAACAGGCCGTTGTTGATGATCGTGCCGTCGTTCGTCGAACTGCCCGTGACCGAGACATAGCCATCCGTGATCAGGCCCGTACCGCTGGCGACGGCCAGGATGCCGTCCAGCGTGCCGTGGTTGGTCAGCGTCCCGCTGATCACCGACGCATTGACGATGGTCGAGTTCGCGTCGATCGCGTTGGTCGCGTCGATGAACCCGACATATTGGAAGCCGATAGCCTGCACCCCGGTCAGCACGGCGCTGCCACGGATCGCCAGGGTATTGACGCCCAGGCTGCCGTCGGCCTCTCCGATCAGCGCGCTGCCGCTTTCGATGATCAGCGTGTTGGTGCCGCCGGCGAACTTGACCGCCGTGCCGCCGGCACCGGAGATCGTGCCGTAATTATCGACCGTGCCGCTGGCGCTGCCGACGAACAGCACGCCGACGCCGGCCGTGCCGGTGCCCCGGATCGTGCCGCGGTTGGTGATGGACGAGATGCCGCTGGTCAGCGACACGCCGGCACTGGCGCCGGAGATCACGCCCGCATTCGTGACGATGCCGCTGCCGGTGATGCCGTAGAGGCTACCGGCAATGAGGCCGCCAGCCAGATTCGACGCCAGGCCGCCGCTGGCGAGCGTCACGGTATTGAGGATACCGCCGCTGTTGGAAAGCGTGCCGCTGTCGGTCAGCGTGAAGCCGCCGCCGATCGCGTCGGTCGATGCGACGGTCATGGTTGCCGCACCGTCGATGGTCACGGTGCCGAAGTTGGTGAAGCTCGGCGCTGCCACGGTGCCCGAAACGAATTCGAGCGTGCTGGTCCCCGCCCCGCCATCGACCAGGCCGCCGAAGACGGCGCCGGTCGTGAGCTGCAGCAGATCGTTGCCGGTACCGAACCGGACCGCCGTGCCGCCGCTGCCGATGATCGTGCCGCCGTTGACGAGCGTGTCGGCGGCGCTGCCGACGAACAGAACGCCGATGGCACCGCCGAGGGTGCCGGCATTGGTCACCAGGGCCGCGCCGCCGGTCGCATAGACGCCGGCCGCCCCGCCCGAGATCACGGCGCCGGCGCTGTTGGTCAAGGTGCCGCCCGCGGCCAGATAGACGGCGGGTTTGAACCGGCTGGTGACGACACCATAGTTGGTCACCGTCCCGGCGGCGCCGAGGATCTTGATGCCGCCATAGCCGGTGATCGCACCCGACAGGCTGTTGGAGACCGAACCGCCGGCCGCCAGCTTGATGCCATAGGAGGATCCGGTGCCGGCGATGCTGCCGGCGTTGGTGACGAAGCCGGCACCGTCGATGACGATGCCGCCCTGGCCCGAGATCAGCGCCAGGGCATCGTTGGTCACGCTGCCGGCCGCATGCAGGTGGATGGCGTAGCCGGCCGTGCCGAGGATGGTGCCGGCATTGGCGACCGTGCCCTGACCCTGGATATAGATGCCGGTCGCGCCGCCCTGGATAACGGCGGTCTGGATCGCATTGAAGACGCTGCTGCTGGAATTCAGCGAGATGCCGATATCATAAATGGAACCGTCGTTGGTGACCGCCAGGCCGGGGCTGGATCCGGTTATGCCGGCGATGCTGCCGCTGGCCAGATTGGTGACGACGCCGCTGCCGCTGAGCGTCACCGCCCCGCCGATGCTGTCCGCGTTGATCAGCGTGCCGCTGTTGGTCAGCGTGGTGGCGCCGGTCAGGCCGGCCAGAGCCCAACTGGCGCCGCTGTCGATCGTGACCGTGCCGAAGTTGCTGAGCGTGACCGTGCCGCTGCCCGAGACGAGTACGACGCTGTTGCTGCCGGCGCCGCCATCGACCAGGCCCTGGAACGACGCGCCGGACAGGATATCCAGCACATCGTTGCCGTTGCCGAACCGCACGGCCGTGCCGCCATTGCCGATGATCGTGCCGCTGTTGATCAGCGTGTCGTTGAAGGCCCCGGCGAACAGGATGCCGACGCCGATCCCGGTCGGGCCGGTGCCACTGATGGTGCCGGCATTGGTGACGGTGCCGGCGGCACCATGCACATAGACGCCATGAGCATAGCCGGTGATGAAGGACGCGGTGCCCAGGTTGGACACCACGCCGCCCTGCAACAGGGTCACGCCATCGGTCCGCGCCGCCACCGAGCCGGTGATCGTGCCAGCGTTGGTCACGAAGCCTGCGGCGCCGTTGGCAAAGACGCCGCCGATGATCAGCGATGCCGTGCCCTGATTGGTGACGCTGCCGCCGGAGCCCAGATTGATGCCGTAGAGCCAGGAGCCGGCAATGGTGCCGGCATTGATCACGGTGCCGCCGCCCCGGATCGTCACGCCGCCATAGCCCTCGATCAGCCCGCTATTGGCCACGGTGCCGCCCGCCGTCATCCCAATCGCGTTCGACGGCATGCCGCCGAGGATCGTACCGGCATTGGACACGAAGCCCTGCAGCGCATTGATGAAGACGCCGTAGCCGGCACCCGAGATCAAGCCCGAACCGAGGTTCGAGACGGTTCCGCCCGCACTCAGATTGACGCCGGCATTGTACCGGTTGGTGCCGATGGCGAGGATCGTGCCCGCATTGGTGACGGCGACGCCGGCGCTGCTGCTGCCGGCCACGCCATAGGCCCCGCCGGCGATCGTGGCGCCGGCCAGATTCGACACCACGCCCGCACCGCCCAGCGTCACGGTGCCGGTCAAGGTGCCGGCGCTGTTGATCAAGGTACCGAGATTGGTCAGCGTCGCGACGTTTTCCGCGTTGCTGAAATTGGCGCTGGCGCCGCTGTCGATCTCGACGATGCCGAAGTTGGTGAAGCTCGGTGCCGTGACGCTGCCCGACACGAATTCGAGCGTGTTGGTGCCGCCGCCGCCGTCGACCGTGCCGGTGAACGAGGCGCCGGCCAGGATCTGCAGCAGATCGTCGCCGCCGGCGAACTGGACCGCCGTACCGGCGGTGCCGACGATCGCGCCGCTGTTGATCACGGTATTGGCGACCGTGCCGTAGCGATCGGTGAAGTGCACGCCGGTGGCGCCCACAATCGTGCCGACGTTGCTGATCAGCGCGCTGGATCCGCCATCGGCGATGAGTCCATCGATCTGGCCGGCGATCAGCGATGCCGTGCCGATGTTCGCGACGGTGCCGCCGTGATTGAGCACCACGCCATCTTGCGTCTGGCCGATGATGGTGCCGGCGTTCGTGACAAAGCCGCCGACCCGCAACTCCACACCATTGTACGCAGCCCTGATCGTGCCCGCGTTGGTCACGCCGACCGCGGCGCCGGTGGCTTGGACGCCATACCGGCCATAGATCAGCGACGCCGTGCCCTGGTTCGTGACGCTGCCGCCGGCCGAGAAATAGACGCCACTGCCGGAAACCGTGCCGGCACCGATGGTCCCGGCATTGATCAGCGTGGTCCCGGCGCCGGTCACATCGACGCCCCTGCTGGTGCCGAGGATGGTGCCGTCCTGCTGATTGCTCAGGTACCCGGTGCCGTCGAGCGACACCGCGCCGAGGATCGTCCCGCTGTTGCCGAGCGTGCCCTGCACGGAGAGCCCGCTGGCGACCGTCAGCGTGCCGCTGTTCGCGATCAGGCCCAGGTCGGTCAGGCCGGCACCGGAGATGGTGAGATTGCCCCGGTTGGCCAAATAAACCGTCGAGCCAACCGTGCCGCCGTTGGCGAAGGTCCAATTGGCGCCGCTATCGACGCGGAGGGTGTTGAAATTCTCGAAGGCCGAGTCGAAGCCGGTGAAGCTGCCGGACGTCGTGCCAGCGAAATCGACGATGTTGACGCCGAGGCCGCCATCGACCACGCCGGTGAACGCCGCGCCCGGCTGCAGGATCAGGCGATCGTCGCCGGCGCCGAACCGCACCGCGGTGCCGCCGTTGCCGACGATCGTGCCGCTGTTGATCAGCGTATTGTCAAAGGTGCCCAGAGCGTCGGAGAAGATGACGCCGGTGCCGGTGCCGGTCCCGACGATCATGCCGCTGTTGGTGACGGTCGCGGCGCCGCCGGTGATATAGACGCCGACAGTGCCGCCCTGAATCGTGCCCGACGCGTTGTTGGTGACGCTGCCGCCGCCAGGCAGTTTCACGCCGAAGGTCGATAGGCCGATGATGGTGCCGGCGTTGACGAGCGTGCCACCGCCGCCGAGATAAACGCCGGTCGACCCGCCGTAGATGGTCGCCGCCGTGCCGCTATTGGTCACGCTGCCGGAATCGACCTGCACGCCGTAGCCCGGGCTGGTGATGGTGCCGGTGTTGAAGACCGCACCGCCGCCGTTGATAAGAACACCGGCCTGCGCACCATAGATGGTGGCCGCCGTGCCCATATTGCTCACGCTGCCACCCATGGCGAGGATCACGCCTATGGAATTGCCGGTGTCGGTAATGGTGCCGTAATTGACGACCGTGCCGACAGCGCCCCCGATATAGACGCCACCGTTCGACTGGCCGGAGATGAGCGAGGTCGGGCCGATGTTGGTCACACTGCCGCCGGCGTACAGGCCGACACCGAAATGGGCCCCATTCATGGTGCCGTAATTGACGACCGTGCCGGCGCCACCCTTGATCTGGACGCCGGTCATCAGGCCGTCGATGACGGCCGCCGTGCCGGTATTGGTCACGCTGCCGCCCGCTCTGAGGTACACGCCGTAGGTCACACCGTAGACGGTGCCGGCGTTGCTCACCGTGCCGCCGCCCAGGATATAGACGCCCATCACACCGCCGACGAAGGAGCCCGTACCACTATTGACGACAGTGCCGCTGGCGTGCAGATCGACGCCATGCACCACGGCCCCACTGCCAGAGCCGATGATGGTGCCGTAATTGACGACCGTGCCGGCGGCGCCCCCGATATAGACACCACCCGTGATATAGGTGCCCTGGTCGCCCTCAATTCTGCCCGACGCGCTATTGGTGACGCTACCGCCCGCGGCCAGAGCGATACCATGCCCGGCGCTGTTGGTGATGGCGCCGGCATTGACGACGAGATTGCCGCCGGCCCCGCCGGTGATGCCGCCGGCGATTGTACCGCCCAGTTGGTTGGTGACGGCGCCCGCCCCGGCGAGCGTGACCATGCCGACGATGCTGCCGCTGTTGGCGAGCCTGCCGGCATCGTCGAACGTGCGGGTACTGGAGATCGTGCCGGCATTGACCAGGGTGCCCTGGTTGCTGAGCACGCCGGCATTGCTCAGCAGGATGCCCGACGCGACCGTGTTGGTGCCGCTCAAGGTCCAGGTGGCGCCGCTGTCGATCGCATACTGCTGGAAATTGACGAAGGCCCCGCGGCCCAGACCGAGCGAGATGGTTGCCCCCGACACCAGTTCCAGCTTGTTGGCACCGGCGCCGCCGTCTACCGTGCCGCCGAAATAACCGCCCGCCCCGATCTGCAACAGATCGTTGCCGGCGCCGAAGCGCACCGCCATGCCGCCGGTGCCGATGATCGCGCCGCTGTTGATCAGCGTGTTGGCGACGGTGCCCAGCGTGTCGGTGAACACCACGCCGATGGCGCCGCTGATCGTGCCGGCGTTGCTGATCAGCGCCGCACTGCCGCCAGTCGCCAGGACACCGTAGATCTGACCCTGGATCAGCCCGCGGTTCGTCACCGTGCCGCCGCCATTGGACAGCACGACGCCATATTTGGTCCGGCCGATGATCGTGCCGGCGTTGGTCAGCGTCGCCGTAGCGCTGGCGACATCGACGCCCTCGCTCGTACCGGCGATCGACGCGCCGGTCTGATTGCTGAGGTAACCCGAGCCACTAAGCGTGATGGCGCCCAGAATCGTCCCGCTGTTCACCAGCGTACCCGGATCGAGAAACAGGCCAGTCGGCGCCAGCGTGCCCAGATTGGCGAAGGTGCCGGCGTTGGTAAAGGTGCCGCCCGTGGCGACGACGAGTGTGCCGCTGTTGGTCAGGCCGACGTCCGCTGCGACCGTGTTCGAGCCCGTGAAGCTCCAGTCGGCGCCGCTGTCGATGGTGACGGTGCCGAAATTGGTGAATGACGTGCCGAGACCGGTGACGCTGCCCGCACCGGTGCCGACGGCGAATTCGAGCGTGTTGCTGCCGCCCCCGCCATCGGCCAGGCCCACCAGGGTCGAGCCGGGCAGCAATTCCAGCAGATCATTGCCATTGGCGAACTGCACCGCTGTGCCGTGCTGGCCGATGATGGTGCCGCCGTTGATCACCGTATTGGCGAAGGTGCCGAGATTGTCGGTGAAGCGAACGCCGGTGCCGTTGCCGGTGCCGATGATCGTGCCGACGTTGGTGACGGTACCGTTCCCGCCCTGGATGGCGATCGCGTTGATCGCGCCCGAGATCAGCGACGCGGTTCCGTTGTTCGTGACGCTGCCGCCTCCATCCAGGAAGATACCGTCCTGCGAGCCGCCGGTGATCGTGCCGGCATTGCTGACCGTGCCGGCGGCGTAGAGGGCGACGCCGATGAAGCCGCCCGTGATAAGGGCCGCCATACCGGTATTCGTGACAGTGCCGCCGCCGACCAGTTTGACGCCGTCTCCCGCCCCGGAGCCGGTGATGGTGCCATAATTGGCGATGGTGCCGGCCGCGTTCGTGACGAGAACACCGTTCACCCCGCCCGAGATCACGGCGGCGGTGCTATTGGTCACACTGCCACCCACTTTGAGATAAACGCCGTAGTTCGACGTCCCGACGATGGTGCCGCTATTGGTGACACTGCCCCCCGCGCCCTTGACGTAAACGCCATCGATCGCACCCTTGATCAGGGCGGCGCTGCCCCTATTGGTCACACTGCCGCCAGCGTTCAGCCAGACGCCGTAGTTCAACGTCCCGATGATGGTGCCGTAATTGACAACGGTACCGACGCTCTCAAAGGAAACACCCGTCTGCCCGCCCGAGATCAGCGCGGCGGTGCCCGTATTGGTCACAGCGCCGCCATGGCCCAGCCAGACGCCGTAGACCTGCGTCCCGTGGATGGTGCCACTATTGGTGACGGTGCCGGCCGCGTTTTCGACGTCGAGGCCATCGCTCCCGCCCGAGATCAGGGCGGCACTGCCCGAATTGGTCAGATTGCCGGTCTGCAGATAGACGCCGTCGATCAAAGCCCCGGTGATGGTGCCGCTGTTGGCGACGGTGCCGGCCGCGCCGGTGACGCGAACACCGCTGACATTGCCGTAGATCACGGCGGCGCTGCCCGTATTGGTCACGCTGCCGCCGAAATTCAGCCGGACGCCGTATCGCGACGTCCCGATGATGGTGCCGCCGTTGATGACGGTGCCGGGCGCCGCAAAGGCGAAAAGAACGCCATCGATCCCGCCCGAGATCAGGGCGGCGGTGTTATTGGTGACCGTGCCGCCTTCGCCGAAATAGATGCCATCGGCCGACGTCCCGATGATGGTGCCGCTATTGATGACATAGCCGTGCGCGCTGTTGACGCCATAGTTCCCGCCCGAGATCAGGGCGGCCGTGTTATTGACCACGCCGCCGCCGCCGAACAGCTGGACGCCGGCGTTCGACGTCCCGATGATGGTGCCGCTATTGGTGACGGTGCTGGCGCCGTTAATGGTGAAAACACCCTCATTCGCGCCTGTGATCAGGGCGCCGGCGCTATTGGTCACGCTGCTGGCCCAGGCCAGATAGAGGCCCGGACCTGCGGTGCCGATTAGCGTGCCGGCATTGGTCAGCGTCCAGGCCTGCGATGTGTTGCCCTGGACGCCGATGTTGCCGCTGATCGTCGTTCCGGGACCGACATAGAACGCGTAGCCGGGGTAGTTCTGGAGTTTCTCCCCGCCCGTCGATGCGGGCAACGTATAGGCCTGCGCCTGGGCCGGGCTCGGCAGGGTCACGCCCAGGGTCACGAATACCGGCAGCGCCAGCAGCGCGTGCCACGCCGAGCCGCCGAGCAGGTTCTGCGTCAGGTTTTCGTGCTTGCGGTGGATCGCCAGGGAGATCTCGATCGCCTTGCGTGCTGAATGGCTCATGAAATCCATGCCTGGCGCGAAAACCGCGCCGAAAAAAAATTCGAACCCGTGAATCGAACGAAAAACGGAACGGAAAGCGGATGAAGGACGCGCCGGCACGTCATGGGGCGGTGTCCCCGTGCTGAAGCGGCTGGGCCACCACGCGCAGATAGGCCCTGGCCCCGGTCCAGCCGCCAACGAAACGGGCCGCCGCCTCGGCATCCGACAGGGTCGGGGCGATGAACACGTCCTGGCCCGCGACCCAGTCGGCCGGGGTCGCGACGCCATGGGCGTCGGCCAGTTGCAAGCTGTCGATCGCGCGCAGCACTTCGGTGAAGCTGCAGCCGGTGCTGGGCGGATAGGTCAGCGACAGGCGCACAATCTTGGCCGGATCGATGACGAGGATGCCGATTGCCGGGTCGATCATGCCGTAAAGGGCGGCGACGGCGCGATCCGAGTCGGCGACCATCGGAAAATCGACGACGCACCCCTGAGTTTCTTCGACATCGACAACCCAGCGGATGTGATTTTCCGCCGTATCCGCGGACAGGCAAACGATTTTCACGCCGCGCCGCGCCCACTCGGGCGCCAGCCGGGCGACGGCCGCGACCTCGGTCGCAAAGACCGGCATGAAGTTCCGGGGATGGCTGAACAGCACACACCAGGAGGCGCCGAGCCAGTCATGGAAGCGGATGCTGCCATTGGCCGTGTCCTGTTCAAAGTCGGGCGCGGTATGTCCGAGCCGGAGAGTCATGTGCTTCCCCGAGGCGCCGCGCCCACGCGCGGCTAAGGAACTTCAGGCCACAACATGCGCCCGAGTGTCGGGCATTCCCGGCTAATTGTTCCTAATTCCTCTTAGGCGGAGGCCTAAGCCCAATACAGTTCAGATAATGATCTGAATGCACAGAGCTATGTTGGCTGGAGGCGGCGGCCTGTCGGTTTTTCGCCTGATGGGGTAGCTGCTCATCTTCCGTTTGACGCCGCGCTTGTTGCGCCGAT
>Ga0302314_10022709_pt1 | contig 10279 bp, 9 predicted proteins | sample III_Palsa_N2_3_FD_200533 | JGI IMG/M metagenome (GOLD analysis project Ga0302314, IMG submission 200533) | Peat permafrost microbial communities from Stordalen Mire near Abisko, Sweden - III_Palsa_N2_3 | ecosystem: Environmental > Terrestrial > Soil > Palsa > Peat permafrost | place: Sweden... | reverse complement strand
GTCGTGTCTCACGCAAGGGAGTGGGTGCTTATTCGGCCAGCAAGTTCGCGCTCGCCGGCTGGAACGACGCGCTCGCGCTCGAGCTCGCCGCCGACGGCATTCACGTCGGCCTGGTGCTGCCTGGCTTTATCGCCACGGAGGGCTTCCCGCAGGCCGAGCTGCGCGCCAAGCGCAAGACCCGCTGGATGGTCGCCGATACCTCGGTGGTCGTCGACGCGATCCTCGAGGCCGGGCCGGGTGGCAAGCCGGAGCGCTACGCCCCGCGTTACTACTGGCTGTTCGCAGCCCTGCGCGTGGTCGCGCCGCCGCTGAGCCGCAGGCAGATGAGTCGCGGCGCCTTCAACACCACCACGCGCAGCCACTGAAGCGCCGACATGGGGCGAACGCGCCGGGACGGCACGAACATCCCGGCGCAGCCACGCGCGCCAGCGGTTGTGACTTTTTTCACCAGCGGTACGCGCAAACCGCTCCCGCCGTCTATGGTGGATAGAACATGACCACATTCGCCGAACTGGGCTTTTCCGAGCCGATCCTGGAAGCCTTAAATGATGTCGGCTACACCGAGCCAAGCCCGATTCAGGCAGAGGCGATCCCGCATCTCATGCAGGGTCTCGATGTCATCGGCCAAGCCCAGACCGGCTCCGGCAAGACGGCGGCCTTCGGCCTGCCGCTGCTCAACTATGTAGACCCGACCGAGCGCGAAGTCCAGGGACTCGTGCTGACGCCGACCCGTGAGCTCTGCATCCAGGTCACCCAGGCACTGCGCTCCTATGGACAGCGCAAGGGCGTTGACGTGGTGGCCGTCTTCGGCGGCGCGCCGATCCGCACCCAGCAGGCGCAGTTGCGCGCGGGTGGTCACGTGGTCGTCGGCACCGTCGGCCGCGTCAAGGACCTGATCAGCCGCCACTCGCTGATGTTGCACTCCTGCCGCTTCGTCGTGCTTGACGAGGCCGACGAGATGCTCGACCTCGGGTTCCTCGATGACGTCGAGAAGATCCTCTCGCTCACGCCTTCATCGCGCCAGACCGCGCTCTTCTCAGCGACGATGCCGCCGGAGATCCAGCGCCTCGCCGACCAGTACCTCTACAACCCGGTGATCGTCAAGGTCAAGTCCGCGAACCTGACTGTCGACTCGGTCGAGCAGTTCGGGCTTGAGGTCGCATCCAAGGACAAGACCACCACGCTGGTCGAGGTGCTGGCCGACGAGAACCCGACTCAGGCGATCATCTTCTGCCGTACCAAGGTGCGCTGTGACCAGCTCTATCGCACGATGCGTGACCAGGGTATGAACGTCAAGGCGTTGCACGGTGACATGTCTCAGGGTCAGCGTGACGGCGTCATGATCAGCTTCAAGGAAGGCCGCACGCCGTTCCTGGTGGCAACCGACGTCGCTTCGCGCGGCCTCGACATCTCGACCGTCAGCCACGTGATCAACTTTGACGTGCCCACCTCGCCCGACGTATACGTACACCGCATCGGCCGTACCGGCCGTGTAGGTCGCGCGGGCCGGGCGATCACCTTCTATGAGTCGCGCCAGAAGCGCGACGTCGAAGCGATCGAGGCCCACTCTGGCGTCAAGTTCTCACCATGGATAAAGGGCGCCCGCGTCGCCCCGACACCGGTCCGGGCACGCCCGCGCCGCCACTCCAAGCCCCATGACGAACCGGCCGCCGCCGCGGCCGCGATTGCGCCGCTGCCGTTGCGCAAGCTGATCATCGCCGGCGGCCGCGCCGACGGCTTTGAGCCGGCTGATCTGATCCACGCGCTCACGGCGCCGACCGGCCTCGACGGCGAGGCGATCCGTAACGTGCGCGTGCTGGAGCGCTTCTCCTTTGCCGAGGTGCCCGAGCAGGAGGCTGACCGCGTGGTCGAGCTTGCTACAGGCACCGACGTTGCCGGGCGCCCGTTGCGCCTGGAACTCGCCCGCAACTGAACCTGCTTAGCGCTGCCTGCAAGCGGCGCGAATTTGTCAGCAACTCGCGTCAGCGTCAGACTGGCGCATGCCTGGTTGCGGGCGAAGCGGCTGTAAAACCCGCATAAACGCACGTCGACTAAGTGTGCCCAAGCCGCAACTACCGCCGTGTTTCGCGTGTTCCGGTTGGGGTAGGCAGAACGAACACCTATGACTGGAGGAGTCATGTCTAAACCCAATTCCCCGCTACGACGCCTGCGTCGGCGTCCCTCGCTCGCGATGGGGGTTGCGCTGACAGCGCTGTTCCTGTCGATCGGCGGCGTCGGCTATGCAGCCGTGGCGATCCCGGCCAACAGCATCAGCAACGCGATGTTGAAGAACAATTCGGTCGGCAACGTCAAGCTGCGGCAGAACGCGGTGACCTACAACAAGATCGCGCCCGGATCGGTCGGCACCGCGCGGATCGACCAGAAGGAAGTCCAGGAGAGCATCAACGGCACCTGTACCGGCGGTAACCAGGCGATCACGGCGATCGCCGAGAAGGGCACCGTGACCTGTGCAGCGACGCTGCCCGCGGAATCTGACTCGGGCGTCGGCGCGAGCACTTCGCTGACCAGCTCGACGGTTCCGACCACAGTCGCGACCTACGGTCTCCCTGGTGGCTCGCCGTACTTCGTGCAGGCCGACCCGTACGTCACGGTCACGCCTGAGACAGGTACCGGGGCGGCTGCTGAGACCGTGACGGTTTCCTGCACGCTGGCCGCCGGTACGGCTACGACCTCGACTCAGACCCGCAGCGTCACCCTTGACGCAACCGTGGGCGGGAGCAAGGTTTATGCCTCGATTCCGCTGACGGTGACCGAGCCGACCAGCACCAACAGCACCGTTGCTGAGGTGACCTGCACGCAGACCTCGACCGGTGGCACCCCGGCGGTTGCCGCCCAGTCGACCATCTACGGGTTGCAGACGGCGTCGAACACCAGCGCTGCGAGCGCGTCCTAGGCTGGATAGTGTCTATGGCATGAGCACAGCGAAACTCCACACCAGCCACGGCACCATCGAGATCGAATTGTTCGATGACGATGCGCCCAAGACCGTCGACAACTTCCGCAAGCTTGCGGAAGACAAGTTCTACGACGGCCTCAGCTTCCATCGCGTGATCCCGGATTTCATGATCCAGGGCGGCTGCCCGCAGGGCACCGGTACCGGTGGACCCGGGTACACGTTTGAGGACGAGTTCAATCAGCACAAGGTGGTGCGCGGGGCGCTGGCGATGGCGAATGCCGGGCCGAATACCAACGGCTCGCAGTTCTTCATCGTCACGACCGCGGCAGCTCCTTGGCTGGACGGCAAGCACACCGTGTTTGGTCAGGTGACGAATGGGATGGACGCGGTGGATGCGCTTGAGGCGGTTCCGACCGACGCTCGCGATCGGCCAGAGGAACCGGCAGCCATCGAGACAGTGGAGTTGGGCGACTAGCAGTTACTAGGACCGAGAACAAGGCGGGCACGATGAGCACGATCCAAGTCGACAATCCGGCGACAGGGGAGATCGTGGGCAGCGTGCCCGTCCTCGGTTCGCAGGAGCTCTCGGTGATGGCGGCGCGCGCTCGCGCCGCCCAACCAGGGTGGTTGGAACTCGGCTTTGAGGGCCGTGGCGCGATCATGCTGCGAGCCCAGAAGTGGATGCTGGACAACGCTGAGCGCGTGATCCAGACGGTGATCAGCGAGACCGGCAAGACCTACGAGGACGCGCAGCTGACGGATCTCGGCTACGCCGTCGCGGCGCTCGGCTTCTGGGCCAAAGAGGCGCCCAAGTACCTGAGCGACGAGCGCGTCCCTTCCTGGAACAACCCGGCGGTCGTCGGCCGCAAGCTGATCGTGCGCTACGCCCCGCACGGCCTGGTCGGTGTGATCGGCCCCTGGAACTTCCCGATTGTCAACGGCTTCGGTGACTGCATCCCGGCGATGATGGCCGGCAACGTCGTGATCTTGAAGCCGAGCGAGGTGACGCCGCTGAGCTCGCTGTTGATGCTTGAGATGCTGAGCGAGTGCGGCCTGCCGGCGGACGTGATGCAGGTCGCCACCGGCGACGGCTCGACCGGCGCGGCGCTGATCGCCGAGTCGGACTGCGTGATGTTCACCGGCTCGACTCGCACCGGCCGCGCGGTGATGAAGGCCGCCGCTGAGAAGCTGATCCCCTGTTACCTCGAACTCGGTGGCAAGGATCCGATGCTCGTCTGCGCCGACGCGGACATCGGTCGCGCCGCCAACGCGGCCGCCTACTGGTCGATGAACAACGCCGGGCAGGTCTGCATCTCGGTGGAACGCGTCTACGTCGAGGCCCCGGTCTACGACCAGTTCGTACAGCTGGTCACCGCCAACATCGAGTCGTTGCGCCAGGGCGCGCCTGACGGTGCCGGCTCAGTTGACGTCGGCGCTGTGATCTTCCCGCCGCAGCTGGAGATCGTCGACGCGCACGTAAAGGACGCGGTCGCCAAGGGCGCGAGGGTCCTGACGGGGGGACACACCAAGGTCGACGGCGGTCGCTTCTACGAGCCAACCGTGGTGGTCGACGTCGACCACTCGATGGACCTGATGCGCGAAGAGACCTTCGGGCCGGTGGTTCCGATCATGAAGATCGCCGACATCGAAGAGGGCGTGCGGCTCGCCAACGACTCTCCCTATGGATTGCAGGCGAGCGTCTGGACGAAGGACACCGCCCACGGCGAGGCGATCGCGCGGCGTTTGGAAGCCGGCGCGGTCTGCGTCAACGACGTGCAGGTCAACTACCAGGCGCTGAACCTGCCGATGGGCGGCTGGAAGAGCTCCGGGATCGGCTCGCGCCACGGCGCCGGCGGGATCCGCAAGTACTGCAAGACGCAGTCACTCTTGATCACGAGCTTTGGCTTCAAGCGCGACATCTTCATGTTCCCGTATGCACGCGGGCGCACGATGCTGCTGCAGCGCTTCTACAAGTTCTTTTACGGGCGCGGCAAGCGCGCCTGAGGGGCGATGACCGTGGGGTGAGAAACAGGACCGGTTTCTCACCCCACGCGGGCACGCTTCACAGCAGCCCCGATTTGTTACCAACTTGTGACAAGTCAGCCCGACTTGTTAAACGTTTGTGACCGTTTGCCCCGGAAGTGCCTTAACTCGGCCCAACGCCGTTTTTTCGGCCCTTCTCAAGCCTTTCTGGGTGCTACTTTGGCCGCGCCTCGAGGTATCGGGGCATCGGAAACGTCCATGCCCGGCGTCCGTCGAGGTTTGGGCTTTTCAGATGCTCGCGAGCCCTGCTGTAAGGCGGCCGGACTTAAGAAGCACGCTAAACGTCGCTCGATCTGTTCGGCATCACCAAATTGCCAACGAGTGGCGACAACTCTAGGAGGATTAAATTGACGAGCAAGGTTTCCCGAGCCGCCCTGATCGCGACCATTGCGGTTGGTGCGTCCGGGCTCGTCGCAGCTTCGGCGGATGCCGCAGCGGTCACGACCGCGGGCATCTCAACCGCTAACTACTACGTAAACGCACCAACCGTCTCCGGCGTCGGCAGTCTCACGCCTGAGTCGGTTGTCCTGAACGGCGCGGTCGACACGGGCGGTAGCCCGCTGACGACACTTTCGTTGCCGGCAGGTCAGACCCTGCTGTGGCAGAACGCCCTCACGATCGGCAGCTCGGCGTCCACGGCCGCGCAGTCGTTCAACGTCGACGGCATCCCCGTCAGTGGCTCCGACTCGACCGTCGCGGTGACGGTCAACGATGCGGGCGCCAACGCCAACGCCCAGTCGATCCCGGCCGTCTCCAACGGCGGCGCCGACAACTACACGAGTGTTACTTTCGAGTATGACCCGGTCGCGGATTACGTCGCGAGCGGCGACACGCCCGGCCCGCAGACGCAGTACGCCACTGAGGTCGAAGTCCCGACCGCAGCGGGTATCTCACCGGTCAGCACCACGATTGGAGCGTTCGGCCTCAACGCGCAGGACAACACCGGCAACACGCCGCTGACTCCGGGCACCGCTTACTACTACTGGATCGAGTCTCAGGCTGGTCAGACCGACGCGGCCGAGAGCATCGACATCGCCCAGTGGTACGACACGACTGGCAGTGCCGCGGCGACCACCTCTGCCGCGTCGTTCGTTCCGGACCCCAACCCGACGTACAAGTGCTACCCGGATGCAGCGATCGCCGAGGATGCGACGCTCGCCAGCTATACCTCGACCACCCAGATCACCTACGGCGGCACCACCGCCCCGGCGATCCAGGGCCCGTGCGAGTACGACTACGGCAACACCGGCGGCGCCCTCTACTACACCAGCCCGAATGGTGAGTTCAAGACGCCGGCGCTGGGCAAGCTGACGATCTCCGGCACGGCCGGTGTGTCGTCGGCCACCAGGCTGCTGCTCCCGGTGACGGACGCTAGTACCTACAAGGCGGGCGGCAACATCGAGCTGACCACCAAGAGCGGTAAGGAACTGGCCACAGGCAACTTCAGCCTCGCGGCCGGCGCCAGCGCTAACGAGGTCCTGAAGCTCACGAAGGCGGGCCAGAAGGCCATCAAGGGCAAGAAGGGCGCCATCAAGACCAACGTCAAGTCGGTCCTGGTTCTGACCTCCAAGTGGGATCAGCCCAGCACCACCAAGTCAGTCAAGCTCTAAGGCTTAGAGCAAGACTCAGCTGTGACCTGAGGGGGCGGGGCCTTGCGGCCCCGCCCCCTCAGCCATTGACACCCCTTTGCCACACGGACACTTCGCGTTCACGGCATGTTCACAAGTCGCAATCTGCGGGCCAATAGGCTCCGCCTCTCAATATGACTGCCACCACTCCTGATACAGAGGGCGCCTTGCCTGAACAGCCAGCGCACGCTTCTGACACTCCAGAGGCTGCCGCGTCCGCCAGCCAGACCGGCCCCGCGCCTGCTCCCGATGCAAACCCGGCCGGCAGTGGCCCGCCGCTGTTGATGAGCACGCCTGCTGACCGCTGCACCGTCTGTTCGGCTGAGATGGCCGCCGACCAGCGTTACTGCGTTGAGTGCGGCACGCGCCGCGGCAAGGCTCGCTTCACGCTGGCCGGCGGCAGCACATCATCCGTAGCGGCCAGTGCCGCGGCGCCGTCCCCCGGCCCGCTCACAGCCGGCTGGACGCGGCTCACGGCGATGCTCGCGATCGTGATCGTTCTGCTGGCGCTCGGCATCGGCGTCCTGATCGGTAATTCCGGCGCCTCGATCTCACAGCCGGTCAAGGTCCAGATCACCGGTGGCGCGCTCAGCAGCGGCACCTCCGACGGGTCGCATACGACCGGCACCTCCAAGACGTCCAGCACTTCCGGCAAGGGCAGCAGCACCAAGCCGGGCGCCAACCTCTTCAGCAGCGGCAGCTGACCACCAGCTTCAGGGAGCTAGATCTACCAATGGCAAGGACATTTCCCGGCACTACCTCAAAGGGCTCCAACGGAGCAGCCGTGCTCGATGAGGAACCGACGATCGATCTCAACCGTCGTCGTGACCAGCTCAACCAGCGCGTCGCCGAGTTGCAGTGGGATCTCGGTGGCCTCGTATACGAGATGGCGGTCCGTGACCGCATCCGCGTTGACGTGATCGTGCAGCGCGCCGCCGAGCTGCAGGACGCCGACGCTGAGCTGGCTGAGGCCGATCGCATCCTCGCGATCGACAAGACCGGCATCGCCGGCGTCTGCGGCAACTGCAGCGCTCCGCACTCAACCGGTGCGTCGTTCTGCTGGCAGTGCGGCCACGCCGTGCTGCGCCAGGTCGACACCTCGTCGATCTTCTCCGGCTCCGACGCCTAGCCCCGCGGCGTCTGGACGCCGCTCGCGGTCCGCAAGCGTGTTCCGAGCTCGGGCGCCCAAGCGGCGCCGCGAGACCTAACCGAACTGCCCGGTGATGTAATCCCGCGTTCGGCGGTCCGCCGGGCGCGAGAAGAGCTTGTCGGTGTCGTCGTACTCGATCAATGTGCCGATGCGGTTCTCATCGAGGCTGAAGAACGCGGTCTTGTCGGCGACACGCATCGCCTGCTGCATGTTGTGCGTGACGATCACGATCGTGTAGCGAGCCTTGAGCTCGTGGATCAGGTCTTCGATTAAGGCGGTTGCGATCGGGTCGAGCGCCGAGGCCGGCTCGTCAAGCAGCAGCACGTCCGGCTCGATAGCGATCGAGCGCGCGATGCAGAGTCGTTGCTGCTGACCGCCGGAGAGGCCCAGTGCGCTTGCCTTCAGACGGTCCTTGACCTCGTCCCAGAGGGCCGCTCCGCGCAGCGCGCGCTCGACCCGTTCATCCATGCCGTCGCGCATCCCAAGGTTGCGCGCGGCCCAGGCGATGTTGTCGTATATCGACTTCGGGAACGGGTTCGGCTTCTGGAAGACCATGCCGATCCGCCGGCGAACCTCGACGCGGTTGGCGCGCGAGTCATACAGGTCGTGGCCGTGGTAGAGCAGCTCGCCGCCGAGTGAGAAACCCGGCACTGAGTCGTTCATACGGTTCAGGCAGCGCAGGAAGGTGCTCTTCCCGCAGCCCGACGGCCCGATCAGCGCCGTCGCGAAGTTGCGATTGATATCCATGCTGACCGACTCGATCGCGCGCTTCTCGCCGTAGTTGACCGAGACACCGCGAGCCTGGAAGACGACCTGGCGCTCGACGATCTCGCTGCGCTCAATCGTGGGGATCGAAGCGCCCTGGGCGGCGGCGATCCGGTCCGCGATCCGGATGCGGGGGCGCACCCCGCCCTCCTGCGCGGGGGCTGGAGTCCCCGGTGCAGGCGTCACGGCTGCGGTACCTGCTGTCCCTGCAGATGGCTCGCTCAGGCTCATAGTCCCCGTTTCCTTTCGCTGCGCCGTAACCATACTCGGGCGCCGATATTGATCGCCAGGATGGCGGTTATGAGTAGAAATGCTGCGCCCCAGGCCTTCGAGACCGCGGCGGGGTAGCCCGAGTTCAGGAGCTGGAGGATCTCGACCGGGATGTTTGGAACGGCCTGGGTGGGGATCAGCTGGTAGCCCAAGCCGGTCGGGTTCGAGTTGAGCAGGATCGGCGCGGTTTCGCCGGCCGCGCGTGCGACCGAGAGGATCGTCGCCGTGACGATCCCGCTGGACGCGGTCGGCAGGATCACGCCCACGATCGTGCGCCAGCGGGCCACGCCCAGTGCGTCCGCGGCCTCTCTAATGCTGCCGGGAACACGCCTGATCGATTCGAGGCTGGCTCGCGCGATTAGCGGTACCTGGACGATCGAGAGCGCGAGTCCGCCTGCGATCGCCGACTGCCCGAAGTGTCTCGTGACCAGTCCGAAGATGAACATGCCGATGATGATCGTCGGCAATCCAGCCATCTGCTCGATGCCGGTCTGGATCACCTTGCCGACCCGCGGGCTGGCGAACTCGGCCAGGTACAGCGCCGTCAGCACGCCGACCGGCAGGGCGATCAGCGTGCTGATCAAGACCAGCTCACCGGTCCCGACCAGCGCCGGGCCGATGCCGCCCCCGATTCCGTCGTAGGGCGGCAGATCACCCGTCAGAAAGGTCCAGCTGAGCTGACCGATGCCCCGCTTGGCGGCGTAGTAGACGAGCAGGATCAGCACCACCACGGCAAGGGCGGCCGCGGCGATTGTCGCCGATACGAAAACGCGGCTAACCGCCTGGCGGCGCCGCAGGTTGCCGCTGGCGGTCAGCGCGTGGGCGGGGTCCGGGTTGATCGCGCTCATCGCATCCGGCTTCCGCGGCTCGAGATGCGCTGTGCGGTCAGGTTCGTCACGATGCCCATGAACAGGAGGATCGCCGCCAAGTAGAAGAGTGACGAGGTGTTCAAGTTGCTGATCGAGCTTGGGGCCTCGTTGGCGATCACGGCGGCCGCCGAGTCGCTGCCCAAGAACAAGTTGATATGCAGCGCGGGCACGCCGCCGATCACCAGGCTGACGGCGATCGCCTCACCCAGTGCCCGCCCGAAGCCGAGTACGCAGGCGGCGGTGATGCCTGTCTGAGTGGTTGGCAGCACGACGCCGCGGATCATCTCCCAGCGCGTTGCGCCCAGCGCTTCGGCGCCGTCTCGCAGCTCGCGCGGGACGGTGAGGAAGAGGTCACGCGTGAGCGCCGCGATGATCGGCACGACCATGATCGTCAGCACCAGGATCGCCGCGAACGGCGAGTTGCCGACCGGCTGCGCGGGCCCGAAGATCTGGGTGAAGCCGAGCACAGAGTGCAGCGCGGGTTCCACATCGCTGCGGATGAACGGCAGTAGCAGGTAGATCCCGATCAGTCCCAGCACCACGCTCGGGACCGCAGCCAGCATCTCCACAAGCGGGCCGATCACGGCAGCGACGCGGCGTGGCGCCATCAGGCTCAGGAACAGCCCGATCGAGACGC
>Ga0302314_10022706_pt1 | contig 10279 bp, 8 predicted proteins | sample III_Palsa_N2_3_FD_200533 | JGI IMG/M metagenome (GOLD analysis project Ga0302314, IMG submission 200533) | Peat permafrost microbial communities from Stordalen Mire near Abisko, Sweden - III_Palsa_N2_3 | ecosystem: Environmental > Terrestrial > Soil > Palsa > Peat permafrost | place: Sweden... | reverse complement strand
GTGGCTATGGCAACCAACTCAGACCTGCGGAGGACACCGGGCTCACCCCGGCGGTGGAGTCAGGGCCGCTGCGGGCTGCCTACCCTTGGAGGGTGCAGACGTTGTACAGCTGGTTCCGTAGACACCCGACTGTGGCTGACGCCGCGTGGGCGGGTCTGCTGTTCCTGCTGTGCGCGCTGGTGGTGGCCGTCAACCTGCACGACTCCGTGCGCGCGTTCGCGCTGGCCGGGACCACGGTGGTGCTGTGCTCGATGCTGGTGATCCGCCGCAGCCGCCCCGACCTCGCGGTCTGGGTGGGCATCGGCATCGGCCTGACCCAGATCGCCTTCAACTCGCCGGTCAACCTCGCCGACGTCGCGCTGCTGGTGCTGGCCTACACGGCAGCCGCCTTCGCCCACGTCTGGACGTCCAGGGCGGCCCTGATCGCCGGGCTCACGGCCGGCCCGCTGGCGCTGCTGCGCTTCTACGGCCACGACGACGCGAACACCCGGACGGGCTCCGCACACCCGCCCTCCGGAATGGTCCACACCTGGGCCGACGTCTTCCTGGCCGTGGTCTACTCCACGCCGTTCCTGCTGTGCTGGGTGCTCGGGCGGCTGACCCGGATCCGCCGCGCCTACTACGTGCAGCTGGAGGACCGGGCCGCGCGGCTGGAGCGCGAGCGCGACGCCCAGGCGAAGATCGCGGTGGCCGCCGAGCGCGCCCGGATCGCCCGCGAGCTGCACGATGTGGTCGCGCACAACGTCTCGGTGATGATCGTCCAGGCGGACGGCGCGTCCTTCGTCATGGACTCCTCGCCGGAACAGGCCAAGCAGGCCCTGGCGACCATCGCCGGGACCGGCCGCCAGGCGCTGGAGGAGATGCGCCGGCTCCTGGGGCTGCTCCGTTCGGCCGACACCGGCAGCGAGTACGTGCCGCAGCCCGGCGTGGAGCAGCTCCCTGACCTGCTGGAACAGGTCCGCAGTGCGGGCCTGCCGGTGGCCTTCGAGGTCGAGGGCGAGCCCCGGGAGCTGCCGCGCGGGGTGGAGCTGACGGCGTACCGGATCGTCCAGGAGGCGCTGACCAACGCCCGCAAGCACGGCGGCCCGCAGGCCGCCGCGCGGGTGCGGATCCGCTTCGACGACCGGGGCGTGGGGGTGCTGATCGAGGACGACGGCCGGGGCGCCAGCGCCCAGCTGGCCCGCGACGGCGGCCAGGACGGCTTCGGCCACGGACTGATCGGGATGCGCGAGCGGGTCGGCATGGTCGGCGGCACGCTGGACGCCGGCCCGGGCGCCAACGGCGGATTCCGCATCGACGCCAGACTGCCCCTCAAACCCACCACCCGCACCCGCGACCCCCACCCCGAGCCCGGCCCCGGCCCCGAGCCCAGGCCGGAGGCCCAGCCGCGGCCCCGACCGGAGCCGCAGCCCGGCCCCGGCGTCCGGCCCGGCCCAGCCCCCACCGAGCGCTCCGCCCTCACCCCCGACCTCCCCCGCGCCTGACCCGACCCCGCCTGCCCCATCCCACCTCGCGCCCCCACCCGTCCGCCGCCCCGCTACCGCGCCCGCGCCCACCTCGCCCCGACCCTGACCGCCACCCCCGACCGCCGCGCCCGCCCTCACCTCGCCCCGACCCTGACCGCCGCCCCCCGACCGCCGCCCCGCCGCGTGACCGTTCCCGCCCGTCCCAGGAAGAGGAGTGCCATGCCCATCCGCGTCATGCTCGTCGACGACCAGGAGCTGCTGCGCACCGGCTTCCGCATGGTGCTCCAGTCGCAGCGCGACATCGAGGTGGTCGCCGAGGCGGGCGACGGGGTCCGGGCGCTGGAGGTGCTGGCCGAGGGCGGGGTCGACGTGGTGCTGATGGACGTGCGGATGCCGCGGATGGACGGTGTCGAGGCCACCCGCCGGATCTGCGCCGGGACCGGCCTGCCGGGCGAGGGTCCGCGGGTGCTCATCCTGACCACCTTCGACCTGGACGAGTACGCCTTCGCCGCGCTCAAGGCCGGGGCCAGCGGCTTCCTGCTGAAGGACGTGCCGCCGGCCGAGCTGGTCGCGGCGATCCACGCGGTGTACGAGGGCGAGGCGGTGGTCGCGCCGACGACCACTCGCCGGATGATCGACCGTTTCGCCAGCGTGCTGCCCAGCTCCCAGCCGCAGCAGGACACCCCGGAGATGGCCCGGCTCACCGAGCGCGAGCGAGAGGTGCTGCTGCTGATCGCCACCGGCCTGTCCAACGGCGAGATCGCCGCCCGGTTGTCGCTGTCGGAGGCGACGGTCAAGACCCATGTCGGCCGGATCCTCACGAAGCTGGAGCTGCGCGACCGGGTACAGGCGGTGGTGCTCGCCTACGAGACCGGCCTGGTCCGCGCGGGCGGCCTGTAAGGCCGGCAGACCGCCGGCTCGGCCGGCTCGGCCGACTCAGCCGATCCGGGCCAGGAACGCCGCCGTTCCTGCCCGGACGTCCTCGGCGGTCCAGGCCAGGGCGCTGTCCGCGACGGTCACCTCGGTCTGCGAGAACCAGGGCAGCCCGGTCTCACGCCAGACGCCGAACACCGACTCACGGGTCTCCTCGGCCTGCCGCACCCCGGCCTCGTTCAACGCCTCGGCCGGGAACGGCAGCCACACCTGGAACTGGTGGGTGTGCGGCGGCTCCGGGTACACCCGGGCGCTCGGCACCCGGGCCAGCGCCTCGGCCATCGCCGCCGCCACCACCTTGGCGTGCGCGACGTAGCCGTCCAGCCGGGGCAGCTCCCGGTCCAGGCCGGCCAGCGCCGACAGCGCGGCCGGCCACTGCTCGAACAGCTGTCCGCCGTAGCGGTGCCGCCAGGTCTTCGCCTGGGCCACGAACTGCTCCGGACCGGCCAGTGCCGCTCCGCTGATCCCGCCCAGGGACTTGTAGAAGGAGACATAGACCGAGTCGGCCAGCTCGGCGATCTCCGGCAGCGAGTGGCCGAAGTGCGGCACGGTCTCCCACAGCCGGGCCCCGTCCAGGTGCACCACCGCGTCCCTGGCCCGGGCCGCCGCGACCGTCGCCGTCAGCTCCTCCCAGGTCGGCAGCACGAAGCCGGCGTCGCGCAGCGGCAGCTCCAGCATCAGCGTGCCGAAGGGCTCGGCGAACTCGGCGACCTCCTCGGCCGAGGCGGTCCGCGGCTGCCGGGTCGGCCAGACACTGCGCAGGCCGCTCAACTGTGCGTAGGCGAAGGCCTCGTGCACTTCGGGGTGGGCCAGCGGGTGCATCGCCACGGTCCGGTCGCCGGTGCGGTCGGCCCAGCAGCGCAGGGCGACCTGCTGGGCCATCGTCCCGGTCGGGAAGAAGGCGGCGGCCTCCATCCCGAGCAGCTCGGCGACCCGCCGCTCCAGCGCCTCGACCACCCCGTCGCCGTACACGTCCGGGCGCTCGTCCAGGTCGTACGTGAGTTCGGCCTCGGCTGTCAGCCCGGCCATCCGCTCCCGCAGCGTCACCGCGCGCACCGCCGACAGCGAGCGCTCGCAGCCGCGCCAGGCGTCGAACCGCCGTCGCGCGGGGTCGGCCCACTTCTCCGGTGCGTCCGACGCGTCCTGTGTTGTCGTTGTCTGTTCGTCCTTGTCATCGGCCATGTACCGATCATCCCCCGACGACGCGCGGCCGGGGATTCCGGCAAGGCGGCCGAAGGGTGCCGCCGATGCCATACGATCCCGCAGCCGGGCCATCCTGTACGGTGACCCGCCAGTAACGTCCGCAGACGGTTTCCGGAGGACACGTGTTCGCTCTCATCGCCAGGTCGGTGCTGGCCCCGCTCGCCCGAGTGGTCTACCGGCCGGTCGTGGAAGGACGCGAGAACGTGCCCAAGCGTGGCGCGGTGATCCTGGCGAGCAACCACCTGTCCTTCATCGACAGCGTGGTGATCCCGCTGGTCGCGCCCCGTCCGGTGGTGTTCCTGGCCAAGGCCGAGTACTTCACCGGCACCGGGCTCAAGGGCCGGATCAGCCGCGGCCTGTTCACCGCGATCGACGCCGTCCCGGTCGAGCGCGGCACCCACCGCGCCGCCCAGGCCTCCCTGGACGCCGCGCTGGAGGCGCTGAACAACGGCAACGCCTTCGGGATCTACCCGGAGGGCAAGCGCTCGCTGGACGGACGGCTGTACCGCGGCCGGACCGGGGTCGCCTGGTTGGCACTGACCTCCGGCGCGCAGGTGGTCCCGGTGGCGCTGGCCGGTACCGAGAAGATCCAGCCGGTCGGCAAGCGGATCCCGCGGATCCGCCGGATCACCGTCCGCTTCGGTGAGCCGTTGGACTTCAGCGAGCGCGCCGAGGCGGTGCGCGCGGGCCGCACCCCGGCCGGTCCGGTTCGGCGCGCGGTCACCGACGAGATCATGGACGCCATCCAGCGGCTGTCCGAGCAGGAGCCGGCCGGGGCGTACAACGAGGGCCCGCAGGCCGCCGCCTGACGGCGCCACCCGGCCACATCGCCCCGCTCTCCGGCCGCCGTAGGATGGCCGGGTACGTCCGGTACCCACTGCGGACTGGAACGGAAAAGGAGCGGTGTTGACCACAGGCGACTCCGGGCTGCCCGGCAGCCCCTTCGACGACGGCCCCCTCGACGACGGGTTCGGCGGCTACCAGGGCTTCGGCCCGGCCGGTCCGAAGCCCGACCCGACCGACCCCGGCAGCCGTCCGGCCCGGCTGGCCGTCGGCGTGGTCGGCACCGGCCGGGTGGGCCCGGCGCTGGGCGCGGCGCTGCAACTGGCCGGGCACACGGTCGTCGCCGCCTCCGGCGTCTCGGCCGCCTCCCGGCAGCGCGCCGAGAAGCTGCTGCCGGGGGTGCGGCTGGTCACGCCGCCGCAGGTGATGGCCGCCGCCGACCTGGTGCTGCTGACCGTCCCCGACGACGCGCTGCCGGGCCTGGTCGCCGGGCTGGCCGAGACCGGCGCGGTGCGCCCGGGCCAGCTGCTGGTGCACACCTCCGGGGCCCAGGGCGTGGGCGTGCTCGACCCGGCGGCCCGGCTCGGCGCGGTGCCGCTGGCGCTGCACCCGGCGATGACCTTCACCGGCACCTCGGTGGACGTCGCCCGGCTGGTCGGCTGCCCGTTCGGGGTGACCTCGCCGGAGGGGCTGCGCCCGGTCGCCGAGGCGCTGGTGGTGGAGATGGGCGGGGAGCCGGAGTGGGTGCCCGAGGCCGTCCGGCCGCTCTACCACACGGCCCTGGCGCACGGCTCGAACCACCTGGTGACGCTGGTCGCGCAGGCCATGGAGCTGCTGAGCACGGCCGGGGTGGCCGAGCCCGGGCGGATGCTCGGCCCGCTGCTCGGCGCGGCCCTGGACAACACCCTGCGCAGCGGCGACGCCGCGCTGACCGGCCCGGTCGCGCGCGGCGACGCCGGCACCGTGCGCACCCATGTCGCCCAGCTGCGCGAGGTCTCGCCGCAGGTGCTGGACAGTTACCGCGCGATGGCGCGGGCCACCGCCGACCGGGCGCTGGCCAACGGAATGCTGAAGGCGGAGGCGGCCGAGGCGCTGCTCGACGTCCTCGCGGAGGAGGGGCAGTGAGTCTGCAACCGGTACGCACAGCAGCCGAGTTGGACGACCTCGGCGGCAGCGATGGTCGGGCGGTGGTGCTGACCATGGGCGCGCTGCACCAGGGCCACGCGGGGCTGATCCGCGCCGCCCGCGAGCACATCGGCCCGACCGGGACGGTGCTGGTGACGGTCTTCGTCAACCCGCTGCAGTTCGGCGCGGGGGAGGACCTGGACCGCTACCCGCGCACCCTGGACGCCGACCTGGCGGTGGCCGGGGCGGCCGGCGCGGACGCGGTGTTCGCGCCGGCGCTGGAGCAGGTCTACCCCGGCGGCGAGCCGCAGGTCCGGCTGTCGGCGGGCCCGATGGGCAGCCGCTACGAGGGCGCGGCCCGGCCCGGGCACTTCGACGGCATGCTGACCGTGGTCGCCAAGCTGTTCCACCTGACCCGGCCCGACGTGGCGTTCTTCGGCGAGAAGGACGGCCAGCAGCTGGCGCTGATCCGGCGGATGGTCCAGGACCTCAACTTCCCGGTGCGGATCGTCGGTGTGCCGACCGTCCGCGAGCCGGACGGGCTGGCGATGTCCAGCCGCAACCGGTTCCTGTCCGAGCGGGACCGGGCCGAGGCGCCGGTGCTGGCCCGGGCGCTGTTCGCCGGACGGGACGCCGCGGCGTCCGGCCCCGCGGCGGTGCGGGCGGCGGCGGAGGCGGTGCTGGACCGGACCGAGGCGGGCAAGGGCCTCGACTACCTGGGCCTGATCGACCCGTCCGACTTCACCGAGATCGACCGGGAGGACTACCGGGGCGAGGCGCTGCTCGCCGTCGCCGCGCGGATCGGCGGCACCCGGCTGATCGACAACGTCCAGCTCGCGTTCTGAACCCTGACCCCCTGCGAACTCCGGCACGCACCTAACCGAGGAGGCGTAACCATGCTGCGCACCATGCTCAAGTCCAAGATCCACCGTGCCACCGTCACCCAGGCGAACCTGCATTACGTGGGATCGGTCACGGTCGACCAGGACCTGCTGGACGCGGCCGACCTGCTGCCCGGCGAGCTCGTCCACATCGTGGACATAGACAACGGCAACCGGCTGGAGACCTACACCATCGCGGGCCGGCGGGGCAGCGGCGTGATCGGGATCAACGGCGCGGCAGCCCGCCTGGTGCACCCCGGCGACCTGGTCATTCTCATCGGCTACGGCCAGATGGAGACCGCCGAGGCCCAGGTGTTCCAGCCCCGGGTGGTGTTTGTCGACGGCGACAACCGGATCACCGGTCTCGGCGGCGACCCGGCCGACGCCCCGGGCGGAAGCGGGCTGCTGCGCGGCGATACGGATACGCGTGCGATTCACGTCCAGGCGTACGGTGACGTCGATGGTGCGGCACCTGGCGCACCCCAGCACGCTCGGAGTGAGGCATGACGTCAACCTGCAGGCTCGCAGCCCCGGCCCCCGGCTGGACGGTCACCACGGACGTGGTGGTGGTCGGTTCCGGCGTGGCCGGGCTGACCACCGCGCTGCGGCTGCGCACGGCCGGACTACGGGTGCTGGTGGTCACCAAGGCGATGCTGGACGACGGGTCCACCCGCTGGGCGCAGGGCGGCATCGCCGCCGCGCTCGGTGAGGGCGACACCCCCGAGCAGCACCTCGCGGACACCCTGGTCGCGGGCGCGGGCCTGTGCGACGAGGAGGCGGTCCGGGTCCTGGTCACCGAGGGCCCGGACGCGGTCCGGCGGCTGATCGCCACCGGTGCCGCCTTCGACCAGGACGCCGACGGCGAGATCATGCTCACCCGCGAGGGCGGGCACCACCGCCGCCGGATCGCGCACGCGGGCGGCGACGCCACCGGCGCGGAGATCTCCCGCGCACTGGTCGCCGCGGTCCGCGCCGACCCGCAGGTCGAGGTGGTCGAGCACGCCCTGGTGCTGGACCTGCTCACCGACGCCGAGGGCTGTACCGCCGGGCTGACCCTGCACGTGATGGGGGAGGGCCAGCGCGACGGAGTCGGCGCGGTGCACGCCCGCGCGGTGGTGCTGGCCACCGGCGGCATGGGCCAGGTCTACTCGGCCACCACCAACCCGGCCGTCTCCACCGGCGACGGCGTGGCCCTGGCGCTGCGCGCCGGAGCCGAGGTCACCGACCTGGAGTTCGTCCAGTTCCACCCGACCGTGCTCTGGCTCGGCCCGGACGCCGAGGGCCAGCAGCCGCTGATCTCGGAGGCGGTCCGCGGCGAGGGCGCGCACCTGGTCGACGCGGCCGAGGTGCGGTTCATGGTCGGCCAGCACGAGTTGGCCGAGCTGGCCCCGCGCGACATCGTCGCCAAGGGCATCACGCGCCGGATGCAGGAGACCGGCGCTGAGCACATGTACCTGGACGGTCGCCACTTCGGCGCGGCGATGTGGGAGGAGCGGTTCCCGACCATCCTCGCCTCCTGCCGCAGCCACGGCATCGACCCGGTCACCCAGCTGATCCCGGTCGCCCCGGCCGCGCACTACGCCTCCGGCGGGGTGCGCACCGACCTGAACGGCCACACCAGCGTCCCCGGCCTGTACGCCTGCGGGGAGGTCGCCTGCACCGGCGTGCACGGGGCCAACCGGCTGGCGTCCAACTCGCTGCTGGAGGGCCTGGTCTTCGCCGAGCGCATCGCCGCCGACATCGTCGCCCGCGACCAGGCCGGCAAGCTGACACCTCGTCATGAGTCCCACCCTTCCCCTGCCTTCGGCGGGGAGCCCCCACTACCCGCCGCCACCCTTGCCGGAGGCGCTTCGCGCCGCACCTCTTTCCGCGAGGTCGAGCGGGTCCCGCTGCTGGCGTCCGAGGCGCGGGCCGAGATCCAGCGGCTGATGACCGGCGGCGTGGGCGTGCTGCGCAGCGCGGCCAGCATGGCCGAGGCCGCCCGCGGCCTGGCCGCGCTCACCGCCGCCCGCCCGAGCAGCGACGGCAGCCACCCCGACGGCAGTCACCCCGACGGCCACGACCAGCCCGGCAAGGGCGAGGCGCCGCAGGTGGAGACCTGGGAGGCGACCAATCTGCACCTGATCGCCACCGCGCTGACCAGCGCCGCCCGGCTCCGCGAGGAGACCCGGGGCTGCCACTGGCGCGAGGACTTTCCCGACCGCGACGACGCCCACTGGCGAGTCCAGTTGATCACCCGGGCCGGTACCCACGGCCTGACCACCCTCCCCGAGGAGCACCGAGCATGAGCGCGCACGACCACGACCACGGCGATCACGACCACGAGGAGCTCCAGCTGGCGCAGGGCGGCTGCGGCGAGGGCTGCGCCTGCGGCGACGTCGAGTACCAGACCGGGCTGGACCCGCAGCTGGCCGAACTGCTGGAGCTGGCCGGGCTCGACCCGGTCGAGGTCGAGGACATCGCCACGCTCGCCCTGGCCGAGGACCTGGCCGGGGGCGAGGACGTCACCTCGATCGCCACCGTCCCGGCGGACGCCGTGGCCACCGCCGAGTTCACCGCCCGGCAGGCCGGGGTGGTGTCCGGGCTGCGGGTCGCCGAGGCCGTGGTCTCGCTGGTCGCGGAGGAGGAGTTCAGCGTCGAGCGGCACGTCGAGGACGGTGACCGGGTCGAGGCCGGGCAGGTGCTGCTCAGCGTCACCACCCGCACCCGCGACCTGCTCACCGCCGAGCGCAGCGCGCTGAACCTGCTCTGCCACCTGTCCGGCATCGCCACCGCCACCCGGGCCTGGGCGGACGCGCTGGAGGGCACCGGCGCGGTGGTCCGCGACACCCGGAAGACCACCCCCGGGCTGCGCGCGCTGGAGAAGTACGCGGTCCGCTGCGGCGGCGGGGTCAACCACCGGATGGGACTGTCCGACGCCGCCCTGGTCAAGGACAACCACGTGGTCGCCGCGGGCGGCGTGGCCGAGGCGTTCAAGGCCGTCCGGGCGGCCTACCCGGAGCTGGACGTCGAGGTCGAGGTGGACAGGATCGACCAGATCCAGCCGGTGCTGGACGCCGGCGCGGACCTGATCCTGCTGGACAACTTCAGCGTCCCGCAGCTGCGCGAGGCGGTCGCCCTGGTCGCCGGGCGCGCCAAGTTGGAGTCCTCCGGCCGACTGACCGTGGAGAACGCCAGGGCGGTCGGCGAGACCGGCGTCGACTACCTCGCGGTGGGGTCGCTGACCCACTCCTCGCCCGTCCTTGACATCGGTCTCGACCTGCGCGGATAGTCCACCGAATTACCCTCCTATCTGAAGAACGGCTCGCCCCATGCTGCTCACCATCGACGTCGGCAACACCCACACCGTTCTCGGCCTCTTCGACGGCGAGGAGATCGTGGAGCACTGGCGGGTCTCCACCGACCCGCGGCGCACCGCCGACGAGACGGCGGTGCTGTTGCAGGGGCTGATGGGGGCGCATCCCGGGCTCGGCGAGGACACCGTGGACGGCCTGTCCATCTGCTCCACGGTGCCCTCGGTCCTGCACGAGCTGCGCGAGGTGACCCGCCGTTACTACGGCGACGTCCCGGCCGTGCTGGTGGAGCCCGGCATCAAGACAGGTGTACACGTCCTCACTGACAATCCGAAGGAGGTCGGCGCCGACCGGATCGTCAACACCCTGGCGGCCAAGCACCTCTACGGCGGTCCCTGCATCGTGGTCGACTTCGGCACGGCGACCACCTTCGACGCGGTCAACGAGCGCGGCGACTACCTGGGCGGGGCGATCGCGCCGGGGATCGAGATCTCGGTGGAGGCGTTGGGCCTGAAGGGCGCCAAGCTGCCCAAGATCGAGATCGTCCGGCCGCGCAACGTGATCGGCAAGAACACCGTGGAGTGCATGCAGTCCG
>Ga0302314_10022705_pt1 | contig 10280 bp, 1 predicted proteins | sample III_Palsa_N2_3_FD_200533 | JGI IMG/M metagenome (GOLD analysis project Ga0302314, IMG submission 200533) | Peat permafrost microbial communities from Stordalen Mire near Abisko, Sweden - III_Palsa_N2_3 | ecosystem: Environmental > Terrestrial > Soil > Palsa > Peat permafrost | place: Sweden... | reverse complement strand
AGCGGCTCGCACAGCCTGATTGCGGACACCCTGACCAACAATAGCGGCTTCACCAGCGGGGCCGCGGAGGTGACCGGCTCGGCCGGCATCGCCGTGCTCGACTGCGTGTTCGACGCCAACACCGTGCCGGCGCTGAACGACGCCTCCACCGCGGCCCTGACCTACACCTCCTGCTGCGTGCCGGACGGCGGCGTCGCCAACGGCGACGACCTCGGTTCCAACCTCAATGTCGATCCGCTGCTTATGAACGTCATGCAGCCGGACGGCGCGGACGGCATCTGGTTCACCAGCGATGACGGCGTGCAGCTCAGCGCGGTCAGCCCCTGCCGCCTGGCCGGCGCCAACGCCGGCCTGCCCGACGACCTGTTCGGCAACCCGCGGCCGTCCAGCGGCGGGGTCGACATGGGCGCCTGCGAATTCGAGGTCACCGGCGGCACCGCGCCGACCATCACCAGCCCGCTGACCGCCAGCGGCACGGTCGGCACGCCCTTCAGCTTCGCGCTGGCCGCGAGCGGCACCGCGCCGATCAGCTTCACCGCCTCGCCGCTGCCGGACGGCCTTGCCTTGTCGCAGGGCGTGATCAGCGGCACGCCGCAGTCGGCGGGCACCACCGACATCACCATCAACGCGGCCAATGGCGTCGCCTACGCGACACCGGTGACGCTGGTGGTGACCATCGGTGCGGCGGGCGCGCCGGTCGCGCCGGTCCTGACCTGCCCGCTGAGCGCCACCGCCTACGTCGGCGTGCCCTTCTCCTTCCCGATCACCACCACCGGCACCCAGCCGGTCGCGGTCGCGGCCAGCCCGCTGCCGCCCGGCTTGTCGCTGTTCGGCTCGAACATCCAGGGCACGCCGACCGCGGTCAGCACCACCTACATCAACCTCGGCGCCTCGAACAGCGCCGGCATCGCCGCACCGCAGTCGCTTCTGCTGACCATCGTCCAGCCGGTGGCGCCGTCCTTCATCGGGCCGACCAACGTGGTCGCGATCCTCAACCAGCCCTTCAGCTCCGTGATCGGCGCCAATGGCACCCTGCCGATCACCTTCACCGCCAGTCCGCTGCCGCAGGGCCTGACCCTGAGCAATGGCACCATCTCCGGCACCCCGACCGTAACCGGCGCGACCGTGGCGGTGCTGACCGCGACCAACGTCGCCGGCTCCGCCACCCCGCAGGACCTGACCATCAACGTCGACATCCCGGCCACCATCACCAGCCCGCTGACCGCCAGCGGCACGGTCGGCACGGCCTTCACCTACACGCCGACCGCCAGCGGCACGACGCCGATCAGCTTCACCGCCGCACCGCTGCCGGCCGGGTTGACCTTCGACGGCACCACCGTCTCCGGCACGCCGACCACCAATGGCACCACCATGATGGTGATCACCGCCACCAATCCGACCGGCCCGACCAGCGTCACCGTGCCGGTCACCATCACCACCCTCGCGCCGCCGGTGTTCACCTCCAACGCCAACGCCTTCGGCACGGTGGCAGCGGCCTTCTCCTTCCCGCTGGCCACCACCGGCGCCCTGCCGATCACCTATGCCGTGACCAGCGGCACGCTGGGCGACGGGCTGAGCCTGGCCAACGGCGTGATCTCGGGCACGCCGGGCGTCGCCAACACGCAGTCCGTGACCATCACCGCCACCGGTCCGGGCGGGCAGGCCTCCCAGGTCCTGACCCTGACCATGGAGGTGCCGGCCGGCATCACCAGCGCCCTCACCGCATCAGGCTACGTGGGCACCGCCTTCAGCTACACCATCGTCTCCAACGGCACCAACCTCTCCTACGCCGCGACCCCCCTGCCGCCGGGCCTGACCCTGGCCGGCAATGTGATCTCGGGCACGCCGACCATGGTCGGCCCGACCACCGTGGTGCTCGACGTGACCAATGACATCAGCGCCGACAGCGAGAACCTGATGGTGACGATCGCCGCGGCGGTCGCGCCGGTCATCACCTCCTCGCCGACCGTGGCCGATGCGCTGGGCATGCCCCTGAACTTCCAGATGGCCGCCGACGGCACCCAGCCGATCAGCTATGCCGTGACCAGCGGCACGCTGCCGCTGAACCTCAGCCTGAGCAGCAGCGGCCTGATCAGCGGTACCCCGGCCGCGGTCGGCTCCACCACCGTCACGGTCACCGCCACCAACACCTTCGGAACCAACCCGCAGGACCTGACCATCGTCATCCAGGTGCCGCCCGGGCTTCCCGGCGACAGCACCGACAGCGGCACGGTCGGCGCGGCGTACAGCTACACCATCGCCTCAACCGGCACCGGGCCGCAGACCTACACCGCGACCCCCCTGCCCCCGGGCCTGAACCTGGTCGGCAATGTGATTTCCGGGACGCCGACCATGCCAGGGAGCACGGTCATCGCGCTCTCCGCCAGCAACCTGGTCGGCACCGCCACCCAGAACCTGACCCTGAACATCGCGCCGGCGGTGGCGCCGATCATCACCAGCGCCGCCTCGGCGCTGGGCACCGTCGGGCAGCCATTCACCTTCACCCTCACCGCCAGCGGCACGCCGCCTCCGACCTTCACGCAGAGCGGCCTGCCGGGCGGGTTGACGCTCAATAGCGGGGTCATCTCCGGGACGCCGAGCGCGGCCGGGGTGTCGGATGTGACCATCACCGCGACCAATGCCGGTGGCCAGAACGTCCAGGACCTGCAGCTGACCTTCCAGGTGCCGGCGATGATCTCGAGCCCGCTGAGCGCCTCCGGGACGGTCGGCACGCCCTTCTCGTACACGCTCACCGCCAACGGCACCGCGCCGATCACCCTCAACGCCACCGGGCTGCCGAGCGGCCTGACCTATGCCGGCGGCGTGATCACCGGCACGCCGACTGGGGCCGGCAGCACCACCATCGTGCTGACCGCCGCGAACCTGGTGAATACCGACACCGAGAACCTGTCGCTGACCGTGGTCGCCGCCACGGCGCCCCTCTTCACCAGCGACGACACCGCCGTGGCCACGGTCGGCGCGCCCTTCACCTTCACCCTCGCCGCCTCGGGCTCGACGCCGCTTGTCTTCACCACCAGCATGCTGCCGAACGGCCTGGTGCTGAACAATGGCGTGATCAGCGGCACGCCGACCGATGCCGGCATCTTCCCGGTCACGGTCACCGCCACCAATGCCGGCGGCGCGGTCAACCAGACCCTGACCATCACCCAGCAGATCCCGCCGGCCATCACCAGCGCCAACTCCGCCGTGGGCACGGTCGGCTCGCCCTTCAGCTACCAGATCACCGCCACCGGCACCTCGGTCAGCTTCAGCACCTCCCTGCTGCCCGCCGGGCTGATGCTGCTCGGCGACACCATCTCGGGCGCCCCGACCGGCAGCGGCACCACCCTGGTGACGCTGATGGCGGGCAACCTGGTCGGCAACGATTCCGAGACCCTGACCATCACCATCAGCGCGGCGACGGCCCCGGTGATCACCTCCTCGGCCTCGGCCGTGGCCGAGGTCGGCTCGCCCTTCAGCCTCACCCTGACCGCCAGCGGCTCGCAGCCGATCACCTTCAGCGCCACCGGGCTGCCGGCCAACCTCTCGCTCAGTGGTGGCGTGATCTCGGGCGTTGTCGCGGCCGCCGGGGTCTACCCGATCCAGCTCACCGCCAGCAATGCCGGCGGCACCGGCACCCAGACCCTGGACCTGACCGCGCAGGTGGCCCCGGCCATCACCAACAACCCGCTCACCGCCACCGCCACCGTCGGCACGCCCTTCACCTTCACCGTCACCGACACCGGCACCGCGCCGATCACCATCGGCGCCACCGGCCTGCCGACCGGGCTGAGCATGGTCAATGGCGTGATCTCGGGCGTACCGATGCAGAGCGGCACCTTCCCGGTCGCGCTCAGCGCGGCCAATCTGGTCGCCACCGATAATGAGACCCTGACCCTGACCGTGCTGGCCGCGACCGCGCCGACCATCTCCAGCCCGGCCACCGCCCTGAGCACCGACAACCAGCCCTTCAGCTTCACCCTCACCGCCACCGGCTCGACGCCGATCACCTTCTCGACCACGACCCTGCCTGCCGGTCTCAGTCTGTCCGGGTCCACGATCAGCGGCACGCCGAGCTTGGCCGGGGTCTACAGCATCACGGTCACGGCCAGCAATGCCGGCGGCACCGGCACCCAGACCCTGGTCCTGACCATCCAGGATCCGGCGATGATCTCGAGCCCCCTGACCGCCAGCGGCACGGTCGGGGTGCCCTTCAGCTACACCATCACCGCCACCGGCTCGACACCGATCACCGATACCGCCACCGGCCTGCCGCCCGGCCTGACCTTCTCCGGCGGGGTCATCTCCGGGACGCCGACCGCGATCGGCGTGACCTTGGTACCCATCACCGCCGGCAACCTGGTGAACACCGACAGCCAGAGCCTGCAGATCAGCATCGTCTCGGCCACCGGGCCGGTCATCACCAGCGCGCCGACGGTGGTGGCGCCGGTCGGGGCGGCCTTCTCCTTCACGCTCACCGCCAGCGGCATCCCGGCCCCGACCTTCAGCACCACCACCCTGCCGTCCGGGCTGAGCCTGGCCGGCTCGACCATCACCGGCCTGCCCAGCTCCCCCGGGGTCTTCATGGTGACGGTCACCGCCGCCAATCCCGGCGGCACCGTCACCCAGGTCCTGACCATCACCCTGCAGGTGCCGCCGGCGCTGGCCCCGCCGAGCGGGGTGCAGGGCACGGTCGGCACGCCGTTCACCTACACCATCAATGCCACCGGCACCGCGCTTACCTACCAGGCCGCCCCGCTGCCCGACGGGTTGACGCTCAGCGGCAATGTGATCAGCGGCACCCCGACCACCAGCGGAGTGACCGCAGTCGTGCTCGTCGCGTCCAATGAGGTCGGCTCGGTGAGCCAGACCCTGCAGCTGACCGTGGTCCCCGGCCAGTCCCCGGTCTTCACCAGTCCGACCACCGCAACCGCACTGGTCGGCCAGTTCTTCACCTACACCATCGCGGCGACCTCGGTGGACACCGTCACCTATGCGACCTCGCTCTTGCCGACCGGCCTGACCCTGAGCGGGGCGGTGATCAGCGGCACGCCGGTCAGCGCCGGAGTCGACCCGATCACGCTCAGCGCCACCAACCTCAACGGCCTATCGCAGCAGCTGCTGACCTTGACCGTCGAGCAGGCGCCGCAGGTGGTGAGCCCGCTCGCCGTCTCGGGCACGGTCGGGACGCCTTTGAGCTACACCATCATCAGTGGCGGCTCGAGCCCGCAGACCGACTCCGCCGCGCCGCTGCCGCCCGGGCTCAGCCTGGCCGGCAACGTGATCAGCGGCACGCCGACCACGGCCGGCATCACCGACACCGTCCTCACCGTGAGCAACGCCGCCGGCTCGACCAGCCCGACCCTGGTCATCACCATCACCGCCTCCAACCGGCCGGTGATCACCTCCAGCCTGGCCCTGGAGGGCACGCTCGGCGCCAAGCTCGACTACACCATCACCGCCAGCGGCACCGCGCCGATCACCTTCGGAGCCAGCCCGCTGCCACCCGGCATGAGCCTCTCGGGCGCCGACCTCGGCGGCGTGCCGAGCGCGGTCGGCATCACCGACGTGGTGCTCACCGCCAGCAACGGCGGCGGCTCCGCCACGCCGCGCACCCTGGTCATCACCATCGACCCGGCGACGCCGCCGGTCATCACCAGCCCGGCCACCGCCGCGGCCACGATCGGGGCGCCCTTCCTGTACAGCATCGCCGCCACGGGCAGCCAGCCGATCACCTTCGGCGCCAGCCCGCTGCCGCCGGGCCTGGTGCGCACCGGCCAGACCATCTCCGGCACGCCGACCGTGGTCGGCATCACCCCGGTCACCCTGACCGCGGTCAATGCCGGCGGCTCGGCGACGCCGCTGGTCCTGACCCTGACCGTCAACGCCGCGGTGCCGCCGTCCCTGACCAGCCCCCTCACCCTCAGCGGCACGGTCGGCGTGCCGCTGAGCTACCTGCTGACCGCGGTCGGAACGCCGCCGATCAGCTTCGCGGCCTCGAGCCTGCCGGCCGGGCTGAGCCTGGTCGGAGCGGTGATCAGCGGCACCCCGACCACGCCCGGCATGACGCCGGTCGGCGTGACGATCAGCGATGCCACCGGGCAGACCACGATCGCAACCCTTGCGGTGACCATCGATGCCGCGGTCGCGCCGCTCATCACCAGCAGCCTGACCGCCAATGCCACGGCCGGCACGCCCTTCAGCTACACCATCACCGCCAGCGGCTCGCTGCCGCTGAGCTTCAGCGCCAGCCCCCTGCCGTCGTGGCTGACGCTCACCGGCGCGCTGCTCAGCGGCACGCCGCCTGATGCGAGCGGCAGTCCGCTGTCGATCACCCTCGGGGCGATGAACAGCGGCGGCACGGCGCCGGGCGCGGTGCTGACCCTGACCGTCCAGGTGGCGGTCGCGCCGACCATCACCTCGCCGGGTACGGCCGACTTCACGGTCGGCACGCCGGCCAGCTTCGCGCTGAGCGCGAGCGGCTCGCAGCCGGTGGTGTTCAGCTTAAGCGGCGGGACGCTGCCTGCCGGCCTGGCGCTGAGCGGCGCTGCGATCACCGGCACCCCGAGCGCGGCCACCGCCGGGACCACGGTGCAGCTCACCGCCTCCAATGCCGGCGGCGCCGTGACGCAGATGCTGACCGTGGTCGTCGCGGCGGCGACCATCCCGACCATCACCGTGGCCCCGAGCCTGAACGGCATCGTCGGCTCGCCCTTCGTGGCCTACATCACCGGGCTGGGCTCGAGCCCTTTGACCTACCAGACCACCGCCCTGCCGGGCGGCCTGACCCTGACCGGCAACCTGATCAGCGGCACGCCGCAGATGGCGGGCCAGACCCTGGTCGGGCTGACCGTGACCAATGGCGCCGGCACGGCCCAGGCCAACGTGCTGATCGTGATCGTCGCGGCGACCCCGCCGGCCATCACCAGCGCCACCACCATCACCGCGACGGTCGGCGTGCCGCTGCTCTATCAGATCAGCGACACCGGCACGGCCCCGGTGACGCTCGGCGTCAGCGCTCTGCCGCCGGGGCTGGCCCTGAACGGCACCTCCATCAGCGGCACCCCGACCACGGTCGGGACGACGGTGGTGACGCTCACCGCCAGCAATGGCGGCGGCACCACCACCACCAACCTCACCATCACCGTGCAGCCGGCGGTGGCGCCGCAGATCACCAGCCCGGCCACGGCCAGCGGCGTGATCCTCTCGACCGTCGTCTACACCATCACCGCCTCGGGCACCGCGCCGCTGACGATCACCACCGGCCCCCTGCCGGCGGGCTTCAGCCTCGGAGCCGCAGTGGCGGTCAATGGCGCCACCCAGGCGCTCCTGGTCGGCATCCTGCCGGCCACACCGCAGCAGCTGCAGATCAGCCTGCAGGCGCAGAACGCCGCAGGGCAGGCCACGCAGATGCTGACCCTGACCGTGACGCCCCCCGCGCCGGTCGTCACCACGCTCGCACCGCTCGCCGGGCCCGATACCGGTGGCACCAGCCTGACCCTCACCGGCACCGATCTCGACCAGGTCACGGGCGTGGCCTGCGACGGGCTGGCCGCGACCATCGTCTCCTCGAGCGCCACCGCGCTGGTGGTGACGACCCCGGCGCATGCCGACGGCTTCGTCGCGGTGAGCTTCACCTATGCCGGCGGATCTGGCCTCGCGGCCCAGCAGTACGGCTACCTGCCGCTGCCGTCGGTGATCTCGATCGCGCCGACCACCAGCCCGACCGCGGGCGGGATCGCGGTCACCATCAATGGCACCAACCTGATCGGCCTGCCCGGCTTCGATGATCAGCCGATGGCGACCTTCGACGGCATCCCCGCACGCATCACCTTCACCTCCGAGACCTCGGTGGTGGTGCAGGTCCCGGCGCATGCGGCCGGGACGGTGGATGTGGTGCTGTCGAGCCTGGCTGGGACCCTGACCTTCAGCAACGCCTTCACCTACAGCGACAGCGCGGTGACCGGCACCGGCACCTTCGGGGTGACCGGAGCGCAGACCACGGCCGGGGCCTCGACCGCGGCGGGCGGCAGCGGCGGTCCCGCTCCCGGTCCGGCCGACGACACCTGGGCCCCGCGCTGCGGGCTCGGTGGCGGCATGTCGCTCGTGGTGGTGCTGGGCGTGTGGCTGGCGCGGCGGCGGCGCGGCCCGCTGCGCCGCGGCTGAGTCCACCGCTGCGGCCATGCCGGGCGGCGGCGGCCGCCGTCACGCCAGGCGCAGCGCCGGATGCAGGCTGCGCCGGGATCAGGGCACCGACCGCAACACCGCGAACACGGTGACCTCGCGCGCGCCTGGCAGAAGCCGGTGCGGAGGGAGCTACTTGCCGAACAGGCGGTGGCGCACGCTCGGCGCCGAGAGGGCGCCCCAGGCCGCACCGACGAGCAGGCCGGCGCCGTGGCTGACGTTGGCGATCGGGCCGACCGCGTTGGTCATGCACAGCACCATCCACATCAGCATCAACAGGACATTGGTCTGGCTCATGTAGTAGCCCATCGCGCGGTCGCACACGCCGCGCACCCAGACGAAGCCGAACAGGCCGAAGACCACACCCGTGATGCCGGTGACCTCAGGACCGGCGTGCAGGCACTGGGCGCAGTTGGAGAGCACCGCCAGCACCAGCACCATCAGCGTCAGAAAGCGCCAGCCCTGGCGGCTCTCGATCATCCGGCCGAGGGAATGCAGCCACAGCATATTGAAGAGCAGGTGGATGAGCGAGACATGGATCAGGATCGGCGTGACCAGCCGCCAGACCTGGCCATGCAGGATGTCATAGAAGGGTGCGTGGTCCTGGGCCAGGTGGTTGATGGCCAGGTAGGCGACGACGTGGTTGCGGCCGAAATCGCTGATCAGGGACACGGCGACGCAGGCGGCGATCAGGCCCCAGGTCAGCTGCTGGTTGGCGGCCGGGGTGCGGAGATTGCGCGCGCGGCGCTCCTCGTCGGCCAGGGCCCGCTCGCGCAGCTGCTGGGCGCGCACCGCCGACTCCTGCCATTGCGCGTCCTCCGGGGAGGCCAGGAAGCGCGCCACGAGCGCGCGGGCGGTGGCGAGGTGCGCCTCGCGGTGGACCCAGATGATGGTCTGGCCATCGGCCTTCGGCTCGAGCTCGTTGTCGATGCCCTGGGTCACCAGGTAATCGCCAAACAGCTGGGCCTGCGCCTGCTCGATGGTGCCGATCTGCCGCATGGCGGTGATGTTCCGGTGCTTTGCGCCCAGCCAAGAAGCAAATGCCCGGGCCGACGCGGCCCCGCGCCGCGCCGGGCACACGCCCCAGGGCCCTGGTATCGCACCCAAGCCCCTGGTGCGCAAGGGCTTTCGTATCGGGCCGTCGCCTGCTATGGTCGGGCATGGACAAGGAACCCGCCCGCGCGCTGTGCCGCTTCATCGATGATTCACCGAGCCCGATGCATGCCGCGACCGCGCTGTCGCGCGGCCTGGCCGCGGCCGGCTTCAGCGACCTGCCGCTGGAGAAGCCCGAGTGGGCGCTGACCCCCGGCCGCTACCAGGTGCGGCGCGGCGCCTCGGTCGCGGCCTTCATCCTGCGCTCGCTCGACCTCGACCGCTTCCAGCTGGTCGGCGCGCATACCGATTCACCGCACCTGCGCCTCAAGCCGAGACCCGCCTTCCATTCCGAAGGCTGCTGCCAGCTCGGCGTCGAGGTCTATGGCAGCGCCTTGTGGAACTCCTGGCTCGACCGCGACCTCGGGCTCGCCGGCACGGTGCATGGCGCCGACGGCACGCAGATCCTGGTCTCGATCGACCGGCCGCTGGCGCGGGTCTCGCAGCTCGCGATCCATCTCGACCGCACCGTCAACGACCAGGGGCTGAAGCTCAATCCCCAGCTGCACCTCAACCCGATGTGGGGGCTGCACAGCGAGGGCGTCGACGCCCAGGAGCAGTTCCAGGCCCTGCTCGCCAAGGCCAGCGGCATCCCCGCCACCGAGATCGTCGCCCATGACCTGTCGCTCTACGACCTGACCACCAGCCGGCTCGGCGGCGCCGATGAGGAGTTCATCTTCGCGCCGCGCCTCGACAACCTCGCCTCATGCCACGCCGGGCTGATCGCGCTGACCGCGGCCGGCGAGGGCGATCCGCGCGCCATGCCGCTTCTGGTCTGCTTCGACCATGAGGAGGTCGGATCGGTGTCGGACCGTGGCGCCGGCGGCTCCTTCCTCGAGGTGGTGCTGGAGCGGGTGGCGATCGAGATGGGCATCAGCCGCGCCGGCTTCCTGAGCATGCTGGCGCGCTCGCAGATGCTCTCGGCGGACATGGCGCACGCCGCG